>WLWD01002063.1_pt1 | contig 35783 bp, 36 predicted proteins | sample 6712731 | NCBI WGS metagenome assembly WLWD01 (sample SAMN12718690, study PRJNA576275) | sponge metagenome | isolation source: marine sponge | host: Mycale hentscheli | place: New Zealand: South Island, Marlborough, Capsize Point | collected 2014-11-01 | reverse complement strand
CACCCTTAACTTCAACAAAAGCCTTGTTGACTTCTCTTCTTAAAAACTGGTAGAGAATTGGAGCCATGTTAATGGGGACATGTCCAACAATTGATCCGTCTTTGAAGACTGCTACAGCACTCTTGTCTCTGACATTGGAAAGTTCAGGTTTGGCGAGCAAAATCTGCAAGAAAATCACTAACACAGAGATCATTATTTGACTATTTTTACCTCACTAAATCATTCATTGGTCTATTTCTATTATATTATGGATTATCATTGTTGCTTGGCATAATACTCTAAGAACCCCCGAAGAGAGGCAACTCTCTCAACAAAGGTCAAATGATCTGTCCCCAAGACCGGTTGTTGTTCGGAGGTTTTACTGTAGTACTGGTGAGTCAGCAAATAGTATGGCAAAGAAAACAGTTATTATGACATGCTGCCATTAGTGCAACAGCAGACCTTCCTGTATTTCGTGGATGACACCTGCATTGTGGTGATTTCACCCACTCACCTGCTAGAGTGGTAGTATCACCCGCGAAAACTCATTTATACATACACACACCAAATTATGAAGTAGGCATGGTTACATTTTGAATATCTTTTGCTACATTTTGTTTGAGCTAAATGGTGGTAATAGTAGAGTTTGCGCTAAAGATACTGGGTAGGAAACGAAGAAGTTTTTGTGGCTCCATTACTTACATGCACAACTATTAGTTGCTAAAATAACAACTCCTGATGACCCTCTTAAGATTCTCCAAAGGGCTTGCTTATCCACACATTTAGTCATTTGAAATACCTTAAATAGAAGCTGGAACTTGAATTTCAAGTTATGTATATTAATTATGTAAAAGCTATTTGGGTCAAGACCTATTTGTATTGGTAAAGGAGTCAATACTATCTAATTAAAAAAGTTGAAATAGAACAATGGTTGTAATTACTACACATGAAATGGGTGTGGTTTTGTTATGGCCATAATTTTGGGTGTGATTATGGGTGTTATTAAACTATTTGAAACCTATGTAAGAATCACTCTCATAAGGGATTGTCAAAGTTGGAAAATCTGGCTACAGGTACAGGTCAAAGGCCAAAAGACCTGCTTATACTAACTAGCTGATGTGTATGACAAATATTTGCCACTCTATAAACTGAAGGTAAAATATCAATTGAAAATTCCCAATAACATGCTGGTGTTGTTCTTTCTAAAATATTGTTCCAACAGACACTAAATATTTCTTTATTTGACACAAAATAGCTCAATCTAGCTAGCTATTTCACTAGGTATAGCTATATTATTGTTTCATAGCTAATATATGGTTCATGGAAAGAAACATTTGAGTTTTGTTTATTTAGTGCACACCACACAGTTGAGTTCTTTATAGTTGTTGTAAGATGGACAAGGTACTCCATCACAGTGTCCTTCAACATGGTACAAGTGACCAGCACTGATGTGGTTCTGACTACCAGGAACAGCGTCCATGGCTGAATCCACACAAATGAACTCTGTTCGCTTCGTTACTTGATCCTCAGACATGAGATACCCATAGTATTCTCTGGTCCACCCACTAGGACAGCTGCATCTAGCTGGTATCATCAGAGATACTTCTTTGTCAGACACAAGGCAAACAGCACACTGAGCGTTGTGATTGGTACGACCAGGAGTAACAGTTTCTTCATACTCAACTCCATACATGTAGCTCTTCCCTTGCGTTCCTGGTGTGTATGGTAAAATGTACTGTGGCTCATTGGGCATACAAAGATAGTTAGACCCTCCACCAACATGCCCGGAATATGATGTACCAACTCTTCCAGTGTAGACCAAAGTAGCTCCAGAACGACAAGATCTCTTCCCCCACCGTGTGTACACGACACTTCTGCTAGCAGTTGAGCTTATTCCTCTTTCTCCTTTTTCTCCAGCACTTCCTTTTTGTCCATTTGTTCCTGTAGTTCCTTGTGAACCAGTGCTTCCTTTAGGTCCTTGTATTCCAACTGGCCCAGGCACTCCTTGTGGTCCTAACTCTCCCCTCTCTCCTTGAGGTCCAGGTTTTCCTTGTTCTCCATACTCTCCTTTGTGTCCAGGGAAACCAGGGAAACCAGGAGGTCCTTGTGGTCCTACGATTCCATCTCTGCCATCTCTTCCTGGAGCTCCATCACGACCTTGGATAAACTTGTATCTATCATTGGATAGTCCAGTAGACTCAGTTTGACCTGCAAATAATAATAACTTCATTCATCGGGAAGTGTAGACTATTCATTTATACCATTTATTATGGATAAGTGTAAACAGACCAATACTAAGGAGAAGATCTTCCACATTTTGACACTTTACTTCAATATAGATAGACCTCTCACTCGTGCAGCATAATTAGGTTTTTATAGTGTACCCAGAATACTCTGGATGATAGAACCCAAAGCAGTATGTGTAATGCGTACTACAAAATAACCATCAATACCATACGTGAATGTTATATACCTCAATGAGTAGATGATAGATACACTCAAGTGATACCATTATTACTACAATTGATATAGTAGAAATGACTATTATTACTATGATCGGTAAAGTAGATTATGTGAAAGATCACAGCTGAACACTTAACATTATCATCAGTTGTTAACTTTATCAAACCATATCACTAGCTACAATTTACAATTGATTTGTAATTCCCACCATACAACTTGTGAAGTTGTGGCTTTTGAGAAAGTTAACTATTTGAGGAAATTATACAGAGGCTCTGATTAGCAAGTATGGCTAAAATGGTAGCCAAAAAAGAGCTATGTTGTTAAATTTTAGTTTCCAAGTGCAAGTCCATGTTTAGCCGTTTAAAGTAATACTCTGATATCCTCAATAAATACAAGATTGTAGTTTATGCAGCCTAACAAGGCAGGCTTGCTCGCCATTTGTGCTGAAGCACACCACTATAGTTGATATCATAGAAAACATGGCCCTACCACTCAAAAACGGTAAAATTAAAAAATAATTAAAATTTAAAAAAAAATGCACATGATCCTATATACTTTGTACTAGTTTCTAAAGCTGCCACTGCTTTTTGTGGCTAGCAACTCTCCTTAACCAGTCCTCCATATTGCGGAGCCAGCACGCCAGAACAGTGAGAGTTTGACATGGACAGTTGCAGCAGCAATGCTGTAGGCACGAAGTTAGTCAGCAAAGTGTAGTGCACAATCATTGCAAAGGAGCAGAGTTGTCCTAGTTGAAGAAGTCATGTAGAGTTGAGAAGTCATCAAATATTGTATGGTTTATGAGATAGCTAGCGCTGACTATTACTAGCTAATAACCTACACAACTATTGTAATTTGAATTGTGCTTGTAAGGTGACTTTTTCAGGCCACTTCCTTCCGTCCTATTTCCGTCCTACTTCCATCGCAATTTCACACTTTCCACATAATTCCATCCTACTTCCATTCTAGTTCCATCCTAATTCTACCGTATTTTACCCGCCTTTTATCCTAGGACTTTTATTAGGACAGACTTAAAGCCTTTCCACTTCTCTCAGCAGGATTTAAAGCAAAATGGTTCATTTACAGCAACTTTCAAAACTAAAATCTAACTATTGTAAAATTGATGCTTTCTTAGTTTAAATTTAAAAATGCTTATAGTTTTTTAATTCATTCACATCACACATTTAACTATATTATATATATAAGCATTTATTAAATTTGAACAAAGCCAATTTTACAATAGTTAGCTATTAGTTTTGAAAATTGATATTACAAGATAGTGTATGGTAAGGTATGATAATAGAAATGTGGTAAGGGGTAACAACTCTCAATTAATATAAGTATGGAGTAGCTGTTTTATTTTTGGTAGTACCTTTATTTATAGGTTGGTGAGACTAATGATATAATTGTTTAGTCTGAGTGAGTATATTAACAATATCTCTCGGCAAGAAACTAAGTAGCAATAGCTTAATTTCTTTAGTGTCTTCAGCTTACAAGCTGGAATGATCTCATCTGGGCTGAAACAAAGTAGCTATAGAATAATTTGAGTTGTTGAATTCACCATGTTTGGTTGTCACAACGATACTTGACTCCTCCCTTGGACTTCGTTCAGTGTAACTATAGAGAAGGATACAATTGCTGTCTTCTTGAGTGTGTTACTTCCGAGGTACAGAATTGCAAAAGGCCAATAAATTATTTTTATTCACCCATGGCAAGCTGATAAATTATTTGGTGACTCAAATTTCATTTTTACAACATAATCTGTGGTTGATGACTTAAGAATAGGATTGCTAAGGGATGCTTTCTGTAAGAATACCACTTGATTTTTCTAGGGCCTAAAAAAGGCAGGATCATAGACTTGTGCAAAATATAATTATCTGTTCTATCTAACTTTTTTTTATGTAATCTGGTAAAATGATAGCAGGAACATTGCAATAGAGGAAAGGAGAAATTCTACGCAGGAAATCATCCTTACCCATTGTAAATCTATCGGAATTCTAGATTTAGTCTTATGAGTCTGTCTGAATAGTCTATTACAAGACTTGATATACTATGACTGTAGCCCATTGAATCAAACTAGTTATAACTTTGCTCCATCAGTAACTACTGCTACAAGTATAGTTTGGCTATATGGCTTTCTTATCAGGGATTGTGTAACAGATGCTTTCTTTGATCGTTAATAATACTATTCAATTTGAGGGGAAAAGCAACAGTTGTGCTATCAGTGAAAAATTATTGAGAAACAACAGCAAAAAAAAAGAAGCTCAAACTGGCCACAAAATAATTACATTGCATAAACTTTGAGAGTATCTTTATTATGTAGAGCTGACTGCATCACTGACAGCATTTCCCTCCTGCTATTGTGAATATAATTGATTTTGAGCTTTCTCCTTTTAGCTATCATTGTTCCCTGATTCTTGCATTTGGTGCAAGATCATTGAGTTTATGGTTACTTATTTTTACATCAGGAAAGTTCCACAGCAGCATATTTTTTATAGAAGGCATGTAAAGCAACATAGCCAGAGCAAATAAAAACATTTATAGCTAAAAAAAAAACGTATGTTCATTAGTGCACACCACATAGCTGAGTTCTTTATAGTTGTTGTAAGGAGGGCAAGGTACTCCATCACAGTGTCCTTCAACATGGTACAAGTGGCCAGAATTAAGGTGGTTCTGACTACCAGGAGCTGGTGCCATGGCTGAATCCACACAAACATACTCAGTACGCTTGTGTTGTAAATGTTCAGCCATTAGATACCCATAGTATTCTCTGGTCCACCCACTAGGACAGCTGCCTCTAGCTGGTATCATAAGAGATACTTCTTTGTCAGTCACAAGGCAAACAGCACACAGAGCGTTATCGTTGTTACGATTTGGTATTGGACTTAATTCATACTCGATTCCATATATGTAGCTTGTGTACACAACTCCACGAGCGAGATGAAGCACTCATGCTTCCTTTCTCACCTTTCGAACCATTTCTTCCTTTATGTCCTGGAAATCCTGAAAAGCCTCTAGCACCAGTACTTCCTTTCAGTCCCTGTACTCCAGGTGGCCCATGAGTACCTGTATCTCCTTTGTTTCCCTTAAGTCCAGGTTTCCCTTGTTCTCCTTGCTCTCCTTTTTGTCCAGTGAGACCCTATAACACCATCTCTACCATCTCTTCCCGGAACTCCATCACGACCATGGATAAACTTGTATCTATCATTTGGTAGTCTAGTAGGATCAGTTTGACCTACAAATAAGCTATTTGGGGGGAAATAATAAAAAAAAGACATATAATGATTTCTTGACTTGTAACTATTATTAGGTGAAATTGCAAGCAAAAAATATGAAGGAGATTAGAGTCCACATTATATTAAACAGCAAACCCAGTGTTGTAGCTATCTGGTGATAGCTACTTATATAGCTGTGGTGCATGGTTAGGGACCAGAAGGGAAAGACTTCATTGAAAATAATCAAAGGTCATGGACAGAAAACCAAGTATAGATTACTGTCATCTTCTGGTATCTTTTCATTGATGGACAGAAAATCATTTTTTGGTTATTTTATTTTGGTTGACAGAAAACCAAGTATACAATAGTTTCATTTTTTTTGGTATCTTTTACTTATGAATTGACTGAAACCATCAGAACAATTTCACTTTTGGTGTCTCGAGTAACAGTTTCAGTATTTTTATTTATCGGTTGGCAGGAAGCCAAGGATACAATAGTTGAAGTTGTTGAGTTTTCTTTCGTTTGGTTGATAAAGAAAACAATTTTGCAACATTACTTCTCCCATGGATAATGTGTTAAAATAAACTTATAATTGGTTCATTGAAGTATTTAACTATAGAATAAGTATAAGAGATTGATAGTTGTCTTTTTGAGTGTTTTTAGGTACTTACAGGGTACAGATTCATAAAGACTAATAAATGCATGTATTCACCCATAGCAAACTGGTAAAGTGATTTGTTGCTTACTTTTTTTTCCAATTCAAACAGTTGCGGGGAGTGGTTACTATGGCAATTAAATGTCTTTACTGTACATGCGTAATTTAAAAACTCGACTTTTTTTAGTAGCTTAAGTGTTACAAGTTAAAAAATATCTTTTAACAACAGTGTAGTTTTAGGCTCGCTTGCCATTTGTGCTCAAGCACACCACTAGTTCTAGAAATTGAATTGTTTACTGCTTTGAATTATTTGCGGGTGCAGTTAAAACTCAATAACTGACGGGAGTTCTATCTCTATTCGAGTTAGTGGTGGTAGTAAGTTAATAGCTATTTGTCGTAGTTATAAGCCCTACGCAACAGTATTTACTTGAAAATGTATTGTCCACTAGACAAACCGCGAAGGTAAGCCTTGTGTAGGTATGTTCAGTTAAGTGTGAAAGTATTGTGTGTTGCAACTTCTACTTAGCTAATGAATACCACAAAGAAACCTTTAAGTAACGTGACTTGTTGTTTTTTTGTTGCGTTTTTTTTTCCAATTCAAACAGTTGTGGGGAGTGGTTACTATGGCATTGAATCCCCTTTACCGTATAACATGATTAAAAAACTCGACTTGTTTAGTAGCTTGAGTGTTAGAAGTTAAAATCAATCGTTTAACTATAGTGTACATCGTTTTAGGCTCGCTCGCCATTTATGCTCAAGCACATCACTAGTAATAAGAAGAAATTCATATCAACACAAGTAAATGTTAAAAAAAATTGTATGCATTACAAGAGTACACAATACAGAGGCCCTGGTTAACAAGTATGGATAAAAGATAGCCGAACAAGAGCTATGTAGTTAAATGTTAGAGATGCGAATCCATGTTTAGCTGTTTTAATTACTCTTATATCCTCAAAAAATACAAGAAATAAATTCTAATTATTAAATTAGAGTCTTTCCGAATCGCATACTGTATTAATAGATGTCAATTTATTAGCACTTGATTTTACTTGTCTACTCATTCAGCATGACAAAGAAGAAGCTGGTGCACTCTGCACATACTACATAGACCAAATGATCCGCCACACGCAACCTGAAGCCAAAGAAAAACGCCCAAAGAAGAAATTTCTTCAAGGACTGAGACCACTTGCTGATGTCCTGAAGAACTTGAAGAAGGATATCAAAAGTCACCCCAACAAGCAATTTCTCAAGAAGTTTGTTCACTATCCTGAAAATGGCCACGTGGCTCTGGTCATTCTGATTAAAGATTTGCTCGATTATCCGACAGTTGCGATTAAGAAAACATCCAAGAAACATGACCTATTACAGAGGAAACCGGTGAGCCACGTGAATGTCTATTTTAATAATAATCGGTGTGTCATTGTTGTTACTATTTTTAGATTCACCTCAGGCTGGCACTGCAAACTGTTAGAGCTCTCATGAGTAGTCAGGTAAGACATAATACAGAGGGAGCATTGAAGACATTTGAGTAAGTATAAACATTACTGTCTGATTAGTGAAATAGAGAGAAACCCACAAACAAACAAAAAAAGATCAACAGAACAGAAAAGGGAGGGGGGAGGGGCAATTGTGAGAGTTTTGGCATTACTGGGATATTTGACAACCGCTTGATTAAAAAATTATAAATTAAAAAAATTATTTCGTTGCAACTAATACCACTGGATAAAATAGCACACTTTGTATTGCATGGGGTTAATAATTTTAATATATTCCTCCATAGTGTCAACATTGAATGGTCTCCTGATGAGTTGGCATGAATTCAATTCACTTAAATCTACCACACAATGGCATTATGTAATATAATATATTTGCTATAATTGTGGCTGCCAGTCCGAGCATGCTAAATATAATATGCTATACCTATAATAACTGTATTTTCATTTATTCACAGCGGGGAAGGAGTGCTCTACTTACATATGACCTGAGTCTCTGTGTGGTGGCGTGCTGCCTGCATACTGCTGACTGGGAGGCAAAGATGCTAGTTTTTAAAGTGAGTTGTTTGCTTTTCATTAAAATCTCACAATGTGTTTAGTTTTTGGTTAATAATTTTTCTTTACAAGTAAATATGCATTTTCCAGTTTGTTTGTTTGTTTGTTTGTTTTGTTTGCATTTCAGATGTTTACTTCAGTCTTGATGTTGTCTGGAGGACATCGGAAGGTTATAAAAGCATTTGATTACTATCGAGCGGAGAAGAAAGAAAGGATGCGTTTACAAGTGCTAGTGGATTGTCTGACTAATGCTCCGAAAGAATTGACATATATGGTAAGGAAATTGAAAGCAACAACAATGATGACAGTAACAAATCCAGCGATAATGACTTGATATTTGCAATAACATAATTCCAATTTCTTAAACTATCACTCGAGGTATCGGCAAAATATAACATTTGTAAAGAAGAGGAGTATCTACCTTTGTGTTTGAGCCAAAGCTTTTTTAGCCAGTGGAAAAAATAAGTGTGAATTTAAAATGCAAAAATCTACAATTTTTTTTTTTTTGAACAAAATGAAATAGCATAGTTGCAAGTAAGTGTTGCAAATTAGCATATGCATTTTTTACATTTTGAATTTCTGAACAGATTGGCGGGATTTAACAATAAGTGAGAATGACTGTATAAGATCAGTCTGTATCTATAAGGATCATGATTATGATTATGAATATGATTATGAATATTATTTTGGCAGGCGGACATTATGCGTTTCATTAACACTTTGGTCCAAACTGCCCCAGACTTGAATGCCAAAGTCTCCCGCCAGCTGGAATTTCTTGAAGCAGGATTAAAACCCAATGAACTAGAGCAGGTAAAAATAATTTCACATTTTGATAGCAGTATTGGAATATTTTTTTCCTCATGTAGTCTTTACGTGGAGTTCACGATAAACAAGTTCTTTATGAGATTAAGGAGTGGAAAGAGAACTACATTGATGTCAAGGCACTCATGGATGACTTACTCATAGCTAGAGGAAACTTAAAGAAAATGGTGGCAGACGTATGTTTCAGTGACCAAATATTACCTTTAATTTATGAATTTGTATTCTCCAAAGCTTGAAGAGGTCCAAAAGAACTTGGCAAAGGCTAATGAGGACAGAGAGACTTATTACAGTCAAATGAAGGACGTAAGTGTTGACGTGTACTAACATTTAGAATGTTATTATTCCCTATTCATTTCTAGTGGATGGAGAAGAATGACAGACAGCACAGCCAAGTTGAGGAGCTCTCAAAACCCAGCCAGAGACATGCATCTCGCTTGCTTGAGGAACTGAAAGGAATATCCACTTCAGGAACTGGTGGTGAGTATAATGTTAGGAGATAGACTGGCACAGTGACCTGTGTTATTCAGGATTAGACTGCAAGAACTGGTGGTGAGTATAGAGTTAGGAGATATACTGGCACAGTGACCTGTGTTATTCAGGATTATATTGCAAGAACTGGTGGTGAGTATAGAGTTAGGAGATATACTGGCACAGTGACCTGTGTTATTCAGGATTAGACTACAAGAACTGGTGGTGAGTATAGAGTTAGGAAATATACTGGCACAGTGACCTGTGTTATTCAGGATTAGACTACAAGAACTGGTGGTGAGTATAGAGTTAGGAGATAGACTGACACAGTGACCTGTGTTATTCAGGATTAGATTGCAAGAACTGGTGGTGAGTATAGAGTTAGGAGATATACTGGCACAGCGACCTGTGTTATTTAGGATTAATAACACGAGCTGTGCAGGAAAAACTTCACGATGCAAAACCGAGTAATGATTTTTGCTGCACGAGTGATCGTGTATTTTTGTTTTTCACTTTTCAGTAAACACGAGGAAGGTCCATCGTAGTGCTGTTTGTTGTTTGTTTGTTTGTTTGTTTGTTTGTTTGTTTGTTTGTTTGTCTATAAATCATAATCCCCTCTTCATGAGCTACTTGACTTCCTTCATCCCATGGATCATACTGTAAATTTTGTGCCTAATCTTGTGTCTGTAGGATAGTCAGAGTGCAGTGTCTTCAGGCACTGGCGCCTCTCCTCCTCCTCCTCCACCACGTCGGTCCAAAGGAAGTGCTCCTTCTTCACCTTCAGGAAGTGTCCCTCCTTCACCGCCATCACGAACTTCACCATCATCAAGAAGAGCTCCTCCACCAACACCACCAGGAAGCGGTGCACCCTCTCCTCCGCCCCCTCCTCCACCCCCTCCTCCACCTCCAGTTAGTATGGGAGGTATTCCGCCTCCTCCTCCGCCCCCTCCACCACCGTTTGGTAAGTTAGCTTAACAAGGGGTGTGGCTGGATCTGAATACATGGTGCGAAGTCTAGCAAAAGTGCGAAGGTCATGTGATTCATTCAAATCTGCGTAACTACTGATCAGTAAGAACCCTTATCAGAAATGGTGAGGTTTTCCATTGCTGAAAGGCTTGATCAGTGATAAAAGAAGTAAAAACTTGAGTGGTTCTAGAATGTTGACAATTAAAAAGTGATTTTGCTCTCAGAAAAGCTCTTTTTCTCTGTGTCACCCACAGTAGATGATTGGAAAAAAGAGTAGTTAGCAGTAATTAGTGTATAGGCTGAATTGCTTATTTGTACATTCTTACATTACAAATTTTACAGATTTATCAATGAACATGGTTGAAAGGGAGTGGGGCTAACCCCCTTTGCTCCCTCCTCTTTGAGTTACCCCTGTATGGTAGTTACCTTTGATTATTGCCTTCTACAGATTACTGTGTTTGTTTACCTCACTAGGTGTACCTCCGCCCCCTCCTCTTCCATTTGGAGGGTCTCCTCAGGCTAAGAAGGCAATAATTCCAAATGTACCTCTTCCAGTATTCAACTGGGTCCCAATTAAAGACCCAGGACAGACTATCTTTAAGGTAAGTACAAGGTTTGGGACTAAAGGGAAACCATTCGATACTATGATATTGGTAAATTGTGTCACCTTCAACTCGGGAGGGCGAGGTAGCTGGCAATGATGATCAGCAAATAAGTAAAATGCAACACACACACACACACACACACACACACATGCAAGATGAAATTAAAAGCTTTTAATTGCTATTTGTATCTTGGTGAGTAAATAACCTTTATTTTATTTTGAAGTTGGGATGCATTTTATTTGGCTAGTAGTCCCTTTATTTGATTTAACTTACTTCTCATAAATAGTGACTAGATAATATGGTGACACTCTCCGAGGTCCTCAGCCTACACGGCTGTTGAACTATAAGTTGATTACTGCTATTTAATATTATTTACAGGATATTGATGAAGAAGCTCTCATGAAACGAATAGACTTCACAGAGTTTGAGGAACTTTTTAAGACAAAATCTAGTGAACCTCACAAACAAGCCTGGGTTCCAAGTAAGTAATAATTACTGGCGCTAAGAAACTCAATGTAGGAACTTAGCTGTGAACTATCATAATTACCTTTTAAACATTATTGTAATATTGGTTGCTAGTGATTGCTACTGATTTTTTTTTTGTATTATACACTTCAGAGAAATCAGATGCACTTAGTCTCATAGAGCCCAACAGAAGCAGGAATTTAAGTAAGTTTCTTTTTCCAGTTTTCAAAAAAAAAAAAGTTTAAATTTGTTTTCATTTGACAAACCTTTTTTGTGGTTTAGATATAGCCCTGAAGCGCATTGGATTGACTCCTCCTAAAATAGCAAGGTCTGTAGAAAAAACTGACTTGGATGCTTTAGGTTCTGAGCACTGTGAACTCCTCCTCAAATTCATCCCCACTCCAGAGGAAGTAAGTCATGTTGTGAAGCAGCACTAGTAATATTATTATAATCAATATTCACGCTATTCCCCCATAGAACAAGACTTTGAAGAGGAACATGGACAAGAGGGACAAGTTTGGAGATGCTGAACATTTCATGCTTCAAGTAGCTGAAGTAAAACAATATGAGGCCAGACTGCAGTGTATGAAATACATGGGAACTTTTGAAGAAACTGTTCGCACAATTGAACCGGTGAGTGCACAAGAGCTTTTTACACATAGCTACAAAAAGACAGCTTGTGCGAAAAAAAATTTAAATTTTTTTATTGTGCCATCTTATGTAGCAAATCAAAGCAGTTCTTTCAGCATCATTGTCTGTTCTTAGAAGTGCACGATTAAAGAAAGTGTATGGGGTGAGTACATAGTGTGTTCCAGAAAAGAAAGAGACAACTTGGTTTTTTTTACTCTGTTTTGTTTCATTTGTCAGTTGATTTTGGCCACTGGGAACTACATGAATAGCCACAAGAAGGGTTCTGCATCAGGCTTCAAGTTGGAATCTCTGGCCAGATTGCTCGACCTCAAGTCACGCAACAAGAAGCAGAGCCTTTTGGATTACATCGCTCAAATGGTAGCCAAGACACACCCAGAATCTCTCAGCTTCCATGACGACTTGGAGATAGAAGGAGCGTGCTCAGGTGAGACAGGGAAATAGATTGATGTGAATTTGAAAGACTTCAGTGATGCAGGAATATGTTTTGGGGGAAGGAAGGATAGTGGGAGGGGATGGGGGGCTTTAAGGGCAAGTGTCTATGTGTTAAGCTATTTATATGAGAAATTAGAAATAGCTCCCCCCCTCTCTCTTACTCCACTGACCTTGATAAATACAAATGCTCAACATGTGTATTGTTTATTTGTGTAGTGTCAAAAGTTCTTCTCTCTGAAGACATGGAAAACCTCCGGAGAGGAAAAGCTATAATCGAAAATGAAGTGCAAAATGATCCCAACAACTACATCATTTTCATATCTTTTGCATTAGTGTGTTGTGTGTATGTGTGTGTGTGTGTGTGAGTGTGAGTGTGTGTGTATGTGAGAGTGTGTGTGTGTGTGTGAGTGTGTGTGTGTGAGTGTGTGTGTGTGTGTGTGAGTGTGTGTGTGTGTGTGTGTGTGAGTGAGTGTGATGGTAGTCGAATGCAAGTTCTTCAAACCACCCAGGATTTTAGCTTCCAGTGTATGCAGTGCATGAGAATATTTCATACACAAGAGCTAGTGTTTGAAGTCAGTATAAACAGGTAGTAGTCATAGAACCCAGTGTTTGAAATTATAGTCTCATTAAATATCTGATGTTAGAGGGCAAGTTCAACACAGTTGTAGTGTACATACCATATCTGAGACGGCATTCTTGGTATTGCAAAGCATATCCAGAGCATTGCTCTAAGATAGTGATATCATCAGCATGATGGCAGCTAAAGGTTAAAGACTAAAGGTGTGAGTGGTGAGAGGATAGGTATCAATGAAGGGCATCTGTAGTGAGTGGTGTCTAGGATGATTTATTGCAATGCGTTGAATAAGTAGTTATAGCCACACACATTTAATAGAACCAGTTCCGTGCAAATGTAGCTGAAACCAGTAGTAGGTATACCCAATGATCTTATGTATAATCACACTGTGAATTGTTGACTGAGTATGGGCTAGTCCTTGACTGTCAAAATCCACAGCTTTTGCAAGCAGATAAGAAAGAAGATGGAGAAGTTGGAGGCCAGCTACAGTGACATGGAGTGCTCCTACAAAGAAGCAGTCATTTGGTTTGCAGAGAACCCTACCACCATGGAGCCTTCGGATTTCTTTGGCATGTTCTCTAAATTCATTGCGAATTGGAAAGTAAGTGCAAATTATATATGGAGTGTTGTTTTTGAGTGTGAATCATCATTGTTCATAAATTTGTGGTCCTCATAAAAACGCCAGTTTTATGATCATGTATCATAATCTATGTCGCTAGGTAATACTGGTATTGCAAAACATTTACTAAATGCATAAGCAACTAATTAATATGCTGTAGCCAAGTTTGCGAGAAGGTGCGAGTGAGTAAAGGGATATCATTGCCACAAAACAAATTCTAACTTATTTGTTTGTTGTTTGTTGTTGTATTTTTGCCATTTTTGAATATCTCCCAAGTCTTTTGGAGTAGCTTCACTCTATCGAACATGAGATGTCCAAGTTAGTTTGAAGTTTGAAATTTGGCATGACATCAGAGGTGGAGAAAAATTATACAGAAAACAAAATAAATAAAATGGTTCATGTTTTCAGTGTTCTATTCTAAAAAGGCTAAATTATCCTCAAGTTTAAATTCTGCACCCAATGCACCATCTTTTTTCTAGACATGCTCTCCATTAAATGAACTGTTTGTTTCTTATAGACTAACTCTTTAATTGCTTATGCTTACAATTTGTTTTACTATGATGTAATTTTGTGCCAATTTATTTAATTATGCAATATTGTTCTTTTTAATTTTCGTGGATTTCAGAAATCCGTAGAAGCTAATAGGCAATCTAATTTGGCACAAACATCTTCAGGGGATCTCTTAAATAGAAGTGAAAGTAAAAGTGATCATAAATCAGCCCTTAAGTCACAAAGTTCGTTACTGGCTGTGGAAGCAGCTGCCTTGATTTCTTCAAGGGCAAATCGGGTCCGAAATACATCCCAACATAACACCTAAGCAGCATTAATATTATTCAAATGACACATTTCATTAAAAGCATCAGTTATTAATCAACTTACATTGATCATCAATAATAAAGAAATGAAAATAGCAATAGCTATCCTTGGTGTTTTGGTATTTATTTCTACTGAGGGTTTAACCTATATTATCATTATTAGTATAATTTGAATGTGTTTGCACTGTGTGTATTCTGATTGGGAGACACAAGGAAGGCAGACACTTTGTTGAATTTACTTGATTGTATTAGCTAGTGACCAGTTTATATTTCATTCATTTTGTCACGTGATGTTTGTAGCTACCAATGAGTGCCTCATTTAGAGTACTAAGACACTAGAATCTGTTTGCCATTTCTTTTCATGTAGGCTATTGTGTTCAAGTCATCCAAGTCTCTTTCTTCTTCCACCACCTCATTGTTGAAGATGATGCCATCCCAGGCAGAGCTAGGTAATACAGGCTGTGGTTAAGTGAGAGCTATACAGTACTATTTCATATCTCAATATGAATAAAAAGTGTCCACTGTCCATGAGGATATTAACTAAGATGTGGTCCACTGGCTCTAACATTGAAGTCAGTTGTCAGAAACAAGATTTGTCCTGTGCAAATTCACTTGCTCTTCTTGCTTTCTCTTATTCCTTCACCTTACCATTTTATGTTATTATTGGTTTGCAGTTTGTCTCAGAATCTCCTTAAAATAAAAATTAATTATAATGATAATTAATTAATACTAAGCAATTAATAAAGGAAGGGTAGCTAATATGAAAGTGAGGTCAAGGAAAAGGTGGAAGTTAGTGTCAAGATAAATAACAGTAAGAGTAAGTTTTGAAGAAGACAGTTTGCAGGACATAATAATATTTTCACCCTAAAAGGTGTTATTTTAGATGGCGAGGTATCACTTTTCTCCCAAAGAAAACTATATTGAGCAAAAATAATGTTGAAAGTGTTGGTGACCAAAGTGCACACCTATTGTGCAATATCTTATGTTAATTAGAATCTATGATCAAGAAGAGATACGTGGAGTGACCGGGACATCCTTGTCAAGGCACTTGACTCCTGCAAAGCCAATCCTTATCATTAGGTAATACTTGGAACATGACATAATCAATTGTTTTATCGTATTATTTCTTCATGTGAAACTAGTGCATTAATTTATTTATTATCAATTATACTTTCATTAATTTTACTTACTAAAGTTAGCCACCAGACAAGGTATATACACATATAGCTGTCATCATATTATCTATCCTATGCTGTGCATTATTCAAATGTCAGTGCCATTATGAGTAACACCAACTTGTAGCAACCCAATAAAACCAGATTGACAAATCAATTATCTGAGATAGTAGTGAATTCACCAGCAGTACGAAAGAAAAAAAGTGCCAGAATTAACGAAATGATAAGAATGTGGAATTAAAAAATATACATAGCAACAAAGTGGTGAGTACAGATTAGTAAAATTATATTTTATCTTTTTGACCTAGTTTTTGTGCAAATAATAATCCAGTTCGTGCCTTTTCATGTTCCCTTTTCTCTATGGTAAGGGTCGTGAACCCAGTGAGCAAACCCTGGACAGCATCAACCTTAAACAAAAATAAACCAGAACATCACAGCCATAATACTTATTCCCTTGATGACCCCTACCTGCTGTGGAGTTTCGCAGAGAGAGAGTTTGCCCGCCAGTTCCTCTAGTCCCTGAGTCTCCTCCTTGCTGCTGCGCGTGGCACGGAGGAACTCCTTGAGCATATCCACTATCCTTCCCACTTCCATCTTCCTGGTGAGAGCCAGCCCTCCTTCATCCTCCTTGCTCTTGGCGATCTTCAGCCTGGAGTGGGCCAGGCGGAGAGGGGAAATGCCCCTGTCATCAAGCGCTTCCACATCTGTTCCTTTACGCATGTAAACACATACATAAACACACATATATACATGCACACAGATACACATACGCACATTGATATCCATTAATTACACAAAGTAAGAAAGATAGCAGTAAGAATAAGATAAACGGGAAGTAAAGCAAATGTGGACTTGTACATTCTTTAAAAGATAGAGATATAGACATCAAAGGTCAAAAGTACACACCTGCTTTCAATAGAGCTGTGATGACGTCCATTCTGCTTGTACAGCAAGCTAACACACAGACAATATTGAAGGTAAAGAGAAAGCTGGGATGAACTGAAGCTGGCTCACGCACTCACCCAGATGGAGGGGTGTACTTCCATTACAGTCAGCAGCGTTCACACTGGCTCCATTATCAATGAGTAACTGAACTATAACATTCCAGAGAAAGAGGAAGGAGGGAGGGGGGGGGGGGGGGGGGGGGTGGGTGAAGAAGGAGAGAGAGAGAAAGAAGAAAAAAAATTAACAAACTGTTAATGCTAGAACTGACTTTCATGAAGCGTAACCTCAGAATCCACAAACAATAAAACAACCATCACTGAAGCTGTCCAAGAAGATGTATGTAATAAGCACATACCTATACTGGAGTTCCCTCTAGTTGCTGCAAAATGCAATGGTGTCCTTCCTTTCAGATCAGCCTTCTTCACATCAGCACCTCTTTTCACCAAAGACAATACTTGAAACCATGAAGAATGAGATATGAACAGTAGTAACAATGAAAAAGGGGCTATTCATGGAAACCTAACCCTTACCTTCTTCATACGAGCCATCTGATGCAGCAATTCTTAATTTCTTGGCAGCTGTGGCGTAGAAAATAAATATATAAAAAAGAGAAATAATGTCAATATGTGAATCAGTTAACTTTCCTTCAACCTCACACTGACACAAAAACTGCTGCCAAGTCTTACAACTGCCAGTCAATATATTTCCAACTATTTTCAGAGAAACACTTCCATTGGATCAATAGTCAAATATCCTCAAAAAGGAAGCTAGCTAATGCAACTTTTGGGATAGACTAAATCATGGGCTATCCAAATTAATTCCCTCACCTACTAAACTGTAGCCAGGAATAGATTGCACCCCATGGCGATCTGAAAGTCGACCCTTCGTCCTGATTTTCCCTGCTCGACTGATCTCCTTTTCCTCATTATCCATAATCAGCTAACTGACAGTCTGGCTTACATCATCTCACTCCTCTGTAGTATTTCTTAGTTTACACACCATTTCGACGAGATGGTCTTTCCCTGGCCCAGAAAGAATTAATAATAGAAGAGAACCTTTTAACCGTTACAGAAGCGGTAAGGATCATCAAATGAATTTCACTACGCGCGATCATCAGTCCGTCAGTTGTCGCGCGCGCATCACTAAAGTGTCGACAGTGTCGACTCTTTACCATACATTGATCAGAAATTAAAAAATTGTTTATACATGTATGTATATCTACACAAACTCATTGCAAGGATTGTATGACGGTTTGCTAGAGCATTTATCATCCACTTCACTCCATATCAACTCCATTGATTTGTAAGACTGTCCAACTTCCATGTTGTTGAAATGAGTGGGGTTTTCACGAATTTTAAAAAGTAAGTCAAACATATCCTCCTAAAACAAAACAAAAATAAATAAGTAAATTAATTAATTTAATTAATTAATAAATAATCATTAAATTTAATTTATAAATAATATTGTATTACATGATGTTTGCACTTACTGCCATGTGATTCATTAGTTTGTCTATGTAGTGTTCCTTGCCATGGTGCTGAGGATGAGTCTTGGGCCATAATGGATAGCTGTTGGCTTCAATAAACCACACATTGTAGTCATCAGTGACCAGAAAATCTAATCCAAGCAATTGGAACGAAGAAGGGTTCCTTTCAAATACTAGCAGACCTACACAAGGAACCAAGAATGCAATACTAATGTAGTTACTAAGACTTCTTAACTTCTATTGCTCTTTATAGATAATGAGAGAATGATTATCAATATGAATTGAGAAACACATATCAGTTTGTGTTAAACCTTCACAGAATTTTAAAATCTCCTCATATTTAACACCACCTATATCAGTATGGCAAGATAATAAATTAGGCTTAGATTTATAGAAGAACCTCTGAACTGAGACAATATGGGACCAGGCTTTCATTTCACAAATAAGAGGTTGTTTTCTTTACGAGGTGATAAACAATACATTTTCTATTGGAGGGGCAAGCAGAAAGTTCACTAAATAGAGGTAATTTACTCGTTACAAAGTTCACTATCAGAGGTTCAACTGATAATTCTTCTTCTTATTATTATTACTGTTGTTGTTGTTCTATTTTATGGTTGCTCCTGTTAGAATGAGAAAATTCACTATTATTGCTTATTATTGTTATTATTATTGTTATTGCTGTATAAACAATTCTCATATCTCAAATACCTTACAGTGTACGTATGGATTACATGTACAAGTAGGTATAATAAGAAGGTATAATAAAATGGTGCACGTACCAGCCTGTAGGATAAAGAGTGCCACCTTCTTTATGAACGGTGCTAGCTTTGTGGTGACAAAGTCTCCATTGTCTGGGTCGTTTTCATCCAGGTAATCCTGAATTCGGTCAAAAGACCAGAAGTGGTTGTCTGGTGAGTACTCCTTAGAGTGGGTCTGGATATGGCTGTTAGTCAAATGAATTGCTCTGTCGCCACCCAAACTAAACTTCTCCAAAGAGAGACGCAAGTATCCTTCGTGGTAAAACAACAAGTAGGGATTGGTACTGGCGATGAGAATTAAACCCCGGACGTCAAACTTACGCCCTTCTATTAGCATCAGCTTAGGGAGGTACATCTGGACAATAAACTGATCTTGACTTTTGCAAAGGGCAAATTTATCATGTAGGGCAGTCAGGTTAGAATGGATGGACACACCAGCCCCTCCATAGCCTTGAGAAGTCTTCAGAACCCACCAAATATCTGGGTTCTGAGAAGCGTACTTGAAGAATTGGAGGCACTCCTTGGAGTCATCAAGCATATACGACAGCGGCATCATTTGCTTGTCTTCTATTTTGCACCCAAATTGTTGAAAGTATGAGCGAAACGTTTCCAGCTGGGATTTTTTTGGACCCGTCACTTTGAAGCAGTACCGGATGGCAGAGACTAAGGCATGTGGTGAGCTTGCGTACTGTCGGACCACAGGATGATGGAGCGTCCTAGACGTTGTGTATACTATTGTGAAGACTTCAGGAGCAGACGCTATTCTGCTTAGGGCCTTCACACCTTTGTCTGTTGCATTCAGTATGAGAGACATCTTCCAATCCTTTACCACACAGTAGTGCCACAGAGCTTGCATAATGGGCTTCCCATAGAATACTAAGTGGACTTGGTACTTCTTTCTGCTTCTGCGAGAAAAGAACGGCTTTTGGTAGCGACAAATATCCTCTTGATCATTTTCTGGCTTGGAGACCTGGTCTGAATACTCTCCAAATTCTTCATCTTTCGCTAAGACAGCAACCGGCGCAGGGCTACCGTCTCGGATGTACTTGCTCGCCAGCAGGATCAGAGCCAGCCCCACCCCTGCAACTACCACGGCCTTCTTCTTCATTCAATCGCCACTTTTACTCGCGCCCCTTTTTTCTTATCATATCGCTTAGCCACCCCTTTCACTAAGTTTCACGAGACAAGATTATAACTTTAGCAGAAATGTACATAAAACGATAAGAATAAATCACACACTAAAGACACAACAATCTATTATCCAGACCTAGTAGTGTTAATGTAAGAGCTAATGTTGCAAGTTAGTTCTTTAGAAGCACTTGCGGTGGACAATGGATGGGCCAGACTCGTCATACTCCTGCTTGGAGATCCACATCTGCTGGAAGGTGGAGAGGGAAGCCAAGATGGAGCCACCAATCCATACAGAGTATTTCCTCTCGGGAGGAGCGATGATCTTGATCTTCATGGTGGGAGGGGCCAGGGCAGTGATCTCCTTCTGCATTCTGTCAGCAATGCCTGGGTACATGGTGCTGCCTCCGGAGAGCACGGTGTTGGCGTACAGATCCTTACGGATGTCAACATCGCACTTCATGATGGAGTTGTAGGTGGTCTCGTGGATACCAGCAGACTCCATTCCCAAGAAGCTGGGCTGGAAGAGGGCCTCGGGGCACCTGAATCGCTCGTTTCCGATGGTGATCACCTGACCGTCAGGGAGCTCGTAGCTCTTCTCGAGGCTGGAGCTGGAGGCGGCAGTTCCCATCTCCTGCTCAAAGTCCAGAGCAACGTAGCAGAGCTTCTCCTTGATGTCACGGACGATCTCACGCTCGGCAGTGGTGGTGAAGGAATAGCCACGCTCGGTGAGGATCTTCATGAGGTAGTCAGTCAAGTCACGGCCGGCCAAGTCCAAACGGAGGATGGCATGGGGAAGGGCGTATCCCTCATAGATGGGAACTGTGTGGGAGACACCATCTCCAGAGTCGAACACGATACCAGTGGTACGTCCAGAGGCGTACAGGGAGAGCACAGCCTGGATGGCAACGTACATGGCTGGGGTGTTGAAGGTCTCGAACATGATCTGGGTCATCTTCTCACGATTGGCCTTGGGGTTGAGGGGAGCCTCAGTCAGCAACACAGGGTGCTCCTCTGGGGCAACACGGAGCTCATTGTAGAAGGTGTGATGCCAGATCTATATGAACAGAAAAATAAATAAATACTTTCAGCAAAGCAAATTACACAGGCTACAATAAATGCTACTTTGTAGAATGAAATGTATTGAGAGAAATGTTTATGTCCCACCTACCTTCTCCATGTCGTCCCAGTTGGTGACGATTCCGTGCTCAATGGGGTACTTCAGGGTGAGGATACCTCTCTTGCTCTGGGCCTCGTCTCCGACGTAGGAGTCCTTCTGTCCCATACCAACCATCACACCCTGGTGGCGAGGGCGTCCAACGATGGAGGGGAAGACAGCCCTGGGAGCATCGTCTCCAGCGAACCCGGCCTTGCACATACCGGAGCCATTGTCTACAACCAACGCGGCTACATCGTCGTCACACATTTTCGACTTTTTGGGTTCACAAAGATCGGACTAAGAAGGAGGACAAAATCTGCAAACAGTTCTGAATGCGCTCAGCAACCAACAGGACGAACGGTAGCGGATCCCAGGGTATAAGCGGGTGGCAATCCGCCCCTCCCAAAATCCGCTCAGAGTCGAATGTTGACCTAAAAAGGAAGAAATACAGCCTGGAGGAGATCTGATTGGTCATTGCGTGGCAACATAATGATGCGGACGTTGATAATTTCTGACCAATCATGTTTCAGAATGTGGATTAGAAGGGAAGTTACCACGCCCACAATTGGCCCACCCTCTTCCGATGCACGCCCTCTTTTCTTGTTTGTAGCTTCTCCTTCCTCTATCCGCAACAAAAACCGGAGTGCATCCCTCGCGAATTCCAGCCGACTGGTCCGTTGCATTCCGCTGCTGCAGTCCTCGTGGAAAAGTTGAAGCTCTTGGCTCTCTGGTTGCAAACACTTTGTGTACTTCCTCCTTACCGCACTCTTATTCAGTTCGGGAGCAAAATGGCTACGGATACTCTCAGCTGGACCTTCGGTCTCCTTGCCGCGAACAACAAATACCTTACTGCTGAAACGTTCCAGAATAAGGTTGCCTGCAGTGCTGCAACTTTGAAGAAGAAGCAGATCTGGACCTTGGTGAATAGTGGTGACACTATCAGCTTCAAGTCCAGCACTGGCAAATTCTTGACTTCTGACAAGAATGGCAAGGTTGACTGCTCAGGAGTGGACATTGGCCCGGACCAGAAATTCAACTTCGAAACTCAGGAAGATGGCAAGGTGGCCATTAAGAGTGCTACTCATGGTCGCTATATTGGCGGAGCGGGTGACAACATGACTGGATTTGACCAGTCCATTGGAGACACCAACCTCTTCACCATCCATCTCGCCATTCACCCACAGGTGAACATCAAGAATATCAACCGCAAGACTTACATGCACCTTAATGAGGAGACCCAGGAGCTCTGCTGTACGGAGCAGATACCGTGGGGTTATGATGCTACCATCATTTTGGAGTTCCACCAAGGCAAGTATGCCTTGCGTGCAGCCAACACCCATTACTTGTCTTCCAGTGGTAAGCTCAAGGAAAACATTACTGATGACTGCCTGTTTCAGATCGTTTTCAAGGGCGTCCAGGTGGCCTTCCGTGACAACAACAAAAAATTCCTTACCGCAGTTGGTGCTTCAGCTACTGTGCAGTCCAGGAAGGGATCAATTGGAAAGGATGAGCTCTTTGAGCTTATGGACAGCCGGCCGCAAGTGCAGCTTCTTGCTTCTAATGGCAAGTATTTGTCTATCCGAGAAGGGATTGAGGTGAGAGCCAAGCAAGCAGAGGTCACCGATAAAGAGATCTTCCAAATGGAGCCTGTCAGCTTGACAGATTTCTCTGGCAATGCGAAGTGGAGGTTCCGCTCTTGCACCAACAAGCTGCTGAGGAATGGTGCGACCCTCACTGCTGATTCAGATGATCCCAAGGATGAAGCCACCCAGTTCACCATTGAGTGGCAGGGGGCCATGATTGCAATCAAGGCCAACAATGGCAAGTTCGTCTCCATCAAGCCAAACGGTCAGACAGCGGCCAACTCGGATACCGTTGAAGACAACGGCAAGTATGTCTTTGAGTTCATCAACCGTCCTATTCTTGTTATTCGTGGAGAATACGGCTTTGTTGGTGTCAAGGGTGGATCTGGCACTCTGGAATGCAACCGATCCCAATACGATGTATTCGGTATGACCGGCAATGCTGGAACTTACCAGATCCGAGGTGCGAATGGGAAGTTCTTCAAGATTGAGTCTGACAACACTATCAGCATCAATGGTGATGAGGCCACCAATTTCTTCTTAGAGTTGCGTGCCAATTCCAGAATGATCATCGTAACCCCCAATGGGAAATTCCTCCACGGTCAGCAGAATGGTACTTTCTCTGCTACTGGAGACAGGATCGAGGCAAAAACTTTGTGGGAATACTAATTGTGTCATCTCTATTTTTTTTCCTATTATTTTTTATTTTTTCACAAACTTGGGGCAGGACAACAGCAAGACTCTTTACTAGCAATTTTTTTTTTTGATATGTTTTTGTTCAATTGTTTGTCTTTATGCGCATACTGATTAGTATTAGTGAATGCATAAGGTACATTTGTAGCTTTTTGTTTAGGGATAACATTTTCAAATGATTTTATAATTTTTGTTCCATGCTACATAATTATATAAAATGAATGTGGAAGATTTTATTTTAAGCAAGAAAGGCAAAAACAACTCAGTGTGGTGTGCATTATATGGAATGTGCAGCCTCTCCCGTTAGACTAACATCTAATTTTCACTGTCCTGAATCCTTTCTTCTGGTGAGATGTTGCTTGCTCCATGCATCTAACAAGCTGACCTGCTCATGTTGCAGGCAGACTTCACTGATTACATATAAATAGAATACACACCCTACACATGCATCCTTACAACAGCTGCAATTAAATAAGCCAAAAAAAAAAGTCCGGAGCTCAGATCTATACTAAACCAGTTTACAAGATGACATCCTATTAGCCCACACCGTTGGTGTTGCCGCATTCCAGCATTGTATGAAAAATATTGTAGAATCGTTGGATCTTGAATATTTTATAGTCAATATTGTAATATCTTTAGAGTTTGCAATGAAACATAGCTCACAAAATTTATTATAATGGCAAATAAAAAAAAATTGAATGAGACTGGATAAACAGAAAGTTGCTGTGGTTTATTTCTTAACAATTTGGATGACATCTTCATCGTTCATAATGTGCTGTAGTCCCACTCGCTGGGGACTGTACTTTGTACTCGTGCCCTACAACCATAAAACAAGAGGTAGGTCACATATATGTACTAGACCCTGGGGAAAGGATGATTTGGATTATCATCTTCTAGGGGGAAATCATGCCAAGTATGTGGCACTATGATGAGTATGACTGCCTGAGAGTGATTCAGGTATAATTGCATTAGGGAACTGAGTACTGGTGTAAATAATTCATAGAGTTGCTGAGCCTTAATTGGACAATGCATTATATACAAGCCTTAAATAGTGCACAAATCAAAAGTAAATTGCACAGCACCAATTGAAACACTTGTTTGACAAGCCATGTAATTAGCAACAGACAGCCGGCCACAAGTGAAGATTATTGCCTCCAGTGGCAAGTATTTGTGTATCCGAGAAGGGATTGAGGTGTGAGGTGGAATAGTTGACAGGTACATGTGTTATAGACTTACCCACACTAAAGAGTATTTGAAACAGTCCACTATGGAACGATGAATAGAGTGGCACTATAGCAAATATACATAATTATTATAATAATTTGAATTGAAGTCAATAAAACATTAAAAAAAAATCTTGTGGGTTTTTTTATTTTTTATTTTTTTTAAACCCTTCTATAGCGGTAGCTCTCTAACCAAACTTCCCATATATGTAGGTATTCTCTAGTACCTTATGTTATTACAAACTCAGTGGAAGTTGTTCAATAGTGCAACAGATGTCTCCTAGTCAGCTGGTATCAATAGCAACAACACTTTTACAAGGACAGCCTCAGGCAGTTTATGTGTGCACAGGGCTGGGGGAAAGGGATGGGGGTTAGTTCATGATCCTCACACTGTGATGTTCTAACCCATCTTCACAGTTAACACCTGGACTGATTTACAAGTTCTTTGCTGAGCATTCAGATACAAGTGGAATGCCTTGAAATAAAATTGCACATAGATACAGAGTTACTGCAGCTGGGTTGAGTTAGTGCAATATGAATTATACAGAAAGATGCTTGAAATCACACCATAATAACCATGGTTTCTTTTCACTCAAATCTGATTGGTGAAAATTGTGCAATTCTTCCTCTAATCCCCAACACTCATTATTATGACAGCTGGTGCATCAACAAGGAAACAAATCAGAACAAATATAACAATCATATGAAAGAAAATTGCATAATTTTAATTAATAATGTTTCTCTTAACTCAATTCTGGCTGACGAAATGTTAATTGTGCAATTATTTGCAGGCATGTCCACTCTAGTAAGCTGCCCCAGTCAAGCAATGCTTGAAGCAACATGCAATGTCCATTGATCTCGTCCCAACTGTAATCAACTGTCTGACAGGCAACACATGACGGAGAATGTTACATACATGTACATGCATGGCAGGCACTACCACATATTTGGAAGTACATACATATATAACCTGCACCCCCACCCCCCCTCACACTAATCCCTACACCATTGAACTCACCACATGCTCTACTGTACATCCTCTTCTCAAAATCAGTCCATTGCTCAAATCAGGAGGTTCTGTGGAATATAACGAAATTTCTTCAAAGACAATTTAGTGTAAATGCTGATAGCTTAATACACAAACTTCCTACATAAAGATTACACATACAATGTATAACCCACTGCAAGGATCACACACACACACACACACATACACACTGTGATGTACTATAGAATGCATGGTCTAAAGTCCAGTCTTTCAGTTGTCCAGTTTGTGGTACAGATCTCTGGAGCCTCAGCTAGTACATTCCCACATCCTGCAGGCTGAGTCCAAGTTGAACCAGCCATCTCTATCAGCTGAATAAACAAATCCATACACAAAAACATGACCCATCTCCAGGGAATCAAAGGTTGACCCCAAGATAAACTGGACTAACTAAACTGAAAGACAGACTCTAGACCATGCATTCTGCCACTCACTGACCAAAAGCCTGCAAGCTTCAGAATCAAAATTTTCACACTAGATATCCCTATGTACGTGCCTTACTATTAGCTACAACACCATTATCAACCAGATAGCTTATAGGCTACAGGCTATATGGAATTCTCATATACAGCACACCAGTCTCACCCACTCCATACCATATGATATGTATTTCATTCATAAAAACTTAACGATTTTTTCTTTCTTTTAATGTATATAATTATATGATTTATATATACATATATTTGTATATATATATATAATAGTTTGTATATAATATATAAATATATATATATATAATATAGCTATATATATATTTTTTCAAATTGAGATTTGTGCAGCTCATTGAATGGCACAGCTCCAGAAAGTGCAGGAACCTACGTGTACTGGAGTTGTAATTAGGAAATCATCAGAACTGAAATATAACTGTAGCAGTCTATTTTGACTAGATATCTGCTCACATGTGGTCTGAAGGATATTAGGCATAGCAACACATCAGCTGGCTATCAAGACACCGTGTCTGTCTATGTGAAATATTTGTACGCTTGATATTTTCAATGAAGAACTCCATCATTCATGTTTCATCACTTTAGCACTATGATGCAGTGAGAAAAAAAAAAGAATTTATAGGAATATTAAAAATCACAAATCAACAATAACTTATTACCCCTGCTATAAAATACATCATTGATTTCAGCTTCTTTGGATTAGCTTCCATCCTTTAAAGACTCAGAGTATTAAATTACACACTACAATAAGAAATGCACTAGGGATGCCAGACATCCCAGTGTCATTGAAGGTGTGAGGGAGCACCGAACTAGCCAGAGAGATACAGACAAACAAGACCTCCAGCCCATATTCTGGTGGATGATATTTGGCAGCTTCACAAAGAAAGCACAACACCTACTGGACTACAGTATTCATGCCACCTTGGCTCAGCTACACTTTCTTTCATCACCGCAGCAAACGCATGAAAGTGTAGGCAATAGAATCCAGAGGGAAACACACGAGGAAGTGTGGATGTTGAATATCAACAGAACAATAACTAGCAGCTTGTTAAACCATCAATCAACATGGAATGAATTCCTTATGACAGCTTCGAATGACGTAACAATTATGAGAAAGTTACAATTCATAAGTGTGGATCTGCAGTTTCCATTCTATAGGTACATGTCCTCCACAATGTTAGGCTACTTCCTCGCATGCTATTTCTCAACTCTGACTCCGCCCATTCCCCCTAAACTGTCCCAAATTTGTCGGCCACAATTGAATTGTGGCTACTCAACTAATAACACATTTTGAAATAGCAATCCAGTATTGAATCAGTAGACCAACACTATCACAAATTCAATAAGATGAGGAAACATACACAGCTGACCTAATGGGAAAGCTGCCAGCTCTGGGAAGCCATTGAAGAGAATGGACATAATCCACAGACCATAAAATAACCAGCGACATGTCTTGCCTAACCTCACTCCTCATCTTGGAAGTGCTCTTGGATGACCTAATATAGGCAAAGCTGAGCTCACTGCTGATCATGGTGGTGAGTTTGATGTGCCACACACACACACACTCTCTCCCTCCCTCTACTGTAAGCTCAGTGGGTTCAAGAACAACTTCTATTACAAGGCCACCTGCATTAGTTGTCCCTGGCAACCATGTCCAGGGAATCCCTGACTGGATGCTAAGCAAGGTAGCAAGAATAATCACCAATTACAGTAACATCAACCAATAGGATTATCATACTCACACACACACACACACACACACATACACACACGACCTTGACAGGAAACCACCCATCGGATGATGCTTCTCTGCCACAGGTGACAGACTAAATCACAGCACACATACACACAAGTATGTACGCGTGCACACACACACACACACACTATCAAAACTATCTTATCTTTACTGACATTACATGAAATTTAGTCATTGAAATTGAAGGCCACGTTGATGTTATTATACTAATCTTTTGTTTATATTCATTACTAATATCAAACAATTTACATTGACAGCTTTACTGGGTCCTTATGGTAGCGCTTTACACAACAAACAACTCGACGAGTGTTCAAGGATACGGTAGATATACCTCACACACTCAGGAAATCAAATCATACTGTTGTCTATTATCAGGTACATTTAAAAACATGAATTTGACATGAATATGCTTCAAGTGTGTGTGTGCGCGTGTGTGCATGTGTCCCCCCCCGGGCAAAATTCCAAGTCATACCTCCTTGCGGTACATGGGGGGGGGGGGGGGGGGGTAACGCTAACATGACTGGTTGGCGCAGCTTTAGTGATCACTGTAGTATTCGTACTGATTTTGTCAGTGTTGCTAAGTGAAAGGCTGTGTATAAAACACTGCAGTGGTTTTGCTAGCCCTCAGTGTTAAGATCATTTGTAACTTTAGCACGAGAAGCTAATCATGGTTATTAATAGATGTAGTGGATGTAGTAAGAAACTGAATGTTGGATGTTGGAATACTTCACAATGGTGATGGAGCAGTGGAGAATCAGATGCAGGGAGTTTGGAGTTGATGTTATGTATAAGTGTGGGGGGGGGGGGGGGGGGGGGGGAAGTTGGTGGGTGAGAGGATGAGGAGACCATTGAAGGTGAAGGCAACAGAACTGTTGTTTGCTGATGATGCTGCAGCTGCTAGTGTGGATAGGAACACTATGGAAAGGGCTGCTGTGGAGTTGGAGAAAGTGATCAAGGCATGGGGATTGACTTTGAGTGTGAGGAAGACAAAGCTACTTGTTGCAGGTGCTCTGGGTACTGAAGATGAGGCGAGGCCCGATAATGCTGGAAGGTGGAGAAGTGGAATGTGTAATAATGGTTAATTTTTTACGACTGAGATGGCTGGGCCACCTGGGAAGAATGGATGACCACAGACTTCCCAAGAAGATATTGTTTGGTTGGCTGCATCAGCGCCCGCCCTGCACATGGGACCAGAATGAGATGGCGAGATCGTGTCAGAAAAGATTTGAAAAAGTTTAATATTGATGAGAGGAGGTGGTATCAGTTGGCACAGGACAGGAGTGGTTGGAGGAGAAGTTGCAGGACAGGACTCGGGGATGTGACTGAGGCTAGAGTGGCAGAGGATGAGAGGAGAAGAAGGACACGTGTGGAAGACAGTATTGAGAACAGTGGTAGCAGTACAGCTACAGATAAGCCATACCAGTGTAGTGTGTGTGAGAGCATTCAGATGTAAGTAAGACATTGATAGACAGATGTGTCACCACTCGTTAATAACTGTGATTTAGTCTGTCACTTGTGGCAGAGAAGCATCATCCGATGGGTGGCTGCCTTTCAAGGTCAAGGTCAAGGTGTGTGTGTGTGTGTGTGTGTGTCAAGGGAGGGGGAAGATTTTCAATTGTTGCATGAATCTGTGGCAAAAAGAAAAATAAATGAATAAATAATAAAATAAAAAAAATAAAATAAAAAATCAATGTGAGGAATAAGACTTCCCCAAATGTCAAGGGGTGACCATATAAACTCATAAAATGCAAGGTGGCAACAACAAAAAAAAAAAAATGTATGTCGTAGAAGGGGAATTTGATTGACACAAAATAAAAAAAAGCAAATAGTCTTTATCAAACCAGGCCAATTGAAATCATTAATCATTAGCACTTAAAGCTACCTTCAAGCTAAGTGATCGGTGCTAACCTATTGGAGCTAAGTGATAGGTGCTCAACAATTGGAGCTCAGTCACAAGACACAAGTCTCTTACCACCTCTCTTCTTAGTGTAGACTCTGAGCAGTGCTAAGTAGTCCCATACCAACTCCAGGAGGAAATCAAGGTTGAGACCCATCTCACAGCTGGTGACAATGCTGTGCGGCTGTCTAGCTAGCCTGTCAACCTCCTCCAAACTGATCTGGTCTATTTTATTATAACACTGCAACATGCACGCACACACACACACACATACACACAACTCATTAATACATACATATGCATGAAATAACCATTATCTGAATTTGTAACACACTTCAGGAATGTTTGGTTGATGTGTTTACCAATACACAACTGAACATTTAAGTAGTGTAGTGTGATTGAGTGTACAGATCCAATAAAAGAACTTATACACTGTAATTAAGAAATATAATTCTATTACTTGACTTCCAAACTACTGCATCCACTGCCTAAATGAACTGGCTGGCTACAGACCACGGCATTCAATACTGCAGTAATGCACTGAAGTATATTCTGTAATAGGTAACAGATAATTGGACCATAGCCACAATCCCTGAGGTAAAAGTTGCCAGGCAATATTCTAAATCATTGTAGGACTGGAAATATTCCAGCCAGGTGAACTCCAGAGTGGGCGGAGACTACTCCTCCCACTACAAACACTCTAGCTCTGCCTAAGAGCATTGCTAATACAACTCAACTCCAATAAATAATGTCACTGACTGACTACTGTAGCCTCAACACTCACAAGGCTGCATTTTTTTAATCTTTATTACAATGATTTTCAATTTTTTCTCTTCAATCAGGAAATTTGCAGTACTAGCTTGTAAAAAATAAACAACAAAAATCCCAAGACAATGTCTCTTTAACCTTTCAATGACGTAACTGCACATATGCAGTGAGGAGAGGCCCGTATTCATTGATTTAAAAAACGTATTCAATATTATTATGTAGAGGAGGCGTTGTACTCCCCCCAAAAAATTGAACTCATACGGGCAGGTTATATATATATATTTTTTTTTTAATTGTAGGAAAAGAGAGATCAAGAATTTTTTGACCAAGAATTTTTAAGGTGCCTAGCGCCCAAATTTTTTGTGGGTTATGAGCTTCAGACACTCAGAATAGAAAGTATGAAGCCTAGAGCCAGACAGCATTCTAGAAGAATATGGATACAATTTTTCCTACCAGCATCACAAGCAATCGACCGGTCTTGTTCCTCGGAATCTCCTGGAAACCTTATATAAGATGGACTAATTTTGGTGCTCTCTTTTAGAAGCTTTTTTTTGCTAGTTATAAGGCTATAGCTGTTTACATTGGATGACTGGCAGGTTTGCTTATCGTTGTTTGTGGTTGCTTAGCAGTAGAAGTTCAAAATTCAAATTCAAAAAGACGCCCACAGTGCTCAAGAAAGTCAGCGTTGAAGGGTTAAACTAGATCCTTCTCATTCAAGGAATTCTATACGTAATAGACTTCCTTCAAATAAGGAAACAACCCTGGCGAGGCACTGGGTAATTAGCTGTATCAGCTGCTTCTAATTACACTGGTCATTGCACATGCTCTGAAGTTGGTACCGGGGTGACTAGATAGGAAGTCATCAGCATTCAGATTAATTAGATTATATATTAGAGGGGGGAGGGATATATCAGTATTAACTTGTTCTGAATGATGTAAGTAAGTCTACTTTCTAGCTTAAATGCAGTGTATCCCAATTGAATGTCTCCATCTCCTTATGACTACAGCAGTTCAATAAGTATGTATTTCATTATAACAGCACATTTTCTCGTTCTAATAGCCAATATTGTTAATTAAAACTTAATCAGATGGTTCGACTTCTTGCCGAAGTCCTCTCAGTTGACCCCTGAAGAGGACTTCGGCAAGAAGTCGAAACGTCGGGTTAAGTTTTAATTAATAATATTGGCTGTTAGAACAAGAAAATTTGCTATTATTATAATTATTTCAGCGAGAATGACTGAATATGCATTTCATTATTTTACAAAATGTCCAAATCAACTGTTTTGCCTGTCTATTCAACATGCAAGTAGCTCTGAACAGCTGACAAATTCATATTTATCTAGGCAATTATAGACTTACTCTCATAGGAGGAACTTACATATATACACTTCAGGTATATCCGATTTCCAAGAATAACATCTATGAAGTCATCTGCAACAACCACAACCACAAAAAAAAAAAAATAAAACCACCACAACAATAATAATAATAATAGTAATAATAATACAAAATATTCACATCTAACTTATCATAGTTCTTAGGATTGTTCTCACTGTCAAAACAAGTATACAAACAAACAACTCAGACTACATAAAGTGGTATTTAACGAGGTAACAGAGAGACAGACTGACATGCGCACTTTTCTACGGCCATATCAGTAGCAACCAATCCACCCGATTAAGCATGAACGAGTAGCACCATGCCAAACAAGACAAACACCCAATCCACCTAATCCCCAACTATGGCTGAGGCCACATGCCTGAACCCTTATTAAGGACAGTGCATTATCCAGGGCCAGCTGGAGTGCCATTGTTAACTAAACAATAACAACAAAAAAAAACACCCACTATTTAATCTGAGCCGAAAAAAAAAAGAAAAAAAAAAGAGACCAGTGACCTCTCTTGATAAACCTTACTAGCTTGACTGGCAAAAATGGGCTCTGAAATGCCGTCCTCCCACAGTGTGGCAAATACCTTCCCACACAACCCTGTCATTCCAATACAGACTCAATTTGGCAGGAGGGGACTCGAGACAACGAAAAAATTCCTACGGACAAGCTGTATCTCATTGCTGTCACTCTTACATTCCAAGCAGTCTCTTTATCATCTTGAAACTATTCTAAGATAATTCTAGTCCTGTGAAGTCTGGAAGCTGTGCACTGTTTTAGCTTGCTATATACAACTCTTGAATTTGCATTCCACCAGAAATCACAGAAACGAGACTCGCAACTATATTGGTGTTGTCTGTCTCTCAACAAGCTGGAATGACAGAATAGATTCCAGAATGCACGAAAAAAAAAACAATCCAAAGTCAGTGCTTTTGCTAAAACAAAAGACTGAAATATGCACTCTGAGTATGGTCAAAACAATCATAGCAAAAGTTTGCTTTGTGTGGTATGTCCATATTTTCAACATGTAAATGTAGCAAACCTCCTCCTCTGTCATGACAACTACAGATAGCTAACAAGAATCAATGGGTTATGTGCACTTAACATACGTGTAAATTATATTTGTTTAAAGTATATGAACCCACTGCAATGTATTATTATTTTATTATAATGAATGTGAGGGCAATCAGGTCAGCCAGACAGGCAGAGAGAGGGCAGAGAGAGAGAGAGAGAGAGAGAGAACAGTGTAATAGTTGACAAAGGCACCCCAGGAGAGGAGTAATGACATTACAAGACAGTCTGAGGTCATGAACTTCAGGCCAAGTTGATACCTTATAAGGTAAAAATACCACACCATCCACAGCCCAGCTGGTGCCTCTCACTCACTCATTACCCCACAAACACTAAATCCTGAATGTGATTAAAAGACTATGGCAACTCAAACACTAGAAGTTGCTGGGTCTGCCAATTTTTCCAGTTTTTTTTTTTTTTTTTTGAGGGGAGGGGGTGGGGGAATAATATGGAAATTTTATGAGATTGAGCCAGTGGATTAGGTGCAGCCTGGAGAGTCCAGGGTCACTACAGGACAGTCTGCTGGTGGTGTAGCATTAGATGTAGTAGGAGTTATGTGGCTTCTAGAATCTTGTAAAGTTGTAGCAGGCAGGAAGTTGGGATAAAGTGGTGAGTGCCAGCCAATTAGCAGGTGTTGCTGCTGGAAATACAAAAAAAAAAAAAAGAGAGAGAAGCCAATGTTTTTTTTTTTAATCATGTAAGCTCAGGGTCATTACAAAGTGACAACAATTAAAACCCTTCACCAATGGCCACAACACAATACCTGATCAGTTTGCTTTGCTTTACAAAGACAAGTAACATGTACATTACTAATACTTCCACTGTGGGCCTGTGTTCAATTACCTTTTAACTACAAGTTTTAAATTCAAAATATTCTAAAAAATCAAACCCCACCAAACATTCAAGCTCCTCCTGAATAAAACCACCACACAGACCGGGAGTACATCTAATGTATATCTCAACCAAGACAGCTCCCAACAATGGGGGCTCAATGGAGCTCAAGATATCCATTCGTTCTATTTACATGCTAACCTAAACAAGGAGACAAGCCAAACAGTCTAGCATGATAACAGAGAAACCTATTCAAAGAGTCAGGATGATAATATCATTTGTTGTTTCATTGAATGGAAGACTGCCTACCACAACACAATGTGTGTCTGGCCAAACTCAACCAGGGAACTGGCAAAGTACAGGAAGGTAATGCCATTCTCAGTGTGTCTGTGTTTGGATTGTGGGTTCAATTAATAGTGGCTGCTGCCTGGGACATAAACTCTTGACTTTCAAATGAATCAATGCCACAAGTGTCAATCTTCTTAGACTGGTTTCAAAGCCCACTGCACACCTGAGCCACCAATAGGGACAGCACGTGCTACTGCCAGGTGAAACCAAGCCCCTTGAACCGAGAGGGGGCACAACTAACAAGCTAACAGATCCCACTTCAATCCTCTCCTCACCTCCCAGCCAACACCCACCACACCTACCCACCCACCCACCCACCCAAGTGCTTTATCTCATAATGCATTTAAAAACCATTCCACTGTATGAATATCTGCAGATAAGCTATAAATATGTCATGAATAAGTTGGCGCAGAAGCCGCCCTAGGTTATGAATAGCTGCACCAGGCAGGTGATGGGAGGATGAATACCATCATAGCCTGTTTACAAGCCAATATTTAAAGTCATAAACCATAAATAAAAGCGCTGTAAAAATAACTCGAGCCACTCTGTGACCAAATAAAGATGATCCACCAATGAGGAGGCCTGGCTCTATTTTTGTCAAGCACACACAAGTAGCATTCCTGGACTGCCTTTAATGGCCCATCTTCCTGAACGTTTAACAACTACTTGAAAAAATTAATGAATATATTGGGAGTGCAATGGGCAGAAAACAAACAAGATAGGTGTGGCACTGGCAAACATGGGCGTGGCACATCAAGTGTCAGCAAATAGTTGGGTGTGGCATGTGGGAGGTAGGGACTGCCGCCATGGGAAGCAGATTCATTAGGAGCTATAATTGTTGTTACAGATGGTCAGACGCACAGCTGAAGGATGGATACTCAACAATGTGTGAGATTGTGTGAGGTTATATAGGGTCAGATCTACGTATGAACGGTTAGATGTCTGGACCACATGTAAGACTTAACAATGAAGCGGTGTAGGAAGATGTTTCAGTATGGAGGTAAAGGACACTATTAAGGGGAGGAGGCTCCAGCCCCCTGAACCCCCCGGCCCCTTTCCTACATCACGTAAGGATACGTACATGTAGATTCGGTCTCCCCATCTGCTATTGCAGGCTGACCAGTGGCTGATAAGTAATTCTTTTGCCACTGACTTTTTCCCCTTAATATTCTCATAATCCCTCCACAACACACTCATTCCCTCCCTCCCACCTACACACCTGGTGTGCAGTCCTCACTCATTCCCTCCCACCCACCTACACACCTGGTGTGCAGTCCTCACTCATTCCCTCCCACCCACCTACACACCTG
>WLWD01003653.1_pt1 | contig 35784 bp, 17 predicted proteins | sample 6712731 | NCBI WGS metagenome assembly WLWD01 (sample SAMN12718690, study PRJNA576275) | sponge metagenome | isolation source: marine sponge | host: Mycale hentscheli | place: New Zealand: South Island, Marlborough, Capsize Point | collected 2014-11-01 | reverse complement strand
AAACTAAGAGAATCTCAGTAAAACTGGGTTGGTTGGCAACTATATTCAATCCATCATACTTCCAGTTTATTCACTGTATGTTTTCTCCTAAATAATGCTTCACTCTTTATATAATATAAAATATACCCAACACAATCTTCACCTAATTCATGGAATACCCATTCAAAAGTATATCCCTTTCACAATCTATGATATAGCATACTCACATTTTACCCAGTCCACACTCTCGCTTTACCCAGTCCACACTCTCGCTTTACCCAGTCCACACTCTCGCTTTACCCACCACACTTCGCTTTACCCAGTCCACACTCTCGCTTTACCCAGTCCACACTCTCGCTTTACCCAGTCCACACTCTCGCTTTACCCAGTCCATACTCTCGCTTTACCCAGTCCACACTCTCGCTTTACCCAGTCCACACTCTCGCTTTACCCAGTCCACACTCTCGCTTTACCCAGTCCACACTCTCGCTTTACACAGTCCATACTCTCCCTTTGCCCAGTGCACACTCTCGCTTTACACAGTCCATACTCTCCCTTTACCCTATCCATACTCACCCTCTACGCAGTCCATACTCTCCCTCTACACAGTCCATACTCTCCCTCTACAGTCCATACTCTCCCTTTACAAAGTCCATACTCTCCTTTTACCCAATCCATACTCTCGCTTTACACAGTCCACACTTTCGCTTTACCCAGTCCATATTCTCGCTTTACCCAGTTCATATTCTCCCTTTACCCAATCCACATTCTCGCTTTTCCTTTCCCTTTACCCAGTCCACACTCTCTCTTTACACTATCCATACTCTCCCTTTACACAGTCCATACTCTCCCTTTACCCTATCCACACTCCCTTTACCCAATCCATACTCTTTCCTTTACCCAATCCATACTCTCGCTTTACAGTCCACACTTTCGCTTTGCCCAGTCCACACTCTCTCTTTACCCTATCCATACTCTCCCTTTATAGTCCATACTCTCCCTTTACCCAGGCCATACTCTCACTTCACCCAGTCCATACTCTCGCTTTACCCAGTCCACTCTCGCTTTACCCAGTCCACACTCTCGCTTTACCCAGTCCACACTCTCGCTTTACCCAGTCCACACTCTCGCTTTACCCAATCCATACTCTCGCTTTACCCAGTCTATACTCTCGCTTTACCCAGTCCACACTCTCGCTTTACCCAATCCATACTCTCGCTTTACCCAGTCTATACTCTCGCTTTACCCAATCCACACTCTCGCTTTACCCAGTCCACACTCTCGCTTTACCCAATCCATACTCTCGCTTTACACAGTCCATACTCTCGCTTTGCCCAGTCCATACTCTCCCTTTACAAAATCCATACTCTCATTTTACCCACTCCATACTCTCGCTTTACCCAGTCCACACTCTCGCTTTACCCAGTCAACACTCTCGCTTTACCCAATCCATACTCTCCCTCTACACAGTCCATACTCTCCCTCTACACAGTCCATACTCTCCCTCTACACAGTCCATACTTTCCCTCTACAAAGTCCATACTCTCATTTTACCCAATCCATACTCTCGCTTTACACAGTCCATACTCTCGCTTTACAGAATTCATACTCTCCCTTTACCCTATCCATACTCTCCCTTTACACAGTTCATACTCTCCCTTTACCCAGTCCATACTCTCGCTTTACCCAGCCCATATGCTAGGTAAAGGGAAACCAGCAGGAATAAGGTAAAGGGACACTGTGGTGTTTTTATAGAAAAGTTTCCACAGGGGATTCCGCACATACATAGTTAGGATTCTCCTATTCTTAATTATGCACGAGTATCACACTACAGGGAATTCACAAAACTAATAGGTAAAGGGTAACCAACAGAAACATGGTAAAGGGTAACCAGCAGAAACATGGTAAAGGAAAACAAGCAGAAACATGGTAAAGGGATAAATAGCAGAAACATGGTAAAGGGAAACCAACAGAAACATGTAAAGGAAAACCAGCAGAAACATGGTAAAAGAAAACCAGCAGAATCATGGTAAAGGGTAACCAGCAGAAACATGATAAAGGGAAGCAAGCAGAAAAGTGGTAAAGGAAAACCAGCAGAAAAGTGGTAAAGGGAAACCAGCAGAAAAGTGGTAAAGGAAAACCAGCAGAAAAGTGGTAAAGGGAAACCAGCAGAAAAGTGGTAAAGGGAAACCAACAGAAAAGGAAAACCAGCGTACCAAGGGTGCAAACCCTCAGTGCATTATTACATTACTAAGATTTCTTCAGATTACATTAACTTCTGACTACCGAGGACACACGCGGTTAAGAGAAAATACGTGAACTTTAAGTGATCATGTGACTGCTGTATGACATAAACAGGGTTTCATTTAGGGGGGGCGAAAGGGGGCATTTGCCCCCCCTTGGGTTCTAAATGCCCCCCCTTAGATTCTAAGTGCCCCCCACCCTTTTGAAAGAACCGATATTTATAAAGAGAAAAATGTAAACCAAATTAATAATAAACAATATTCACACAGCAATTCGTCTAGGTTTTTTGTTCCATACTGTAATAATGTCATTTAATTGTGTAGATGAGAGCGTCTCGGGTGTCTCCATGGCTATTTTCATCAAATAGGATAATTGTGATTGCCCAATTCGATTTCGAATTCGTGTTTTAATTAGTTTCATTTTGGAGAAGCTCCTTTCCACTGAAGCAGTGCTGACAGGGATAGATAGACATATGTTTGCCAGGGTGCTAATGTTTGGAAAAAATTTCACTAAGCATATCACTTGTGGTGAGCTCTTTCAACTGCAAGTGCAGGTTACCTTTCGGCTTCTTCGATAAGTAGCTTCGAAATGTTTTCCACTCCTCTCGGGTTTCGCGGGAAATAAGAGCTTCTTTGGTGTATTTAAGTCCTCACCATATGTATGGAAGTCAGAAGAGTCAGCAGCTGGCACTTTCTTCGGATCAAAGATGCCAAATGAGGAGACAATATCTTGTGAAATAAATCTGCTGGATATGTTTGCCTTCAGCATCCTGATAAACGGTTCAGCCACTTGTCCTTGGAATGTAGCAATGCTTTCCGTGGTTAACGTGATGTCAGTGACTTCTTCGATCTCATTCTTTGCATCCATCAGTTCTAATACCCAGTTAGCAGCAGGTAACATGGCATCATCAAGTGTATTGAGAGTGGCATCAACAAGAGGGGTGATAGCTGTCAAGTCTATTCTCTCAGTCTGGAGAGCTCTGCTCAACTTCGCCACTTGTGGCAGAACATAATCAAGGAGGTATATGGCCACTAAAGTTGAGGGCCTACATAAGGCTTTACTGATACCTAGAGCTTCAGGTGCATGTGTCTGCTCATAGATATTGTTTAGAGCAGTCACAATTGCACTGTAGCTAGCTTTGACTGCCTTCACACAGCGTTCATGGGACAGCCAGCGAGTATCTGATGGTTTCACAACTTTCAGCTCAGGTAAGTCAAGCACCTGCTGTACTGCTTTGAGACTCTCAGCTCGCTTAGGAGAATAGTGGAAAAATTTCCAGAGGGTGGTGAGTGTGATGTACACATGTTTTATCCCACTGGTAGCATTAGCTGCTTGAACGCATGCTAGCTGTAGCAAATGGCAATGGCAGTGTACGAAAAGTGCATGAGGTGAAATTTTCTTCAGGAGACTCTGCACACCATTGTGTTTCCCAGAGAAAGTAGCTGCTCCATCGAATCCCATACCCACCAGCTTGCTAATCTGTATGTTTTTATCTTTCATGAATTCAACAAGGGCAGAATAAATAGTCTTTGCATCAGTAGCTTTCAATGGAACTATATCCAAGAAGTGCTCAACAGGTTGACCGTCCATGTTCACCCAGCGGAAGAAAATTGAAAGCTCTTCTGTGGTCGTCACATCAGTGCACTCATCTGCCATTATGCTGAAATGGGAAGCTTGGCGAAGCCGTTTCAGTAAACATTCTTCAGCCCATAAGCCAACTGCCTCAACAAATTCAACAACAGCAACTTTAGATGTGTAGGTTGCATTTAATCTAGCTCTTTCAAGGAACCCCTTTAAATCTTCTGCACCACAACTTACGATTAGATCAATAAGTTCATCAAAATTTGTTGTGGGGAATGTGGCGACGAGCTAGAAAATGGGTGCAACGAATTAGAGCTTTAATGGCCATTCTGTTCTTCAACTTTTCCTCATCATTAATTTGTTGGAGTTGCTGAATGACTGACCCTTCTTGTAGTGCTGTAGCTGCAGCCATCTCTGCTTCACATGATAGGAGGTGAATATCACTCTTTGCATGAATTTTCATCTTCTCTATTGCCTTCTTCCAGTTCGTGAAAGGTTTTGAGATCCATGTTCCTCCTGTTCTTTGAAGAGAAATTCCTCTCTTCCTGCAAACCTTACAAAAAGCTCCTTGGAAATTTTTATCAAACATCAGCCAATTGAAGCTCTCTTCCCATTTTTTGTTGTATTTTCGACTGCTTGCAGTGATTTTCTTGCTTTTCTCATGTGTAGTTAATCTTTCCTTTGCATGCTTCTCATGGACAATTAATCTTTTCTTGGCAGGACTTGGCTCCAAAAACTCAGTATCAGATTGATTGCTGTCAATTTTATCTTCTGTGTCACTGCTACTTGAGTGGCCAGGTGACTTTGAAGAGCTTGCACCACAGAAGAAAGAGCGAATATCCATTTGAGACTATCTTAAGCTGTCAGGGACTACGAGTGCTTAGAGTTCTGGTTCTGGAAGTTGTAGAATCTGTATAGATCAAAACTCAACAACTGCTACGGTGAGCTGAGGGCTGGCCTTTTTATAGCCAGCCAGCAACCGTAAGTGTGAATCAACGTGTGATAAACCTAAGGGGAGGTGAGAGTCAGAGTTGAATAGTGTGTGAAAAGCATCTAAATAGTGAATGTCACAGTTGACTGAAAATTGCTAGACGGTGGAGGTGAAAATGAGTAGCTGAATTAACTTGTCAGGATCTGACATATGCAGACCTCATTAGATAAGATTATGTTTTTTTAATGTAGGACATAGGCCTTCAAATAATTCTATTTCACTCCCATGGTGACCAGTGCCGCCCGCCCCCCCTTACATTTTCAAAACTCTATTTTGCCCCCCCTTGCAAGAATGTCTGGATGAAACACTGATAAACCAATGTACTGAAAGGTAAGGGTCATTGCATCTAGCTTGAGCTTGTTTGGAGCTGAAGATTCTCCGCATTTACTCTCGAAATTTGAAGAAGTGGTCAATTGAAGGGATTTAATTCACTTACTGGGTCAGGTCATAATTGTATTAAAGGTTAGTTCTCAGCCATTCATGAAATCGAATGCTGACTGACAGACAAACACATTACTATAACCCTTTCGCACATGCACACTGAGGGTTAATCATGGTAAAGGAAAACCAGCAGAAACGGAAACCAGCAGAAACATGGTAAAGGGAAACTAGCAGAAACATGGTAAAGGGAAGCCAGCAGAAACATGGTAAAAGGAAACCAGCAGAAACATGGTAAAGGGAAACCAGCAGAATCATGGTAAGGGCACATGCATAAAAAAGTAACGGTTAATCAGATAACAAGCAGGAAAAAGTTAAAGTAAAATCCTAAGCTTATACATTAACCCGGATATGGTTCCCTCAAACCAATCATTTACGTACCTTTAATACTGCCACTTCCAATAAGGATATTTGATTGATGAGATTCCTTCACTGCTTCTTCCGCCTCTGATGTCATACGCAATAGTAACATCTCCAGCAGTTTAGATTTTAAGTCATCTCACTCCACTAGTTGTTGCAGCCTATGCAAATAATAGCATAAATTGTGCACCCATGCAATTGCCATAATGCTAGCTGCTATTTCAGCACAACTTAAGCTATAGCATACTGAGGGGGTTAAACCTAGGATCGCCAATCCCCCCTCGAATATTGGGGGAAATATAGAACAGCTAATACTTAATTCTATGAATATTACAATCATAAAATCATGCAAGAAACATTGATCAATGCATAGATACAGTCTCATACAAGCATGTGCACCACAGTAGAACGTTTAGAAAAAGGGTGTGGTGTGACTAAGTAAACACACAGCACCTGTCTCTTACCCCAAGCAAAATAATTCTGTATAAGACACACATCAATGATTCAATCAGCTTCAAAATGTCAGCTCAAAGTTACAATCAACTATTCGTCACACGTTCTTTCAGTCTATTACAAGATTTTATATGTAAGAACAGACACCCTCAGCCATGTGGGTTAAAATAGTATAATACTTCACAAATACCTCTGATCAGACTTGTTCATTAAAATTTTTATTTCACCCTCCTTGAAATATTCTTAAAATTTCGTAAGCAAAATGCGACGTTAAAAAGTGAATATTTAAGGTGAAGGGAAATGCTTAAATCGTGCCCATCTCCTTTCTCATCTTAGTTCTGCATGAACGCTGTGACACCCTTTAGATAGCACAAACTCAACCTTGTCCACTCTTAAATTGATTTCTAAATGAACCCCTGAATAATACGCTTGTGTGTCAAATAACGATGATGACCGACGATGACAGTGCGTGTATTCATGAATAATCCATGAGCTTAAACAGGCTGGCCAAGCATCGTCCTTACCTCAATCCATCACATTCAGTAGAGAGTGATTAATTGTTACTAAAAAGTGGGTGGAACGGACTAGGGAAGGTGGTGTAAGCTTCCAAAAGGAAGGCAAAAGTATGAAAGAGAGAAGGCAAAAGTTGCGCGCAGCGTAAGGCCACAATCATGATGGTAGACAGAGATTCCGAAGCAGGAGAATTAGACAAAGGAAAACGGACTCCATTACTCAAGTAGAAAAAGCTGAAGAAAGGAAATGTGGGGGTGGGATAAGAAAAGCTGAGATAGTTTAAAAAAGAGAGCAGGAGAGGAAAACTAATTAACCTTAATAAATAGTAGAGAATGATAACTGAGCAAAATAACTTCAATGTGTCAAGCGCCACTGTGTGTTGGGGTACTTGCTGGTATATTGTAATACTGTATACACTATTTAATTTCCCCTTCAAAAATATTTCCTAATTTAGAATCCACCTAACCTTGCAAGCCACTTTTACTCGACTGCATAGTCCACTGCACATGTGATCTTCTTCCTTTGTTTTATAGTCCTGAACAATCAAATAAATAAAAAATTCTCAAGAATTTCTTCAAAATTAATGTGTACTAAATAATTGATTAAGGCCAAGAACCTCTTATAGCAAAAAGATTTGAAGGAACTATCTAAATATGATACCCTAGTAAACATTCAAATCCAGCACCTATCACAGTTCAATAGTATCTGTGCAGTATGCAGTTAGGCAGCACTCAAAATTACAGCACTCAAACTCATAATAATGTCATGCAAATTACTCTCTAGGATTAAAGAACAATATGCTCATGTGTCAGTAACAATGACGACCAACGGTGTGTATTCATGAATAATTCATGAGCTTAAACAGTGTGGTAAAGCATCATCGTATCTTGATTATGTCATCCCATTCAGTTGAAAGTGATTAATAGTACACTGAAAAGCGGAAGGCGGCAGTAGTGAAATCACTGAGTAAAGGCAGCATAAGTTTCAAGAAGGAAGGGGGAAATACGAAAAAATAGGCAACATTTCACAAAGCCTAAGTCCATAATCATGATAAAAGGACAGAGAGATTCAGAAGCAGGAGAGGTAGACAAAGGTGGAGAAGGGACTCCATGACTCGAGAAAAAAGCTGGAAAAATAAGGAAAGGTTGGGGATAAGAAAAGCTGAGATAGTTCAGGGGAAAAGAGAGCAGGAGAGGGAAACTGATGTAGAGAATGATAACAATGAATAAAAATAACTTATGCTGCTGCATTCTTACTGTGCAATACGTCAAGCACCACTATGAGGTGGGGTACTTATAATAAATATTTTTTGTTTTACATATAAACAAATTTCTAGATAAAACCGTGACTATAATAAATTTGTTATAACAGTAATAATAATAAAAATAATAATATAATATTATTATTATTATTTATTATTAATAATAATAAAACTGTTGCTCTTAGTCTGGTGATAAGAAGCTATGCAACTTGATTGTAAATGTTGCAGAACTAGAGTGCTCCTAATGTCTATCATCAAATATCTTGTGGCTACAACTAATCATTTAAAGAAATTAGTAATACAACAACTGGTGGACATCACTGATGAATGCAAGTGATAAAAGCATAAACCACAGCCTACAATCTCTCTGTCCTAAGGCTTAGAAAGTCCAAGGAACTACAGTTCCAATAGAACACACAAACATCACCACCTGACACAAATATCACCTAAATCAGGTCTGGGCATCATCATAAAATATTTTGAACAATCATCTCAATTTAACTATTGTCACCACATACCGGCAATTGGCATGTATCTAGTAGCATTCCCTAACAAACTATCTTTGCCCATGGTAGGGCTGGCCATGCCCCCCCCAGCGCACGTGCTGCTCCAAGACACCATCACGTGAGCTGGGTACATGTGTCTATTACCATGTGACAAAAGTCCACATCCTTCACCTGTTCAATAATAACTGATGCATATCACTCATCCCCCATCTCCTCCACCTGGACTTTTAATGAAACTAGCCCCCTACCACTTCCCATTCAAAGGTCATATCCTGTCTATTCTCTCCCCTCCCCCACCCTACACACCACACAGCAACAACTGGAAGGTCGGGTTCCCCTGGCTTTGGGGGGAAGGTCTCCTGATGTACGGCAGTATTCCCTCAGGCATCTGCTGGGACCTTATGGCCCAAAGATGCAGGTTGGTGTAGCCGGCCTGCATACCTCCCAAAGCCTAGGACTAGGATAAGGTAATCTTACAGCAGGGGTGGATTTCTGCTGATCCCATTAAGGGACTGTTCACTCTCAGACCCCACCATTGCTGCCTGACTCAAGCATGAAAAAACATATATAAACACTGAGGTACACTTACACTACCAATTATAAATGTGACAAGGGTGACACTCTACCACATACATGTAAGTGTGCGTATGTGTGCGTGACACGGACCAGCTACTCTACATGTTAGTTAATGTAATAAATTGCCTGCTGAAATAGTGATGGTTGGTAAATTTGCCGGAATGCTACTTCGTCCCTTGTCTCCCACGAATAGAGCTTGCCAGTACCTTCGATGCTCCCGCCAGATGAGCTTTTGGGGTCCTGATATAGCGCAGGAAGGCTGCACTGTGCCATCTGCCCAGGGTTTGTATCTGGGAGTCTTCCATCCCAGCCATCGCCGCTGTCGTAGCAGCCCCGATCCGGAAGCTGTGACCGGCATACTGGCCTGGCGAGTAGCCAGCCGTCTGAAGAAGGTCTCTCAGTTCTGAGACGAATGCAGGCTTAGCCAATGCCTTTCCCGAGCTCTCCTTGAAGATAGGGCCTGAGCTTGAACCCCTGACAACACTGCTGCCTGGCTCGCCACCACATCTACTGTGGTGTACGCCAGCGTGCATAAGTCAGGGGTGATACCATCATTAACACTACGGGCTGTGGGGAAGGACAAGTCTGTAATGAGCCGGAACTTCCCTGTGTTTGTGCCCTTTGGAATCACCCCAAAACGATTAAAATGAAGGCGAGGTAGTGGCTCTGCCTCAAAAAAGGGGCCCAACATTCTCCCCAGACTGCACTCCTTCTGCAGGTAATCTGTCATTACCTGTGGGTGCAATCTAGCCGACTCCATGTTCTTGGTGGCCGATTGCAAGGGTGCTCCATGGCGAAACCCTATCCGGAAGCCATGTTGCAGACCTTGGCAGATGTAGTTGGCAAAGGCATGGTCTGGATGAGTGGACGGCGCCTTTTCCCACTTCCTGTGCTGTAAAGGCGTGGACACCCCCTGAGAGAGCCTGACAATCATGCTCAACTGTCGGTCTGCAGGCATCAAGACACAGTAAGTCTGCCGTGTACTAGTAGAGATATGACCAACCTACGCAAGCAGGTGGTAGGTAATTAAAATCGTTTAAGGTGGCCTATAGCCGTCACATCATTAAGGTGGAATTCCCTATGACTACTCCCTTAACTACCCCCACCCCCCTCCCGGCCTAGTGGAGACAATGACTTGACTCAAGTCCAACATACATAGCCATTATTACCGGGAGCCGACAATGTCCACCTACTTCCTATCCCTCTCTCGCCCACATAACCCTTACTTACACATACTCTCTGATAGATTTGTCTACATGCGACTCATATATGTATTATAACTGACATAGTATTCACCATTATATGCCTAATATAAGGTCCCCAGTTGTGTCTATTAGAAGCGCTGATGTCCTTGGCGCCCCATTGGGCCCCGGTTGGCCGTTGGTGTTCTGCCCTGAGGGCGTCTCTTTGGACAGCTGAGCCACGGGTGGCTGTCATGGCAGCTGAGACAGAGATTTTGGTATTTGCAAAATGGCTTCTTGATTCGCCCCTCGTTAAAGTTTCTACATATCTCCGGGACAGTACCCGGTGCGGCCGACTGGTCCCTCCAAGGCGATGGGGCCATGCCTGCCGGAGGTAGAGCTAGGTTTGACGGGCATGAGGAGGCCATGTGGTCATCTGCAAGGCAGTGACTGCACCTCGGAATGGCCCTGGCACGGCCAGTAAAGGCCTCGTTGTACAGCCTTACATTGGGGACGGACCAATTCAGTTCCCTCCTAGCCAGGGCCTCTCGCCGATATTGACGATCATAGATGACCCATTGCCTCCCCTCATAGTTTCTTTCAGCCCGGACAATTGTCGCCTGATACGCGAGGAGTTCTGGGGCCTTGTCCTGGAAGCGATTCGCCAGTCAGTATAGCAGCATACACAGAAAAACGCTCCAGCCACAGAGAGATGCTAGTGACTGGAGGTCGAGCAACGGCCCCAGCTTTGCCAGCTCCCCCATCATGCAGCTCTTCCGAAGTGATCTCCGCCATCTCCACGAACTCCAAATTCAATACCCTCTTGGCTACCTTAAGGGGTACCATGGCCACTGGGTTGTAGGGACCTGAGGTGGAGATTGAAAGAAGCTGTCCAGACTGTGGAACCGAAGGTACCAAGTTCTTTGCTGCCATTGCTGCCGCTGCCTCTAGGGAGGACTGGGCCTGGGGTGCCGAATTGAAAAGTGGCACGGATGGAGGGAGTGGGCCTGCATTGTAACCACAAAAGTGAATATGTGCATGCAATTGCGCCACTGAGACTACTAGTCAGGTTCGAAATGTTTTTTCGTTAATATTTTTTGGAGATTTTCTAATCTATGTATTTTTAGAATCATTATGTTTTAGTAAAACAGAAAATCAATGTTTGCAAATTTTTGTAAGCGTTTATGGTAGCAATAATGAAATTTTAATTAGGCGAACATTGAAAACAATGTATTTTAAAGTATTTCTATTGTTGGATAAGCATGTATTTGTTTGTCGTGACTAATTATTCCTTGTAAGAGTTACAAATTTATAAAAATCAATACAATCATTCATACTATGCCACAAGCAAAAATAAAATATAAGATTTAGATAAAATAATAAATGCATAGTGGTATTTATGTGTATGAATATTTTGTACCAGTTCTTTACAATTTGACTGTTACTAGTTATCACTATCAGATAAATAATTTTCAAAATAGGATTCTTCATCATTTTCACACTGAGTACTGCACAAGCAGAGGTCAGTACATTGTAAGCTGTTGCTTTTGCATGAACACCTTTGTGATGTACAATCACCCTTGCACTGACATCTCACCATCTCGATGACTGCCTTGGGTGCTGGAAGGATATCTGTTGTTGTTGGTGTTAACTCTCCATCAGAATTTCTGTGATAGCCATTCTGCAGTGGATCCAGAAATATCTGCTGAGCAATACATGCCTGAAGTGTGTGGGGCCAGGCATGTATTGCTCAGCAGATATTTCTGGATCCACCAGAATTTTTCTTGTTTCTCTATTCTGGAAAGAACAGAGGTTAAAACCCATCCCAAGTGTGTCAGTTTATATGAATCAGCCACACCTCTTTTGTTTATAGCAAATTTTATTCTCCCTGTGTTTTCTGTAGGTTTATGTTTGGGCTTGTTGCATGGCAGTATAGCAGTGTGATAGGAGGATACAGTGAGTGATTCTCCTGGAGCTTCAGCTTTCTGGTAAATAGCAGTAATTGTTCCATGAGTTGTACATTTTCCATCTGCAGTGTCTTCAGTGAAGTCTGTATTGTCTACAGCAAAAAACACGAACGTACCTTTCTTTAGAAAGGGAGGTATAAAAAGTCCGTCAAATTTCTTGGTATTTTCTACTACTGCATTTGCCAGTGCTGTTTCTAAAAACAGAACACGACTATAGGGGATGCATAAGTTTTGTGCATTGAGCAGATTTACAAGTTTTTTGTTTCTTGTGTCATGGTGGAGAGTTAGTGCTAATCCTAGTACCTGTGGGTTTTCTTTGCTTTGTTGTAAACGGAAATCTGCACACTCCCTCTTTGGTTGATAAGTTACTTGTCTCTTTGATTTAAATGAATACATTATGTTCTGGCTTATAGTTAGAGCATCCCTGTGCACTCTGTTCTTTCGAACTTAAGTTTCATTCTTGTGCAGGCCCAACTAAAATCCAATGAATAAGTGTGTACAGTTCTGCTGGTACATCATGAGAGTGCTGGAAACGGTTATATTGCCTTGTGACTTTCCTGCCTTAGAGAAATTATTTATTGCCTGACGAATTAGCTGTGCTGATTTGTAAATACACTTCATGTTGTCCACTTCACCTGTCACAATAGCAGACTGAACCATATCAGCTTCACAAGCTGCTGGAGAGTACAAGACAGCTGCATTTCGTCTGTCCTTTTGTAGAACTGATCGAATGCTAGGCAATTCTGCCATAACTTTGTCTTTTAACCATTGTCTAGTGTAGGCAGGTGAATGGTTTGCTAATGCTTCAAGTCCACCAAGCAAGTTGATGTATGTGGTTTCGACATCTTCTATCGAAAGATATGCCTTGTATTTTGTTTGTAGGTCAATGGGTTGACCAGTTCAATAAAGCAAGCATTCTGCATTGATTGTTGCATACAATAATTGTTTGTTACACTCTCCTTGCCACTATCTCGCAAAACATGGAAGACATGCTCAGTCCAGCATGATTTATGATATTTGACATCAATAGCATGGGCATCATCAGGAGAGATAGCAGTGCACAATTTAGTCTGAAGTACTGGATTTTGGGAAAGGTGCACTGCTTTCCTTAGAGCTTGTCCAGCATTTTTAGTTGTTACATTGAACAACTGCATTTTTTTATCTTTTTGGCAAAAAAATCATAAATTCTTGTCCAAAGGGTGGGTAGAAGAGCGTGTGAATGGCAAAGAGGAACTTGGACCATCAATACTTTCAGAGCGTTTCCGCTTTACTGGCATTCGTCCTGGCTCCCTATGGGTTCCACTAGAGAGATATTCTTGTAGGTGGCAACGTGCACGTTGTACCATGGCTTTGTTCGTAGCATCAGAATAGCAGGTGCGATGCCACACTGCACCTCTCTTTGTAAAATTTCTGCTGTATAGTCTTTTAGTCGTTTTTGAATAGGAATGAATTTGCTATCCTGCAATTGAGCTCTTTCCAGTACTACATTGAACAGATGTTGATAAGAGTCTATCCTAGGATGCAGTACCAATGTTTTGTTAGATGCAGGCTTTTGGCACACAATACATTGAGTCCAGTTTGTTGAATAATGATGAGGCTGCTGACCTAGCTGTGGCACACTCTCAGCCATTTTGTTTAACCTTTAATTAATTTCAACAATTAATTATAGCATAGTTTTTGTTTACCTATTGATGATAAGGCTTATTCATTAGACAGACAATGTCTGCCAGGCTTCTTTAGCTGCCAGGCTTCTTTAGTGTAGACTGTAGTGTTGATGTTTATAGTTTTCAGACTTCAATGATGATGATGATGATGATGATGATGATGAAACTGTAGCTGTCTTTCAGAGGTTAAATAATTGAAAATGCGTGTGTTTTTTATGATACATCTTGGCTAGCATGCAGAATGGTTTTCTTATGAATATCATTAACTCTTTATCCAAACTGTACCTGTTATACTAAAGACAATAAATTGTGAATGTATTAAGTGATTAATGAGAAAAATTAGTACCTACTATTTTAGCACCTTAACCTGGTTGCCATGGCAACTAATAAAATGCAAACATTGATTTTTTAATTCACTATGTCATGTAGTTTCCAAAAATATATAGATTACCAAATCTCCAAAAAAATTTAACGAAAGTATAAATTATTACATAACAAACCTGACTATACTATCAGCTCCGAGCCCAAGGAGTGTCATGCAGAAATAGGTAGGTCTAAAGTGTGGGATTGCCCCCCAGTGCCCTGAGAGGATCGTGTAACTGTGGATGGGTGGCAGAGGGTGTGAGATTGCCGCTTAGGTCACTGAGGGGATTGTGTAGGGGGCGCGAGATCGCCGTTCAGGTCACTGAGGGGGTCGTGAGGAGGTGTGAGATAGCCGCTCAGGTCACTGAAGGGGTCGTGAGGAGGTGTGAGATAGCCGCTCAGGTCCCTGAGGAGATCGTGTAGGAGTGGGTGGGTAGCAGATGGTGTGAGATCACCGCTCAGGGCACTGAGGGGATTGTGTAGGGGGCGCGAGATCGCCGTTCAGGTCACTGAGGGGGTCGTGAGGAGGTGTGAGATAGCCGCTCAGGTCACTGAGGGGGTCGTGAGGAGGTGTGAGATAGCCGCTCAGGTCCCTGAGGAGATCGTGTAGGAGTGGGTGGGTAGCAGATGGTGTGAGATCACCGCTCAGGGCACTGAGGGAATCGTGTAGGAGTGGGTGGGTGGTAAATGGTGTGAGATCACCGCCCAAGTCACTGAGGGGGTCGTGTAGTGTGGGAAACTTGTCAGAGCACTGAGGGGATTGCAGCAATGGGTAGTGTGTGGGGTTAGAGCCCAGGGGACTGGGTGATCGTTGTGGACACCTGGGATCTCAACTACATGGGTAATTGTAGGACAACTAGCTGATGATCATCCTATACCAATCCTACCTAATAAAACTGCCTGTCCCTTTTAACCTACATATGGCCTCCTCCCATTACATACCTGTGGGCCCTAGTGATGGGAATAGCAGCAGGTAGCAGTGTTGGAAATGATGGGGCACCATCTGTCAGAGATGGCAGGGGCAAACCCGGAATTAGGGCTGGATTTAGGGCTGGATAGGATGCCTTTAGGGTAACTGGCCCAGTGACCCCCCCCCCCCCCCCAAAATTTCAAAAAGTGTGGCACCATAAAAGGTCTTAAATGGTTGTTCTGAGTTAGCTCATACCTAAATTAACAGTTAAGTGTCAGTTATTGAGCATGACAGACAAACAGACAGAACAATTACTATAATCCTTTTGCACACACGTGGTGAGAGGCTAATAATGAAAGTTCAGTGAGATATAGTAGTAACTCCATACTGAATGTTGTTCATTCATACTCTTTAAAATTATTGTACTAGCTGTTCGGGCAAGCCATTGGGGGAGTGGTTGGGAAGGGAAGGGGGGAGGACGGAAGTTGTTTAATAATCAAGTGAGTAAGTTACGAGGTTAAAGGTTAAATTCTTGTGATAGCGATAAACTCATACAAGATGAATGCATGATTTGTGATAGTATTGAAGGAGATGTGGGACATGCTCCCTCTCCCCCCCCCCCCCCCCCCCCCCCCCCACACACACACACTCTGAGTGTACCACTCATGTGACTACAATAACAACATGATAAATCAATGCCACTAATTCCATCCCCAAGCACAAAGTGGATTATAAAGGATATAGTCTGTGAGAATGTGTGAAAGACACTGAAATCCACACTAAATGTAAATAGGAAATATTGTTCTTGTTCTTTATGTCTACACATGGGTGAATGACTATTACGTCAATGTTTTCTGGTACGTGTGTTTCATACAGTGTCCATCTGACATTTCCACTTATCCATTATCCGAAAAAATTACTTTCAGATAAACGAAATTACTTTCAGATAAACGGAAGTTATGGATAATCGAGGTTTATAAATATTCACGAGTTACTGCACCTAATTACATAAGGATGGTGCTTATAAATGGTGTAGAGCAAGTCCCAATCAACAACAACAACAAAAAACAACAACAACAACATCAAAGCATAATTTTTGCTCTCACTGGGCAGGCAAAACTTGTCTAATGACCAACCACAAGCATAATTGTCAGTGCTAGTTATAATAATGAATATACTTTATGTATTATTTTGTGTGTGCGTTTGTGAGTGTGTATGTGTGAACGCGATACGAGCAGGAATAGTTCTAATCGACCAACAAAGCTAAACTATAGCTCTGACATCACCAAAGGGTGAAATCTGCTACTCAGACTCAATACATTGGACCACAAGGTTAAATCATAATCATATCAAAGCTTAATTATAGAAATGGTAGAACTTACTAGTTTTTTCTCACTGCAAAGGAAACCTAAAGGATCAAATGTTCAATCATCTGGTTAAATCAACCCTCTTATTTCTATTTACCTGCTGACTAATTGAGTTACAAGTCAAGGGCGATCACAACAGTCCAGTACAATATTATTCCCCAGCTAATATTGATTTGCTGTCAAGAGCATGTTGGATACTTCGAGCATTTAATTGAGGTTCTTCATCAGGGCTTCATACAGGATTTTTTTCTGGGGGGGAGGAACTTTTTTATTCCTACTTAAAATAGCGTGTGGCTAAATAAGCCACAGAGAGGGGAGGGTGCGGGTCCTCAAGTTTGGAGGGGGTTAATGCTAATATGAGCTGCTTTGTCCATTGTTAAACTTCAGAGGTATACGGGGATTTTTTCAGAAACATTTAAACTTTTGAACACACTCCTCATCCTTCCTTGGAACTTAACAGCATCAGTTGAAAGATCTTCCAGCTACATATGAAGCTCATTAAGACCCGTATACGCAGCAGTATCACTGACTAAAACCTTTGTCAGCTCATAAGAATTGCCATTGAGGCCCTGAAGTTCTAGAGATTTTCAAACAAAAAAGTATAAGAATTGTGCTTTGGTTTACATTTTTTTAATAATAAAAAAGAATTTTGCTCTGAGTTACCATTTATAATTAATTCAGATTTCTTGGGGGGGGGGGAGGGGGAGGGAGAGAAATTGCAGGGCCACCCCCCCTCTGTATGAAGCCCTGTTCATCCTACCTTATAGCAGAAATTTCAACCATTGAAGCAAAGGTTTTTTTCCCTCTCCTCTACCCCCTATCAAGCAAAATATTAAACGAGGAGGTCACATATAAAAGGGTGTAGCCGGGAATGTATTTCGCGATAAGTGGAAAATGGCGCCTGCCAGATTTTGTCACCAACTTCCCAGAGACTATTATAGTTTTCACTACAGTTACTTCGCATACAAAAACTGGGAATAATAGCAATAGAAAGAAATAAGTAATGAGGACCTTAACAGATGGAAACAAACAAACAAACAAATGGCAGGCTATAAATAGAGAAAGAAGAAGAGTACTGTTTGCCCATTGGCGCACTCAAATTTAACTGCACAGGATGTACATCGTGCAGTCAAGAGTACTGTAGATACTATCCTGACAGCTCATCTTCAATCAATAAATACTTCCAATACACATACACACGGCATTGACAGGAGCTAGACTTGATTATTCTATTATATCACTCACAAAAATGATTACATATAGCTGTTTGTGAGTTGGGGCACTCCTGGGGTTGACAGATAATTGATTGGTAAGCATTTCAGCAGCCATATTAAAACAAAGTTTTAAAAATACCAGTGCTCTCATTTCAATTTTTAAAATACAGGAAGTACTATGTCAGAGAAAAGTATAAACAATAAAATGGGAATGTTCCTTAGATAATCAATTTATTAACAAGACGACTACTATAACCCTCTCATGCATGCGTGCTGAGGGTAACAGAGAATGACCAACCAAAAGTGCCATATAGCGCTATGGACAATGAAATGGTTAATTAAATTTTGGCATACATCCCGTAGGACTCTTCTATTGGTCCACCATTAGTCCTATAGGACAACTGATAGCAATACTGGACAGAGAAATAAACAACTGGCGGTACAGTTCAATATCCTATAGCAACGTAGATTTTAACAAACAAGTAAACACTGATCATGGACCAGGAGTAACATAAAGTGTACCAAACGTTTATAATTAGGTGCAGACTAACATATTAGGGCACCTGTGCATGTTCTGAATTAATTGACCAGTTAATTGATATATAAACCAACTACCCTATATGCAACATAGGATGATAATACAACTACAGATACTTAGAATACGTATCAAATCTTGAACTGAAAAAGTAAATGTTAGTTACTTATTAAACATATACATTGTATCGTATTTAGCACTTCAACATTATATTGGCTTTCAACACAAACATGCACCATGGGTGGTAATGGTGGTAGGTGGGGGGACTTCCAAAAGGTGCACACCACTGTCCACCTTCATATGGAAAAAAATAAAAAATAAAAATAAAAACCTGGCTTACTTTTAATAGCACTGAGCTATTGCTACAACTTAATTAAGTCTTATTTCATGCAACATTGGCTTCCTCGTATGGCTTAGTGCTTTTAAGACTTATTGTAGTTGGTAAAGGGTTTACTACACAAGACTTAATCGATTCTTACCACAACCAATTAACTTTTGATTGTTATTCCCATGAAAGTAGTAATACCATCTTCATTAAAATCATTAAGTCACCCCTGCTTCTTATAGAGAAAGGGGTCTAGGAGCACTCTAGAGTTTAGTCACTTCCAAATGTTATCATTACGAGTACAAATACACGCTGATGTAACTTACCAACTATTTCAGTGGTTGAGCTCTCCGCAGATTCCCATCCTCATATTCTCTGCCGCCAATTCAATCTTCTCTCGCTCGGAGAGGCGAGAGAGAAACTGTAGTAGCGCGTTTTTGTTACGGATCGCCAATTTTGTCAGTTGCACCTATTCCTTTGGTGACACCGTACCTATTTCATGATATTATTTGGTATGGGTCACTTTTAATACAACGCTAATTTTGTCAGTTGCACCTGTTCCTTTGGTGACACCGTACCTATTTGGTATGGGTTACTTTTAATCAACAAACATTTCCACCACAACAAATCTAACAATATAATAAAATGACAAATAAGTAAGTGATTAATAAACTATAATATTAAATAAATAAGTAAATAAATAAATAAATAATATATATAAGTAAATATTTACATAAAGATTAATAATAAATAAATAAGAAATAAATAAATAAATATATAAATAAATAATTATATATAGATTGATAATAAATAATAAATAAATAAATAAATAAATACAATCAAATAAATATACAAGTAAATAGAGACCTCAGGCGCCATAGGGCCCTCTACCCTATCTTTTCTAGAGAAGTTAGGCAGACGCATCCACCTGGCCACGGGAGACCCCCGCTCTACACAGTTCCTCCTTCAGCGGCTGTCAGTAGTGGTACAACGGGGAAATACGGCAGCAATTTTAGGCAGTACAGGCAACTAACTTATTCATCATATTTAATAAATGAATTTACTCTGTTATTGTAACTCAGTAAATAAATAAACAAACAAACAAATAAATAAGTAAATAAATATAATAAATAAAGGATTAATTAATAAATAAAAAGTAAATCGGTATAAATAAAAATACATAATAAATAGAAACATAAATAAGCAACATAAAAAAATAAATTAATAAATAAATAAAAGCATAAATAAATATAAATGAATATAATATATAAATTAAAAAAACATATTTTATAGACCATCATAAAACCAGGATTGTCTATCAATTTATTTACTTACTCACTTATTTACTTATATAATTGCTTACTTATTCATAGTTATTATTCTAATTTATTTAGCTATTTACTTATTTATATATTTATTTGGTTAATTATGTTTTTTACTTATTCATATTTCTTTATTATTCTTTTTTATTTACTTATTCATCTATTCATTTGTGTTTTTACGTTACTAGATATTTAAATTTCTATTAATTTAGTTATATATAATTATATATATATTATATATAAATATTATATATATAATACTTATAGCACGAGTCAGAGTACAATATGGGAAAATATTTTACGAGCACGCAAAATATTTTCACGAGCCAAAGGCGAGTGAAAATGTGGCGTGAGAGTAAAATATCATTCCCATATTGTACGACGAGTGTGATAAGTGATTTATTGCTTCTTTGAAAATTTTCTCAACCGGTTACAATACAATTTTCATTGATTTTACTCGCTACGCGCGCGCTACAAGGAGCGTACAATATAAACCGTACAATATGGGAGAATACAGAACGCTCGCGTGATGCGGAAATATTCAAGTAAAAATATCAAAGCTGCAATAAATATAATTATATGTATAAGTGTGTGTGTGTGTGTCATTAATATACAATATATATATATATATATAATATATAATACTTATAGCACGAGTCAGAGTACAATATGGGAAAATATTTTACGAGCACGCAAAATATTTTCACGAGCCAAAGGCGAGTGAAAATGTGGCGTGAGAGTAAAATATCATTCCCATATTGTACGACGAGTGTGATAAGTGATTTATTGCTTCTTTGAAATTTTTCTCAACCGTTACAATACAATTTTCATTGATTTTACTCGCTACAAGGAGCGTACAATATAAACCGTACAATATGGGAGAATACAGAACGCTCGCGTGATGCGGAAATATTCAAGTAAAAATATCAAAGCTGCAATAAATTTACTTATTTGTTTCTGTACTTATTCATGTTACTTGTATTGGTTTATGAAATATATACTATATAATATTTAGTTTTCCTTTATTAATCATCATAGTTAACAAAGAGTTATCCAATTATTACAAGATATACACAATTGAGTTTACAGCTGAGTTAAAGAACACTTTGTCAACTAGCTACTATGTAAACTTCCACTTGAAGAGTTTGTAAGCAATTTGCAGGGCCGTCCATTGTGAACTACTTGTACACTTTTTGGCAACTACTTGTAAACCTCGAACACTTGTTAACTCGTTGCAAACTTCAAGTTCACAATTTGCAAACTACCCTTGTAAACTTGGGCTTTTAGTTTAGTTCTGTCTTAACAACCAATATTATAACAACTTAAAAGTTAGACTGCTGTTAGCTTCGAGAAGGAATAAAATGATTATGATTCCCTACAGTAGGCTTCCACAAAATAATTTCAGGCTAGATTATACATCTGCTGTACAGATTCATCAGACATCACATCTGACCCAACTTGAGACTTCTGATTTCATCAATAATAATTATGTTTAGTTGTGATGCAGGACAATCAGGAAACATCACAGAGAAATAGTTGCATAAGTACCTAGTGACTAGCTCAAACCCATGAAAGCTCAACTATCCAGCATTGCATGTGTCAATAGGAAGGTAACTCACAATGTGTAGTAGTATCTGCAGCTTTGTTAAATTGATACCAAAGAGTCAAATGAATCTTTCTTATGCTTAGTATCACAGCATAAGACACCAAATCTTTACAAATTACTCCTCCCACTACATTCATTATTTCTTCCTTTCACAAATCTCCTCCAGCATGATCAAATTTCAGTTGGCTACATCATGTGGTGAGTGTATGCATGTATGCATGTGTATAAGAATGCATATAACACATAGGCGTCGGAACCGGTCCGGCCGGTCCGGCTTTGGCCGGACCACTTTAGAGCAACATAAATAGGTAAAGGTCGTATTGGAAGTGTAGCTATAGTTTACGTCCAATATCTAACTAGTTTGGAACTACAACTACTTAGCCAATCTAATATGATTATCCACGTGATTCTGACTCTACAGAAGGTAAGGGATGACAATGAAAACAAAATCAGGTAAGGGATGATAAATGCTAAAGTGAGTTTACTACAGTACTCCCCTCCCAGTGAACCACTAGGGAACGTAATCTGCAAGAGCCTTGGGCCAGTGAACTCGGCGTCCCGAGCGCGTAGTAACTGGTTTTGAAGTGTCCGGAGGAGGAGAAGAAGTGCGAGATGGTATGGTCGCTGATGTAGAGGCTGGTATTAGTTCATGGTTGTCCGAGTTGGATTCAATGTAAGCTGGCTTTAGTCTGTCAAGTGAGATGGTGCGACGTTGACCACGAATATCCACTGTGAAATATTTGGAAGAGCGATCTAAAACCTTATATGGACCGTCGTAAGGAGTCTGCAATGGGGACTTGACAGCGTCTCGTCGAATGAAAACATGGGAGCAGAGGGAAAGAGATGGACTGACGTAACTTGTACGGGAGTTCGTACGAGGAGGAGTGGCGTGCAAGGATTGCATCATGGACTTCAACGAAGTGACATAAGTAGCAGGATCTGAAGTTGAGAGTGATGAAGATGTGGGAAAGAAATCACCAGGTAAGCGTAAACTGGTTCCATACACTAATTCAGCTGCTGTACACATTAAGTCCACTTTGAGTGCAGTACGTATTCCTAATAACACCATAGGAAGAGAAATGGTCCATTGCTGAGGATGTGGCTGAGCCTTGAGAGCGGCTTTGAGTTGCCTGTGGAACCGTTCAACCATGCCGTTTGCTATGGGATGATAAGCAGTAGTCCGTGTCCTGTGAATTCCCAACAACTGCGTGAGATGCTGCCATAGAGCAGATTCAAATTGTCGTCCGCGATCTGTCGTAATGGTAGAGGGGACTCCAAAGCGGGAAATCCACCCATTAACGAAAGCAGCAGCAACAGTTTCCGCTGTAATGTCAGAGATCGGGATAACTTCAGGCCATCTAGTGAAACGGTCGATACATGTAAGCATGTAAGTGTAACCTTTGGATGGCGGCAATGGTCCAACTAAGTCGACATGAACGTGGTCAAAACGAGCGTCGGGAGTAGAAAACGTGGACAATGGAGTGATTGTATGTCGTTAAACTTTGGATTTCTGACATTCCAAACAGGAACGGGTCCACTTGCGTACGTCAGCGTTGATGTTGGGCCAAACATACCGATCGGTGAGAAGTTTCTGCGTAGCACGAATTCCTGGGTGGGATAGTGAATGTAACAAGTCAAAAACGGCATGACGAAACTCAGAAGGAACTATTGGTCGAGCAATTCCGGTTGACATGTCACAGAGGATAGTTGCTTCACTCATAGGCAATGGAACTGGAGTCAATGTGAGAGAAGTTCGAGAGGACTTCAGATGAGCAATGTCGGGGTCATGTTCCTGAGCTGAAGCCATCGCTTGCAGATCCACTGCCAGTGAAGAACTGGAGAGTGCATTCGTCTCAATCCGTGATAGGGCATCTGCAGGAGAGTTGGCCGTACCTTTGACGTGTCGGATGTCTGACGTGAACTGTGTGATGAAATCCAAGTGTCGAGCTTGACGAGGAGAGTGCTTGTCAGAACGTGTACGTGGGGCAAAAACTAATGGTTTGTGGTCAGTGAGGATATAAAAATTGCGTCCCTCAACGAAATACCGAAAGTGTTTGACAGCGAGGTACATGGCGAGGAGTTCCCTGTCGAACGTACTATATCGCGACTCAGCAGGTTGAAGTGCCTTAGAGAAGTATGAGATTGGCAGCCACTGATCGCCAACATACTGCTGAAGGACTGCACCCACGGCTGTATCCGATGCATCAGTCATAATGCATGTTGGAGCCTCTGGCACAGGGTGTGTGAGGAGTGTGGCCTCTGCAAGTGCAGACGTGACGGCATGGAAAGCAGAAGTAGATTCTTCAGTCCATTCAACGGTACTTGACTTGTCCTTGGGATGTGCCAGCAGAAGGTGAAGAGGTTGCATAATGGTTGCACCATTAGGGATGAAACGACGGTAAAAGTTGACTAACCCCAGGAACTGACGGAGTTTGCGTTGGGAAGTAGGTTTAGGAAATGATTGGATGACCTGCACATTGTCTTCTAGAGGGGTAATTCCAGCAGAGCTGACTCGGTGTCCCAGGAAATCAAGTGACTCGGCACCGAAGACACACTTGCTTGGGTTAATGGTCAAACCATTGTCGACAAGACGTTGTAAGACTGAATGCAAGTGCTGAGAGTGTTCTTTGGGAGTGGTGCTAGCGATCAAAATGTCGTCGATGTATCCGAAACAGAAATCCAACCCACGAAGGACATTGTCAATAAAGCGCTGGAATGACTGGGCGGCATTCCGCAAGCCGAATGGCATACGTAGAAATTCAAAAAGACCGAAGGGTGTAATTACAGCTGTCTTAGGAATATCTGCCGGCTCAACGGGGATCTGATGGTATGCCCGAACTAGGTCAATTTTAGAGAAGATTGTCGCTCCATGTAGAGATGCTGTGAAGTCCTGGATGTTGGGAATGGGGTAACGATCGGGTACAGTACAATTGTTAAGAGCTCGGTAGTCTCCACAGGGTCGCCAATCTCCAGGAGTTTTCTTTGGGACCATGTGAAGAGGCGATGACCATGGACTTGAAGAAGGGCGTACAATACCCAGTACGAGCATGTGCTCAAACTCTCGTCGAGCTGCTTGAAGTCTCTCAGGAGACAAGCGACGAGCGCGAGCTGAAACAGGAGGTCCAGTTGTTTGTATGTGGTGAGTGACACTATGCTGTATGGGATGATCCAAAGTCTTCACCAATGTAACTGATGGAAATTCACGTAATATGGTTACAAAGTCGTTTTCGGGTAGCGAGAGGAAGGGTCTGGACTTGAGGGAGGATCGGCGCATGAAATCCCTTGTACACGTAAGTTAGTGAGATCATCGAGCAATTGTTGGTTTGTCATGTCTACCAACAAAGAAAAATGGTGGAGGAAGTCAGCACCTATGATGGGGCGTTTCACATCCGCGATGATGAAACCCCAGTGAAACTTGCGTCTGAGACCAAGGTTCAGTGTGAGTGACTTTGTGCCGTATGTGTGTATTGGTGTACCGTTAACAGCCTGGAGACAAAAATCTTGGCGATGAGAACGATCCGCCTGTGTTGGAGGAATGACACTAACATCTGCGCCTGTATCGACGAGGAATCGAGTACCAGAAGACTTGTCAGATACAAAGAAAAGGCGACTTGAAGAATGGCCAGCGACACCCGTCGCTGCTAGTGTGTGGCCTGTTCCTTTCACCCAATCACATGGTGGCTTGCACTTCTTGGCTGCAGTACCATACTTCTGGTGGTACCAACAGAGTGCTTGAGGTCCAGGAGAGGTAGGACGAGGTGAACTTGAGCGAGAACTAGTCCGTTTGGGTGTAAAACTAGGTTTATGAAGTGTCTGGATGGTCTCCTGAAGCTGAGATACTTGAGCACGGATTTGCTCAACTTCTGAAGCAAGAGAGGAAGTCGTGTCCACTGAGGCAACTGAAGACGGCGTGGCTACCTCCAGTATTTTATCAGCAAGTTGCGCAAGCTGAGACAGGCTAACGGAGTTGTCAGTGGAAGCTAAGACCATTCTAGCTTGTGATGGAAGCCTCTGAAGAAAAAGCTCCCTCAAGAAGGCACTGTCAGTGGCGGCATGATCACCCATGAGTTGCTCCATCCGTCTGAGAAGCTGCGTAGGCTTCCGGTCTCCTAGTTGTTCACCGGTGAGTAGTTGCTGCAGTCGGTGTTGATCGGATTTAGCAGTACGTTGAATTAACTCTCTGCGCAAGACATCGTAAGGGTTGTCTGTCGGTGGCCTGAGAATAAGGTCCCTGATCTCCACGGCTACGTCGGGCGAGAGCGACGCTATGACGTGGTCGAACTTCGTTTTCTGTAGGGAAATACCCCGTGTGGTAAAGGCCGCTTCCACCTGGGCAAACCACACTTCCGGGTCCGAAGGCCAAAATGGCGGAATCTTGAGGCTGACCGCGGATATATCAGTTCTACTAGCAGGAGTAGCGGCTGACGAAGAGGAAGAATCTCCCGAGTCGGTCATATCGGCGCACGTCGAGGTCACCAAATATTGGAAGTGTAGCTATAGTTTACGTCCAATATCTAACTAGTTTGGAACTACAACTACTTAGCCAATCTAATATGATTATCCACGTGATTCTGACTCTACAGAAGGTAAGGGATGACAATGAAAACAAAATCAGGTAAGGGATGATAAATGCTAAAGTGAGTTTACTACAGTCGTTTCAATTTAACGTACGTTGGTAAAGATTGTCAATTAATTAATAAAGTATGGCTACCCCAACTGGTGACCGCATCGACTCTGAAGCACCGCATCAGCCCGGTGTTAGTTATTCCTTTCCCAAAAGGAAGTTTGGGAAAAAGCAGGAAGTGCTGGGGGGTTTCAAAGGTGCTGATTTGCTAAATGGAATTGGCTCCACTACAGCGAGGTTGAGGATTCAGTTTTATGCTTCACCTGCTGGAAAGCAGAACAGGAAGGTAAGTTGAGGTCCACATCAGAGGCTTCACTAATTGGAAAGATGGTCCAGAGTGTTTTCGTAGGCATGAGGAGAGCAAGTGTCATAAAGAAGCATATGACATGATAGTCAGTATTCCCAATACAGTACCAAATGTTGGAAAAATGCTTTCTACCATCTACAGCAAGAAGCAGCATGAAAACAGAAAAGCACTAATGGTGATTTTGGAAAATATTCAGTTTTTAGGGCGGCAAGGAATTGCATTTCGTGGGCATGAGATGTGAGGGTAATTTTATTCAGCTTTTTAAGCTTAGAAGTAAGGATGACCCTAGTCTTGAGCCATGGGTTGATCGAAAAGGTTCACATTATTTAAGCCCCAGTAGTCAAAATGAATTACTTCAATTGATGTTCAGAATTAAGCTATGTAATTTCATTACTTATTACAACTGGTTTGAGAAACTGGGCCGCCTCTAAAGTTGTTCCTATGCCCCTGTAACATGCTTGCACGCATGTATATGTCAGTCTCCCAGAAGCCAGCCCATGTATCTAGAGGATATCCAGCCCAGCAAAAAGGCAAGCAGTATCAGAAGTTTGCTATGAGCACCAAAATAATAATTAAGTCCTAATTAAGTCCTGTGGTTTACTTGCATGGGGGTCAAGCAGCTTACCCAAGCCTTTTTTTGTTAGCTTACACTACTTTAGCACAAATACACATCATGTAACTATTCATTGTACACTATCCCAATCACATGCAACCCAAACAAACATACATACATACATACATACACAATAGACCCCACAATGGCTGTAAACAAATTAGGTTGTGTGCATAAAGCTTATATCAATTATAACAGTAAGATCAAAAAGAAAGCTTCCATCATTGGTTAAGTTTCCTTGATTTAGCGCTACTGAATTCAAGTAAGGAGTTTCTAGGATCGAACAGCAATTGAATCATCTTGGCAATTTTCTTTCAAATGCATGGTAAAGTCAAAGATATAAAAATAGAAAAATATTATTTGCCAATTGCTTTGCATATGCATTCCCATTCTACTAATATACACATATTCCCTACTATCCTGACAATAATCTAAATAGCTACTATACATGCTTGTCAATTGTGGGGCTGGAGGAGTTACAGTCGAAGGAGATAAAGAGGAAGAGGGAGAAGAGAACAAACAGAACATGTCAGAGACATTGTGTGGTGCATAGTTAGCTAGGTGCATAGTTAGCTAGGTGCATAGTTAGCTAGGTGCACAATTATATTCATTGTTTGTGTGCAAAGGTACTGTGCGCAACTTAGGTTATAGGCGCACGACACTTCCGGAAAACGCAGTTCTATCGTATCTTGTGTGTCGAGTTTGTGTGTATTAGTTTAATAATCTAATTTCACCTGGCTTGACTGCAAGGCTTAAGACAGCTTCCACAGATAGGACCTGGTGGCAGCGACCTGAAGATCTGGACTAAACTCCCACACCCCTTCACCCATGAGGACCGACCAGGCATAAGCAACCTGGACCTGATCTCCACATCAATGACACCACAAAATGAAGCAAGAAAAAAAAAAAGAACACATGATATCTCACCTATTTGATAATCTGGATTTTTTTCTTCTAGATCACCTTTTTGCTCTTTATACCCTTTCTAGGTCATCTTAGCATTAGGTGTATCAATAGCTTCAGCAGTACTTCTGCATCTCTTCCTTCCTTGTGAAGAGGCTGGATCGTTAGAAAAAATTGATGTGTCTCCATCTGTGGCTTCATTGATGAAACTGACAATACCATTGGTCTTTGAAGATAGACTGGCACAAAAGGTATTCACATCAGAAAGATAAGGAGCCATTTCCGCACAGAAATCATTGACATCCTTTGTAAAGTTGGCAATTAAAACTATATTTATTGCTCCCATCTTTGTCACGACCTTTAAACTGAGGAAACAAAGTATCAAATAAAATGTTGATGGTAGCTTGCTAGAAACACACAAACATTATGCTAGCTAGTTTATTCTTTGTCGCACCACAAAAACTTGAAATTATGGAAGCCTAACTAATCAATGTAGGCAGCTAAAATGGTAGTATTATAGCAATGACTGTTAAAATACTCACGTTTATGACATCTGCACTCCTAACAGATGCAGGTAGAACAGGTCCACTATAGAAACACCATTGGTTAACTTTGTTTGACTTCCTTTTTTTCCAAAGAAAAACTTGCTTGTCTTGTGTGAAGAAAGTCAAATGCAAGGCTTTGAAGAAACATTTACACATTCTAAGCTGCAATGTTCACTGCCTGAAGTTGAAGCCATTTTACTGAACACTGAATTCTATTGGCTACAGGCTATAAATAAAAACCACATGGTGTTAATTACTTCCTGAGCTTCTAGCAAACTCACTGGACAATAGGAAAAATTCAAATTCTTGAATGGAGTTCAAGATGGAAGTTGATGAATGCTTATCGTTTAGTTCTGATTGCAGCAACGATTCTTCAGCAAGTGGCCTGGATATGCTTCCCTTATTGACTAACCCCACAAGGAACAGAACAAGAGTTAATATGTTTTAGTTGTATTGGTTCAGATAGCTAGCTAGTTTTGTAATCTATAGTGGCATAATTTTTTAGCTATGAGTTTGTGTAACTTCTGAATATTGCATAGTAGCTCAAATCTTGTGCTATCATCATAAAAAAAACATTTATTTAACTCTGCGTTATATTCCGAAGAATAATAAATTGTGCAGTAAAGCTTTGCACAAGTAATGAATATTTGTATCAGATAGAGTAAGTTAGAACCTGTTTTTTTTGGAAAAAAAAATACAGCACAGTGTGTAGCTAAAAGGTTTTACAATAATTTCAGGCACTTTCGGTTATCATGTGGCAAGACAATCTTACAGTAACACAATTAAGCTTTCACAACATACATAGGACCAATTATCTCACTGTACATGAAACTGCCACAAATACTATTGTATGTTGAACTTTGTACCACATGCACAGCAAAATTAATTCATGACATGAATGTCATTAAACCAGGAGGGAGGGTATGAGCCTTCAGAACCCACCCCCCTACCTCCATGGACTAGCTTGCTTCCCATTTGTGCTTATATATTATCATTACTTATGCAATGAAATTAACTGTTGCAGGTCAACCAGAGTTTTCAACTGCCAGTCTAATGTCTCAGTATTGCTGTCAATGTGAGCAAGTTACTTGTTTCAAATTGTTATCACAAAGTACAATAGAGCGCATATGATTAACAGTTTATTCGTTATCGGAGACTGAGCAGACTCAGCTTGTTTTGAATTATATGCAAGAGCATAGCCAAGATGAAGGTATTGTTTATTCAGTAGGTGGTCACCAGGTGTGTGAGACGTGCTTCAGGAAAGGTGTATGGATTCGGATACAATAGGTTTGCAGCAATGAAAGCCAAATTTCATAATGGCATATTAGTAGCTGAGCATGGTAGGACAGGAAGATGTGAGATTACCGACTCCAGCATTCGAGTTATTAGTTGGCTCCGTACATTTAGTAAAAAAGTTGGAGACTGAATGCCTACTTCATCAGCGATTCATTTGCCTTCTTGTCTCACTAAAGCCGATGTTTATACTTTAGCTAAAGATGACTTATCACAAGGAGACATGGAATGCTGTAGTATATCTACATTTTATGACATTTGGAGCTAACATTTCCGCCATGTCAAGATTCCAAAGGTAATTGGTATTTTTTTTTAATAAATGGCATTGACGGAATTTTACTTCTTGCATGGCAGGAGAAACTTTCAAAATGTAATGTTTGCACTGCAATCGGAAAAGGTCGAGAAAGAACACTTAATAAAGAAATTAGAAAATGGCTCACAGAAATTTTAGAACAACACATTCAGCTTGAAAAGTATGGCTACTATATTTTGGCACAGGCACAAAATTAAATATCTTTTGTTTTATTCTTAGGAGTAAAAGAGAGAAGTATGCTAAACACAGACAAAAGGGAGAGAAAAAGCCAAGACAATAATTAAGCATTATAATAGATGGAATGGATCAGTCTATAACAAACATACCCCACATTGTCAACAACCCCAAAGTGATGGCTGGTGCTTACAGGCTGGAAACACATATCACTGGAGTTAAAGTACATAGCCAATCCGATTCACTATGATGTTCATAGACAGTGGACAATTTAACCATGACTCCAATCTGACTGTGGAAGTTTTGTTACGAGTATTTTATCAGTTGAAGGTAAGAATTCTATCAATATGATGTAAAGTAATTCATAGTGATGTAAAAATATCAGCTGCAGGATGGATTACCAGAAGTGCTGTATATTCAGATGGATAATACTTGTCGTGACAATAAGAACAAGTTTACGCTCACATTTGTGGCTATATTGGTTGAATTGGGAGTGTTCAGAAAGGTATTTAGGATTTGATTTGACTGATCCCAGGTTGATATAGATACTTATGTGTGTATGTGAAGTTTGGATTCCTACCAGTTGGACATACTCATGAAGATATAGACCAAACATTTTCATGCATATCTCGAAAACTGAAACATCGCAATGCATTGACTATTCCAGGTCACCTAACCTAGCAAAGTTATAAACTACATGTAACTGTACACTTTACCTTTGTCGCTCGTAAGGAGTGTGTCCTGAATATCCTTGTTTTGTTCTTTCCAGATCTTTCAAACTATAGAAGTGTCTTTCTCACCACCTCCTAAAGTGGTGGTTTTGGATTCTGTAACTGATGTCAAGGATTAGATGTCAGATCAAACTCCTCAACTCCATGACCATCTTAAGGTACATCAATTCAAGTTTCAACGTAATGAATCAGGAGAGTGTGTCATGTTTTATAAAGAATGGAGTTCCGACCCATTCTGGTTACCTCAAAGTGGGCTTGCTTTTCTTCCCAATGGCAACACTATTCCCAGCAAGTTGCCATTGATGGTGACACCCTATTATAATCCAGACAATTTGAAACTATTGGAAAATACTTTGAAAAGTATTAGAGGATATTTAAATAAAGCAACTCTCAGTGCCTCTGCCTGGTGGACTAACTGGCTTGAGCATGCTCATCAGCTCAACCAAAAAGACAAAATCTCAATCAATAAAAGGTGAAAGTGTTTGAATCATTTAAGAATAAAATTACCTGGAGGTGGAGTTCTACAGGAATTGATGTAATCAAGTGCCAGTGAATCCAGCTGACTCTCTGTCATGATAGTTGAGTCATGCACTGATTTGATTGCTCACAATTTCGATGGGAAGTGCTATAAGTAACATAAAAATTGAATAAATTGTGTGAGCTCAAAAACGAAAGTGATAGCAATCATGTCCAACACTTCTTCAGTTAAAGTTTTTCATTAGGTTAATTCTTTTAGCTACCATGCATTCTGTGTCACAAACTAGAGAGCTCAAAACGTGCAATTTTTTCCTCATCCATGACTTGATCAACAAAAGGTACACCTAAAATTAATAGCTATGACCAATAGCTGGTATTGTATTTACCTTAGAATAAGATATTCTTCAAAACCAGGGTGTAATATTTTGAGAAGTCAGTTGCCTCCTCTGCCTTTACATGGCCCTGGTGCTAAATGTGTCTGTAAGTGGATTTTTAATTTATTACATTTACAGCAAGCCACGGGTCGGAAACTCCCAGTATTGAGCTGCCTAAACAAGTATGACCTACACAAAAATTTTTTTTAATTAAACAAAAGCAAAAAACAAAAACATTATAATGATGAGGAACGTGCCCAGCTTCTTGCAGTGTCCACCAAAGAGTTGAGTGCCTGGTTATGTGTAGAACTTGTGTCAGTTCGCTCTGGGCCTGAAGATGGATGACAGCACATAGTAAGGAGGGTGGCTGTACGTAGGCCTTCGATTGGGTACTGTAGTCCGCGGGCCCCACTCTTGCCAGTGGTGTGGAACTGCCGTGGATACTCTGGGGGAGGCATGCTCTTAATTTTAAGAAAAGCGAGGGAAGACACCAGTGTCATGCTGCAATCAGTGACATCATCAAGCTAGGGTTGATATCTGCCCATTTCTTCCAGGTTGGAACCTACAGGCCTCATGTGGCAGATGGTAAGAGACCTATTGGTGTGATTCTGACTCCTTGGAAATTTGGATGTCTGGTGGTGTTGGATGCCACTAGCCCTGACACTCTAGTGGCTTCTTACAGAACACATGCCACTGGCATGTGAGGAAGGTTGCTGACACTGCAGAGGAGAGAAAAAGTGCTAAGTATCGGAGCCTTCCTCGATCAACAGGGATTTTGATCCAGCATCTGTCAGTTGCTGTCCAGTGAACTGTGTAGCAGTGCTAGGCAGCACAGGCTACTGAACTTGTTCTTTATTTACATTCATTTATTTTTCATTTAACTATTATTATTATTATTGTTATTCTATCTTGTATTATTCTATGGGTTTTATCATTATTTCAAATAGAACTACATTCTCCCATTTATTTGATGAATAAATTATCACAACTAGAGAACATAATATAAATATAGCTATTAGCTACAATAGCAATGAAAATGAGATGCACATGTCACACAACTTTGGGAAGACTTTTGATCACTTTAGTGGTCTGGTCCCTCGAACACTCCTACGCGCATTGGTGAAGCTACCAATCTTCTAAGTGCATTTGTAGGGAGTTACACCCCCACACTGACAACCTCCACATTGTGGTGTATCCTATACCATAGCAACACTTCAACCTAATATTCTCCACATACTCACAAAGTTGCTATTACACAATAACCAAATCATGCTGTACTAGCTACTTCATGGGAGTTATTATCTCTGAAACATCAGTGATATCACTGTGTAAGCAGTGTATGCTCATGAACCCTCATAGTCATAAGTTACCACAAACCTAACAATGGAAACTACCAGTGTCTAATCATCTTCACAATTTCTGCATATTTTTATATCACAGTTATGATTAATTGTTAATATTTATATAAAAAAATAAAAAAATCTGTAAATATAATGTATAGATATTAATTGTAAGAGTAAAAAAAAATGGCCGTTAACAAGCTTCTGCCATTGCAAATATATAATGACTTCTGCTACTTTTCTCATTTAATATCAGGATCTTATGCAAAATCAGTATATTATAAATGTACCAATGATCAGCCAAGTGAGCAATCCATAGTGCAGATAATCCATCTTCATTAACCAAATCTACATCAGCTTTATTCAATAATAATATTTTAACAATATCCGAATGACCAGCAGAGCAAGCTATCATTAATGGAGACCATCCTCTATTCGTTTGAACATTAACATTAACACCCTTTGCTATGAGTTCTCTCACTGTTTCAGTATGTCCTTTTTGACTGGCAACATACAATGGTGATGCTCCATTTTTGGTTTGCAGATCTATCTGAGCACCTTTTACTATGAGTTCTCTCACTGTTTCAGTATGTCCATTCTCACTGGCAATATACAATGGTGATGCTCCATTGATGTCTTGCAGATCTATCAGAGCACCTTTTACTATGAGTTCTCTCACTGTTTCAGTATGTCCATTCTGACTGGCAATATACAATGGTGATTCTCCATCGATGTCTTGCAGATCTATCTGAGCACCTTTTGCTATCAGTTCTCTCACTGTTTTAGTATGTCCATTGTAACTGGCAATATACAATGCTGATGCTCCATTGTTGTTTTGCAGATCTATCTGAGCACCTTTTGCTATGAGTTCTCTCACTGTTTCAGTATGACCATTCTGACTGGCAACATACAATAGTGATGCTCCATTGTTGTTTTGCAGATCTATCTGAGCACCTTTTGCTATGAGTTCTCTCACTGTTTCAGTATGTCCATTGTAACTGGCGATATACAATGGTGATAATCCATTGTTGTCTTGCAGATCTATCTGAGCACCTTTTGCTATGAGTTCTCTCACTGTTTCAGTATGTCCAATCTGACTGGCAATATACAATGGTGATGCTCCATTGTTGTTTTGCAGATCTATCTGAGCACCTTTTGCTATGAGTTCTCTCACTGTTTCAGTATGTCCATTGTAACTGGCAGCAAATAATGGTGATGCTCCATCGATGTCTTGCAGATCTAGCTTAGCACCTTTTGCTATGAGTTCTCTCACTGTTTCAGTATGTCCATTCTCACTGGCAATAGACAATGGTGATGCTCCAACGATGTCTTGCAGATCTAGCTTAGCACCTTTTGCTATGAGTTCTCTCACTGTTTCAGTATGTCCATTCTGACTGGCAACATACAATGGTGATGCTCCATTGTTGTTTTGCAGATCTATCTGAGCACCTTTTGCTATGAGTTCTCTCACTGTTTCAGTATGTCCATTGTAACTGGCAATATACAATGCTGATGCTCCATTGTTGATTTGCAGATCTATCTGAGTACCGTTTGCTATGAGTTCTCTCACTGTTTCAGTATGTCCATTCTGACTGGCAACATACAATGCTGATGCTCCATTGTTGATTTGCAGATCTATATGAGCACCTTTTGCTATGAGTTCTCTCACTGTTTCAGTATGTCCATTCATACTGGCAGCACACAATGGTAATAATCCATTGTTGTCTTGCAGATCTATCTGAGCACCTTTTGCTATGAGTTCTCTCACTGTTTCAGTATGTCCAATCTGACCGGCAATATACAATGGTGATGCTCCATTGTTGTTTTGCAGATCTATCTGAGCACCTTTTGCTATGAGTTCTCTCACTGTTTCAGTATGTCCATTCTGACTGGCAACATACAATGGTGATGCTCCATTGTTGTTTTGCAGATCTATCTGAGCACCTTTTGCTATGAGTTCTCTCACTGTTTCAGTATGTCCATTGTAACTGGCAATATACAATGCTGATGCTCCATCGATGTCTTGCAGATCTAGCTTAGCACCTTTTGCTATGAGTTCTCTCACTGTTTCAGTATGTCCATTCTCACTGGCAATATACAATGCTGATGCTCCATCGATGTCTTGCAGATCTATCTGAGCACCTTTTGCTATGAGTTCTCTCACTGTTTCAGTATGTCCATTCTCACTGGCAATATACAATGCTGATGCTCCATCGATGTCTTGCAGATCTAGCTTAGCACCTTTTGCTATGAGTTTTCTCACTGTTTCAGTATGTCCATTCTGACTGGCAATATACAATGGTGATGCTCCATTGTTGTTTTGCAGATCTATCTGAGCACCTTTTGCTATGAGTTCTCTCACTGTTTCAGTATGTCCATTCTGACTGGCAATATACAATGGTGATGCTCCATTGTTGTCTTGCAGATCTATCAGAGCACCTTTTGCTATGAGTTCTCTCACTGTTTCAGTATGTCTATTGTGACTGGCAACATACAATGGTGATGCTCCATTGTTGTTTTGCAGATCTATCTGAGCACCTTTTGCTATGAGTTCTCTCACTGTTTCAGTATGTCCATTCTGACTGGCAACATACAATGGTGATGCTCCATTGTTGTTTTGCAGATCTATCTGAGCACCGTTTGCTATGAGTTCTCTCACTGTTTCAGTATGTCCATTGTAACTGGCAATATACAATGGTGATAATCCATTGTTGTCTTGCAGATCTATCTGAGC
>WLWD01003192.1_pt1 | contig 35785 bp, 13 predicted proteins | sample 6712731 | NCBI WGS metagenome assembly WLWD01 (sample SAMN12718690, study PRJNA576275) | sponge metagenome | isolation source: marine sponge | host: Mycale hentscheli | place: New Zealand: South Island, Marlborough, Capsize Point | collected 2014-11-01 | reverse complement strand
TGTTTGTTTGGCTGTTTGTTTGGCCGTTTGTTTGGCTGTTTGTTTGGCCGTTTGTTTGGCCGTTTGTTTGGCTGCTTGCTTGGCCGTTTGTTTGGCTGTTTGTTTGGCCGTTTGTTTGGCTGTTTGTTTGGCTGTTTGTTTGGCCGTTTGTTTGGCCGTTTGTTTGGCCGTTTGTTTGGCTGTTTGTTTGGCCGTTTGTTTGGCTGTTTGTTTTGCTGTTTGTTTGGCCGTTTGTTTGGCTGTTTGTTTGGCCGTTTGTTTGGCCGTTTGTTTGGCTGTTTGTTTGGCCGTTTGTTTGGCCGTTTGTTTGGCCGTTTGTTTGGCCGTTTGTTTGGCCGTTTGTTTGGCTACTGCTTTATTTCCAGATTTAGCTGTAGATTGAGCACAAACTTTAAAAGTGGACTTGATACCAATTATAAAAGCCTCGGCTTCTTGAGACAAAAAAGTCAATTTATTCCTTAGAAATCTTTTTCTAAGAAATTTTCGAGCTCCTTTAAAAAAGGGTTTCAAGTAGTGTGAATTCTGTTGAATAAACTTCATTATAGATTCTTTGTTCTCTTCAAGACTCTCATATGCCCAGTGAATGCCTTTATCATTAGCCAAATCCACAAGGTATCCCCAATTGCTAAATTTATCTTTGAAGAATAACCGAAACTCCTGCTGTTCAAAATCCATGGAAGAAACATCACACCACTGGTAGATCCTGGTAATTAATAAATAGCTGCTCAGAAGAACTTGGTAGGACACCATTTTACTGCATGGAAAACTACAGTATAGGTTATGTGGGACTTCCCCTGGGAAAATACAAGTAATTGTCAATGCATCCACTACAGCTTCCTAATTTGGTCATAATATTTCAACTACTACACAGTACATTGTATCCACTATCTATGCCTTTTGTATTAAAAAAACAACAATATATAAAAATATACTTTGTACCCACACCATCAGATGAGGGGGAGAAAGAAGTGGCCTGGTATACACTGGCTATGCATGCAGCTATTGTAAGTACCTTGCCTGGTATACACTGACTATGCATGCAGCTATTGTAAGTACCTTGCCTTATTCCATTAAAATTGAATAAAAATGTGAAAAAGCTGTCTAATCAATTGAAATTTATGTGTAGATACAATTGGCTATTAGTGTATATATATATATATATATATATATATTTATTGTGTATTGAATTGGCCTATTGAATGCTTTTACGTAGAAAATGTATTGAATTGGAAAGTATCGTATGCCCACAATATTCCGCAGTAAAGGGAAAATCCGGAGTTATTGCGTCCCCCTAAGCTTCATTTGTACGCTTATTGCGTTCCATGAGGGTCTGTTAATTCTATTACAGAGCCAATTGTAGTCATGTATTTAGGACATTTCATACTTTCACCACCTTCAGATTCAGGAGTGAGGGGACTCTTTACATACATAGTCATAATAGGAAATTTCATTTTTCTCCACTTTTCTGGTCGAGGATAGGGCTAAATGTCCTATAGTGCAGGGCATTTAGCCTAGTAGCTATATCTAAAGCTGTTGTGCGGGTTAGGTTATCAGTATCGAGTGTTGATGTCCTAACTGGGTAACTGTTACCTAAATCTTCTTCAGGATGAGTCTCAGATTGTGGTTGAGGGTCATCCTTGTTCTTCTAAGCCAAGCCATCCAGGTTGGCAAACAGCCTTACAGTTAAAAATTTATTCAACTAGCTTATGGTTACAAAACTAAGAAGACTGATCTAGGCAGTGCTGGCTAGCAACTATATACAAAACCTGCCAGATGTAAGGTGTGAAAATGAAATGTGAGAAGAGACAAGAGGGAAAGAGCAATTATTAATTTGAGGTTGTTTATCTAATGAGAAAGATAACAAAATTAATACATGATGTTGGTGTTCATGTTGCTAATTTGAGTTAGCTGTTGAGGATAAGCCTCCGCCACAGCTGTATATTACCTTGAAGTGCCATAGCAATAGCAATGAAAATCATTAGAGCAGAATTCAAAGTGCTGTAGCTACTTATTTAATGAAGTAATTATTACACCAGTTTGGCATTTAAAATTAGCACTAGCTTTCGCATTGACATTACAACATTAGTAATAATCTTTACTCTCTTATTTTATTTTCCATTGTAACAGAACAGCAAAGTCTAGTAAGCATAAATAGTTGAAATACTCAAACAGGCATTGCTTTTGATGATTCTACACTGGAAACAGGGACTTTGACTGTATCTAACTATCAATCCAACATTGCTTTCAACTATAACTAAATGTTGTATTTAATGGTCCACTACTCTGAAAGTGCTTTGGTTTGAGCATGCCTAAATTGTAATTTCTAAATCAGTTCCAGACACTAAAAAAATATAAGCAGCACAAATGAACAAAAACACTTCCCCATTTCCTTAAGTTGACTTTAGAAAAATTGACTTTAACAAAATTGTCTCAATTCAAGGTGTTTATAGTGATTATTCCTGATTATTATACGTAGCAGCTTCAACACTCAAATAATAATTTTGATAGTGTTTGATTGTGCAACAAAATATCTCAAATATCACTAAATCTATGGAGTATAATCTGCATTCAAATCACACAAACACCTTCAGTGTAGTAAGGTGTGTAGTAATTCACTTAACTGATTACAGCTACTTTGTGTCTGTTCATGGCATATATAGAGCTATGTATAATTATAACAACTTAAAAATTCAGCCATTCTCAGCTGAAATAATAATAATAATAGCAGAAGAGGACTTCGGTATGAAATGGAAACATTGGGTTAAATTTTAATTAACAATATTAGCTGTTAAAATGAGATAATTTTAACTTAAAATTAGACTTTTGTTAACTATCTTGATCAACAGAACAGGTGGCAGAGTACTGTGGAGTAGTAAAATATTATAATTCCATAGAAATGGTTACCAATCATTGACTTTCATCTTGCTGTCTTTCTAGTGTTGACTGTCAGATAATAAACGAGCTATTTAGCTAAATTAGAATCAGACTACAACACTTGAAAGACAGCAGAATGAAAGTCAATGATTTATAACCATTTGTATGGAATTATAGTCCTTTTAATCCTCCACAATATTCTCCCACCTTAAACTTTAATGTGGCTCATTATTACATGTTTGCTATCCGATATAAATGTTTTCACTTAACATAAAATGTCAAGTGCCTTGAGCTGTGTATTACTTCTCTATGTCCCTGCTCACTAAATTTAATTGCCAGTTATTTATTGGAATTAATTATGCTATTCCTGAATTAATGATGTCCACTCAACTAATTTTCCAAACTAGAAATAGTACTACCCTAAAAGTTGAAAGTGCCACCAAAACATTAATTGATTCACAGACACAAGATTGTGGTAAAAAACATTAATTGATAATAATTTTTTGAATGTAAAAGGTCTTTAAACTCAATTAAGATATACTCACGTACAATTATATAGTCACTGATATTATTGATAATATAATTGTTGCAGTGTTTGACCTTAACAGAGAAAAAAGGGAGAGAAGAAGCACATAGTTTACTACAAGAAGTATTAGGGTTTCTACAGCACACACTTTCTTTTTCAGTATCATTAAGAGCATAATATAGAGATGGGAATATAGCTATATACAACTCACACAAGAAAACTTGTGCAGATCAAATTCTGGTCCCTATAATAGTAGAAGTACAAATATATGTTGCGTTTTTAACTTAATTCCAAGATGCCTAGCACTGTCATAAATATACCACAATTATAATGGAAATAATTTGCCATCAAAATTAGCACAATAAAACAAATATAAGCTGTAGACAATATTTTTGCTGTAATATACATTAAGATATTATTTCAAAAATATTTAAAAAAAAAGGTCTAGCTAGAACTAATGGTCATTATTTAGAATAATGCTACTATTACTAAATAATAGGATGATAGTTTAAATAAATAGTTCAATTCCTCAAGGAATTATCACTGAAAGAGAGTTTTGGTTAGTGCCAGTGACAATCACCCCAGCAGCTGATGGGATTTGACTCTAACAGAGGAGGATGGATTAGAAGTTGAAGTTCTAGCAACAGTTGTAGGAGCTGCAGTTGATATGCACTGTAAACCAAAGATGTGTAGTTCACCAAATTAGGTGTGAATCACTTGCAACTATAGCCACACCAAAATATGGTGTAGTGTGCACACCTCTTCATTTTGATGTGAAGTACACACTAAATTCAGTGTGGGTTCACACCCTAAAAAGTGTAAACTCATACTAACATTAGTGTTTTAATCCAATGTTCAGTGCGCATACAAGTCTACAACACATTTATAAGGTAGATTACAATGATAATGGCATTGGTTTGTGCCTGCACATGAATATAATTAATGTTTGGTAAAGGTTCCAAGCTGGTTATTGCTCATTCCCTTGAGTGTGAATTTCACGTAAAGTGTGCATTAGGTGAAAATGTGAAGGAAACTTGCTTAAATGGTTACCATTCCTGATTTTTTGATAATTCTTTCAAAATAATTAAGTTACAGAGCTATTTTCATAACAAAAGCTATCCAGTTCAAGCAGTTTTGCAATTAAAATATTGTCTACAATTTACAAGACAGGTATCAATCAATTCAAGATAGATTAGATGAGGTATTGATGGCCAGGCTATTAATTGGACAGTTGAGAGTAGACTTTCATTTATGGCATGCAATGCTTGAGGAGGAGTACCTGAAGGAGTTACTGAAGTAGCTAACACAAGCTGTTGAGCTTAGCTATATATTTATTCAAAAATAAAAATTACCTAAATAGAATCTAACTTTACAGTCATTCTCAAATAATAAAATAAAAAACAACAACTACAACTATAAGATATATTCTCTCTCTTTCACAGGCTCTTGTTTTAAACAATATAGAATTAAAAATATTTGGTCGCCACCGGAAATCGAACCCAGGAGCACTTGCATAATACACAAGCACTCTGCCACTGAGCTACGACAACCAGACAGCAAACAAACACTCCAATTCTGTATGTATACTGTTAAGGGGTACTATTTGTTGAAATGTTTTTACTCCACTAATTTATTACTTCACAGTTTCTTTCACAGCCTTCTTTTACTCATTAGATGTATTCTCTCTCTTTCACAGGCTTTTTAAAAAACAATACAGAATGAAAAATATTTGGTTGCCACCGGAAATCGAACCCAGGACCTCTTGCATAATGCACATATTTTTTATTCTGTATTGTTAAAAAACAGCCTGTGAAAGAAAGAGAATACATCTAATGAGTAAAAGAAGGCTGAGAAGAAATTGTGAAACTATAATACAGTATTTACTTGAAATAATATCTGGATCTATAAATAGGTTAACATCACTTTCCACGGTTTCTTGAAGATCTAGTACTTGTTTAAAATATAGGAGTTGCTCACATATTTGAGTGTATTTAATCAATGATAAATTATAGCTATGTATTTATTTATTTCAGTTAGGTTCCACTAAAGTAGTTAACCCCAATATTTTGATGAAGATAATCATAATCTGAGCAACAGTGTACTGAGCAATAGTGAAATATTTATGAAGAGGCTGACTGGAGCAAGAATTAAATATGTGCAATTGTGTTAAAGAAAATTCAGCAATAATTCTTGCACCAAAAATCAGTGTAGTAAAATAGTTTAAGAATAACTATATATATTGTACAATGAATATAGTACAATCAAACAAAGTGAAATGATTATAGCTACACACATCTTGAACCTTGAAGCCGCCCACAATAATTCCATGTGATAGTGGGGCCCTTGGGAAACCCTGGGCAACTAGTGCATCATCATCTTTAATCACAGTATTTTCAGTATTTTATGTCTTGTGACATTCCCTAGTCAATGAAAGGTTCAGTCACATTGTTGACAAGCATTAGATGCTCTAAAGGTCTGCTGATTGGCAGAACAAATGACAAGTCTTCTGCTTAAGACTGAACCACTCCTTCTTTAGATCTCTTATGCCACTCCTTCCTCTCGTGATACCACCTGTACCACTCACCCTTCATGCCGATAGCCCTCTGGTCTCCCAACATTTGACCTCTCCACCTCTTCTTGGTTCCATGGCAAGGCCATTTTTCTTTATCTTTCACAACATACAATCTTCTGAGGCTAACTTTCCACACTCATTGGACTCCCCAACCACATAACCTCCTGTCACACCCAGGATGGTCTTCACACAGTGAAAGTGAAATGAAGTCACACACACACACACATGTGCATAAAACACATGCATGCACACCCCCACACACAAACACACACTCACACACATACAAATAGCTAAAACAAACTAACGCAATCTAAACAAATGTGATGCATGGTGCACATTCCCATGATGACAGTCAATCTAGAATGGAACAAGGCCCTCAATGGCCCAACTAGAGAATGTCATAATCTTCCACTGAAACTATGGACATTATGGACTATAAGTGATTGAATGGATGACAGTACGTATTTCTCTGACCCTCAGCAGTCAGGTACATAAATATAAAAAAATATGCCAAGTGTTGATCATATCTTGATTCTTTGAGATGCTTGTCCCCACTTAGTCTTTCAGGTTTATTATTTGCTAGAAATATTAGACTAAAAGATGAATCAATCCAGACAAAATTCAACGAAACTATGATAATGGCATAAGGTTTGAAGATATATGAGAGAATCAATTAAGTATTATTGGATTTACTTACAAATAAAAATTGGACTAAAGTCTTCACACAACGAAAGCAGACATGAAGGGAGACGTTTTTTTGTGTGGGCTCACAGACTTTGTATTTGCTGTATAAAAGTAGTGTGCATTTGAGAAATTAGATTATGCCCCAAAATTATGAGGAGCTCCAACCTTCAACCCTCCCCCCCCTTTCCTACTTCACAGGAGAGAAAAAGAATTATAATTCCCTGTATACAAATAATTATAAAATCATTGACTTTCATTTTGAGTGTTTGATTAAATAATAAACTAATTAAGTTGGAATCAAACTGCATAACATCAACAAACACATCAATAACTGTAATCAGTTAAGAGTGAATGACTACAGCTTACTACTGTGAAGGTGTTTGTGTGATTTGAATGTTGATTACACTTTTGATGCTTCTATAACTGGGATTTGTGATGAGTAAAGTATTCAACAACAGTTTTGGCTGAGCGAGTATATAACAATAGTGGCAAATTTTGCTATCATCTCAAGTTTAAGGGAACCATTATTTGGTCAGTCTGAAAATTGTACCAAGTATAAGATTATATCAACTTGCTTCTTAACAATGGCTGCAGCTTTTCTGATCTTCTCTATTACTCTTCTAAGTGTGTACATACAAGGATAGAATGGTAATTTGGAAAACTTGAACAATAGCTAAACCTTGCACTGATAACACCAATAGTTTACTACCAAATGTAATAAATGTGGTACAATCAAGCAAGGTGAAGTGACACAGCCACACAACAATCAATGTGATACACATAGCATATTCCTAGTCTGGCGTAACAAGACCCTTTACCTACTGCTTCACGGGGAAAGGGTCTGGTCAAATGCAATAGAACCGCTTTGATTCACTGTATTGCATCTGACTAGGCCCTTTCCCTGCGATGAGGTCGGTAAAAAGTCTGGCATTGAGTGGATAACAGTACACAGTAAATATGGCTACTTCTCTGACCTCAGCAGAGTTACTAATCTAATAAGTAAAAGTAGCCTAAAGTGTTGATCATATCTTTATTCTTTGAGATGCTTGCCCCCACTTTAGCCTTTTAGTTTATATTATTATTATTTTGACTTAGGATGAATAAGTCCAAGACTTCACAACTAAAGAAAAGTATGAGTGACATATACAATAATTGCTACTATAAATGCTACAGTAAAAAGAACAACAAAGTTTTAGCTAAAGATCACAAAAATTCACTGGTGAACTGAAATTAGCTAATTTTGTTCAATTTTAATGTTGCAAATCGGAGGGTTTCACTGCAGGACACTTTTGACGAGTGTTACAGAAACAGCTGCTAGCAGACTACTGAAGGATGGAATAGCACTCAGAGCAGATGATGGTTGGGGAGCTGCAGATGATGGTTGAGAAGCTGCAGATGATGGTTGAGAAGCTGCAGATGATGGTTGAGAAGTTGCAGATGATGGTTGGGGAGCTGCAGATGACATGTAAACAGAATTTGATTATAGTGCAGATTATTGCAGACATTGGCCCACCCTTTGATGTGCCAATTTCTTACTTGAGCATGAAAGAAGAACATTTTGATTTGGAAACAAGATATCTTCACTTTCCCCAGTCTCTTGAAGACCCACCTGTATAACATTTACATAATGTACCAATTCAAGAATTGTGCTTTGATATAGTTGTAATCATGTTTGATTATATAGTGTATTAGCTAATTAATTTGCTTTCTCACCCCAAAATTGACACCACTAGCAGATGAAGTGAACCGAAGTTTAACGACTCCGAACGTAGGAACAGTCAAGTCTTTGTTAGCAGTCAGACGGTCTGAGAGGGTATAGGGTGGTGACGTGGCCAGTGTAGCTGAGACAGCCAAAGAAACTGGACTGGAGCAAAAGTCAAAAGTGTATGAGTGAGTAAACTGTGTCATCATCGAGTTGATGTCAAAACTTGTTGTGCAAGAGAAGCCAGTGCAGGCTGAATTCTTGGTGCATGTTCCAACATTCCTGCCACTTGAAATGACCTTATCCAGTGCTGTGCAGGCTGGAGACTGCTGACTGCTGACTGTATAATATTATATAGGAAAGTGAGCATTAACAAAATATTTTCCAATCTAATATATAGTAACCTTGAAAAGTTAAAAGAGTAATGGTGAAGATCAGAATAGCTGCAGCCATTGTTAACTAGTATGATTTAATACTTGATACAATTTTCAGACTGATCAGAGAATGGTTCTCTTAAAATTGGGATGATAGCAAGTTTTAAACTGCTAGCCTTATATACTCACTCAGAGCTGTTATTGAATCTTTACTCATCACTGATCTAGGTAAAGTTAATCACAAACACTGGGGTAAAAAAAATCAAACAGAGTATGAAAATAGCAAGTTTACCTATTCCCTTAGAACTACTGAACTTGTAATGAGTAGTGATGCATTTTATTAAATTATGTAAGTAATGAAAACTTTGGACTTTCCGAACCATTGGTAAAAGTAGCAGAGAAGAATGCTTATCTCTAACTTCTTCAAGTGTAACTTAATCAAAACAAGAATTTATCAATAAGTTGAGGAAATATTTATAGATAGCTAATGAGGCTAACAAACTTATCTCATGTTATTTTCAGTGTGTTTGACCCATAAACAAGTCTGCTATGTTATCGAGTGTGAAATAATTGAAACCTTTGACCTTCCTGGATTGCTTCCTAAATTTGAAAAGTAATGGCGCATCAAAGCTATAAATGAAATATCCACACTCGATCAGTCATATATTAATTGTATGTCTGGTCCTACCCATTGGTGGGGAATAGCCCCCATTTTGCTGTGGTAAGTGAGTGGAGCAAGATGCCCTTGTGGGGGTTGCCCTCGCCAGACCCGAAGCTCAGCAAGGTACCGCGCACGTAAGGTGGACAGCACAGTCGCTGCCACCAGAGTTCTCAATCAGAGAGTAGCCGTAGCTAATCTTTCTGCCAACGTATTGGTAACTAAAAGTTTAGTATAATTAAGGACTGACTCAAACACGTGGGGATCTGAGGTTATATGCTTCAAGAGCCCCTCGTGCAACAAACACTACGCATGACACAAAACTCAACCATAAACATATTCATACATAACCATAGTCACACACACACACAATTCATCTAGCTAACAGTTCCTCTTGCTCTTCCTTCTTCTCTTCGTCCTCCTGCATCTTGAACATCTCCAGTGTGGGCGATTGCTAAGCCCACATCTCCCCCCACCTTTACAGAAAGGGTGACATCGTCACTGGCACCAGCGTGACACCTACTCAGTTCGTCTGCCACCACGTTGCTAGCGCCCACTCGGTATTTCACATCAAAGTCAAACTCGGACAGAACCAACGACCATCGGTATACTCGCCTATTCAACTGACGACCTGTTCGTAATGACTCCAATCCTTTATGATCCGTCCAAACCTCGAACTTCTGCCCATGCAGGTAGAAGGAGAAATGTTTAATGGCCTCGACCACGGCCAAACACTCTAACTCTTGGGCACTATAGTTAGACTGTGCCCCACGCAGCTGCCTCGAATAAAACGCCACTGGGAGTAGTTCATCCGTTCTCCTCACCGATAGAACCGCTCCGACTCCGTTGCTACTGGCATCACACTCCACTACAAATACATCACTAACACACGGAACAACCAAACACACAGAACTTGACAATGCACATTTCAACTCACTAAAAGCCTCTAACATCCGGCTCGTCCACTCCACCTTCCCTGACAGAGACGATGAGGTGTGTGGAGTGAGGAGGGCAGACCATTTGTGGAATCCCTCAATGAATCGTCTGTAATACCCAATCAGACCGAGGAAGGCTCTAAGTTGCTTCCTGGTCCTCGGAGTAGGGTGATCTCGGATTGCTGCAACCCTAGCCTCCGGCACACGAATCACTCCGTCACCAACCTCATGCCCCAAAAACATTAAACGCCTCTTCCCAAACACACACTTCGACAATTTACAAGTTAACCCCGCCTTCAACAATACCTCAAACAACCTCCTCAAATGCATCAAGTGCTCACTCCAACCCCCAGAAACAACCAACACATCATCAATATATACCTTCGCGAACTCCATACAATCCACCAACACAACATCCATAAGCCTCTGAAATACACTAGGGGCATTCGTCAGCCCAAATGGCATCCTTACATACTGAAATTTGCCAAAGGGACAGACGAACGCCGTCTTCTCTCTATCCTCTACTGCCACAGCCACCTGGTGGAAACCCTTCGACAGGTCCACCTTGGACAACACACACCCCTGCCCTACACGCTCCACCATCTCCTCGAACTGAGGAATATAGTAGGGTTCCTTTGTCGTGATAGCATTGAGCTTTCTATAGTCCACACACAAACGTATACCACCACCCGCCTTCTTCACCGGCACCAACGGGGATGCCCACACACTCGCACTCCTCTCAATAATTCCTCCTCTTTCTAACTCGTCTAACTCTTCCTTCACCACCTTTCTAATCCCCAACGGCACCGAATAGGGAGCCTGCCTTATCGGCAGAGCGTCCCCAGTATCGATCGACAGCACCACCACATCTGTGCTCCCAGGAGCATCTGAGAATACGTCCTCAAACTCTCCTAACAAGCTGTCAATCTCCCCCTGCACATATCCATCACACATGCCTCTCAACAGACATTCTTCCTCACTACCATCCTCTAGCACAACATCCAACCTATTCACCGCAAACCTTTCTCTGAACTTCTTCAGACAGTTCACATGCACTACCCTTGCCTGTTTCGACATTCCCTTCCTACAAATCCTATAATTCACCTCCCCAATCCTTTCCAACACTTCATACGGTCCTTCCCAAGAATCAGACAGCTTACACTGCATCCCCGGTACACGACATAACACCAAATCACCAACAACAAACTCTCTAGTCTTGCACCCTCGGTTCAAATACTTCATCCTTCCCTCCTTGCCTTTCGCCATTTTCAACTCCGCACAGTCCCTCATCAATTCCAGCTTCTCAGCCATACCTCTCACCCATTCACATACATTCAACTCCTTACTCTCAACCTCAAACAATCCCGAGTACAGGGCGTCTAGGGGCGTTCTAACTCTGAACCCGTAGACCAGGTCAAACGGACTGAATCCGCTGTCCGCATGAGGCATCTGCCTCAGTACAAACAGCGCAAAGGGCAGCTGCTCGACCCAGTCCTTCCCCTCATCCACGCACTTGCCCAAGATGGACTTCAACGTGCCATGGAACCGCTCCACCGTCCCATTAGTCTGGGGGTGGTACGGAGACGTCCGCACCCTCTCTATCCCCAACATCTTACTCAGCTCACCTACCACCTTTCCGCAAAACTGACCCCCTTGGTCAGATAACATTTTCTCTGGGACCGAAGTCCTCGAGAAAATCGACCACAGGCCCTCAGCCACAGCCCTTGCAGTAATACTGCGCAGGGGCACTGCCTCAGGCCATCGGGTAGCCAGGCACACACAGGTTAGCAGGAACCTGTTGCCACCCTTTCCCTTAGATAGGGGCCCAACGAGATCCACTGCCATCGCCTCGAAGGGTTTGCTAAGCAATGGACGTTCCACTGCCAGCGCCCTCCTAGGTGTGTGCTTGCTTTTCCTTTGGCACACCCCACAACTCCTACAATGCTCACATAACTCCTTCGCCATTCCCGGCCACACGAAATACCTCCCAACCATTTTCACGACCTTATCCCCGCTCAAATGCCCATTCTTCTCATGTGCTATCTCCATCACCTTACTTCTGTAACTCCTCGGCACCACTACCACATCCCGAAACTCTTCCCACGTAACGAATTGACTCTTCACTAAGATCCCCTTCTTCCACGAAAACCCCCTCTCTTTTCGCTCACCCAGCTCTCTCCATTCCTTCAGGCTCTCATCCTCACCCAATTCCTTTCTAAAATCCACACCATCCGACCCTTTCCCCACTGGTCCAATCTGTCCAGCGTACTCAACCAATTGTCTCTCCCTTCCATCCACTACCATAGCGTCCTTCAGATCAGAAGGTGTACCTTCCTCGCTTACTGACGCCACACATTCCCCTTCCTCGTCCAGCACCTCAGTCCCAGCACTCTCGTCCCTCTCTTCTAAAACAGAACCTTCTGCCTCTTCAGGTTCGACCACACTCCACAAATCCGTGTAGCTAGCATCCATGTCGATCACCTCACTCAAGGCCTCAGCCCTAGCCTGACTGCGTGTTAACACCTTGACCTGTACTTCCTGCGACCCTTGCATCTTCCCAGGGTCTCTCGCCTCCTCAATCGCCACCTTGAATGCTGCGCTCTCCTCCGCACTAGCGATGTCGAAGGGCACTATGCACATCACTTCCTCCGCATCTCTCTCATCTATCATAACCAACTTCGCCAGCCTAAGACCCCCCACTTCAAACTCCACTACTGTACTCTGGTGCACACTTGTCATCCCGTTCACGCCCGAGATGTGCAGCTCCCCACATTCTACTGCACCACGTCCCACAAATGCCCTAGGGACTACACCCACTTCCGCACCCGAGTCCACCAACACCCTACAGTCGACTCCATTCACCCTTCCCCATGCAATGTTTCCCTTTCTCTTCTCTCCAACCACAATTTTAGAGACCTTCTTTACTACACCACCCACCTTTCTATTCGGACACTCTACGCTACGATGCCCTGCCTTGCCACAATTAAAGCACGTTAGTGGCCTAGCCCCAACACTACAATTCCCACTTGATTTCTTACACTCCACCGACCTGTGACCCCGTTCACCGCAGTTAAAACAGGTGATAAACCCGGTTCCCCCTCTGACCTTGGTGCTAAAATCATCACCAAAACTACTTCTCCTGAACTCACTCACACTACGACCCCCCGAACTACCAATCGGCTTATAAAAATTTCCTCTCAATCTCCCAGCCATCCACGTCTCCCATGCATCCCGCAAATCCTCCATCCTTTCCATCTTCTTTCCCTCTAAAAATACCTTCCCACTGGGTGGTATCACGTTTCGAGTCAATGCAGTGGCTACAGCTACTGCACACTCCTTGACCGACTCACACCCTTGTATCACCCCCCAACTCACTTTCTCTATCACCTCCATTATCTCTCCTGCCGTCTTAGCCTTCAGACTTTCCCCAGTCAAATCAAACATCCTGTACCCGTACGTCAACGTCGTCTCCCCCATAGCCTTTAACAAAACCCTCTTGACTTCTTCGTAATCGTCCCCCTCTCTCGCACTTTCTACCCTAGCACACAGCCTCTCAGGTAGCCTCGGAAATAACCTCTCTACCCATGTATCCTTCCGTATTCCACAGTCCGTCATTATCCTTTCGAACTTCCCCAAATATCCCAACAGCTCAACCTTCTCCGTATAGTTCCCCAAAGCCTTCAGCTTCTCCGCCTGCAATTCCTTTTTCTCTTGATACCTACGCCTCGTCTCCTCTCCCTCACTCATTCTCAATGCCGACTCTTCCTTCAGCTGGCTGAACATAGCCATCATCTCTTCCTTCCTAGCCTCTTCTACCCTCTCCACTTCAGCCCTCTGGGCCTCATCCCTTTCGGCCATAACCCTAACCCATTGCATAAATTCACTCTCCTCCGTCCTCTTGGCCATTTCCCCCGACTCAATTCCTACTACACCTTCCTCCGACTCACTCACACTTTCCTCTTCCGCCGATCTTCCACCCACAGGACGCGTGGGATAAGGAGATCGTTCCGTCGGCTGCGTATTAGAGTGCGGCCGGTAGGAAGTATCCCCCAGCTTCGTAGAGATCTTCTTCGTCTGCCTCCTCCTCGACTCCACACCTCTCTCCGTCATGAAAGGGGAGTGTCCTCACCTTCCGCCAGAGACCTACACACAAAAAAAAATGAAAAACAGATAAACGAGGGAACGCACAATTAGAAATAAATGACACGAGGGTAGTATACGATACAAAAGGTAATAAAATTTAAAACACAAAGCCAGCAGTTCTGGAGTCTTGGCTCTTAGTCCCACTGGTTGCTCCCGTCGGTCGTGCCTTCGGTTGCCTGTACTCCCTCCGCAATAGCTTGAGAGTTGAGGTTGTTCCGGAATGTCTTCCGCGGCTAAATGTCTTCAGCCAGGTAGTTGGTTCTAGTCCAGGTCTCCCGGCAGTGTCCTCCCGAAAGATCCTAGCTTGTCTCGGTCTCGCAACAGTATCCTCTTGAGAGATCCCACCGCTGCCACCAAATGTGGGGGTTGCCCTCGCCAGACCCGAAGCTCAGCAAGGTACCGCGCACGTAAGGTGGACAGCACAGTCGCTGCCACCAGAGTTCTCAATCAGAGAGTAGCCGTAGCTAATCTTTCTGCCAACGTATTGGTAACTAAAAGTTTAGTATAATTAAGGACTGACTCAAACACGTGGGGATCTGAGGTTATATGCTTCAAGAGCCCCTCGTGCAACAAACACTACGCATGACACAAAACTCAACCATAAACATATTCATACATAACCATAGTCACACACACACACAATTCATCTAGCTAACAGTTCCTCTTGCTCTTCCTTCTTCTCTTCGTCCTCCTGCATCTTGAACATCTCCAGTGTGGGCGATTGCTAAGCCCACAGCCCTGGACTTCATCCAGGACAAAAATAACTATTTTAATATTTGTTTTGTATTCCTTGTGGGTCCTGCCTCACCAAGACACGAAATAGCAAGGGAAAAAACACAACTACATAGTATATTTGTGTTCTTATATCTTGTAATTCACTGTGTGTACATGGTTAGTGTGTATTTCATGTGATGAATGGATCACTAATGTATGATGTGTGTTTGAGGGCCCATGTAACACTGGCTCTCCAGATTCTGTCTTACTTTATTTCTTGTCTTGATCGCTCACTTTATCGTTCTTACTTTTTTTTTAAATAAAATCTTAACTAACTTTACCCTGTACAATGGGTGGAATTGGTTGAGGGCATGAACTTTTGTGCAAACAGTGACAATAGGCTGGAGAAACCTTAAAAGACATGGTGGCAGGCTACTTTACCAAGCCATCCAACTATTTGTGCGAACTACCTGTGACTCCCACTCAAGCTTCCACATAATTTGTGACAGCAGTGACTGACAGAATTCCTGGCTAAGGAATTTACTGCAGAAGAACTCAACGAGACAACAGCTGTGATTATTGGTAGATAGACCTGGTGCAGGCGAAAGTCATTCATCAAAATATCAAATAAAGAAGCAACAACAGTCCTGCAAATGAAGACCACGCTGATTACTAGTGAATAGACATGGTAACTGGTAGAGAGTCTACAGTCCGGAAGACGGCTCCTTGTGATGGAAAGAGTGGGAAGCATTCCTCCCGAAGAACTTTGATGTTGATGCTAAAATTCATTGTCTTTGTGTTCTTGCTTGTTGCTTATTCTGGTAATTTTGTGATTTATTTTCTGTTATTCTCTATCTCTCTGTGCAGGTTTCTGAAGTCTCCGGACATGGTGTTGGAGGCCCATGTATCCCCCCGTACCAGCTTCCCCCTCAGATGTTTTGTTCTAGACTATGTGTCATAGTCAGGACCACATGTCTCTCCTCGTGAGCTTTGTAACAGTAGGTAAATCTAAGACTTATAGTTGGCCACAAATCATTTGGCTGAAGAGGTTTTGCTGTCTAAGCAGTATAGAAGTCGTGTGTCTGATCAATTAATGCGTGGGCATTTGGAGGGCAAAGTACCGTGATAAAACTCATAGTTTGATTTAGAGTAGCAGTATTGGCAGCAGTTGCATGGTTTTTTCCAAGTATTCTGAGTATGCTAGCTCAGAGCAGGTACCAAGCTAATGTTCTTGCAAATAGTTTGGTTGGACACAGATCCTTATGTTATTGGAGGCAATCTCTGGTCAAATGAATCAGAAATGATTTCTAGTATATAATGGAGCTTATTGTAGATTGTACTAAACAATAGTAAAGATGATATTTGGAAATGTTATAGCAGTATTTTATTTATTAATGTAGGCTCTGCAATGGGACAGATTCTGAAGGTTTAGTGAAGGCTGGATAGTGTGCTCGACTCAAGGCTATTAAGTTTGGGCCAACAAAATTCCAAAAATTCTGAGCTATATATTGTCAATACATAAGGACTTAGTGTCCACAGTGTCCAAAGATGGGGGGTACACATTCATCTAAGGGGAGACAGCCAGTCATAGGACCAATTGTCCTAGGGGACAGCATATCCTAGGACCACCTGTCCATAGGTCTGCTTATCTTAGGACAGGAAGTCCATGGGGATATACTTGAAGGGGGGACTTCTGGGCCTCCTACAATAGAACCAACACCATGGAATGCCCCTGAAAAATAGATCAATGACAAGTGAGGAATCAGTGTCAGAATATTTTAGTGGTCAAGTTGAAAACAGTGGAAAGGCAGAGAAAGGAAATTTCAGTAGTGGAAGAATCATTATGGGAAGGAAGCAGTGTCTATGAGCAATATATTGGAGATTTGCAAGCTTATTGAAAGAATGGAAATAAGTCATCAAGAATAAAAAAAAGTGTTGAATAGGCTGTTCAAATGTTGGGTACCATAAAATTATTAGCCTCACAGCTTTATATACAGTGGCGTAGGAAGATAATTTTACTATATGGGTGGCCAAGTTGAGAGTCATTGTTTTGACTTGATTTGCATCCCCATTATATATATGGGTGGTAAAGAGTAGCATTGTGACCATCGCTGCTGAAATTGCCAAGGAAATGGACTCTGGGAGCAGACATGTAGCTACACAAAGGTCAACCAATGGCTACTGACTTTTCAAGAAAAGCCAGAACTGTCATAATGTTTGTGCAAGATTGAGCATTCATACACCACTTGCTGTTACTGTATATAAAGCTGTGAGGCTAATATTTTTATGTTACCCAACATTTGAACAACCTATTCAACATTTTTATTATTCTTGATGACTTATTTTAGAAGTGACAGGACTGAAGTTACAAGTATCCGTCTGAGTAGTCATGCTGTCCAGTCAAAATAGCTGTTGCCAGTGTTGCACTAATATCAGTGTAATAAATATCTAGGAAAACAAAAATTAAATAAATTTCAAGTGAATTTATTTTCAAACTATTGACCTGTATGCTCAATTAACCACGGACTGATCCTAAATTGCAATATTTTTACGGTTCATTTGTAAATAGCACTTCTTGTCATGCATGAGCTATGGCAACAGTTCAAAGTTGCTGGAAAGTGTCAAAGGGTAGTTAAGTGTGTACATACAAGGATAGCATGGTAATTTGAAAAACTTGAACAATAGCTAAACCTTGTACTGATAACAACTGTATGCCAATAGTTTACTACCAAATGTAATAAATGTGGTCAATCAAGCAAGGTGAAGTGACACACCCACACAACAATCAATGTGATACACATAGCATTATTCCTAGTCTGGCATAACAAGACCCTTTACCTACAGCTTCGCGGGGAAAGGGTCTGGTCAAATGCAATAGAACCGCTTGTTCAGCTGACTCAGCATATTATTATCAACAACCGCTACACAATTCTAGTGCGATTTCCTCCACTTAACTGTGTGGAACCTTAACAATTCACTGTATTGCATCTGACTAGGCCCCTTTCCCTGCGATGAGGTCGGTAAAAAGTCTGGCATTGAGTGGATAACAGTACACAGTAAATATGGCTACTTCTCTGACCCTCAGCAGAGTTACTAATCTAATAAGTAAAAGTAGCCTAAAGTGTTGATCATATCTTTATCTTTATCTTTGAGATGCTTGCCCCCACTTTAGCCTTTTAGTTTTTATTATATATTTTTTTTTACTTAAGGATGAATAAGTCCAAGACTTCACAACTAAAGAAAACTATGAGTGACATTTATACAATAATTGCTACTATAAATGCTACAGTAAAAAGAACAACAAAGTTTTAGCTGAAGATCACAAAAATTCACTGGTGAACTGAAATTAGCTAATTTTGTTCTAATTATCTTAAACAATTTTTAATGTTGCAAATTTCGGAGGGCTTCACTGCAGGACACTTTTGACGAGTGTTACAGAGACAGCTGCTAGCAGACTACTGAACGATGGAATAGCACTCAGAGCAGATGATGGTTGGGGAGCTGCAGATGATGACCATGTAAACAGAATTTGATTATAGTGCAGATTATTGCAGACATTGGCCCACCCTTTGATGTGCCAATTTCTTACTTGAGCATGAAAGAAGAACATTTTGATTTGGAAACAAGATATCTTCACTTTCCCCAGTCTCTTGAAGACCCACCTGTATAACATTTACATAATGTACCAATTCAAGAATTGTGCTTTGATACAGTTGTAATCATGTTTGATTATAGTGTACTAGCTAATTAATTTGCTTTCTCACCCCAAAATTGACACCACTAGCAGATGAAGTGAACCGAAGTTTAACGACTCCGAACGTAGGAACAGTCAAGTCTTTGTTAGCAGTCAGACGGTCTGAGAGGGTATAGGGTGGTGATGTGGCCAGTGTAGCTGAGACAGCCAAAGAAACTGGACTGGAGCAAAAATCAAAAGTGTATGAATGAGTAAACTGTATCATCATCGAGTTGATGTCAAAACTTGTTGTGCAAGAGAAGCCAGTGCAGGCTGAATTCTTGGTGCATGTTCCAACATTCCTGCCACTCGAAATGACCTTATCCAGTGCTGTGCAGGCTGGAGACTGCTGACTGCTGACTGTATAATATTATATAGGAAAGTGAGCATTAACAAAATATTTTCCAATCTAACCTTGAAAAGTTAAAAGAGTAATGGAGAAGATTAGAATAGCTGCAGCCATTGTTAATTAATATGATTTAATACTTGATACAATTTTCAGACTGATCAGAGAATGGTTCTCTTAAAATTGGGATGATAGCAAGTTTTAAAACTGCTAGCCTTATATACTCACTCAGAGCTGTTATTGAATCTTTACTCATCACTGATCTAGGTAAAGATCACAAACACTGAGGTAAAAAAATCAAACAGAGCATGAAAATAGCAAGTTTACCTATTCCCTGGAACTACTAAACTTGTAATAAGTAGTGATGCATTGGCACTAGAGACACATTAAATAATATTAAATTGTGCAAGTAATGAAAACTTTGGACTTTCCGAACCATTGGTAAAAGTAGCAGAGAAGAATGCTTATCTCTAACTTCTTCAAGTGTAACTTAATCAAAACAAGAATTTATCAATAAGTTGAGGAAATAATTATAGATAGTTACTGAGGCAATAAATTGATAACAAACTCATCTCATGTTATTTTCAGTGTGTTTGACCCATAAACAAGTCTGCTATGTTATCGAGTGTGAAATAATTGAAACCTTTGACCTTCCTAGATTGCTTCCTAAATTTGAGAAGTAATGGCGCATTGAAGCTATAAATGAAATATCCACACTCAGTCATACATTAATTGTATGTCTGGTCCTACCCATTGGTGGAGGAACCAGGAAGGTTAAAGGGATATAGCCCCCATGTTGCTGCAGGAATACCTAACCCTAATAAATTATAGGTGCTACACTAGAATAATAATCATGGAGTAATATCATGCCTTAGCAAATTTTAGAACTGGACCTATTACCTACATGGGTGTAAACAAATATTGGGAGTGTGCTTAACATCATTAAATAAATGATAAAATGAGAAAACTATAAACCCCCTCAAAAATTCGGAGGTGCTAAAGGACCCCCCTTGTCTACAACCATGACCTAATTTTGTAATCATGTAGTGAATATAATTTATACTCAATGTTTTGCCGCTTGCTTCAGCATACAATTTAGTCTCCAAGGCCAATCCCTTTACCTAATCGCTCCGCTCGGAAGGGTCCGGTTACTCCTACGCACCCGTTTGGTAATAGTGGAATGCAATTAAACCTTGCGGGTTTTCTTCTTTTCTTATTTTCTTTTTGTCATAAATCTTTGCGAGCTGGTGTTGTATAATAGAGGTTTTAGCTGAGGCTATGCCAGTAGTGTGCTAATTAGTCACTTCAATTATGGTCCTTTTTAGAAATAGACTAGAACTCTCCATTTTTAGGACGCTTTCAGCTCGGAGCTTATTTGTACGCACATTTTATAGATGCCCACACACAATTAAACTTCATACACATACGTTCCCCGGAATTTACGTGGGTTAAGTACGTGTTCGGCAGCTTTCACTCACTTTCTGAATTTATTGAGCCGGGAGAGTGAAAGAAATAACCAGAGAATAAATCAGGTTCCGTTGTCCATTAATATCGCAATCAGGAAACAAAGTATTTAGTTATTTTGGGAGTTAGCTCTATAAATACTAAGTTATTATAAGAGTTCTGGCTATATGACCACAGTGTGAATGAAACATAGAATTAGTTTTTTAATTTATTAGTAGGTCTCTAACATACCTCGGTTTAGTTGTGGCACATAGCTTTGACTGGACTTTTTGACCTGCCTATTATTTTGATCTGTTGTTACGTAAATGTAGGCCCCCCTAATAATAGGCCCCCCAGGCCCATTCTACCACTAAATTAGGCCCCATGGGCCCATTTTACCAGTAAAAGGTGTTCTCAGGACCCATTCTACCAGTAATTTGGGCCTCCCAGCATTAATTTGGGTATGTATGAATTTATAAACTACAATAAATTATTTTCAGTCTAATAAATACTTTGAATTAAGTGTAGTTAAAATGCCCTAGCAGCTATGCTTCCATAGTTACTAGGTATTTATTAGCTTACTTGACAGTGATTTGTAGAAGTTAACAAATAATGCATAAAGTGTATGTAATGTTTTAGCGGATATCATAAAGAACTTTTGTACTATTTGAACCAAAGTGTAGCAAATAGCTAGCAGCTAATACCATAGATAGGGATCATAATAATTATGTTTGCAAGTTTTTAAAGATTGACATCAAATTGTTAGCTATTATTTTAGAATTGCAACATAGTTATATCAGGAAATGATAAAAGTTAATTTGATGAACTGACTTGCATAAATCGTGTAGACTCTTGTTTAATACGTTGACTTTCATTTCGAGCAATAACTAGGAGTTCCTATGAATAAAAAGTTTGATATGGCTGAATCATTTTGGAAAGGGGGAGGGGGATCTTATCTTACGAATCGGGGTCTATATTACTGGTATTTTGGGCCCGGGGGGACCTAAAATTATGGGGGGCCTAAAATTTGATGACACCGTAATGTTCACAATTTCTTTCTCAGCCTTATTTTACTCATTAGATGTATTCTCTCTCTTTCAAGGGCTTTTTTTTTTATAACAATACAGAATTAAAATATTTGGTTGCCATCGGGAATTGAATCCAGGACTGCTGGCCTAACGTACAGCGCTCTGCCACTAAGCTACGACAACCAGCTGGCTGACGAACACTCCGATTCTATATTTATACTGTTAAGGGGTACTGCTATGCTATAGTCTCACTCTCAACAGACTAACAAAAATTCTTTTTTTCAAAGATTCTTTTTATCTGTTGAATTTTTTGAGTGAGACTGTAGCATAACAGTACCCCTTAACAGTATAAATGTAGAATTGTAGTGTTTGTTAGCCAGCTGGTTGTCATAGCTCAGTGGCAAAGCACTTGTGCATTAAGCAAGTGGTCCTGTATTCGACTCCCTGTGGCAATCAAACAGTTTTAATTCTGTATTGTAAAAAAAAAGCCTGTGAAAGAGAGAGAATATATCTAATGAGTAAAAGAAGGCTGAGAAAGATAATTGTGAAGTGATAAATTAGTGGAGTAAAAAAAAAATTCAATGGATAAAAAGAATCTTTGAAAAAAAAAGAATTTTTGTTGGTCTGTTGAGAGTGAGACTATAGCATAGCAGTACCCCTTAACAGTATAAATACAGAGTTGGAATGTCTGTTAGCTGGCTGGTTGTCGTAGCTCAGTGGCAGAATGGTTGTGCATTAAGCAAGCGGTCCTGGGTTCAATTCCCAGTGGTGACCTAAAACTTTGAATTCTGTGTTGTTTTTAATTTTTTTGTTTTTTAATGCCTGTAAAAGAGAGAGAATAGCTACATCTACGTAGTTATGTTGTTTTGTTTTGTGATTGTAACTTTCAAACAGCACCAAAAGATAGGCAATTTATTTGGGGTGAGTAGTAGCATGTGTGAGGTATGCATTAAGTCAGTGTTCGTAGTCTTGAGTAGGAATACAAGTACATAAACTAATACAATATATTCTTTGCTTCTACTTTACCTAGTTTGTAGCACAAATCCCTTTTCAAAAATAACATTCTTCTACGTTCTCATTATGAACATTCACTTAATCACATGATGTATCACTTTATATTGAGCAGATTTATATTGGCCAGTTCATATTTTGTTGTTAGTTCTGAGTTATTCACACGCTGATTTTAAGTGAAGGTTAATTAGCTTTACTGGCTAGATCCGGGCATATGACAGTTGGTTGGTTAGCTTTAGATGGGTTACCTTAGGCTAATGGTGGCAGTACATTTAGATTCTGTCTCTAGACCAATGAGCCTCAACAAACCATAAATTGTACAATAGTTTAGCATTCCATTTAATATTGTATTAATTTTGCAGAATTGGTACTGAACATAGCTCTTGGTTGGTGTCATTTATGTCCCAAGATTTTCCAACTGATGCTGGAGGATGTTAGGCATAGGTTTGTATTTTTGGTTGCTTTTTTATTTATCGCTGATATTATGTTGCTGTTTTTTTTGTTGTTGTTGTTGTTTTGTTTTTTTGTTTTTTGTTGTTTTGTTTTGTTTTTGTGTTGTTGTTTTTTGTTAGGAGTACTTCAAATATACAGTAAAGCCTTGAGATGAAAGAAATGAACTGCAGGCTTAAAAGTAAAGCCTTGAGATGAAAGAAATGAACTGCAGGCTTAAACAAACTAGGTATGCTTTGACCATGCACAGTAGATGCCACAGTTTCCAGTTTAGTTTTGTACAACTAGAATTGCTCTTTTTCTCCATATAAAAAAAAAACCTTGTTTATCATCCAAAAATTATAACACTTAGAGAGGGGTGGAGGATTGTATTTTTATTTCTATTATCATTAAAGGATTAGTATTAATAGTAAAAAGAGTCTAAATCATGAAATAAAGAATTATAAAATGATTGGTCATGAAAAGGTTATTAGGTACAGTATATCAGGAAAATAAATAATATTTATTCTTTTGGTGTAAATTGGCGTGTTCATTTTTATGGTGATCTCATTTCACTGGTATAGCAAGTCATACAGATAAGATAAGTTTAGATTGGTCCATAAACTATTCAGAAGCAGAATAAAAGTAAAGGTGTGTATTTTCAGGAGACTTGTAAGGAATTTCTATATTGTAGGACAGATTGTTTTATTAACACAGAGTCATTCGGCAGGTGAATCACCACATGCAGAGAACTTAGCAAGATTTCAGGGAAACAGGAATACAAATACCATAATTACCGATCCCCATGATGCGATTTTCTAATTAATACACACCTACTACAAACCGTGCATGCACAGAAAGTAGATAAAATTTTGGTTGTTTTCCAAAAATTGAAGAGGAAAGGAATAATTAACAAGGAATTTTTTTTTATAAATGGACTTATGTATCATATCATTTCCTCATGACAAGTTGTTGTGTAGTGTTATTAATGAACTTGGAGTCTTGTTGATTTATGTTTGCGTGTGTTGTGCCGTGTGCATCTGTGTTCGTGTGCAAAAGTGTTGGTTTTGTATTTAAGTGACTCAGTTTTGTGAGTCAGTTGTCGTTCATAGTAGTCATTCTTCGTGTCAGGATTCTGCAGGATCTTACCATATTGACTTAAAACTCTTTAAACGGTGAACCGGGTGGAGGGTAGCTACAACTAGCTACTCTGACACTGGAAGTACAGCATTAAACCGCTGGACAAGAGCGAACTGGTGGCAGTCTACTAATTAGTAAGGGAGGACGGGTTCTGTTCCCTCAAGCAGCCTGTTTGAAACCCCCACAATGCCCAACATCTTAGAACATTTTATATATTGCTTTCTTCGTATTTTTTTTTTGTATTTTTTTTTCTTCTAATTATTGAGCTATCCAATGGAAGTCCGGAGCCCATAGTAATGTTAAAACACAGGCTAAAAATATTCTAGAAATTAATGCATTTATAAAAGCTCCTATTTCCAGTATGTAGTTAAATAAATAATTACAGACAGCAGTTCAGTGTATTTATTAGGACTAGTAGTGTGCTTGAGCACAAATGGCGAGTGAGCCTCCCTAGTTACATAGGTTACATTGATTATTTTTTTAACTTCTTACACTCCCACAACTAAAATCAGTCGAGTTTTTTAATTAAGTACATATGGTAAAGGTATTTCAATGCCATAGTAACCACTTGCTGCTACTGTTTGACTTAACAATAGAACAAAACAAAAACAACATCTGAGGAGTTACCACACAGGTTTGAACCTAACCTATTAAGACATTAGTATGTAGCTGAAAAAGCAGTGTAAAGACAGCTAATATATTTATGTCTATTAAATTTACACTGTGCTATTCTTTAGCTAAGCAGTAGCTAGTTGTAACACACAACATTTTCACACATACATGTTTACTGAGACCAATACAAGACTTACCTTCATGCTTAGACTATTGGACAATGGATTTTCAGGTAAGGAATACTGTACTGTAGGGCGTATAACTATGATAATTATGCAAATAAACTTACCACCACCACTAATTCGAGTAAAAAATGAACTACTGTAGCTAAGTTGTAAGTTTTTACTGCACCTGCAAAAGAATTCAAATCGGTAAACTATTCAATTTCTTTGAATGATACGGAAAAGATAGATAAATCAAAGGATTCTGTTTAGGGAGTATGGGGATGGGATTGACCTCCTAGCAAACACAAAAATGCGAGGGTCAAAGTACAAAATGACATACGTATGTCCAAACATATACAAACGAACATCCCAGGCATTCAATTGTGCTACCCTTGATACTGTCTTTGCTTGCTCGCCAGTAACACATTTCACATTTTTTTAATTTTTCATGCATGTACTTGTACTTGTATAGCCAAATGAGCCATTTGTGTTGAATGAATGTTCTCTTGTGAACTTTTCAGATGTATGTGTTGACTACATTTTTTTGGTTTATTTATTGATTGTTGTTTAGTTTTAAGTATTTTTTGTGTGCATTTCTCCCTAGTCTTCAAAAGTATTGTATCAAGTGGCTTACAAATTGAGCAATTCCTTATGTGCTAAATGATTTGATTATAGCCAATAGTCTAAATTAAAGATGTTCCTATGTTCAAGTTCTTAAACGTAGGCTGCCACCAGTGGCAGTCTCTTCGTACTGTCATCGCATGTAGTCCTTATGATCTGCTCAGGTGTTCAGCCCTACTTCTCAATAGGTTAGTTTAATTAAGAAACACACAAACACAGGACACACAGGGATGACTTTGATTGATGACTGACTGGCCATGAGGTACCACCTCGTTATATCTGGCTAGGGTCAGGGCTCACATGATCTTACACCAAAACAACAAAAGAGTGCTCTGTCTCAAACATGACACATACATTCAACACATACAACTTGCTAATTATCTACAACTAAATATGACATAAAAAGAATAATTAGGAACATCATTTAACACACACACACACACACACAACAAATATTGAACAATCATATAGCAGGGGTACCACGTATATGACTGTTATACACTGGTGTATATCAAAGTATTTGCATGGTGATTATCAGTGCTAGCTGTCTGAGTGGCCATCACCCTCCTCCCCTGATTTTAAACTAAGGATTTTGGATCCCACTTCATTCAAATAGCTAATATGCAATTTTTCTGTTTATGCAATCAATGTGATAAAAAAAATCATTTACATAGCTAGCACATTATTCCTAGCAATCTGTAGTATTGTATGATTTGTTAATAGTTATATAGTATTCATTATACTAGCTAGCTATGTGGTTTGGTTATATGTCATCATTTCGTGAGTACTTAATTAGTCACTCTTATCTTTGTAGTCATTCCATTGTAGTTGATTATTAAATCAAAGTGATTGAATTAAGTACATAGTTAGTATACATTAGCTAGCTAGATTGACTCATGCTTGTACAGCCTAAGACATTGCACAACCCAACTAATTCTTCATGCTAATCAAACTTGCAGTAGCTAGCTAAGTTGCTAATGGACAATTGAGTAAGAACATGAAAATGATTGCAGGGGTGGGGGGAGAAGCAAAAACTTTGTGACCATTATTTTTGTAACTGTATACCATGAATCATGCTATATTATAGGTGTGTTAAGTATACATGTATATGACTAATTATTAAAACATTTTTATATAGCTATGTGTCTAGATTCTAAAATTTCCAAAATTATATCCTTCCTTCACATACTGAAATCAATTCCTTTACTGCATGGACCAGGTCCAGTTCATAAGTATTAGTTGTTTTTGCACAGTGCATGTGTAAAAGCATGCAACCTATCCTGTGTCACGGTGTTGTGCAAACACATTTTATTCTCTTCAGAGCTGAGAAACTAAGTTCAGCTGAGGCATTCTGTGAGAATAGCTACGTACTTTTGAGGCAAGATATGAAAATTCACTGTTTTGAGAGTGGCTATATGAGAGAAGCCAATACAATATTAAGGGAAAATTGAAGGGGAGACTGACCCCCCCCCCCCCCCCCCCCCGGTAAATTTTATGCTTTTATGTTACTCCACCTATGCTACCAATCTACTCAATTCACGAGACACCATTATACAACATTGATAGCTTTAAGTGAACAAAAAAATATTAATAATGTGAATGTGTCTATGGAGAACTCCCTTTAGCTAATAATCTGCATATTCTGTTAGATTTCCTATTAAGACAACTGAAACAGCTATCATTTCAGTAAAAAAAATTGTTTAGCTATGTACTACATCCAAATAACAGGAAGACTCTCATCAAAGGTACTAGTAACATTACTTACCAACTATCTTCTTTCAAATTTTACTTCCTAACTAGTAGCACAATTCGCTACAATACTAGCAACAAAAAAAATACTTCTCAAAACAGTGAATTTTCAGCTTGCCTCAAAAGTACGTAGCTATTCTCACAGAATGCCTCAGCTGAACTTAGTTTCTCGGCTCTGAAGAGAATAAAATCTAGTTCACATTGTTAAGATTGAGAATTGAATAAGTTGAATAAGGTAAGCATAACATGAAACTGATGAATACTCATAAGTAATCAATAAAAGTCAGTTAATCAATCTTCATCCTCTTTTCTGCAGGACCCTGAGGTGACTTTAAGGCTTGAAGACGGGACAGCATAGTTTTCTCCTGTTTTAGTATCTGACAATTCTTCTCATACTTGGCCCTTGTCTTTGTGATAACTAAAGTGTGTGGAGAACCAACACGCTCAGTAGTATGAGTGACAGAACAGCCATATTTATCTAACTGCTGGTCAAGGTGATACCTTATAGACTGATTCACTTTATACCGCTCCTGCTTCCGTGTGGGGTGTCTAAGAAATTTCATTAAAGAAGAACAGTCTGTACATGAACACGAAAACTTAACAGGCTCAGACCAGTTAGATGGAGAAGGTATGGTGCGGCTTGAAGAGGCTTCTAAGGAAGCTATACAAAAAGAGACAAGCTGAGTGTAAGCTATATTCTCTGCCAGCCTGTGATTACATGACAATTTTTCACACAAAGGTACTAAGAACTCTCGGACAGGATACCTGTTTGACTTCGCACAAATCCCATAGACCAAAGACAAAAGTTGATTGTTGCAGGCAAGTGCCACAAGACAATCAAAGAGCTTAGCAAAGAATTCCTTACTTCTGATGTCGCTACTATAGTACGAACTATATGTTGTGGAAGGTTTCCTGTCAGCTTCATCTACCAAAGCACTTACAATAGAACTTGCCAAGCCAATACACAAATCCCTTTGAGGAGAAGAAGGCTGCATTATTGCACGAATAAACTGGAAATACTTTTCAATCTTGCAACTAGATGCTGACAGTTTGTTAAAAATCGCTTGAAGGGGTGGTGCAAGCATATTCCAGCCATGATCATTACCAATAGCGATGATTTCATTGCTGAATGAAGGACTTCCCACTAAGTCACTATGATTTGAGAGTGCCATGCTTACCACTTGCAACAACTCAGCTATCATCTCCACCTTACCAAATTTTTTGACAATCTGAAGAAGAGATATGTAATCTTCATACAAAATATCATTCTCTGGAGCTCCACATGCATGAATAAGACTCTTCACCCAAATCTCAAGCTCAGACTTCCCATGTTCATCTATTGTATCATTTAAATGTTGCTTGAGAAGATGGATACTTGAAGTAATGCCAATATTTTTCAAGCGATGTCCAGAAGGCCAAAACAACAAGGCTGCCCAATTATATTGCTTATCTAAAGTTGCACCTTCGTTACCTGTTGCTTCTTCAAAACTTTCTTCATCAGGTTCCATATCATCAAAGAAATCTTCAGGTACAACATAATTAGAGTCAATATCTATTTTGGGAATGGTCTTATCGTCTACATCAACCAAATTATTTGCAGAAAACTCTTCATCAATGAAATCCTCAGCAAAGTAGTTATGCGTACTACAGTACGAATACCTATGAGAAGCTGACCAATTTTGGTTAACACGAATATTGGCAACAAACATGTCAAAACTTTCTTCCTCCTGGGCATGAGTGAGCACATCTGCAACTGCCCGATCACCATTCTTGAGTGACTCAAATGACAGGCTGGCCTCACAATATTGATGTTCCAGTAAAAAGGCAATCATTGGATGCTGATTAATGGAATTAACATCTTTGCTCCATTGTTTCATGGCTGACACTATAGTTGAAACACTCTCTTCATTGTTTTCAGGTGTGGGACAACAGTCAACGGAATGATAAATCAAGTTATATATGAGACAAAGTCGAAACCCTTTAGTCACAGGTTTAATTTCGTGCTGACAGTCTGCATAAAAGGCAGCATAATAGAAATCAGCACAACTTTCTGCACCACTGAAATCGAAACATTCACTCTTTGATCTATGGTACACAATAAGCTCTCCTCCGCTGTAGTGGGAAGGAAGCTGGATCACCAATGTGCCAAACATTCCATCAGCCTTCTCCGTATCTCTGTGCCGCTAAAAACAACAACAACAACAAAACAACTGTTAACTGGGGAGTAAGAAGTCAGATAGAATTGTTGCGGCCATTATAACCGCATCCACTCATTTGTTCAAGCAATGAGTTTGATTAATAGGAACGACAATACAGTGGTTTGTTTTTGTTAGATGAATCAAAGATTTTTACTTTATGCTCTGCATATTCAAATGCCACTGTAATTATACCAAAAAATCAGAACAAGCCAATTTTTATTATATTACAAAGCAAATATTATTATAAGCAACCATAGTCCATATCAAATAAGGAATATGTTAAATTATAATTATAGCTTTTATTGTAGGGTGTGTATTATTGTATAGCTAATATAGCTACTTGGACATTATAAAAAAAACAACCACATAAAACCTGAATCTACCATAATTAGCCAGAACTTACAAATGCCTGCCATTTGTGGCAGTCATAGCTTCATTTTCTTAAGTATGCATGACAAATGACTAAATGGGACGACTCCTATAGTATGTCCAAGTTGAGTTGGCAACCGCAAGCGCGGTAATTCAGGAATGCATTTAGTACTTTACCGGAAGCAATTTAGTCATGTGAATCCAAGTCAATTAAGCGCGCAAACTTCAACGTTGCACGTGAAAAAGGGGCGGTAGCACAGGTGCGCATTAATACTGTAACTATTGAAAGAAAGAAATTTAGTGAAGTTTATAGAGTTTTTCTGGCGCTGTACAGCTCATCTCGTCTATTTTCAATTATATTTATGTTTCTTACGGCAGATAATGCACAGCAGATGGAAAACGCAAACTGGTGGGGCGTTCTTCTAAAGAGACAGGATTAAAATCAGTCGATTCTACCTACTGTGTCCCAAGAAGTATTCTGATATTCACAAGATTCAGCAGTACAGCACTGTTAACTTGTAGCTAAAGATACTAGACTTTCTTGTTAAATAAAATTATCAATTGTTTCATTCATTTATAAATTTGATGAAATGATAGAATTTAAGTAGTACACATATACAAAAAATAGTTGTGATCCGAGTTGAAGGTGGAGTGCTGCCTGAGTTAGTCCTAACCCTTACAATAAACGGCATCTATAGTAGTGAAGAAAGTGAAAGCACACAATTTAAAGGCAAACAGCTTAAGTGCGGCTGTATTACAAGTTGCTAGCTAAATGATAACTATATCACCGAAATATATTGGCTATACGGCATTTATTATTGAACAGGTAGACAAATAATCTTACCAACATCCTATCAGGTGGTCCTGTACCCTCTGCAACAACAGAACACTCCATCTATCCTGTTTCCACACTCGCAACCTAAGCTAATCGCAATATAAAGCTAGAAATGCAGCAATCTGAGAAGAAGCCACTCATTGTTTACAAAATTCTTAATGAGCCGTACCGCGTGACTAAAAGCGGGCGCGTTTTGAGCGGGAAACCTGTGGTTTTTTCTATTCCCATAGACTTTTGTATTGAGTTTTGGAATAGCATTTTCTCTCCGGTTTTGGAGTATACTGAGGGAACATTTTTAACCGCTTCGGCGCGAGCTTTCCAATGGTGCAAACCCCGGATGCATAGCTGCTTCCGTTCTAAAGTTATTCAAGTTTTTCTTGCGGCCAACTCAACTTGGACATACTATAGTAGAGTGGCCATTTGCAAACCAACACAACTCAACTACGTTTGTTTTTTTCAGAAGATCGCTTTGGAATAGTAAACGAAGGACCAGGCTGGTTCGTAGTTTCCTAAAAATCTTCCAAAAGGCTCGATATAGCTATTTAATCCTGGCAGAAGTCATTAGACCGCTCAGTTTAGACCGCTCAATTTCAACCACCCAAGTACAACAACAACCAACACGAGATTGACATCAAGTAAAGAATAGAACAAATAATTGACATGCCCCCTTTTTGTTAAAATATTGGTATACCGATACTTGAATGTGCTAATATTTCAGATTACAGTTAGTCAAAGTTGAGTTAGTACAGCCAGTATAAGCAATGACAAATGTAGTATATGAATTGAGATTGCGAGCTAGGAGCATTGAACATTGCATAAAAAAGATAGAAACTTATACGATAGAATATTATAGCAACAAGTCTGTCTAGCATTGTAAGATGAAACTGTGAGATTTAGTCTGTTGAAAAGACTATAACCCTCACGTGCATGCACGTTGAGGGTTAATAATAATGTGTTCTTGCTTTTCCTACTGGTAAAACTAGAGCACTAAAAGTGCAAATTTAGTTTTAAAAAAATGCAATAATTTGCAAAAGAAGTCACTATTGTTGAATAACCAAGCTCTTAAATTTTCAGCTTATAACAGTAATAGTTTTGTCCTATTTATGACTATAAATTTTTACTTGTCTAGCTAGAGCATTTTACATAGGCCTGCTTGCATCTATGGGATTCTTCAGGCATTTCAAGGGCTTTTATGGGCATAAACATTTAGAACCAGCCCTTATACATACCTGGGACTGATCCATACTTTCTAAAGCTGTTCTACGAGCTTGATTCCCAGCAATACAGTTTTACGACTTTCTGAGGACTTCATGACATTCTCTGGCTTAAGTATTAACCTTGTCTTGGTAGAAAAAAAAATAGCCACAAGAACATTTAGACTTTTTTACATGCACACCACACAAACATTACGGCACGCATTTTGTGGAGAACAGGCATACTCCAGCAGCAGAGACTCCCAACACCGGACAAAAGAAGTTAAGCACTGGAACTATAGAACACAAGCAACAAATCTGAACCAGGCATGGTAAAGTTTGTATCCTCAAATGAGTGCACGTGATTCTATATGGCAGCTAAATGATTGATTGGGTATGGCCGTATACAAGCACTCACTGTAGTCTGCCTTTTTTCTCATTTTCTCAAAACTAAGCCAAAATTCAAAGAAGTGGCAAATTAAAGGGACTTAAATCATCATCTAGTCGGAGCTCCTCTTCTCTCAAGGGATAAAAGTCCGCTATCTTCGAGATCCGCTGTTCAAAGAGTGAATGAATGAATGACATAGACTACTATAACCCTCTCCCGCATGCGCACTAAGGGTTAAAAATATTACTGTTCCTAGCCCTGGGAGCCACACGATTAATACAACCAATTTTACAACTGCTGATGGCAGTAAGGTAGTCTGGCATAGCCAGACGCTTTACCTACCACTTCGTGGGGAAAGAGTCTGGTCAAATGCAATACAGTGACTTGTTCAGGTTCTCCATGTTAAGTGGGGGAAACTGCACTAGAATTGTATAATGATTGTGGACAATACACTGAGTCAGCAGAACAAGTGGCCCTATTGCATTTGACAAGACCCTTTCCCGCGATGCGGTAGGTAAAGGGTCTGGCTATGCCAGACTAGCAGTAAGGTGACACAGTGAGATATACTTAGAGAGCATGCGGAGAAAACTACAGTAGAACCTCCCTTATCCGGACTCCCAAGTTACGGGCACCTCCCTCTACCGGGCAGCTGCTATGTACCTTGTGGTTAGGTAAAGTATCCCAACTAGCAAATTTGACAGCTGCTTTTGGATAGGCAGTTCAGCTGGCAGCACTCTATTTTGAGGGCAAATCTGAGATATGGGCACCCCTTGAAACCAAGGTGCCCAGATAAGAGAGGTTCTACTGTACATAGTTAATTTTGAGTGTGATACCTTGTGCGATAATACAATAATTCGTTTGTACTGAAATATTTGGAGTGATTGCAGTGACAATTGAATTTACTGGAAACTCAGAGCATTGACTAAAACGTTTTGGTACGCTCAATGAAAAAGAAACTTCTATATAGTTTTGTATATCAAATTCATTAATTAACGAATGAGTGGGTGTTACCAAGTGGGTGTGGCTACAATAATGGCTGCACAAACACGATTTAGCTTGCTACACCTTTGTGAAATGTGATGATGGTATCTGAAAAGTGAAGCAAAAAGACCAGTTTTAGAACTGCTAAATCAGTGAAGTCATTAGTACCATGAGGAAGTTTGCTGTGCTTTTCATAGCATCGGACAATTTTGCATTCTCTAGAAGACAAAACCTGTAGTGAGTGTAGCTATTGAATTTCCCAGGAGCTTATATTTAATAAATCACTCAAATAGAAAAAATAAACTCCTGGGGAATTAAATAGCTACACTCACTACAGGTTTCGTCTTCTAGAGAATGCAAAATTGTTTGATACAGTGACCCTCAACTAAATTTTTCAAATTGCGGTAATCTAACCCTTGCAAATCCGACCAGAGTAGACTGTGTGTGCACTACTAAATTCTTGTGATTGGTAAAAAAAAAATTGTAAGTCAACATGGTTGAGTGAATCAACTGCGTCTGAGCTTGGTAACAGGATTCTAAGGCTGTTAGGTTAAACAATAAAGTACCTATGATAAACCTTACAAAAGTAAGCTTTTGTCTGAGGAGTATGGGATTAGAAGATCCACTATAGCAGACATTATAAGCGTAAGGAGAATGAAATTAGAAGCTACAACAGAAATGCAACTGAAATGGAAGTTAAGTGACTGCTAAAAATATCAAAGTGAGACAAGATCAGGAATTGGAGAATACTTTGTTAATGTGGTTTCGTAAAAATAAAAAAAAGAGGAATACCTCTAACAGAATTGTACATTTATTTACTTTAGTACCTTGCTAGCTATTATAAAAAAAACTTTTTTTTTTGACGTACATACATGTATATAATATAGCTGTTGTACGATTATATAAATATACACTGTAATATAGCTACATGTTTATATGTTCAACCCAAGGCATGAGATTCACACAAAAGCGTAGACAAGCTAATCATAGCTTCTGATGGCTGGCTGTGCAGGTTGAACCAACATTAACCCTCTCGTTCCCAAATTGTTTGGACGCGCGCGGAAAAATCTAATCTTCCACCGCGGAATAGTGCATTACCGTTTTATTTTTTTAACTCGATGCTGGCTGGGAAAACCCCATAGCAACCATATATCACTAAATAGACCAAGAGTTTGGGATTCCCCTCATTTTTTGATTGAGAAAATTGAATAATATTTAAGCCATCTACTAATATTTCAAAAAAAAAAATTTTTTTCCCCAAAAAAATCCACTTTTCCCATCAATAAAAAAATAAAATAAAATAGAAATAATATTGTTTGATGCATTATATACCAATATTATATTAGTTCAACAATAAAATATGTTGTTTGTTGTGTGTGGTGCTGATTGTGATCATGTAGGAGACATCTATGAGTGTCCACAAGGAACGTATGCCATCGGACGTCGAGCTCCACTACAAAACAATTTCATATACACAAAAACACAAACAACAAAGATATTTGTAATACAAACAACAAATTATTCATGATCCTATATTATTGCAACTTTATGATGTATTGTATGCGGTTTCATACAGGATTTTTGTTTGGGGTGGGGCTCCGAGTGTACTTCGCCACACCCATTTTTTGAAACCTACACTACTTTGATGCACATCTTTGCATACGAGTCTATACTTCACACTGATGATCAGTGTTCGGTCCTATGCACTAAAGGCTCAGTTATGATAGGAACATAATGGGATACAATATCAGACTAAAAATAAATGCTTCCTAAATGTTCATTTCTATTAAACTCCCAAAATTCTAGGGGGGAACCCAGCGCTAGCCTCCCACTGTATGACACCCTGCATGTATACTCCAACTGTACGATGAGAGAAACAATCGTTGTATTGAGAAAGGTTATGTGAAATGGAAAGCAGTACAAGCACACACTGTGGAAGTCAACTTTACCCGGCATGGATGGTGGCACAGACTGAACGATCCCTCCCCTAGGATCCGGAACTCCATACAATACCAAAAAAACACAAGAAAACAATGATATTGTAACATAACAGCTGGCTCCGCTGAATTTGGCCCCCCCCCCCCTCCCCCGTCCTTTTCACGGGGGACATTCTTGTACCATAACCCCCCCCCCCGTCATTACTGTTCACTGACATTCTGGTACCATAAACCCCCCCTCCCCCGTCATTACTTTTCACTGACATTCTTGTACCATAACCCCCCCTCCCCCGTCATTACTTTTCACTGACATTCTTGTACCATAACCCCCCCCTCCCCCGTCATTACTTTTCACTGACATTCTTGTACCATAACCCCCCCCTCCCCCGTCATTACTTTTCACTGACATTCTTGTACCATAACCCC
>WLWD01005899.1_pt1 | contig 35842 bp, 26 predicted proteins | sample 6712731 | NCBI WGS metagenome assembly WLWD01 (sample SAMN12718690, study PRJNA576275) | sponge metagenome | isolation source: marine sponge | host: Mycale hentscheli | place: New Zealand: South Island, Marlborough, Capsize Point | collected 2014-11-01 | reverse complement strand
TCAATATGCAAGTAACACACGGAGTCAACAAGTTAGCTATGATGTAATCTATATATAATAGTATGCTTAGTAACGATATCAGTGTGTGGGTGTGTATTCATGAAAAATTCATAAACTGAGCCAGGTTGGTAAGCATCATCACCGACCACTACGATGGTATATATATTCATGAATTAAGCTGACCCAAGTTGAAAAAGCATCAGTATAGTAATAATGGCTATTGTGGTGTTAGTATTCATGAATACAGTGGTCAGTCGAGGGAAAGTAGCAGACTGATGTGATACGAAGTGGTGGAGAAAATAATGCTAGCTACTGCATTTAGCTAACTCAAAGTGCTACTGTATGGCTGGGTGCTTGCAAGTCACATTTAATTATCTCGTAGCATTATCCCTCCGTCTCAACTACTGGGCATCCCATCAGCAAGAAAAAATGTTTAATAGTATATTAAAAGTTACAAACTGATATCGATTTAAAGGTAGCTATACGTAATACATGCATCAACTTGTTCCTCAGGATGAAGTTTTGAGTCTATTGAAGAAGCACCAGCAGAAGGCTAGTGAGGCAGAGAAGGAGAAGCTGGAGCTGGCAAAGAAAGTAATGCAACTAGAGAACATGGTAAGATACTCATTCTTCAGTTTCTTATGATTCAGATAGATGAAGTTGGAATGCGTATGGCCGTGCTAGTATTCTTATATCGTGGAGAAGCTTGAAATATTAAATATGACAAATGTGAAATTTAAGTATAGAATTCATTTATTATATGTGACCGTCTATAGGAAAACGGGGCACAACGCGGCGTGCGTAAACATCGAGAAAAAATCGATCGATTTCTTAAAAATGTATTGTTTCAAGCCAACGGAAGGGAACGGTTAGGTCTATTATAGTGGGAATGACTTAAGCTACGACGATAAAACTTGGAGAGCTCAATATCTGGACACCGACAACTCTGTAAGTGCAAAAAAAATTTTTCGAAGGGTGCCGCGTTGTGCCCGGTTTTCCTGTAGACGGTCACATATAATCAACTTTATCTTTATTGTGAAAATGTATTCACACTACTAAAATAATTTACAATAGCAACAACAACAACAAGTACAACATATCATTGAAAAACAAGTTCCCTCCATTTATATACATTCATCCATCATTTAACTTATTTTTTTGTGGTACACTATCAAGATATTTCAATCCCGAATAATCTTCACCATAATTTTAAAACTTACAAAGACCTCTTAAAGTTAAAACATCGTTGTACCCAGCTAGCTAATATTGTAAACTGAACTATAGAAAAATGAATATAATTATTAAGAATTCAGTTATTTCTTGAATTTTCTGACTCCAAGACACACAGCTATTCATTGTCATGAGAAGTCTGTAATTGTAAGTTTTCTCTGTCTCTAAGGTTCTACACGGGAAACAAGACATCAATGAATCTGAGGAGTTCAAGAAAGCCGTGGAACAAGAACAAGCTCGGATACAAGAGGAGGCGGAGTCTAAATACAAAATGAAGTTGGCAGAACTGGAGAGCGAAAAGAAACGGTAAATTACTACAACAACAAGTGGACCCGGTTAGGACAAATTAAAATATTATATTTACGTGTATGGGCGACGTGTGTATGTGTGTGTGCACATGTGTGTGTATGTATATGTGTGTGGTGTGTGTGTGTGTGCACATGTGTGTACACATATGTGTATATGTGTGTGGTGTGTGTGTGTGTGCACATGTGTGTACACATATGTGTATATATACATGTGTGTGGTGTGTGTGCACGTGTGTGTGGTGTATGTGTGTGTGTGTGTCTATGTGTGATAGTTTGGCAGATGAGAAGGCTAAAGTAGAGCAGCAGAAAGAATACTTCGCAAAGTTGGAGGCAGAGATGAAAAATGATAAAGCCCAGTCATCGCCACCACCTGAGGTGATAAGTTTCACCCATTATCGGAATTTATATCTTTGATTAATTGCAATGTGTGAAACTAATTAGGAAGAAACGGATGGCGGTGATGTCACAAAGAAAATAAAGAAAATATCAAGTAAGGCAGCGAGCTATAAAGAATACTTTAACATTCATCAAGGCAAAAACAAAACCATATTTAAATGATAGAAACCAGTAGCTCTATAATAAAGTGAACTGCTATATAATGAAGTGAACTGCTTTTAGATTGTTTAAATTTATCTACCATTGTCTGATTGATCTTTATTAAATTAAAATCTTAATAATACAATAGATAATTCAAGTTTAATTGATAAGACTTTGACATTATACTGAAGTCAAGATGTCTTCCAAGCTATAGCTTTACAGCACGGTCTAGATCTCACATTAACAATATTTTTTTAGTAACCCCTGACAAGAAGAAGCCTACGTCAGCCAAAACTGCTCGTCCAATACCTAACCTAGTCCCCAAGAAACCAGGCACTGCACCCAATATTCAGAACTCATCTTCCCCATTTCCCCCACCAGCTGTTGCAAGCAGGCACGCCTCCTCCAAAGGCGCAAATGCCGCACCTCCTCCACTTCTCACTCATGCACGTCGGACGGCCAGTGCGGATGTCCTGAGTTCCAGGTACCTACTAGAAGACCGTTATTGTTGACTTCGTTTGTGTTAGTAAATTCACAGCATGTGCTTGCCCAGTATTTGTTTATGTAACCATGGAGATAATATTATTGATATTGTTTGTCAGCAGCTGGATGGTAGTAGAGTGGCTGTGATGAATATGGGTTCGTGTGAATGAATATAGTTAATGAGATAACTGCTGTCTACATAGGAGGCTAGCTCTTCTGCAATTTTGGGAGGGCTCAAATCCTATGCTTATATCTAGCTGCTAAGTATTACAAATTGTTGTTTAACTGTTTACCTGTAGATCAGCAATTACATTCCTGGCCACAACTATATAGCAAGATGCTTAACAATTTTTATAATGGAGTTGATTAAGGGGCTTTCAACTGCAGCCTCCTTTTATTAATAATTTAGAGGAGACTTTCTCTTAGCCTCTTCAGCCCCCACCTTTACCCTACTATAACTGTACCTTTTCTAATTGATGTTACCTTTTTTCTAATATTGAGCACCTTTTTCTAACATTGATCTTCCCTTACCAAACAATTCGAAAGTGAGAACCCCTTACCATATATTAATGTTTAACAGCTGCTTTTCAGTTCTTGGCTTGTTGCTGTATATGTGTGTACAGTAAAGTTATCCAACATGGCTGGGTGCAGCCAGAGCAGCCTACAGCCACTCCACAGTCAGTCCAGACACATATTCAACTGGTAAGTGGCTTTATGGTTTATTTATACTATCTTAGAGAGGTTTTGGCTACATTTCATCAATAAATTATTTTTGGTGGAGGCTATATTAAGATGTGCTAATAAGTGACAATGAAAAGTCACACTATGAATACAATGTATATATTGCCCCTCTGCAGTCTCAGATTATACTTCTGTCAATGGTTGCTCAGTATGTTACAGTTTGGATAAATTTGGGTCTGCTAAGCAAGCTCAATGAAGCCTTGCTATACAATAAGCCTATTCACTTCTTTAAAGAATTTTGGGTCCATGAAAACCACTCTTGGGCATATAAGTATCAATTCTGAAAGCGTTATACTAGAGTTAGTACAACATTAATCACTGAATGTATGTTGTTTTTTTATAGGATATGGTTTCCGTGGCAGCACTTAGAGAGTATGCCGAAGCTCTGTCCCATCGCACCACCGGGATACGTTGCCAGGTAATGGAAAGTCAAGGAGGACAATGAGAATTATGAATTTAACCATATCTATAAACATACTGTAAGACAGATTATAAAAGTTAACAGCAGATGGGTTAAATGTTAAGGGAATCAGAAAATTGAGAGGAAAATCTACCAATTTGAGATAAACTCTTTTGTGCGTTGTTTTTGTTGCTCGTCCTTAAAAATGTGCACCAAATTTTGTGATTAATAAATACTTAAGATGTGTGGTTAAAGTTTTAAGATTTTATCTAGCTTGAGTAGTGTTACCGACTTATCTGATATTTTTGGATTATTTAAAAGTCAAATTAACGAATAACTGGTCTCTTTTTATGTAGATGACAAATTTTGCTGCAGTAATTCTCAGCTACTTAAGTAACGTTCAGTACATTTGAGCTATGTTAGAAACAGGCCTGTAAAATGTGTGCATGTACTGTATCGTTGACTAGGAACTGAGTACTGGTATCAGAATCTTCACTGGGTCAGACTGTGTGAAATGGTTCAAGCAGCACATGGTTGGAATCCTGTCAAACCAGCAGGCAATGGTGAGCACTCACTCACTCTCTCACTCACATCTTACATGGCTAGGGAAGGCCAAAAACACTTGCTCTATATAACATTGATGGTGGGGGTTAAGGGGTGGGGGGTTTAAGGGTACACTGAACTTGTGTTGTGCTGCATTGTAAATTGCAGTCCTCCTATGAGATTGCAGTATTTGATTGCTGTGATGGTTGTCGACTCTTTGCTGAACATGTCTATGTGGCTTGAAGAGCTCATTCTGCATACACAGCAGGGGAGAAAAGATTGTTTATTCAAAGAAAGTAACCTAAAGGGCTGCATACACAAGAATAATAGGAAAGTTCTTGGATTTAGGGTAGCCCACCCACACTAATAAGGATAAACTTGCATGCTGCAAGGGTTCAACAGAGCGGCTTGACATCATTGAGTCATATATAAGCATGCAAGCACGGTCATTTAATAACAGTCTGTCATATTTGGTTTTCCATTCTGCTTTTTTATGTTTTATACTTTTTATTCAGGATGTCGGTCAGAGACTTATGGATCTTGGAGTATTTGTAGAAATTAAAGGTAAGTATTCCTGAGGAAATAATTTTGTAGTCAAATGTTATATAGCATGGTTCACAGTGATCTTAAAACTGTAGAATGTAGAGCTGAGTTAAGTGAGAAATGATTATGGGGTAAGATGTACGCAGAAGATGTTTATATGAATGTGTCCATTAATTGATAAAAGAAAAAAAGCTTGGCGAAAGTATGCTTTCATAGAAATTAAGGGGGAAAATGAAATAGAAGATTGGAAGTAAAACAGGAAGGACAAAAAAAAAAAAGGAAAGAAAAAAAAAAAAAAGGAAAGAAAAAAAAAAAAGGACAAAAAGAGAAAGAAAAAAAAAATACCGCACCTGGCTGGGCTTGAACCAGCAACCTTTCGGTTAACAGCCGAACGCGCTAACCGATTGCGCCACAAGTGCTTGTGGCGGGAGGACCGCCTCAAGGTATTTAATCCTAAGAGGGCACTTCTTGAATGGTTATGTAAGTGCATGTGATTGGTAGTTATAGTGCAATAACTAGTTGTGTGCTTGAACACAAATGGCCAGCGAGCCTTAAGCTACACTATTGTTGAACGATTTATTTTAACTACTAACACTCAAGCTACTAAAATATAGTTTTTAAATTACGTATATACGGTAAAGCGGATTCAATGCCATAGTAACCGTTCCCCGCAACTGTTTGAATTGAAAAAGAAGCAACAAAATCAAGTCACGTTATTTAAACTCTTTTTTTGTGATATTCTTGGTTTATTGTAACGCACAATACTTTCACACAACTGAACATACCTACGCAAAACTTACCTTCGTGGTTTAATCTAGTGGACAATGAATTTTCAAGCAAATACAGTTGCGTAGGGCTTATAACTGTGACAAATAGCGTATTAACTTACCACTGCCACTAACTCAAATAGAAATGGATCTCCCACTAGTTTTTAAATTTTAATTGCACCCATAAAAGAATTCAAAGCGGTAAACAATTCAATTTCAAGGGTGATACGGGTAATGATCGCTAAACCGGAGGATTCTGTTTAGTGAAGTTTGGGACGGGGTCGAACACGGAGCGAACACTAAAATAAGCTAGGGTCAAAGTACGAAACGACATACGTACGTCCACACATATAAAACAAGCAAATATCCCCGATTTTCAATTGTGTTAGCCCTGAGAGTGTCTCGCTAGTTCTGCGCACTCGCCAATTACTTCTTTTAGTGATAGCCATTTGGCAAGCTGCTTTTAATTCCAATACCAAAACAATTGCCAAAAGTTTTTGAATAAAATAAATCATGATTTTTGTATTAGACGTTCGTCACGAAATCATTCTACCTTGGTTCTGCCATTTTGACTGTTGCTACCCAGCACTAGCTCGCTTCTTCGTTTGAAGTCTTTTTCAGTCTCAGATGAGATGACACTCCGCTGTAACAACAGACAGACAATGACTAACTGATGTACATAACCACTGAACTTTTCCTGAAGACATTAGCTATATATTTTATTCTAATTATCAATTTGTAGGTAGCACTTCACTGATGTTTGGTGACCCTTAATTGCATCTAAGCATCTATTTGTGTCAGACTTACTTCAACTTACGAGTTTAATTTCTCCATTAGTGTAGATGCACTGCCAGGTTGTTGACCCTTGTACCAACACAATAGTGTTGCCAATACAGGGAGTAGAACTTTCTTGCACAATTTCTTTACACCCAAGATTCCCTGCGGCCATGACTATATGCTTTTTAGAAATCCCAATTGCACCTAATCAACTATTTTTTGCAATTTAGTTCTTCAGAATGATGGTAATGGCCCTGGATATTTTATATCCAGATCTGTTGTCAAATATGATATAATCACATTGTCGCATGCGTAGACAGACGGCTGAACGTTTTTGTAGGGAGTGAATGATTGGCTTTATGTTTGGATAAAAAAGAGGTTGGGTTGGGCTGAGGGAATTTTTCCTGTTCCTTTAACACATTGCTAGTTTTAGTTGAGGTCATGAGAATCCATAGTGCAAGGTTGGCAAAATTATTGAGATAAGTGGACACAGACCTTAGACAGTATAGAGGATATGAGTCTGTCAGACAGTCAGACTTTCAAAAATGATTTCAACCGGGAATGTTGGGTCTGACTGTTGGTCGCCGTTATGACTACAAGTTCTTCCTCTGTATAGCGGGTGAATCCATGCATTTGATTCGGTATGGGAACTGAGCGTGATTTATATTTGGGATAGAATTGTTGAGTTATAAAACTTGACTAAGTGTTAGAAGCTCCGGAGAATGAGAAATATTTCTGTTTGTTCTTGTGTGTATGTGTGTGCAAGATAGCCGTGAGTGTGTGATAAATCATTAAAAAATAGATTCGTATATTTGCTCTCCCATTCTTATTTTCATTTTAATTTAGTTAACACAACAAAGGCTACCTTGTGCATTAGGACATTTCACTCATTCATTAACTTTCTGAGACTAAAGCTCCTATTATACTGTTTTGCATAAATTAAATATAAATTATGTAGTAACAATACTGTAGTTTTAACTAGGCACACTCACTAGCCATTTGTGCTCAAGCATACCACTAGTATATATATATACATCTGTACAGCATGTGTGATCAGAAACACATCATTCAAGCAGATTTAGTTTGACTGATTATAGGGTGGGCCCATCCTATTATTTGCTGATAATTAGTCAACTAAACGTTTCTTTAAAAATGACAGCAAATGTCATCATTGTCAGTAATACTATGTTTTGTTTGTTTATTTGTTTTGTTGTTATTTTGTTTTGTTTACAGGTGGCACCACTTTTGTGATATCAGACCAAGTGTACTATCAATTCTGTGACACGCCCACTGTAGGAACGCAACAGCATCAGCCCACGAGTACCAGGTAAGGTTCGGAGTTTAACCAATAGAGGTCACTCTCACAGCCAGTATTCATCACACATGTACATGTGGTTACATGCATGTACATGTGAGTGTACGTGTGATTACATGTGTGTATGTGTGATCACGTGTGGTTACTTGCATGTATGCATGGATACATGCATTTACACATGCATGTACATGTTTTGCACGGATATAGGTTGATGGTAGGTGGATGTAGTTTCATCATTTATTCGCTGATGGTACAATTAGAGTTCAATATAAATGCAGTTGGATGAAAATAACTATAGCCTCAGGTGGACATCCCATGGAATGTCCCATGGGGTGATGGGATGGGATGGACAATCCCATCCCATGATCCCATAGGACCATATCTGGACAGCCCTCAACTATAGACATACATAGCAAGCAATAATATAACAGATTAATGAAATTAAAATAATTTAGTAAATACGTACTTTCAACGTGTATTATATATAGCAGACAATTTTCAAATGTTCATCGTTTAGACTGAATGCAGCCCAGTCCCTCCAGTTCACACCTCAGCAGCACATACACCAGACTCCGCCCCCACCCCTGATTCCTGCACATTCCTCTGGAGGCGCGGCCCGAATGGGACGTAGAGGCAGTAATGATTCGGTGCCTTATTCTCTAGCCAGTGCCAGCACACACTCTGGGTATGTGCCTAGTTTGTTGTTGTTTGTATGTGATGCTGTTGTTGTTCTAACCCTAAACACAACAAGGTCAAGTAATCATATGTGTTTGTTTTACAATGTTCTTTTACAGTGGGGTTGGAATTGGTTGGGGGGTGGGGGGGGGTTATATATACCTTTATCATGAGGCATTTTTCCCACCTGAAGAAGATTTTACCATCATTTCTGAAAAATATTTCTGGAGCCATTTTACCCCCAAATTTTCATCAATCTCGTTGAACGACAACCCCCCCCCCCCCAAAAAAAAATAATAATTCAATAATGTTAAGTTGATTTTCCTAAAATTGAGACTAAAAATATTCTTATAATCAAGGCTGCATATGCAGAAACAGATAAAGGTGGGACCAAAAAAACCCTGATTTTTAGGAGGGACAACGAGATAAGCAACAGATGTGTGTGTGTATGCGTGGTGTGACAGAGACAGGTAAAGGTTGCTACTGTCCACTCTCTTCTGAGTCTTGATGTTTAACACCACTTCATGAGTCCTTGAGCTACAGGTTATGGGTTACTTTAACTTAGAGCTGCATGAGAATGGAACTGAACAAGAATGAGTGAATGTGGGCATACACAACAGTCTGGAGTTGTAAAGGATGCACAGCTAGCTGGGTGTGTGCACTAGCTAATAGTAGAATGTTCGGAAGTTCAAATTACATAAGGTAAATTGTCCGTTTGCTAGCTTATACATTATAATAGAAATACTAACCTTGAGGAGTAATAACAACACAATATGGGAGCCATTACAGTAAGTCAGAATGGTAATGTTGAAGAAGATTTTTTAGGAGAAGGCAAATGCTTTTCCAGCAAAGGCAATATATGCCACCCTATCCTTCTGCAACAATGGTGAGGTATATGTGTATATGTGCATTCAGGTGGGATACCCAGGCTTCTACTCTGTCCCTGGACCAGTCCATAACATCTCTCCAGTTTAACTCAAGCCCTGACCTATTAGAGCACTACCAACTCACACCTCTCTCCCCCACTGAACTTCATGTGGCTGCAATATATGGTAAGGGGTGATCAGCTTGCAGGTACCATAATTCTACATAGCAGATGACAATTGAAATGGCATGATAGAGGTTAATGGAATGTACAGCTTGTATAACTAGTGATGTGCTTGAGCACAAAAATGAGCCAGTGCACAAACAAAACACTTCAAAAGAATCTATCGGTCCATTTCTAAAAGATAGCTATAGTATACGTAGCCGTTGTGACCATTATATACTTTAGCTAACAAATACAGAACCACTTTCTTACCTCAATTTCCCCGAGTACTGATATTTTCTATAGTCTTCTCTACTCTCTAATATCTGTCATTCTTACCATCTGAATTACCAGGTTCTTTTGACAACAAACACTCACAGCAAAGGGCCAGAGTTTTTTGTTTTGTTTTTTATTACGTCTGGTAAAGAATTTCAATACCATAGTAAACATCGCCATAACAGTTTGCGACTTGAAAAAAAAAGTTCTAAAGAATTACTGCACAGTGTTGAGTATAACAACCTAATACGAAGGGGTAAATAATTAATTTCCTTGAATGATACGGGATCGCTAAACCGAAAGATTATGTTTAGTGGAGGTATGGGAAAGGGTAGACCACGAAGCAAACACAAAAACACGAGGGTCAAAGTACAAAATGACATACAGGGGAGTAGGAAGCCAAATTGGATTGGTGCAGCTACTAAACCACGCCTACTTTACCACGCCCATTTTGCCACACCCACTCATTACTTAAAATATTGAATATGATTAATAGAGTGGCAAGCACTAAGCTCATGATTACGAATCCTAACAGCGGCATCTTTCCAGTTCGAATATCCTTTGCATACCTAATAAAAAATGGAATCCACTAATGTTACTCCAGCGATCAAGTATAAGCCCATTTTAATTATAAGATATATCATAGCTACATAGATAGTAGACACAAAAGCAAACATAAGACATTTTGATTTGCAAACAAAAAATAAACTGAATCTACAATAATCAAAACTTACAAATGCTTGCTCTGCTTTTGTTGCAGTCTTAGCTTTATTTTCTTTAAACATTCTCAAGCATGTGTGACAAAAAAAAACACATCATTAGACTCCTGGTAATGCAAAAACGGCCATTTTGCAAACCAACAATGCTGGAAGGATCTTTGGACTGCGTTGGTTTTTCCAAAAGATCGCTTTGGAAAGCTAAAGGACGGTCAAGGCTGATGTGGAGTCTCTGGGATATCTTCAAAAGCCTCGATGCTGGCCATTTACTCCCCGCCAAACTACTTGAAGCCATACCAATAACTACCACAAGATCTAGTAAGGGAAGCCCCGGTAAGAAATACGCCCCCTAATTTGTTAAATATTGGTGCGGCCATGGCCGCACTGGCCGCAGTAGTTCCGACGCCCCTGACATATGTATGTCCACACATATATAAACAAACAAATATCCCCAATTTTCAATTGTGTTACCCCTGAGAGTGTCTCACTCGCTCACTAACAATTAGGGCATATGGAATTGCATGTAAATTGCACTTGAGTCACTCAGGTCACTGAAGAGTAAATTAGATCGAGTTATGGGCAGGTTTTGTGGTATTCTACTGAATCACTTTATTACCTCAGGCTCCTATGATAGTGCACCCTTAATTAAAGGATGCATTGTTGAATTTGATGTACTTGCAGTAGAGCGTGTAATGATCTGCCATTTATTTGTTCAGGTGACCGTGCCAAGATCAAGACTCTGGTGAAGGAACTGAATGTAAGCTGTTTAGACACTGGTGGCCACACCCCTCTTATGTATGCAGTCATGGGGAGACAAGCCAAGGTCAGTAGAGTTTGGAATTTTAACTAAGGGTGCGTGTGTGTGTGTGTGTGTGTGCGTGTGTGTGTGTGTGTGTGTGTGTGTGTTGAGGGGAGGAGAGTGCAGGGTTGAACATTCTCTTTGTGGTGATGGTGGATGAAGAAGGAGGGCAACTCTACTTGGGAGAGAGAACTGATGCTTAAGAGGGTGTGTATGGGAGGAGGAAGGGGGGGGGGGGGGGGGGGGGGAGAGAGAGAGAGAGTGGTGGAACTAGGCTTAAATGGAAAATTTCCAGTTTTTTCCCCCTCTCCATATTATTATTATCAAGTCCAGACCCCATTAGGTGAGAAAGTGTCAATCTATTATTATTATTATTTAAAAAAATTGTTTTTTGATGTAGTTGTTGTTATATCTATAGGTTTGTTTGTTTGTTTGTTTGTTTGTTTGTTTGTTTTATGTATGGAGAGCAGGAGGAGGGGGGGGGAGGGGTTGGGGTTGGTGGTGGGAGTGAGGATGGATTACAGCTGCACTTAGTTATCAACCACTAAATCTCACCCACACCCTATTGACACTACATCTACTGTACACTTGTTGGACAAGTTGTCTCGCCTTACATTGTGGTCAGGACTGCTATAATACATGTTGTTGTCATATGGTACAGGGTTGCCAGCAACTAATTCGGTTCCAGGCCAGTGTGGATGTTGTGAATGGATATGGACAGACATCTCTCATGCTGGCAGCCTCTCTAGACTTTCATGACATTGTCAAGATCCTTCTCAAGTAAGTGTTTGTGTCCTACATGCACCGCTATCTGCTTACTCATTATAGCCAGTGCATGTAAAGAATTAAATGACATTTGGCAAAGTTCAGTGAAATTGATGATACCTTACCATACCTTTGTATTTGTTTGATTGGTGATACCTTACCCGTTTTTTGTTGTGATATCTTCCAAAATTGCAGAGGGGGAGCTAAATCAGATGTTCTGAATGAAGATGGTGAAAGTGTGTTTCATCTGGCAGCCAAATCCAAAAACACCAAGTAAGCTTCTGTAATACACAAACAACATGTGTGTAAAGAAAACATTATTCATCTCAAGAAACTTGATCCTAAAATGTCACACTCAGTCGTTCATACAGTTTGAATTGTGTTTTTTTTTTTTTTTCTTCTTGGAAATGGAAGTCTCCTCCTTTCCACTCATTTTACTAAACTGAACCAATACACATATTTGGAATTTTTATTATAAATGGTGTACTGGTCAGCGGCAGACGTTATTGTTCATGAATGCAATTTGTCTCGTATACCAATTCTATTTCATGCTAATAATATATGGCATTTTAACCTAATATAGTCTTAGCATACTTTTCTTAAACTGTACTGCTAGCTGTAAGTAGGGCTGGTTTGATGAACATTAAGTGGACAGGGGACGATTCAGTGAGTTGTGTCTGTAATTGTGCAGGAACCAATGTTTCCCTGAAATCATTACTTTATAATGCAGTATGTAATGCTAGAAGGAGCGTTACATACAAGTAGGCATGAATGCATAGCTACATGTGGTAATTCCAAGAGCTATTTATTTAGTAATAGAAGCCATGGAAGTTACACATGTTATTGATAAATACATTTGGACAAGATTCTTTGTCTGGCCTCCTTTTCAAATTTAAGAGACTTTTCCCTCACACAATTATGTTTATGTTTTACTTGCATACTGTTGTGCTAGAAATTCCACAATTTTTGAAATTATACAGGACTGATATTGTTCACATTTTTTTTAAAGTCGTCTTGGTGACTCATTTTTTAATACAAAAATGGAAAAAATAATTTTATTTTCCCGAAAGGAATCTAACAATGTTTTTTTCTAGGTAAGAAGAGATAAACTCGACATGCTAATTCAAATAAATGTATGTGGATTGTATTGACGTTATGGCAGTCAACTGAAATTAACTTCTGCCGAAATGAAATATAAGATGGTGAATTACTAGTAGAGTGTTTATTGCTTGTCCTCCTAATTATGGTTTTCTTTCTTTTCTTTTTTTTCTTTTTTTTTTTCTTTCTTTCTTTCTTTGTTTTGCAGGTGTTTGGAGTATCTGTGTCGATACAGTACAGACGCGCACGGTATCAACGCCCGTAGCAACGAATACCTCACGCCTCTCCATGCAGCGGTCATGTCTGATACAGCAGACAATGTCAGGAAACTGTTGGAAGCTAAGGTAAGCTAGACAGTGGGTAAGGATCATCTATGTGGTAGATAGACATAGCATTGCCCTAAGAACAATAGCTCCTGTGAAGGAATATTAGTTGAGTTTTCTTTATAAGGGGGTCTATAGTTTAGTTTTGGTATACCAGTGTTTCATACAGGGGGGTGGGGGGGGGGGGGGGGGGGCTGGGATCTCTGGGATCTCCACAAACTCACTTCTTTACACAAACTTTTATAATAGAATAATATACCAATTACAGTCTAATGCGCCTATTTTTTCTTTAAAAATTTAACTTCACTTAAGTCTGGGCATTCAATGGCAATTCTTTTAAGGTGAGTCAAGTTTTCATCAGACAAGCGATTCCTCAGCCTGGTCTTTATCATCTTCATGTGACTAAACGATCTTTCGACGGTTGCTGTTCCAACTGGAAGTGCTAGTAAAATTTTGGCCAGATTATAAACCTCTGGGAAAAAGCTGCATTCATTTACTACATCTCCCCCCCCCCCCCCCCCCCCCCTCACCAAACTGAAAATCCTGTATGAAACCCTGTATACATGTATCTTTATCACTATTGAAAGTTGTTATAGCATGCACATGTTAGCACAGCAGTGCCAAGTGGTCGTGTTGAGTTTTGTTTGTATGTGTGTGCATGTGTGTGTCTTTCAATAAAAATAATTGGCAAAACCTGAGTTTTTGGGATTTATATTAGTTATACTTTGTCAATGCAAATTTCCTGTTTTTCTAACCAACTTTGTCAACTCTTACTTACTTCTGGCTGGTCACACCTATAGCTGTGCATATAACTAAGGGAGTTTACTTGATTTTGAAGGTAGCAAAAAATATATTTTACGAACTGCACACCACATTCTTTGACATACTCTAAGCGTAAGTGAGTCCTCCAAAGCTCTCCATAGCAATCTACTCTTGGACTTGCTAATTACAGAATCACTGTACACCGTTAAATTAGCCATAATCAGTTTAATGCAAGGAATACTTAACTTTCTTGATGAGTATTTACATGTAAGGGCCCAGTAGAAGAAGAAGAAGAAAAAGATAAAGAAACTACTTTTTTTTAAATTGGAAGTTACGTATTTTTTAGCTATACTCTAGTTGTGGTGACATACCTTGCAAGAGGTGGGTTAAGAGGATCTCTCAAAGATTTGGCTGTGCTTGAAGGTCATAGCTGAGTGCATATTCCTGTCTGATGTGTACAATTGAGTGGGAGTGGACCCTTTAGCATTAACACTGCAGGGGAACTCTGACAATGGACAATATGTATGCTGACTCAGCACGTAAAGGTCAACGAGGTCAACGGTGAATGATGTCGCGTCGGCAGTGCTGCTTGTGGGGTTGCCACAACCGAAAGGGTAGGTGTCCAGAGGATATTGAGGGGAATCGTGTATGTGGTTGTGCTTTTCACTGGCTGTCCAAGGTCTGGAGAACTATTATCTTTACATTATGTGGAAAAAATGCCTGAAAGTACAAGAAAGTTCATGATAGAGAAAGTCAATATAACTAGAAAGGGCAGCAATGGTAAAAAAAAATGGGCTCCCACTGCTGAATCTTGCATATGCAATTTTCATTATAAAGATTTTAAAGGTCCCACAAGATCCAACAATAAAATATTGCCACAATATTTTAAGAGACCATAGAGCTGTTGATAATCCTCCATCCAAGCGGAGGGTTTTAATGCGTAAAACTACTACACCAGATATAACTGAAGATGCTGGTAGTGTTCAAGATAGTGAGGAAGTGCCTACTACTAGTACAGATGGGAGTACTGGACCGGATGGCAGTTTAGCATTAATGGAAACGGAAGTGTCCAGGTTGAGACAAGATATTTTGCAATTGAAGTGTCAAATGCATCATTTTCAGTCTAAATTGCAAAGACTAAGATCCAAGTCTTTTATCAGATTCTCAGCTGACAATGTATACTGGACTAGGGCAAAATGAATTTCAATGTTTAGCTAGCTGGCTTACAGCTACTTCAATCTGTCGGAGGTCTACTTCTCCACATTCATCAGTACCAGATAACACACTTAATCTGTCACAACAATTACTTATGACACTCATGAGAATACGGCAAAATCTTATCCAAGAGGACTTGGCTTGTAGATTTTGTGTGGGTCAATCTTCTGTATCTCGCACTCTAACACAATGGATTCCTACGCTAGCCTGTACACTTCGTGGTTTGATTGTTTGGCCCCACACATGCACTGGACCATCCTATCCTCCTTATAATTTTCTTCCAAACTCTGTTGCTATCATAGATGGCACAGAGATCTTTATACAGCGTCCAAGCAACTTATTTACCCAATAATCGTCTTATAGCGACTGTAAGAGTCACACTACAATAAAGTATTTAGTAGCCATTGACACCTTTACAGGAGTATTTATCTTTGTTTCTGATGGGTTCTCAGGAAGCTCCAGCGATCGCTTTACAATTGAACAGAGAGGAATTTTAGACTTACTAAAGCCTGGTCAGTGCATTCTTGCTGATAAAGGTTACACAGCCAGAGACCTCTTTGCCAAAAAGAGATGTTTCTTAACTATTCCGTCATTTCTTACCAAAGGAAAATTTAGTGAACAGGAAACTACGGAAAGCAGGACTATAGCAAGTGTAAGAAAAAGAGTGGAAAATGCTATTCGACGACTGAAAGAGTTTAAAATATTTACAGATACATTGTCAAATCTAACATATCTTGCCAAATATTCTTGTTGAAATATACTCTTTCTTTATGTACGTCTTTGAGGGTCCAGACAACAAAATCACAAAATTCTGCCCCAGTCACTGCTAGTTGACCAATAACTTGATAGTAATAATCATGATTTTTCTTCAGCATAGGTTTGCCATTTTCAAGGGCTAGACAAAATTTCACATCCTGGCATGCATCATGTATTGAATGGCTTCAGTGAGTGTATGGACATTTTATTTCAATAAGAGCAATTTTTCCTTCACCCACATATATAATGCCATCTGGTGATGCCCCTAAAAATGGGAACTGTGTGCTTATATAGAAGCCACAAACATCAACTTCAACATTACTTTTCAATTCATAAGCTTGCACTGCTACTTCCTCTGTTCACATCCCCACTGAATTGCTAGGGAATTAGGACGACCATAATCACCAAGCAAGATTTTTGCCAGTGAGGGTGGATACAATTCTAAACTTGCGGTTGCATATTTTTCCAAAGTTACTAGCAGTAATTTACTGTTAAGTCTCGTGAAACTGCTATTGAACTTAGCTTGTAGAATCTGTTTTTGAGAAACTTTATTAAGGTGATCAATAATTGCAGGCTTAGATCCTATAGCATCAAAATCTTTAAGTAATGAACACAAATCAGGCTTGGGTCCAGTGTATGGAAAATATCCTTCAATTGATGCCTTCCCAAAATCCAAGCCTTTTGCAAGAGATGCATTACCACCCACAGATAGTCTAGACCATGCACATCTGACACTAGTGCAAGCTTGTGATGTAATTTCAGTTAGTGTTAGCAATAATGCAGAAATAAGCACACAGCTTTGACTTGCTCCAGCTGCACAAAAGCAGTTTCCTCCTACAGGCTTTTGGTTTTCAACGACAACAAATAGAGCATAAAATGGTGTGGTTTTCCTCATTGTAGGCCTACACTTTGCTCTAATATACAATTTTCCACTCTCATCTCTTGTATTGGCTGCTTCTACATCATACAAATGCCCACACTGACAAAGGCGAACTCCAGTTCTATAATTTTTAGTGTACCCACCCTTTTTCTTCAGGTAATTCATTGCATCTTCCTCTTTAATGACTGGAAAACTATCTTTCGTCCAAGAGCAACATGACAGAGACTCAAACTCTGGAGCTGGCGAGTCACATTGAAATCCCTGCAAGTATATTATAGTGTTGTTGTAAAATAAACTAGGTCTAGTTTTAGTGTTGGTACTACTAATTATTACATTATTATTGAATTAAATGTTTCTCTGTTGTTTTTTCATGATAATAAAAGCTGTAGGCTCAACACAAAATTTTAGTTTTAGTTCCCTAGTTATCTTTAACTCCTCAACTGTCTAAGACCTTTGTAGTGCCATTCTTCAGCTCCAACCATACGCGTACCGTTCACCGTTGACCCCGTTGACCTCTAGTGCTGAGTCAGCACGCATATTGTCTATTAAGAAGAAGTGTAGAAGTTGTACAATGTATGTGATGATGCAGTAGATAAACTTTGGACTAGATGATTTCTATACCAGAATTAACAACATTTAAAAGGTACATTTGCACTAAAGGTTTTTCGATGTTACCTTCTATGGGTTTGGCTTATGTCCACAAAACATTCAATACTGTAGCTTTATCCAGCAGCTGTGGTTAGCTGACCTTGTGTCCTCTGTCAGTTTCTACAACTCCTTGAGTATACTGTGATGAGTGGCTGACTGCAAGCTTTGTATGCAACTCTTTGTAGCAAAGAAAGAAAGAGAAACCAACAAAATAGAAACATTCTCAATATATCTATGCCATGTTCCTTGACAAGATGCTGTTAATTTATACGGGAAGCTAACCCTGGCATGTCTTGTGCTTCATGCATTGGTTTGTTGTGAGTTCACTTTTGGGGTTACCAGAATACCAATACATCTGTATCAAAATATTTTAGGGATAGATCACATGTACTTATTTGAGTGGTATGTACCCCCCTAATCTCCCAGGATTTTTAGAAGTTCAAACAGTGTAATAGCTAAAGTTTAATTCTATGAGCAGTAAGATTATAAATACAATTGTGGGTGGGACTAAGCACTGGTCAGTGTGGAGTATACACATCAAAGCAGTGTGGTTTTCAAAAATGGGTGTGGCGAAGTGCAGCAGTATTTCCCACCCCATAGCAAAAAATCCTGTATGACACTACGTCCACCCCTTAACATTTGTGTGGGGGTTTTTTTTTTTGGTTTTTTTTTTTGTTATAATATATAATTTTTTTTTTTTTCTTCTTCTTCTTTACTCCTTTATACTCAACCTCCTTTCTCCTGTCTTTTTTTGTTTTTTGTTGTTTTTTTTATGCTCCCAGGCTGACCTAGGTGTGAGTGATAATGAAGGCAGGACTGCCCTCCACTACACAGTGTCCCACCACACTCCTGACTGTACCCAGGTCATCACCGAGATCACTGTGAGTTCAGGGAAGCAGGAAGGGGTTCCGGTGAATTTGGGAAAGGTGTGGTGGGGAGGGTTCATGTGGGTACCAGTGAATATTTGGGACTGGTACATCTTTGAATGGGCGAGGAGATCATGGTAAATTATATGGATTGGGGAGGGATTAGTCATAGACACGGGTTCTTAATTCTTAAGCATCCTCTCTTTTTTTCTTTTTCTTTTTTTGTTGTTGTTGTTTTTTAAGTGCCTGTTTTCTTCCGGGTTTTTAGCACTTTTTATTAAGTACCCTATGCGTCCGTCTATTACTAATTGGCGCTCAGACCAAGTTTTTAGTATACACCACTTGCTGTTAAGCGCCCATTTTTTAATTTTATTAAGTGCCTATTTCCTTACTGTTTAGAGTTGTAAGTGGGGGCGCTTAACAACCCAAGTCTATGATAGTTGGATGGGAGGAGGGATAATCCAGGGAGGGGGGATAATCCAGGGAGGAGGGATAATCCAGGGAGGGGGTGAGAGAAGAGGATATTGGTGAAATTTCAAGTGGGCGGAGGAGTATTAGCACCGAATATTTGGGTAGGGGAGTCGATAATTGGTTTGTTTGATTTTTGTTTGTTTGTTTGTTTGTTTGTATTTACACATTATGGATATATACCAATGTTCACAAACTACACACTTGCGCACTGCATGCGTGTGTATGATGACAACTGAATTTATATACACTCCGGTGCTGTCATAGTAAATTCTCCCAGCCAATCTCCTTCCCCTAATCTTCCCATTCACCCACTCTATCATTCATGGGAATGTAATATAGCTTTACTTCCGTACTTCTCCAAGAATGCCGGCTGTATGCATCTGAATGCCAGTACCTGTTTCAGTTTACCCTCCAACGGTAATATAAAACAACAAAAACTAACTGTGCGGGCGGATTAAATTTGTTTTAATGGAGTGTGTCGTATAACAACGTGCTAATTCTGAGGTTTGCATGTTATTGAGTGTTCTACCACTTACACAATCATAACAATAACTACCGAAGGTGCATCCGGAGGAGAGTGCTTTTAATAGAGTCGTGTGAACACACCAATAATATTTATTTTGGTTCTACTAATTGACTCACATAATTGTTAAGTAAACTTAACTAAGTAAGTAATATATATGTAATATACTCATCATTTTAGATTGTCATATAGTGCCTCCGTGAAATATATATATATATGTATATATATATATAATATATATATATTGAGATAGTGGTAAGCAGGCATTGCAATCTAGGTAATAAATGTTGAAACATTACTCTCTTGCAGTATATGTTATGTAGTCTTTTTGTGATGCTTTCTAAAGTTGTGCATAAAGTATAGTATAGCCTTCATGTCAATAAAAACATATCAATAGTGCAAGTACATTTAGAAATTTGGTTATTGTGTGTTTTAAAAGTTTCGAATAAATGAGAAATCCAATGTGTTGTATTAGGAAGCTGATGATGTGATTTAATTCAGATTTAAGGTACATACAACTAGTGGATCAAAATTAACCACATTAAAAACTAAAAAAGGAGAGGACAAGAGAGAGGAGGGAGAGAGATGGTAGAGTGGGGTTGGTTGAGGGGGATAGGCAACATCCTCAGTAGCTACCACAAACCAGAGTACAGTATATGCTATGCTAGCATCAGTGGCTGGAGCATAGAGCTACCATATATGTTCATACATAGGTAAGAGTGGCTCAGCTGCCTGACCACACATGCACAGTATACAGTCAGGTGCTCTGTGCTATGCAGCATTAATATAATAAGTAATTCATGAGTTAGCTTTACAGTAACACATGTGTCTAAATTTATTTATTCTTTAAGAGTACTATTTACCAGAAAACTTTTGTTAAAATAATAAATTAATAAATCAGGTTGTTGTTTTGTTTGTTTGTGTTTTCTTCTTCTTTTTTTTAGTTATTGTTTTTTGTTGTGATTTGTTGTTGTTGTTGTTTTTTTTACTGTGACCTTGCATCACACACTATCATCTCGACAGCGGTGGTCTTGATTAGCATTTTTGGCATTCCGCTGTGATTTTATTGTATTACTAATAGCTACACATGGGCTTTTGCAGCTGTGTGGCATACATAATGTCAACTTATTCCAGAGATATAAGAACATATGAAGAAAGTAAATGAACATGTGAGCTTGTTATCCTGTGCTATCTAGTTGTAAGTAAATTAGGTTGTTATGTTGACTCAGAAATAAGTACCGTTCAAAATATCATCACAACAATTTCATTTTGGAATAATTTAAAAGGCAAGTCCAAAAATAGCAAAACTGGTGTTCAGAATTACTTAACTTCATACATACAGTACAAGAGACAATTTTCAGACTAAATGAATTTTCATTTGCAATTCCAATCCTTGTAAAGCAAAAATTCATAGAGTTTCAATGACTACATCAAGTATCTACTTACTTAACTTGGGAGAGGACTATGTAACCTTGCTATAACAACAAGGTGGGCCTGTTTACTAAACCCCTGAAACATCAAGGCAGCTGCTATTAGGTCATGTGATGGAGAGACCCCTCTCTCTCTCTCTCTCTCTATCTGCAGCTGCATTATTACCACACACTTTCAGTTCTGTCCCTCCCTAGGTGCTTGATTAATAGTGTATAGCCTATTTTAGCTGATGGGGGAAAGACCCATTCCTGGGGTCTTCCATTACAGAACAAGTGAAATGCAGAGATGGGGCAAGCTGTTTGCTAGATTTAACCCACCAAACTTGTACATATATACACACTAACTAGTACATGTATTTTATATGTACTTTATATGTAATAAGAGTCAATTGAAACAAACACACACACATATATACTACTCAATTACACATGTAGAGAGATGCAGGGCACTATCAGGCAGTAGTTTTGTAAAGCTAAGGTCAATTACAATTACTAGACCAATACTTCCTAGAAGGTGGGAGTGGGGGGGGGGGGGATTTGTTGGGTTTTTTTTAATTATTTTGGGAAGCCGTTTTTGCCATTCATGTGACCATGATACCCAATTTGTCCAATCCACTGGGAATGGTTGTGTATAGCTTTTATATTAATCACTATGGCTTATACGTATCTTTGACCCACCCCTTCCTACAAGACCCTTTACCATATGAATAATGGCTAACTTTCATATGTGTTAATAATACATTGATGTGGATTTGTATGAGTAATAGCACGGGTAACCGTGCTGTTCGGGATTAATAGCACGAGGCTAAGCCGAGTGTTATTTCAATTGCTTTACGAGTGCTATTGATCCCTAATAGCACAGGTTATCCGTGCTATCACTCGCTAATAGTAGGCCAGCTTTTTAAAAAGTCTCTTGCACATTGTACCCTACTAGAAACTACTCGAACTGTACGTTTCCAAGGTTAACGCTCTACGCGTGCGCACTTACCCGTACTATTTCACTTAGCTACCGAGGTATTTCACTTAGTTTCCACTTAGTTACTGAGGTATTTCAATTAGTTACGCGCTATTTCACTTTCCCCGTGCGATTTCAATTGAACAGCGATTTTTCCCATTCATTTTTTAATATACATTGCAATTTTAGCATAATATGATATTAGAGCTCTAGCTGTAATCATGGGGGTTCACTCTGTAATTATAATTACATTTGACCAATAGGCAAAAAAATAAAAATAAAAAAAAGGATGAGCTAGAGAGGGGAGGAAGTTGGGAGTGGTGAGGGGAGAGGAGGCAATTGACCCTGACAATTAACGTGTGCGTCCCAATTATACCATTTTGTTCAGCCTGACACAAAATTGTTGCTTCCGAGTGCCGGGATATTGTGAACATGCATCCTACATGGATCATATGTCACCAAAAATATTGAGAACATGCAGTCTCTGCTAGAATATGTACCAAGGAGTGAGTTTATGCTGTTTAGTAAACTTCTCCATTTGCAGTTTGAGTAGTGATAGAGCACTTACCACCACACAGTTTGCTCAGACATGAACAAACTTGTAGCTAAGGGCTGACATCAGGAATGTCTGAATTAATGTTACTTATAATGCTTTTGTCATTGTGCACCTATATTCCCCCCCCCCCCCCCCCCCCTTTTTTTTTTTTTTGTTATAGCACCTTTGTGCATTGTGTGGCTTCCCTGGGTTCCCCCTAAAGGCTAAAGGTTTAAGTAGAGGGAAGATTGGAGGCTCTGATAGGAGAGGGATTGGGGTGTTGTGCAAGTGTAACAAAACAGTGGTGGCCATGCTCATCATTTGGGCTCACTTTTTTTGGCTTCTAGATAATAGTCTGAACTTTTATATGTAGCCATGAGCAATATTGTAGGTCTGTCACAAAGCTCGGTCAATATCCTGGAAATTATGGCATATGAAAAGAAAAAAAATTCAGTATTTAAAAAAAAAAAAAAGGATTAGGCAGGAGTAACAGGTAGGTACAGAAATCTACTCATGTGGTACATCGTTGATATTTAACTGCGAGAATTTAACAAGCGTTTAACCTTCCTTGACAATCGCAGACATGTTTTTCTCCTGCTCATGTGAGAACTTCACATGTCTGCCCATACTTTACACATTTTTGCCTCATGTCCTGCTCGAATGACCTTTCCTCCCTCAAACTTCAAAGTGTCCACTTAGCACATTTATAGAGCTAATGTAATACTAGAGTAGCAAGTATTATTCATGCCCGCACGGTTACGGGCACCAGATGGTGTCACCCAGTGGATGAATCACTTCCTATGGGTGAGATTCTGTACAAGTGATTTCAATTGTTTCTAACTGTGTAGTAGTTTTTCATGACTTTCAGTTAGTTAGTGAGTGAACGTAGGAATACATAGGAGTGCTTTGGGGAGTATGTCTCCAGCACAAAGCAAAAGGAAGCATGCTTCAATTTTACTAATTGTAGTATGTTAGGCTAATGTAAGGTATATATTTTATTGGTTCACTCTTAGATATACATACATACATACATGATTGTCCATTAAAAATAAGTTCTTGACCCTTTCTTAGTCCAGCTCTACCCCCTCCCCATAACTCGTATTCATGGTTTCCCCACACAGCTCAAGTTGCTTTTGTTTATAAGAATACAAATTGAAAAGTTCTTTCAATAGAGCTTGCCTGTCAACTCTATAATAATAATATGCTCCTGGCTCTTCTCTACCTAGGTAGTCTTTATACAAATAGGTGTAGTTCATGAATTGAGCCTTGGATGGCTATTTTTTTATGTCACTCTTTTGCTGTATTTTCATCGACTACAATATTCTCTCTCTCTCTCTCTCTCTGCAGCCTAATGAAGTCAACTTGGTGGACAAGGACAAAGGTTGGAGCGCCCTACATCTGGCATGTGCTGATAATGACATCGATGTGGTTAAGATACTGGTAGAATGTCCCAGGTAAGTATGGACGTGGTCCTCCTGCTCTCCAGGAGTTTTTGTTATAGTCACTTCATATTCTCCGTTATTACATTTAATTCTATAATGGAATTTCTATTGTAGTTGTAGTGTGTGTGTGTGTGTGTGTGTGTGTGTGTGTGTGTATGTGTATGTTTGTGTGAACATGTGCATGCTGGAATGTAATATAATAAATTTAATTATCAGATCATTCAATAATATTGTTAAATATGTAGCAAGTGTATTGTATTTGTTACATAAACAAGCTTTATGTGTTTGTGTGTGTTTATAATCATCGCGCCTTTCTTATCTTTTTAGTTGTGACCTGAACCTAAAGTCCAAGTTGGGAGCCACGCCTCTTCACCTTGGTGTCCGTAGCAACAGCATTGACATCACTTCACTGCTTCTATCCAAGAGAGTGAATACTGCAATGAAGGACTCCAGCAAGAAGACAGCTCTGCAATTAGCCATGGACCTGGTGAGAAGGGAGTTACAAAAAGGGAAGAGAGAGGGGGAGGGGCGGGGGGGGAGTTCAGGGGATTTTTAATGTTTTGTGTTTGAAGCAATGTTAAAACAATGTTAAATCTTTATAATTGGCACACAAAAAATGTACAGGCATGGTCTGAGATTATGACTGTGTAATTATAGTATATGTTGCTTATTAGGTTAATTTAGGTGTTTATTGGTAGCTATAAACTGATGGTGCAAAATTGGCACCGCAACAACAAACGTTATTGCCTAATTAGAGATAATTACTTAGTGTACATTATATCTTTTATTTGAGCTTCTAAGCCAACGTAATAACTATCCCCCACCTGTCCACCCAGCTGTGTTTGGGTACCAAGCATTTGCTGGGATACAACTCAAGGCTTTTTCTCATGAAACAGCAATGGTCCAGGTAGGACTAGGGTGCCCACACCACTTGCTGTGAGGAAAGGTCTGTTCTTCTTTTAGCCCAGCTCCAGAGCTTTGCTTACATGGCCTAAACTGCCTGCTTAGTGCACAGGTATCCGGTGTCCTGGATCTACCAGTGCACTAGCCGGCTAGTGACCAGCTAGCTATATCTAGAGTATTTGCATTGTGTATTGTGTGTGTGTGCGCGCGTGCAGAGTAATTGACCTTTCTCTCACAGTAGTAACACTCAATTAGTAGTAATCCTCCAAGCCAGGTGTGTGGTAGTAGTTAGTAGGTGCGTGTTCATCCGCCACACGCCGTGAATACCTACTTAACGTATTCACAGCCAAAATTGCGCCATATCACACCCCATATTTAGTGAGCCAGTAAAAATAGTTGGACGAGGTGAATATCTATAAATATCTATAAAATAAATAAATAAAATAAGGGCTGCTAGAAGCTGTAGAAGTCTCATGGTGGAGAAAGTCCTCTCCTCTTTTACCATTCACCTCTTTCCCCACCCCCCCCCCCCCCCCCCCCCAATTCTTTTACCCCAACCACCTCCTCACCCGCCTCTCTTTCCCCACCTTCACAGCTCCCTCCCTCCCTCCCTCCTACTTCTCACCTCTCCTCCCTCCTTAAACCAACCTTTCCTCTCCTCATTCCACCCCACCTCTTTTTTCTATCTCACCGCCCACCTCCTCTTCACTCTTCCTCAATCCCCCACCCCTATCCTTACCCCTTGATTAGTAAGTACATGATTAGATAAGCTATGTACGTATAAATGAACTCTCCTGTTACCTAGCTCTGACCATAATGAAAGTGTTTTCTTCCTCCGGAGGAATAAGTTTACCAAATGTACACTCCTATGGAAAAATAACTTCCAGTTTGTATGTTGCGCAGTGGCCACACACACACACACACACACACACACACACACACACACACACACACACACACACACACACACACACACACACACACACACACACACACACACACACACACACACACACACACACACACACACTGTATTCTGTGTTGGTCATAACTCTCATTATACAGGGTTTCATACAGGATTTTTTTTTCTGGGGGGGGGGGAGTTTAGGAAGGAGGGGGGCCATACTTGTTTGACCACGCCCACTTTTGCTGAAACCACACCCATTTGATTAAAAATTGTCTCAGGTCTAGAATTAGTGACATCAATTGAAAGACTAATGTGTATTGCAATTGAAGGACCTCAACTAAAGTAAACTTTTACCAAATACAAACAACAAAATCACAGAATACCATTATAAATCATAACCACAGAATACCATTAAGTAATAAATATTATTAATTTATTTCATGAAATTCTGGGGGGGGGGGAGGGGATCACGGGCGCCCCTACCTTTGTATGAAACCCTGAATCACACAACTGTTATACAATAACTTCTTTTAAACTTCATAATCTAAGTAGACATGTTTAGGGGTGGGTCCCATGACGTGTCAGGTGAATATTAATATATCTGACATGTGTGCCTGCAATTACACACAATGGTGTATGAAGGATGAGGGGGGGGGGCTCCGAGGGGCTGGAGACCCCTCCATAATTTTGGGACACTATCTCGCGAGGTGATTTCTCACATGAACAATTTTTATCAATACCTTTGGAGCCCACCCATACCAAAATATCTTCCTACACTGACACATGCATGTGATTTTCCTCCCCCCCCCCCCCCCCGCCCCTCCCCATCCTTCTCTCTCCTCACACACACACACACACACACACCATTGCAGTTGGTTGACATAGTTTAATTAGTACCTTCAGATTGTTATAGTATGTACGGACGTGCTTCAACACAATGATTAGATACTAGGTTACGATGAGCTTGGAGTGTAAGGTAGAATATATGAGAGGTGTTAGTGCACATGTTTTGTGATGGATGGTAGGGAATGCAATAGATCAAGAGTAATTATTTTTGGTTTTGTGTTGTTGGTTCCTTTGTTGTTGTTGTTTATACTATACTGATTATGACATCATTTCGTGTGTGTGTGTGTTTAGGGTCACAAAGAGTGCGCAAGACTCATCACTTCTAAAAGCAACTAAAATAAAACAGAAAAAATGTTAAACTTTAATGCAGATTTCAATATTTTATTACAATTCCGACATTTTAGCTCATTTTTAATTACATCGCTTATTTTGGTTGTTGTTGTTGAATACTTCTTTATAAGGCTCTGACAAGCTGCGTATTGATACGTACTGTAGGATAAATTGATTTACCCACTGCTTGGGCATTTATTAACCACTTGAGGCCACACCCTTCACGTCTCCCTTCCCTCCCCACACATACACACTCATACACACACAATTTAAACCAATTCTTGGGATATTAAGTCTACATAAGGCATGAGCACACTACAAACAATTGACCTATTGTAGCTTACTCTTTGTGGTTACTGGGATATGGTGAGATTGAAGGTGTGGCAGGTGAGTGTGGCATTTCCAATGAATATCGTTACAGGCTAGCCTGGTGATAATAAATTTTGTTATTGGGGATTAAGAAGGCTGTGAATGATGGGGTTTAATCCAAGTTTCCGGTGTGAATATTTTACTTTAGAGTATATTAACTATAATAATTCATAATAATATTATTTGCGGATTTAAGAATTCAACTTAAAAGCAGTGCAAATATGATTATTAGGAGTTCTTGGTACTTTGGTCTAATTAAATGAACATCACTTTGTCCTTAAGAACTTCTTTGTTTAAAGATATGCTTACCTTCACTATAGCTGGCAAACTTCATAAATCCACTTTTCTGTGTCCAGATATAGCAATTTTCACAAAAGACAAAAAGAGATTGAATAGTGTAGGAATGCATGACTCCATCACTGAATGAAGTGTTACAGGATTTTTAACTTTGTATTCCATCTTCCCTGATTATATCTGCATAAATTAGGAATGTAATTAGCTATGCTCAAGTGATGGTTATTTTATCGAAGACTGTGTGTAAATGTTTTGTGTCATAGCAACCCAGGGAGGGTCGTGCAAAGTACTGATAGACTGGCTAATGTATAATAATATATAAGGCTAGTGTACTATTGCTCTAGCCCTTACCATTTGTGTCACAATTACTAAAGTTATTATAGTTACAACTAGCAACCAAAAGCTGACATGAAGTATACGTATAATTTACTTGAGTAGTATGTACACTTGTCACTCTAAAGCAAGGAAATTTCTTTATGACTATTATTATTGCTTTAATGCTATGAATGCTCAGAGAATAGAATAATTGGCAGGCAGTGGGGGGGTGGGGCCGCATCGTTTGATTGGTGGTGTTGGTGTGGGTGTGCCTCCCGCCCCCTCCTACTGCATAAAAGCGGTTTAGCCGCACCTCACGTGTCAGTGCCGCCTACCAGACTTAAACTTATTCCTGAGCTTTACGTAAAACTAGAAAGAAAATGTCTAACGACTGGTCGAATGGCCTTTGTTCTTGCTTTAGTGACATTTCCACATGTGAGTTACAAGTTAGCAAGTAGACCGTTAAACCACAAAATTTCAGTTCAGAACTTTTTGTGCAGGTATCATCGCATTCATTATCCCTTGCTACACGTTCGGCAAGAACGCTGAACAGCTCGGTGAGAACTGCTTGACATATGGACTGTCGCAATTGGTTCCTTTTCTCGATGTTTGGTGCCGAACCAGCGTACGAGGAAAGATCCGCGAACAGAAAGGAATCGAGGGAACTTGCATGCGGGATTTCTTGATGCACTTTTGCTGCGGATTGTGCGCTCTAGTTCAAGAAGCTAGAGTACGTTCATTGGTTTATTTTGCCTATCACAAGTTCTTAATCTGTAATATTATCTTTGCAGGAATTGAAAGCCCCTGGAAACGAGAGTATGTCCCGGGAATAAACTTGGTAGTCAAAGCTACACTCTTTTCTATCTCACATTGTCATTCTCTGTTTGTGTGTGATTTATGAAGTTCTCTGTACAATATTATTTTTAACTTCTGCTAGTGTTTGCGATTATTGCTAGTTGTGTGGGGGATGAGCAACTAGCTGGCTGAGGTGAGCTATCTAGAGGGCTAGAAAATTAACTAAAGAAAAGCAAGTGCCTTGTTTGTAAGTATTAAGATTGGGGTGGGGCTATTAACCCGCGCGCCGCCGCCGCTGGCGTTTTCAACAATTTTACTTCATTGTTCACTGCTCGTCCACTTCTCTGAAACCGAAGGACGGGCAGAAAAGAAGCTGAGTGATTATTACCGTGTGTATGTAGTTCTAAAATAATATTGAGCAAACAATCATTCATAGATCAGCTTTACCTATGTATGTGGCTGCTTTTTTTATTATTTTTTTTTTATACAGTTTGATCATTATTTTTGTTATACTGAAACTAAACATTAATAGCTACTAGTGTTGTTTTGGTATTACAAAAATATTTTTGTATTGTCTTACAACCCTCTTCATGTTGATAACTATGTAGCTAATACATTCAGTTTGTATAACCAAAGAAAAGCATTCGAATTAAAAAAAAAAAGAACAAAAGACAAAGCACGAAGTACATTATACAGTACATATTGTCTTTAATTTTAGTACAAATACATGTAACAATAATTATTTTATAACAATAACACAACTACCTTGCATTTGATATAAATAATTTAAGAAAACGTTTTTTTTTAATTATATTACTATAGCTAATTGAAAAAAAAAATCTGGTTAGAAAATTATAGCTATATAGTTAGAAATGAAAACAAAAACTAAACAGCTACTATAACTAAATTATCATGTACAAACTGAACTCAATACCTGTGTAACGTATACGTCTTCACATGGTATGCTGTATCTTTAATTGGCAAAAATATAAATTATGGCTGTAAATAGCTAGCTCTACTCTGTCTCTCTATAATTATTCTAATTTAGTAGTTATATGAAGATATTATTGTTGCCAAAGTTTATACTTTATGCAAGTATACAGGAATCATAAATAATGCCCTTTTATTGCTGCAGCTAAAAGAATTTTCAAAGCTAACTACATCATAAAAATTGACCCCACTATAAATTTGTTTAGTGCTGCTCCTGTGTTGTGAGTCAATACGCTGTAGGCTTTACCTTGTATGTACAGGAAAGTCCTTTTACCATATTATTTCTCTCGGCGAATTGGTAAAGGGTAACGCTGGCATAATTGCCTCCTTTAACCCCAGTCCCACCCACTTTATTTTGTAACCGTTACGCCCATCTGAAAGAATCGGACCAATGAAATACCTCATCTCAAGGTTACACACCCCTTGTTGCTTAGCAGCTATGTAACACCCTTATAAATTCACGTGACCAAATACAAACTGGTCATTCTGGAGTTTTTTGCTAAGGGGCGAAAATAGTACCTCTGTCGTAGCTCGTTGAAGAATAAAAAAGCAACATGTCAAACGATTGGTCTAACACTCTTTGCTCCTGTTTTGGAGACCTCACCACTTGTAAGTATTTGATTCGATTAATCTCTTTATGTTCTATTGATGCAATTGTTGAATCAATAGTAATTGCAACTACTAATACTATATCCACTTCCAGGTATCATCACATACTTCGTACCATGCTACGTTTTCGGGAAAAATGCCGAACAGATGGGCGAGAGCTGCCTCATGTACGCACTGTCTCAGTTCGTTCCCGGACTGAACATTTGGTGCCGAATCTCCCTTCGTGGAAAAATCCGTGAGAAGAAGGGTATCGAAGGATCGTGCATGAAGGATTTGCTCATGAGTTGGTGCTGCGGACCTTGCGCCTTGGTCCAGGAGGCTAGGGTACGTATTTAAAGCTATGTGCCCTAATCAAACTTTATATATATTTATTTTTATTCGTATGTAGGAGTTGAAAGACCCCGGTAACCAGAGCATTTCTCGGGAATAAATGTAGCCAAAAACTTTTAGCTAGCTCTATGTATATGAACAATATCTTTGCTTCAATATTGTGCATGGTATTTATTGTCCAATTCTTGATAGAATGAAAGTGTGAAACCAGCTACGCCCCTTTTGTGAAATCGTCGGTAGTCTCCCTAGCTCGCACCGCGCACAGCCATCGCCTATAGCTATACTGCAACGCTTTCTACCCAACCAACCAAGTACAGCATTGCATGGCCAAATACTCGAGTTGAATACCATACCAAAAAGCCTTGCTTTGAATTATTTCTTTTCAGAAAAAATATAATAGCCACAACAGGTACGTCTATCATGGGATCAAAGCATATTCATGTGCAGTTGCAACTGTCTAAAAATAACCCGACTGTGGGGGAGTTGACTGGTGGATATGAATATGATACATTACACGACCTCCAGAGAGTGGTACCACTTATATGAAATTCACACCTTGAATTTGTCACTCTAAAAAACCATTTGTAATTAGCTGGTGGAAAATTTACCTGGCACTTCAGTTACCATAGCATAGTTGACGTGTCATATAGTATTTTTATATCAGCAGCATTGTTTATAATGGGGATATGGTAAGAACCACTGCTTAGTATAGATCACACACACACTGTGTAAAAGTGGTCGACCAACGTCAGCCAGACTATTGCTGTTTTTGTTGTTGTTATTATTATTATTATTATTATTATTATTATTATTATTATTATTATTACTACTACTACTTATACTTAGCTAGGTAACATCAATGATTGGGAGTAGCTGACTTTCATAAGTTGAAATTACTGCATAAAGTTCCATAAAAGAGCCAAGAAAGGTGATGATTGTTAGCTTACCTCATGTGATAATGGGGTGAAGGAGCGCTAATAGAAATAAATGTATAGGTACAGATTATTGAGAATATAATTTGGTATATAAGCAGGTGACATCTTTAATACTTTCTAGCTTTTCCTGTCTCACGATCTTTCAAGATGCTTCTCTGTATATATTGTTGACACATAGCTCTCTAGTAGGATGTTCTTGCAACACATCATCAAGTATGTTGTTGTTACAATAACAGTCACTGAGCTGTAATCTAGATGTCCACGCCATCAGTTACTCAATGTAGATAATTCACACCAACATATATAACCGAAAGAAACAAAAAGATGTAGCTAACAATACATCATACAACACATACAATATATACGTAATAGCTATCTGTACCTTCTAATCTGATTTTTTTTTCTTCATCCTTACCCCTACAGAATTCCCCCCCCCCCACTCTTTCTCTTTTTGTAGGTGCTTAGCCACAAAACCAATGATGTTTTGCCTCTGTAGTCGTGTGGGTACCTAATGAGTCAAGGTTAATTGGAGTTCATCTAATAAAAGTGTTTGAGTTATATTACTCATACACAACACTTGTAAGTTTTTGTAACAGAAACTTACTTAGTTGCTAAAAGCACACGTTGTTCACAGTGGGCCTAGCTAGGGTTAGAGGGCTTGTTTGTTTGGGTGTCATAAATAATCTTACAGTACTATTATTTTATGAACAAGTAATGTATAGAGACATTTTGTTCTCAAAGCCAATAGATATCTAATCATGCAGATCAATATTTAGAGTCTAATTTCAGTAGATACTATCAAGGTGGGTGTACCAAACTCTGAAGGCTCGCTACTATATACGATTTCTACAAAAAGGAATATTATCAAACAACTTAGAGTGAATTATTGTAAAGTTGGGCTTCCTTGTTGTGAGTAGGTATGAAGCTATTTTTAATTAGTCTGTAGAAAACAATAACTAGCATTAGCTACAGAGCGAGAGGCTTTATTTAAGCATTGCCAACCATGAATATGTTTACCCTTAGGCCTATAGCTGTATTCGCTTCAGTAGCATTTTCTTATGAAAACATTTTGTTTCACTTGGATATGATGAAAACTTTGGATCGGTTTGGCAAACTATATAGGTAGCTAGTGAATATTCATGGTATGTTCCCTCAAGTGGACTGATAGAGGTTAATGAGTAGTGAACCATACTGGTGAAGTAAAAATTCATTGTTACTCTCGCTTTAAATTTAGCACATGCAGACATTTGCAAGCTCAATTTGAATGTTCACACAGTGAAATACTTGCGCATAGACTTCAACAAATGTTAACTTAGTTATCTGCATGCTTGCCACGATTTTGGTGGCAAACCGAGAATGAAAATGGGTATTGTAGTGACATGTATATACTTTGTGGCAAACGTTTGAATTAAGTAAAGCAAACTAGAAAAACGCTATGTAGTGTGAAGTGGTGAGAAGAGCCAGTTTGGTTGGATGGTGAATGTATTTTATTGTCAATACTGAGTACAGCAAGTTAATTTTAAGAAAGAGTATGGTTAGGAATATTTTCTATTGAGGGGGAGGGGGAGGACTTTCGCTAGGGTACATATATTTCCCTCTATGAAATGCTGTTGAGTGATCAGTCGTAGCTTTACCTTTTAGTTGAAAGTTTGTATAAAAGTCTATTCCGAAACTGCTATATCTATTGATATGGTGATCTATTTTAGTTGAACTAGACTGTTTACCCGGCACAGTAAATGGGCTGGCTATTTTGTGTAAAAGTCAGAAATTTTATTTAACTTGACTTATAAAGCAAATAGACTTGCACCTTTTTGTATTACTTTAGATGGTCAGAGTTTTATCCACGATTTTGGCTGGAGTGGGGAGACTTTTAGTGTTCAGCCACACTCATGCTTGTAGCCAATATATGATACACATAAACAATATTCACTTCACACTGATTATTGTGTGGTCCTATGCACTAAATTGGCTAACTTCAGGTGGGAGCATTAGGGGAAATTTTTAATCAAATTAATGAAAAACATTCTGAGAGGGTAAACTTAGCTGGGGGATAGAGATTCAAGAAACTGCCCCTCTCTGTGAAACTGTGATGTTTAGATATTTCCTCTTACTATGCTTGTGTCTAAGTTGATTGATTTTTTTTTGGTGTTTTTTTAGAATGGCCAATAAGAAATACAAAGGATTCAGGCGACGACAACTTCAATCTAGGTCAAGCCCGTCCACACAGGTCAACCGAAACAGCAAAAGAAAAAAATGGTCAGATGATCAGATGGTGGGAGCTATTCAGACTGTTATAAATGATGGGCTTTCAATGAATCAAGCAGCTGATAACTACCAGGTTCCTCGTAGCACTCTTAAAGACAGACTTAGTGGAAGAGTGACACATGTCGTCAACCCCGGTCCAAAGCCATACTTGACAAAAGATGAAGAGCAAGGTCTTGCAGATTATCTTATAAGTGCTGCTAACATTGGGTATGGAAAAGCTCGTAGAGATGTCCTTTGCTTAGTTGAGATATACCTTCGGCAAAAAGGGTCTCTGAAAGCACTTTAAGTCAGTAGGGGCTGATGGCATAATTTTATGAAACGTAACTCATCCCTTCGAATTCGCATGGGTGATTCTACGGCTGGAGTAGTAAGGATGGATGCCATGAATGAAGAAAACATGAAAAACTACTTCAAATTGCTGAAGAAAACACTGGATGACCATGGTTTTGACAAGCACCCTGAATCTGTCTATAACATGGATGAAACAGGTATGCCTCTTTGTCCTCCTCCACTTAGAATAGTAGCAAAAAAGGGACAGAAAAAGGTTCGCTATTGTACATCAGGCCAGAAGTCACAAGTAACCGTGATTGGATGTGGTAGCGCTACAGGACAAGTCATACCACCCTTCATTATTTTTTCTGGAAAACAAATAAATTTATTATGGACTCTGAATGGTGTGAATGGTTCGCGTTTTGCTGTTAGTGACAATGGCTGGATAGATCAAGAATTGTTCAAGTTCTGGCTCAGTGATCATTTTCTACCCAATGATGCATCGTCTGGACGCCCACTTCTCCTATTGCTTGATGGACACAGTTCCCATTTTGAGCCATGTACAATTCAGCATGCTCATGACTGTGGTGTAGTCATGCTATGCTTGCCACCACATACTACACACGAATGTCAACCCCTTGATACAAGCTTCTTTCGCTCACTCAAGTCTCACTGGCAAGATTTTTGTCATAGATTTTATCAGACTAATCCTGGTAAAGTGATTACCAAGTTAAACTTCAATGTAGTGTTTAAACCAGCCTGGGAGAGTGCTGCAACTCCTGCAAATCTTGTTAATGGCTTCAAGAAATGTGGCATATATCCCTTCGATCCATCTGCAATATCGATTGTCACTCATACAGGTGAGTCTGTACATTTGAACTTAAAATACAAATGAACCAGAAGTTGTTGAGGCTGTGAATGTCTGTAATCAATCAGCACATTGCCAACCCTTCCCCACTCCCCCAAGCTAAATCTATAAAATTCAATTTATTTTACGCACTTCAGCAAAATATTTGACTTTAATAAGTGCCTGAAGGTAACATTTATCACATTATAGCGAATATTAGTGAGCAATGTATCAATTTCTGCTAATATTAAAACTTGTGAACAAAAAAATTGAACCCCATATGAAGCTTGTACATTAATCTGAAATGCTAAAATATATACCTGTCTAATACTCCATAACAAATTGTCAATATATTTCCAAATTTGGGTATGGATTCAAGGATAAGGTCAATTCTAATTCCTGTTGCTACTGCGATATTTCCTTTTTTTATCATGCTTTATTTTGTGTCACTTTTTTTCAGGCTGCCATAGCATTAGCTCATGGGTAGTTGGCTTGACCTTATGTATTGTACGCTAAATTTATATTTAAAAAAAAAAGAAGGAAAAAAACATGACATAAGGACAACTAAAGTTTGCACACAGTGTACTTGTTGAATATTATGGTACTCATAACTAAATGTTTTGACCTAGTCTACTGGAGAAGTGGATTTGATCAGTATGCTGTTAAATTGATTATATTTTTTCCTTAGGCGATGGACCACTTACTACCAGTGTGTCTATCGAATGTGAGGCAAATGACCATAGTAATGATCAAAGGAGCATTACAGGACATTGAAGAAGATTTAGTTGCTGATCAGTCAGCTGGTACCTCAACAACCTTACCCTAGAGAAGAGGAACTTCTTTTTGCTCAATGTTTGGAAGATGGATATGACTTGGTTGATCCTAAGTACACAGAATAGCTCAAATACAATGTTCCAGAACACCACAATTCCCTGGCTGTTACAACACTCACTGAATTGCCTACTCAAATCGCAGTCACCACACATTCAGGATCCACTTCTCATGTCATAGCAGATGTCTTAGCAGGTACC
>WLWD01002874.1_pt1 | contig 35844 bp, 28 predicted proteins | sample 6712731 | NCBI WGS metagenome assembly WLWD01 (sample SAMN12718690, study PRJNA576275) | sponge metagenome | isolation source: marine sponge | host: Mycale hentscheli | place: New Zealand: South Island, Marlborough, Capsize Point | collected 2014-11-01 | reverse complement strand
GAAGAAGAAGAAGTAAAAGAAGAAGTAAAAGAAGAAGTAAAAGAAGAAGTAAAAGAAGAAGAAAACGAAGAAGTAAAAGAAGTAAAAGAAGAAGAAAAAGAAGAAGAAAAAGAAGAAGTAAAAAAGAAGTAAAAGAAGAAGAAGAAGAAGAAGAAGAAGAAGAGAGAAGAAGAAGAAGAGAGAAGAAGAAGAAGAGAGAAGAAGAAGAAGAGAGAAGAAGAAGAAAAAAAAGAAGTAAAAGAATAAGTAAAAGAATAAGAAAAAGAAGAAGTAAAAGAAAAAGTAAAAGAAGAAGAAGAAGAAGAGAGAAGAAGAAAAAGAAAGAAAAGAATTAAGAAGGAAAAGAAAAGAAGGAATAAAGCCAAACGAGAAGAAGAAAAGAAAAGAATGTTTCGTCAATGATGATGAAAAAAAAAATGGTGACAATCAGAACAGTAACAAGAACAAGAAAAAAAATAAAAACAAAAGACAGAAAAAAAAGATGTTGTCCACGAAGTATTTAAGAAGTGCTGTTACAAATGAAAAAGAGTAAGAAATCCATGATAGAGCTAGTCGACAAGCAACTATGAATAAGATGAAAGTGAGAAGAAGTGCTGAAAAAAACATAAGTAAAGGAAACACAAGTGAAAGACTTAGAAGGAAATACAGCAAGAGGTTAAAATGCACGAAAACAAAGTTTAAGAAAAAATATGCTAATAGTAAAGAAATGAAACAACTTCTGAATGGTGAAGTTGGTGAAATAAGAAAAGGAGGAGGAGGAGGAGGAGGAGGAGGAGGAGGAGGAGGAGGAGGAGGAGGAGGAGGAGGAGGAGGAGGAGGTGGTGGAGGTGGTGGAGGAGGTGGTGGAGGTGGTGGTGGTGGAGGTGGTGGTGGAGGTGGTGGTGGTGGAGGTGGTGGTGGTGGAGGTGGTGGTGGAGGTGGTGGTAGTGGTGGTGGTGGTGGTGGTGGTGGTGGTGGAGGTGGTGGTGGTGGAGGTGGAGGTGGTGGGGGAGGTGGGGGTGGGGGAGGTGGTGGGGGAGGTGGAAGTTGGGGTTGCTGTGGGGGATTGACTACTGCTGCAAATTTTGGACCAGCCGATGGCAGTGGTGGTCTTACAGCAGCCCAGTGTACTGTCCATGGGTGGTAAAGAACTTCTCTGACCGTCATTCTGGTGGAAACGTTGGTACTCAGGAGACTCCTTAGCAAGTGCTGGCAATCTACAAGTAAAACACAGCAAATACAAAATAATAATAATAATATTAATAATAATAATAATAATAATAATAATAATAATAATAATAATAATAATAATAATAATAATAATAATAATAATAATAATAATAAACCAACGTGGCAAACATACCTTGTGACAGTCCTTGGGACAGAGGAACATGGTCATAATCGACAACACCCTGCATGACCATGGCATCGTTGCCGAAGGGCAGATAACCATGGACCATGGTGAAGAGAACTACACCCCTGCGTTAAAAGTATAAGTAGAGAAACTGATCATAACAGAACAACACAAAAATGTGAACATAGCATTTAGGCATGCACAAAAAGGTATTTTAAATAGACTGACATGACAAATATACTTACATGCTCCAAGAATCTGCCTTGTAAAGGTCCTGTCCACTCTGCCAGATAAAGAACAGCTCTGGAGCGCAGTAGCTTGGCGATCCAGCTGGTGGAACATTTGAAGCTGTCCTTAGCTCCAATGCAAGTCCAAAGTCTACAAATAAATAAATTAAACAAAATGCAGTAAATCAACTAAATAACTAACTAAATTGATAAACAAATAAATTAGTTAACAATTAATGTATAGATAAAAAATAATATTATCAACAACTAACAACCACAAAAACGATGTAATGTGTACAACATATACATAAAGAGAAACACTCTTACCTCCTAGTTTAACATCCATATTTTCGGTCAGGAGAACGTTGTCGCACTTGATGTCTCTGTGCACAACGCCCACAGAGTGGCAATAAGAAACTGCTTGGCATAACTGCCGATATAAAAAGCGAGCTTCTGCCTCAGGAAGGCCACCACCTCTCCCATGTATGTAGTCCACAAGATCTCCATTGGCTGCCAATTCCATTTCTACAGCACACCATGCAGTAGACTCCACCACACGAAACACTTCCACGATGTATGGGTGTGAAAGCCTAAGGAGAAGATCTATCTCCCTAGCCAGTGACACTCCACACACTGACTTCTTATCCATGTATTTGAGAGCCACCTGACACAATAAGTAACAGCAACTATTCACTACTACTACTACTACTACTACTACTACTACTGCTACTCTACTACTATTTACTACTCTCACTACTTAATATTACAAGTTTGAACAAGACTCAGTACTTTTACTACTACATGTATACTACTTTTTTGTTTGTCTACTACTACTACTAACCTCAACTATCACAACAATACCAACAAGTAACAGGTTAATTACTACTACTACTCTAGCCTATTAGTTACTTCCACCCACTACTAAACAACATTTCTGATAAGTAGACAAAGCTAAGAGTTAAGTAAACCTACTGCTACTTCTACTGTACTACTAACAAACTAGCCTACCACCAAAATTAGCTGTTTAACTAGCTAGTTAATATAACTAGTGTTACTAACCATTTTGGTCTTGCATGGTGACAAAGCAGCTTTCACAACACCATAAGAACCACTTCCCAGAATTCTCCCCAATTGGTATCCAAGTCCTTCCACCGTTGAATTGGGTGGACAATGATGGTACGTCATCCCAGCAGTCCGTTCAATTGAACTGGTATACTTTTTTTAACCAAATGTAGTCGAAACACCGACCAGTAAATAGCACAAAACCAACAGTAACAATCTAAGTTAAAAAACATAGATTATGGCAAAGCGTCTTTTGGCGTCTCACGCTAAATAGCCTGGTGTGGGCGGGTCAAAATGCGTGAGCTAGGTTGCTTAGCAGCCAGCGTTCTCAGCCGCGCGCCACAAGCGTATCTACCGCGTGCGCCAAGCAAACGGAACCGACGTCTCGAACGTCGTCGCAGACGTTCGAGTGAAGGCCACTCCTGGGCCCGAAATTCAGCTGTTGTAGGTGCTGTTTAGTGAAAGATGCTGATGTTGTGTGCTTTCTTGTTTGTACTTGCTATTTTGTTGTTGTTGTTTGTTTGTTTGTCTTGTTTTTGTTTTTGTTTTGGGGGGGGGGGGGGTAGCTTTGCTGCTTGCTAGGTGACTCTTTCTTTCTGACTGGCCAACTCTCTCCACTCGGTCCTCTTGGCTAACTGCTTGGCTGTTGGGGTTTTTTTTTTTTTTTTTTTTTTTTTTTTTTTAAGTATTCAAAGCATAGATGAAAGGATTTTCCATTGTTAACCACTTAAATACTTCCACATTAAAGTGCCGAACGCGCCGTTTCTATTGTTTTTTTGGGACGACGTTATGTGCAGAACGGCTGACCCTCACCTTTGACCTCAGAGCGCAGCCGATCAAATGAACTTTGAACCTTAAGCACGTGCGCATGCGCATATGGCTGACCGTCGCTAGCTGACCATCTGCGTGGCTGAACATTGCTGCCGGGCTGACCATTACTGCGGGGGCTGACCACTCTGTGGGGCTGACCATTTGTGTGCCGACAGACCCACCCCAAGCAGCACCTCAATCATGCTAGTACACGTACATGATCACTTGGAAAAATAGCTGTGTACACATCAATATTTTGCAACTGTAGTTTTATAATTATAATACTTGTTCCAATCAAAGGGTGTGGCTTCAATTTTGGGCATGACTGCTTATTCTAAAAGTTGAAGCAAATGTTATACTGGTGACACATATTCTTAAGTCGACAGACCACAACTCCATAAAGTGAATGGAGCAAACTACGTGTGTATATATATTATAGTAGCGACAGTGAGAGCAACACAAGTACTTTTCCTGGGTCCATGCATCTCACTCGCCGCCTCCTCCCTTCCCCCCTCCCCCACCCCAATTTGTTCATAGAAATGTTTCTCCAATGTGTTAGAGTAAATGGTAGCATTGTATTACTAGTTAAATACAACTTAAGTACGATCGACGTGATGCCTCAAGGCAGCACTAAGAGGTCACTTACTGAAGAAACCTTGAGTACTATGTTAGTCAACTTTATTCTGAAAATGCAGTTTGTTTGTATGCTAGTATAATATTCCCAATGCCATTGACAAAATACTAATGAACTATTCCATAAAAATAAAATACTGTAAATTTCCAGTATGAAGAAACTCTTAAAGAGTTGGATTATGACAGTGTCAGTGATAAGTTTAGTTGTCCTCAATATTCCAGTAGATTTTCCTTCGAACAAGGATTGAATCGTCACTGGAAACATATCCATGGCAATTCCTTGGACACTCTTGAATCTCAAACCTGTAACAAAGAAGGGAAAGTAATTACATGTTACCAAAGGTCCAGTGCTCCTTTCAGGAACACAATGCTGTTTTCACTACAGTACAGTACAGCACTTGATGTTACACTGCTCATCTCTACTTGATAAAGGTCTCAATAATAACCATTAAATAGGAATGCTTAATTAGAAAACTAAATATACATTATGAATGTAAGAAGGAAAAAAAAGCAAGAAAGTACCTCTTACTAAGATGAATGAAAGAGACCACAATGGCACTTTATATGCTACACACATGTACATGTGTAAGTGTATACAATATATGAGTTTGTACATGAGGAAACAGGTGTGACGAGCCCCACAACAAAAACTTTAATTTGTACAGACATAGCAGCAAAAGCTCTACAATTTACTCATGGGCTGATACAATAATTTGTAATAATTGAAACTTAACATGCCATTTGTAATAATTGAAACTTACATGCCACAGTTGTTCATGTATGTGCATGTGATACAGAGAGTACCAGTACTTATGATTGCAACATTGTGCTCATATCTATCAGGATCCTGTACAAATGGCATCAAAATGTTGGATGGCTTCACTAAACTTTGCTCTAATTACAAAAATGGGGTGTTGCTTGCCAGTCAGAAAGTATTCAGATGGACTCCTCTTGTTACAAACAATGCAAAAGTAGTAAATTTAAGAGCAATGCAAACAGTGAGGAAGATGATTCGGTATGGGTGGGCTCTAAGTAGTCTCGCGTACCCAGACCCTTTACCAATTGCTGCGCGGGAAAAGGGTCTGGTAGACTGACATTGAGCAGTTTGTTCTTGCTTAGTCAGCAAGTGGTTAACTGTGGTTCAATTAGTGTGGGTGTAAATCGTTAAATATTTTCAGGCGCGTGAATTGTTCAGATCAGTAGGCAGAGCTTGTTCTGTATTGCCATGAAGAAATGTTACTTGTACAAGCATGACAAAGCAACAACTGTATTTTGCTGCTAAGCGAAACTTCCAACTGCAGATATCTTTAAAAAGCTAGGCCAAGTCACTGCTTAGCATAACTAATTGGCATCATCTAAAGTAGAGGTGCACCGATAATCTGTCGGTCTATCGTTTATCGGTTTATCGGCCTACTTTTTCGACATCGGTATCGGTCTTCAACACTACCCGCCGTACCGATATAATTAACCGATAGAAAAGATTTCGTACTCGCCGCGTGGACACTAAACGGCTGAGTTCTGCTCGCTCTTAGACGGCGTAAAGACAAAGAAACTTAACTACAATGTCTAAAAAGAGGTCGCCAATTTGGCACTACTTTGTTCCTGACACTGAAGACTCTAGACTAGTACCATTATACTTCTAATTATGTAAAAATTCAATTTTCAAAATTCAATGAATATATCTATCGGTTATCGGTATCGGCCTTGATTCTAGATATAATATCGGTTATCTGTATATCGGTAAAATCTTCTATCGGTGCACCTCTAATCTAAAGGAAGAGTTTTGACACGGCTGTTGGAGAGTTGTGCACAGAAATACTACACGCGCAAAAGTTTGAGCAGTCTTATGTCACAGGATATTACATGACCTATTGTTTGCGGTCTCCCCAATTAGCAAGGGGAACTGAACAAACTGCTCAATGTCAATCTACCAGACCCTTTCCCGCGTAGCGATTGGTAAAGTGTCTGGCTACGCGAGACTAGGCTCTAAGGGCAAGTTTTTTTTGTGGTTTGCAGGTGTTCATGCGAGAAATCACATTTTAAAGTTGTGTAAAAATATTATGCCCCCCCCTTCCCACGCCACTCAAACCATATCTTTGAAAAAATATGCTATTAAAGCTATTAAGTATTTAATTGGTAAAAAAATAACTAAAACTGTTTCTTATCATTTAAATCTCCACAGTGTGTGACCCCCTGTACACCCCCACTCCACTTCCATCACCCTGTCACTCTAAGCTCAACTTAATAATTTGACGAGCATATATTTCCTACTTTACCTGGAGATGTAACCTTCAGTAATGTACGTTGTTGTTTTTTATGTCACAATGAGTACTGCCTTGTTGACTATCATTTCAAGTGGCTTTATCTTTCATTAATGTAAAAATCAACAACAGATAGTGTATTAATGAAAGATAAAGCCTCTTGAAAACAAAGTGCACCAATTATTAAGGTCACTAATGATTTCTGCATTGTTTGATACCGAAAGGGGGACACACCTTTCCCCCTTCTTTAAACTAAATTCCTCCACCCTCTTCTCTTCCTTAAGCTGAGTTTCCCTTTCTTGTGAGTGAGTGATTTGTATGAGTAGAGATTTACACTTAAGCACAATTTCAGAAGAGAGCTCTGTGAGGCACTATTGCTTGTGAAAGGGTTGAATTATCGTGATTATTTCTCGCCAATTGACATGTCTCTACTAGCACTATTACTTTATCCATAATAGTATCACTTGATGAAGTTATTTGTTTGTTGTTGTTGTTTTTCAGTTAACCCAATTAATGGGCATCTGCGTAATTGAGTGAGGAAAAGATCTTAATTAGTAATGCTACCACCTGCTCCTACCCTTTATCCTCTGCTCAGCTTTTCCAAATGTCTCTGCTATAGTTTTGCATTAAGTGTTTACCTGATTCATCTATTCAAATAAACCACCCCCCCTCCCCCTCTCCCCCGTAGTCCCTCAAAGTTTGGTTTTAAAAACTCCCAATATTTATGATACTGGCAGTGCATTTATTTTCTCTGCTACAGGCTTCTTCAGACCCAAGTTTAGAGTAGGGGAAGGAACTGAAGTTTGTCAGTGTGTCTACATATGCCAGTATTTGGTCAGGGCTTCATACAGGGGAGGGGGGAGCTGGGCCATTTTAACCAAAAAATATATAACAATTATAAGGGCGGGGTAAATAAAACAATTAAGTGGCATATATAATACAAGTACATATAGAGTATTGAAACAAGATTGTTATAATAAGAGAAATAAACTGAGGTGGAACACATCACTGATGATGAAGAATCCGCGAACATTCTCACTAGAGAGATTCAAAGTGAAGATTGCAATCCTATCTGATATACAAAGATCAATGCCTACTTGCAATACAAACTAAATCCCAACTACAAACGTATCAGCAATACTTACACACAGTAGTCTGTATTGAATTTACATTCAAAATAACTAAAATTTATATATGATTTTAAATGAATAACGCTGGTGATTGATGAATACGAAGAACATAAGTTAATATTAACACACGAAATCGTTACTATTATTATTAGCCCTCAGTGTGCATGTACAAGAGGGACTATCCAGCAAGTTGAGGACTTAATCCCAGCGTAGTCTATTGACACACACTACACCAAGCAGAAACAGAGTAACTAGTGCAGTGAAGACCCACTAGCGGGTATGGTAGCGTCAGAGTTCCAGTAAGAACAGTCAATGACAGTGTTCTAGGTGATAAATATAAACAAAAAAACGAAACATCACGACGAACAACGGTACACGAAAATAAGAACAAATAAGCATGCGTGAATACTAATGATGAAATAAAATGTAAATGTTATAGTTGTTCTGGCAGTCAGAGAAAACATGAAAGTTTGAGAAAACATGAAGCTGTTGGCTTCACATAGGGTACTAACTGTTGTGGAAAAGGTCCCCCTATCGTCACGTCGTAATCATGTGAGCAAATAATTTTTTGCAGTTTGAGATAGTTTTGCTTAATCCTGAGAATTTAACAGAGAGCAAAATAAAGATAGATTGTAAAAAATTCTACTAAACTTTACTAAGCAGTACAAAACTTTTCTAAGCAGTACAAAACATCATAACCATCTTTACATAAGTATTTTGAAGAATACTACATATGTTGCACTTGTAATACATGTAACTAAACTATTGGTCGCTCAATGTAATACATGTACATTACATGTTATTTCACAAAAATGGGCAATATGCTACAGGAAGATTGGCCTTTCTGATATAGATACAAGACATGTTTGCAGTAACATTGTTAACACATGGTGGAATTCTAATATTAAATTAATTTGCTTCCATCAGCTCAAAGAGTACACAGGCAGCGAGAGAATAATAGGCAGGCAGTGAACCTGAGACTACATAGGCAGTGAGCCTGAGAATAGATAGGCAGTGAACCTGAGAATAGATAGGCAGTGAACCTGAGAATACATAGGCGGTGAGCCTGAGAATACATAGGCAGTGAGCCTGAGAATAGATAGGCAGTGAACCTGAGACTACATAGGCAGTGAGCCTGAGAATAGATAGGCAGTGAACCTGAGAATACATAGGCGGTGAGCCTGAGAATACATAGGCAGTGAGCCTGAGAATAGATAGGCAGTGAACCTGAGAATACATAGGCGGTGAGCCTGAGAATACATAGGCAGTGAGCCTGAGAATAGATAGGCAGTGAACCTGAGACTACATAGGCAGTGAGCCTGAGAATAGATAGGCAGTGAACCTGAGAATACATAGGCGGTGAGCCTGAGAATACATAGGCAGTGAGCCTGAGAATAGATAGGCAGTGAGCCTGAGACTACATAGGCAGTGAGCCTGAGAATACATAGGCAGTGAACCTGAGACTACATAGGCAGTGAGCCTGAGAATAGATAGGCAGTGAACCTGAGACTACATAGGCAGTGAGCCTGAGAATAGATAGGCAGTGAACCTGAGAATACATAGGCAGTGAGCCTGAGAATAGATAGGCAGTGAACCTGAGACTACATAGGCAGTGAGCCTGAGAATACATAGGCAGTGAACCTGAGACTACATAGGCAGTGAGCCTGAGACTACATAGGCAGTGAGCCTGAGAATACATAGGCAGTGAACCTGAGACTACATAGGCAGTGAGCCTGAGACTACATAGGCAGTGAGCCTGAGAAGACATAGGTAGTGAGCCTGAGAATACCTAAGGAGCAAGCTTAAGAAAACATAGGCAGCAAGCCTGATAGTGTATGCAAGAATAGATAGGCCCTGGGCGTCAGTGCAAGATTAGGTAGGCAAGTCTGATAGTGCAAGATTGGATGGCAGTGAGTCTGAGAGTGCACAGATGCAGTGAGTCTGATAGTGTGAGAATAGGTAGGCGGTGAGTCTGCTGGTATGAGAATAGATAGGCAGCAAGCTTGAGTGAGAGAATAGACAGGCAGCGAGCCTGAGTGAGAGTGAGAATAGACAGGCAGAATCCCGATAGTGTGAGAATAGACAGGCAGCGAGCCTGAGTGAGAGTGAGAGAATAGATGACAGCAAGCCTGCGAGTGAGAGTAGACATGCAGTAAACCTGATAGTGAGAGAATATGAGCCTGATAGTGTAAGACTAGACAGGCGGCGAGCCTAACAGTGAGAGAATAGACGGCCGTGAGCCTGATAGTGCAGAATACATAGGCAGTGATCCTGAGAGTAAGAAAATAGACATGCAGCGAGAGTGAGAGAATAGACAGGCAGAGAGCCTGATCATGTGAGAATAGACAGGCAACGAGAGTGAGAGAATAGACAGGCAGAGAGCCTGATCGTGTGAGAATAGACATGCAGCGAGAGTGAGAGAATAGATAGGCAAAGAGCCTGATCGTGTGTGAATAGACAGGCAGCGACTGTGATAGTGTAAGAATAAATAGAGTGAAGGGCAGCGTGCCCTGCATAGACACTTTCAAAGGGGCCCCAGACAGACCATCACACCTTTATTTGGCGGAAATCTAACTATATGTACTAGAACTGCCTATCCATGCTCTCTATAATGCCACACTGGCAATAGTGTAGTGTGGCTTATGAGTCCCAAGACACATCCAGCACTACAGTTCATTCTCTAATCTCTCTCATTATGTAATCCCTATTTGCTCCGCCTCCCTTCTCATGTAACACTCTCATGTCAAATATCAATTACAGCATGCAACCTGACTGATTCAGGAGTTTCCAAGCTTTCGAGAATACTGATCACTTTGACAGAGCCAATCTTGGCAATACGGCCATTATTAAATACTGCACATATCTCTAAATCACGAAATCATGCTGCCAACCCTCGTTATGATCAGGCGTAAGCCTTCGTTACAGGTGTGGGGTGCATTGCCAGCTCCCACTCTTCTTATTCGAACCTTCATGCAAAATTTTATGATCATCATTGTCCATTGCATGTTAGTAACTATTGCAACTGTTGGGTAGAGTAACAGCTAGAGTCCAACTCATAACATAACTGTACTAGTTAAGCAAGGCAAATGGACCGGCAGCATGCCCATGTATTATCAAGCCATAGAACTCCTATTTTCAGCTGATTGCATCAATGAAGGCCATTTGATTGATGATTTAGATCCTATTAATCCAACCTGACCTACAGAAAGCTAATTACATAGAGTACAGTAGTGTATATCTCCAGCCCCTTACTATTTAAATAATACCACCACTGATGAGCAGCCATCCTTAGAGAGCTAATAGTGCCGGGTGAACCAGCCATTCTGGCAAGGAAGTAACAGGTAGCTACTAGGCTTAGGCTACAAGCACTGAGAACAGTGGCTATCAGGACGAATGCCCGGATGCCATTGCTCAATATGTGACACCCCACACGTGATCGCTTAGCCAAATGGTCGCAGTATTTGCAGGTCCTCTGCCGACCTTTACCTGGGCTCGGGTGATGTGATGGTGGGCTTAATTAGTGTGGGTAAAACCACTAAGATAATAGCAAATTTTTCTCGTTCTAACAGCTAATAATTATTTCAGCCGAGAATGACTGAATAACCACTAAGATATTTCATGGCACATGAATTATTCAACTCAGTCAGCCATATAGAAATACAACACACACAAAAAGTTAGAGCAGTCTTACATCACAGGATATACCACCTTATTATGTCATCTATTGTTTGTGGTTTTCCCAATTAGTGAGGGGAACTGAACAAACTACTTAATGTCAGCCTACCCGCCGCATAGCAGTAGGTAAAGGGTCCAGTAAAGCGAGATTTAATATGACGTGATCAAAATAGATCCTAAAGCCTGTCAGGAATAAATAATGTGCTTATAAACTACAAGCCAGAGACACAGATGGATAAAATTTGAAAAATTGTTCAGATGTGCCCACACTTGACTGCCATTGCAGGGCTCCTCTAAAAGGTTCTAAAAGAACTAAAACGTTCCGCAGACTGGAATATTTTTAGAGATGTTCCAACTGAGGGAAACCAAGCATTCTACTTGGTACAGCTACAGCTGGTAATTTAGTGATATGAAACTCATAACAACTAATTGACAAAACTGACTAACAGAACAGAACTTATTATCCTACATATAGACTCCTTGTGTATGTAGAATACATGGAGGTATAACCTCTTAACTAGAACTGAACTAGACACAGCTGATGCCAATGCCACTGAAGGTCATAGATTACACAAAATAAAGTTAGCTGAAATAATAGACATCTTCCAACAGAACAGTCACAGGATCATGTGTTAATGTTACTGCATTAGTCACTCCTTGTTATTGCAATAGTGTTCCCCAGGAATTAAATCGGCAATTTTTGGGAGGCAGAAATTCACTTAGGGGGAAATCACAGGTTATATTGCATAAGATCAGCCTTCAGAAACTTGCCAGAGTATGGACTAGCATTCAGATCACTACGATTATCAACATCTTGCGATAGTACTGGTCTCATATACAGTGACATCTGATAACATTACTTGACGTACATATTTACATGTATATTTATAGACACAAACACACACACTTTTGTCCTAGGTGACCACAACAAGCTAGCCAGAGCAACTAATTGCTCCGAGTGTTGGTGATACCTTCTAGCAATGTAGACCTATTGGAATCAATACTTCCTTATTACAAACACACTCTGAGAACACTCACCTTGCCATCACTTCAGCAATGTCAGGTAACTCTATGATCAAATGTTGACACTTCTTGAGCCATCATTCACAGCTAGTCTAAGTCAGAGACATCGAAAGCAGCTTCACCCACTCCATCCCACTACAAGGAAAAGCAATAGAAAAACAAAACACACTGAAGTGAATAAATGCAATCATGAAATTCAACTTGTACTCTGCAAGCTGATCCTACCAAGAAATTGTTAGAAACAGTTTATCAAACTCTAGCTAAGAGGTATAGTCTCTTAAAAATATTCACTAACACGGCGGTTCTGGATCTCTAGATTGGAGTCAGTTGTAACAGGCATGCATGAACACATACTGTAGTATAATGCAGAAATAGAACGGTCAAGAAAGTGTGGTAAAAAACCACAACATTAATTTTAGAGGTTAGTGACAGGGAAGAAACGTCAGCTCTATATATTATAGAAGAAACATTCCTACACAGGAAACTAGTTGCACACACAGGCATACACTACTAATGAATGACAGGATTCAGTTTTGATCAATACTCATTCACTGATTAAAAATTTCGGTATCACAAGTTACGACCAAGGATGAAGTGATGGTAAAATAACTTAATTAAGTATTACATAAAGATTCATTATTACTACATAAAAATATACAGCTTCATACTAAAATATATTTATTTTTAATTTCTGTAGTATCTGTAATAATAGTTCAAATGTTTCGGCTCCACGTAGCCTTCATCAGTGACTTTTTAAAAGTGATAAAATAAAATACATTTCTTTTCCCATCCTATTTTAATGTATAAATAAGGCTATAGAAAAAACCCAACTTTGTTTCAACACAGAATAGTATGACATTCACTTCTAACATTCAAATAAACTGAATCAAACCTTCTCTTGCTTGCTGCTCTCACACTCATAGCACTCTTTCTATCATTACAGATTCATCACCCCTTCCTACTAATACCTGTATTAGGTAGACATCTATTGCTACTGGACTTAGTACTGCTTGATTATACTGGCTTCCCTGAGGCTCCATCATTACTTTCTATACTTCTAACCCTAAGGAAAACGGCTGCACAGGTAGCTAACTATCTGTCCTTACTTAAGTGATCGACTTCCGTGGCTGCATTAATGCGGCCGCTATTGTTTTTGTTCCCCATTTAACTTCAATAAATCCACCTGATATGAATTCTCACTTCAAATAAATGCTTCGCCCAGACATCTTGAGAACTAATGTGGAGTTGTTGACTGCAGCTACTTACTTACAAATTTCTTTATACATAGTGAAGGCCTACTATAAAAGACATCAGCTGTGTTCAGATATCGATATAGAAGCCGTTGACTTCCATCCCATCATATTCATACTTGATTATTAAAGTTCAAAACCACTAGTCATACCTAAATGTTTTTTTAATCAAACATTTAGGCTGCTATTAAAAACAACAACATTGATCAAGCATGTTTATACCTAGTCAAACAAATATTATCCAAGAAATCCCATCATATTGAACTGCTGCACACTAACCACTGTCAATACGATAAATATATCTCTGGCCAACTCTTAGACACACTTCTGAGGATCTCATGACTCATACAGATTGTAGACAAGTTCAACACCCTATTATCCCTATCATCATTAGGCTCTTCCGGCTTGTCACCCAAGGGGGAGCTAAGTTAGACAATGTGAATGGGGGAGGGGGGGGGAAATCGACATTAAAGTCAATCATGCAATACACCTTATAAGATGTAATTCTGTGTCAAGACTTAGAATAAAAATTTCCCCACTCTCTTTTTTTTTTTTTTATTTTTTTTTTTTCCTACTTAGCCTTACACCTTAGCCACTGTCATCATGTATACCACTGTTAATTAAAAATTGCCAGTACACTAATGAGAAAAAACAACAACACAATCTCACTAAAGTACTAGGGAGGTGGGGGGCATTTCATTAGTTACAGTGGCCGAGTGTTTACTGCCACTCCTGACGATAATATGGAACATGTATATGAAAAAAACCAAAATGAAACAGGTTTTGAGTTTGTTCTCTCAGACTATTCCTTGTCAGATGGCGTATTGTCACAGCAATTTCTAAATCTAATAGTACGGCACGTAAATTGCCCATTCAAAATTGTGTGGGAAAATCACTCTTCAATTGAAGTCGCACAGAGAAAGTGAAATAGCACGTAACTAAGTGAAATAGCACGGTAACTAAGTGGAAACTAAGTGAAATACCACATAGCTAAGTAAAATAATACGGATAAGTGTGCACGCATGCAGTATTAACCTTGGAAACGTACAGTTGGAGAGATTCTAGTTGGAGACAATGTCATTCTGTACCACAGAAGCTCTACCCATATTAGACGGAAAGTTTTCAACATTTTAAGGAGCAATAGGTTGAAATCGAAATTCCAGAGGAATCTAACTGAAATACAAAGATAGTGAGTGACTGATACAGTGTAGCTACAAGTGCAAATGATAAAAAAAAAAGATGGCCTACTATTAGCGAGTGATAGCACGGGTAACCTGTACTTTTGGGATCAATAGCACTCGTAAAGCAATTGAAATAGCACTCTCTCAGTACTATTTCAATTGCTTTACGAGTGCTGTTGATCCCTAATAGCACTGTTACCCATGCTATTACTCATTATTCGATAACCCACACTTTCAGCAATGAATTGGCAGCAGAAATGATTAGTTCAGAGTTACATGCTTTCCAAGTTTGGCGGGGAGAGGTGTTTAAAGAAAACTCTGTTTTTTTTGTCATATCAAATAATTTGCAAAACTCCTAAATACAATTCATTAGCTATCTATTAAACACTACACATCACAGTATTTAGTACACTTACTTGTTATCGCATAGCATAAGTGAATTCCTGCCATTGCAGTCCTCTTCTCCTTTATCATCACTCACGTGTAGCACAAATACAGCCTAGCCAACAAAACGAACCACCTCCTAAATCAATCTTGCAGGGTCACCAAGGACAACTTTCCACAAAGGTCGAAGGTGACAGCTAGCAACAAGAGCGCGCGCAAAGACATCGCTTGAGGTCAAAGGTGAGGGTCAGCCGTTCTGCACATAACGTCTTTCGTTTTTTTGTCTAGACCTTATCGGACTTCAGCCGCCGACAATGAATTATTCATAATTATGAGGTTGGCACAATATTTGAGGTTTTTTATTTGTTCCACTAGACTAGAACGAATCGAGTAATGGCAGTTGACTAGACTTTCTTTCCCAGAGTAGCAGTTAGGTAATGGGTCTCGTTTGCTAGACTAAATTCAAGCAGAGTAGAATAGGGTTTCATTTTGGAGTTTTTACCCTGACACCAGTGGGAACTCTGGGTAGCCACTCTGATAGAGTATTTTTCAGTTAAAATTCTTATAGCTACATACCATGATCCAAGTTTAAGACAGATTTCTTATTTAGTGACTTCTTTTTCACTCATTTACAACTCCAGTGAAGAATTTGTAAGAAGTCTAATAATTTAATGATTATAGTTTCTATTCTAGTGGGCCATCCTCTACAGTGACCTCTTCCCAGTACATTTAAGAGTACATTGTAGCCAGAGGTATGTATTTATGTGTGCATGCAGGTACGTATGTCTGTGAGTATGTATATAGGTGTATATGTTATTATTTATTTATGTATGTATGTATGTATGTATGTCAGAATGCATGCATACATAAGGTATGTACTAGGAAGGACACAATTTATGGGAGAAAAGAAACCACAACATAGAGTATGAGATCAACTGGGCACAACCAAACTAAGTCATGCATGCAAGAGTGCAATCCAAGTCAGTACTGTGCCCCACTCTCACAAATGTATACATGCACACACACACACGTCCTTTGTTCACCACTACTAATAATTGATCAAGTGGCACTTTAAGAGGGTGGCATTGTTGTCATTGCATAGTATTAACTACATTAGCTGGTAGTCTTTGCATTTGTGCACAGCAAGGCCACCTCTATTTTCTGAACCATCTCCCACACTTGTTGCATTGGAGGGCTCCCTTCTGTTCATAAAAACCAAATATGCCACGTCAACGACTTTAATTGCCGCCTTTATGCACTTTGATGGTCGTTGTCCTGAGAGGGATGCAAGGTGCTCTGCAGGGGTATGAGCGTGATGTGCACCAATTGACGCCACCAAGTGACAACCTGTACTCATTGTATGCAAAACAGACTTGCAATCGGCTTTAGCCAATGATTTCCACACAGGGAAAGTAGATGACTACCCAGGGGTCACCATGTGGGGCGCTGACTGAGTGCAACACATCCCACGGCTACACACACACATCCAAACCAAACACATGCAAACACAATCCCATTTTTTAATTAGGGAAGTATGGTAGAATATATTTGTGGTTCCTGGGGATGAAGAAATCCTTCTAGAATGCACTTATCTTGCTACCATGGGAACAATTCAAGGAATAGTGCTGGTCAGGAAACATAATTACAACAACAACCCTGATCTTCAAAATAGAGCCGGTCAGGATATTGCAACATTTCATATTATATTCAGGGCACTTAGCATAAGTAAGTCGCAAATATCTGGATCTTGCCTCAGTTTCTCAGCATACATATGTATGTGTAATTGGCAAGTGTCCAATGCAATCACTAATTCTAATTACCACAGTTGATTGTGCTAAAAGTTTGTGCTAGGAGACCATCTTTCCCAGCGTCTCTCAGTGGCTGTGCAGTGAGGGAGTGAACTGTGCTTGTCTTGGGAACAATCACCACCGAATCCTTTTCTCAATGGTTTATTTTCATATTATTATTACTTATTTATTATTTTATTTACTTACTTATTCATTTGGTTGTTGGCTTTTTTTTACCTATTATTATTAATTTATTTATTTATTTGAATTCTACGATCTTTTGCCTTGCCAGCACTTTTATTATTATTATTATTTTTCTTCTTGCATTGTTTGGTTATTTTATAGTTTATTTATTTGAAAAATAATAATAATTGTTTCTTATTATTACTATTTCTATTATTATTATTATTATTATTATTATTATTATTATTATTATTATACTACAACTATTATTATTATCATCATCATAAGTATGTATTTGCATCATTTTATGATATAAAAGTGTCTAAACATACATCCATAAATAATAATAAAAAATAAACCTTATTGTTGATAATCTTAGCTACCTTATGACCAGGCTACAGCAAACCAGGTAGGCTAGATCAATAACTTAGGCCACAAACCAAGCCAAGCAAGTACCAGGCTGGGGTGACCGTATCTTATCAAGTAAACAGTCTAACCATGCTTGAATAGTGAGTGCAACCTCTACAGTTGCTACTTCCCACAACCCAGTAATACCAGGTGGCTGGGCTGCCTACCTATCCAAGAAGTCTGATTACTACAGTGTATGTATATAGGTGCTCAAAATAAACTGGAAAAGCTCAGTGAACATTCTTTCTGATTCTTGGTGTTGTTCTCTGAATGGTAATTTAGTGCAGGTATAATTTTAATGATAATAATAGCAAATTTTCTCCTTTTTTTTTTTACAGCAGGGAGAATGACTGAATAATTTACTAGTAATACTGGCTACTGTTTATGGGACACGACTTATAAAGGAAAAGTTCTTTATTATAATTATTAAAGAGATACAAAACTTGCAACTCAGCTACTACATGGAAAACTTAGTTACTACAACCATCATCCCAACCACACCTAGCCTAGTGGTGCATGGAGCTAATTACTAACAACCCCCCCCCCCCCCCCACCACCCACCCCCAAACAGCAGCAACATACATTCACACACAAACACACTTTAACCTCATGAATAGACTCTGATACTGCTTAGCCATGCTTTGTACTGTACTGTACTTTGTTTGAGTGATTACAATATTAGCATCTACATCAGGTGTTATGATGTGTGACAAACACATGGAGATTATTGTCAACATTAGTTTCAATTAAAACATTTCCATTCTCAGAGTTTACATTGGGTTCATCACTTGCAGGGTCAACTTCATCCAGGATCATTTGCTGACTCTCTTCAAATTTGGTGATTATACTTTCTTCAGAATCTCGAACAGCATGCATTTTCTTCCTCCCTTTGAGAATATACTGTGTAGCCATTTGTTTACATGAATTTATGAAGCAGTAACACCTCAAGTAGTACAAAACTTTCACTCTCTCTTTCCAAGGCATCAAATAAAGTTTTTCTATATCCTCTAATGGTACTCCCTGCAATAAATGGTAAACATGTTACATATATAGCTATATATATAATGATGTGCTTGAGCACAAATGGCGAGCGAGCCTACAACTACACTATTGTTAAATGATTGATAATAACGTCTAACACTCAAGCTACTAAAAAAAGGTCAAGTTTTTTTAAATCATGTATACGGTAAAGGGTTTTAATGCCATTGTAACCACTTGCCGCAACTGTTTGAATTGAAAAAAACAAACAAACAAACAAACAAAACAAGTCGCGTCATTTAAACGTTTTCTTTGTGATATTCTTGTAGCTATACCGCACAATACTTTCACACAACTGGACATACTTAAGCAAGACTTACATTCGTGGTTAATCTAGTGAGCCAAGCATTTTCAAGTAAATACTGTTGCGTAGGGCTTATAACTATGACAAATAGCGTATTAACTTACCACCGCCACTAACTCAAATAGAATTGGAAGTCCGGTAAGTTTATAAGTTTTAACTGTACCACAAGAATTCAAAGTAATATACAATTCAATTTCTAGGGTGATACGGTAATGATTGATAACCCAGAGGAATCTGTTTAGTGAAGTTTGGGATGGGGTCAACTCCCGAACTAACACAAAAATGCCAGGGTCAAAGTTAAAAAATGACATATGTACGTCCACACACATAATATAAACAAATATCCCCGATTCTCAATTTGACTCGCCTGCCAATACTTACTGCATGAGTCAGTACGATGTGGGGAGATTTTTCAAAAGCATGTGTAAATATTTTCATGAGCCAAAGGTGAGTGAAAATACAAGCGTGCATGAGAGTGAAATGCCACCCAAATATCGTACACCGAGTGTAATAAATTGTTTATTGTACATTAGATATTTTCCAAAACTGTACAACAGTTGAGCTTCAAAGCCTCGTCGTTCAGAGGTAAATACATCTAAAATACTGTTGTCCAGAATTACTTACTACTTGTTATAAGTACATTATTGGCCAAGTTATTCAGCAGTGTTTATCTAGTCTACAACTTGCACTTTATACATTTTAGGAACGATTTATTATCTGAAATCTGTAAAATCATTATGTTTCAATAAATAGTGTGTGTGTGTGTGTGTGTGTGTGTGTGTGTGTGTGTGTGTGTGTGTGTGTGTGCTACGAATCTGAGAAAGTGATCACTTATTGTCACTTACTTGTAAATAACACAACACATTAAACTAATTATAACTTTTACCACATGCAGTTTTATTGCAGATAGTCAAACTTACTTTAGTCTCTGGCATGCCAAACAATACTACCACAAATAATATTATCACATTGGCCGCAAAGACAAACAAAGTCCCTGAAATCTGAAGGGGAGTGCTGATAAGTACAGGTCCTATCTGGTTCGAAACAATAATTCCAATCCAAAATGCAGTGGTGCATATAGAAGTCACAATGCCTGAAATAATAACATGAAATAACAGTATTGAACACTTTACTCTTGTGTGGAAGTAGATGACCACGCAACCTGAGCACCAGTTGCATTAAACCAGAGGACAAGGCAATTGGAATGCTTCAAATGTATTAATCCAAAAAAAGTCAAGCAGGAGTGTTTGCACTTAGACCTTACAACAATGTGGTTACATGAGTTACAATAGTGACATATGAATGGGTTATTATGCACATAAACACACCATTAGCAATACTGAAGTGCTTTAACATGCAGTACCTACAACAACACACCAAGGAACACGTATTTTAACCCTTTCACCAGCAATGCTATATGGCGCTCTACGTACAATTGGCAATTCTCCATTTTAAAACACTATTATCGCAATCTACTCTTACGCTACACATTGGTCTGGTGTCGTTTCTGGTAATAAAAAAAATTGAAAAGGGAGAACTTGTTGTTTTCTGTTTCTGCTGCTGTTGTTTCATTCCATAAGGAATGGCTTCAGGAACACTTAACTGTTGAGCATCTGTCTGCCTGAAATTTTTTTTATAGTACAAGGTTCAGAAGCTCCAAATCCATCAAATAGAAGACATTTTTACATTAATATTGTTAGCATTATCAACCAGTAATTACTCTCCTCATTAGCTGTACAGTTATCTCAGTTGAATATAGCCTTAATTAGCACGCAGCAAGTTTCTAATAAGGGAAAGTACATATCTACATGCGGGCAACATTTAATAGGGAAAATACCATTTAGCATATCATAATGACGAATTCAACGCGGGTGAGGATTGAATGACAATCCGGTGATGAAACGGAAGAAATTAATGACAGCAAAATAAAATGGTGACAATGTATTAGAGCCTAATGCATTAGAGTCTACGGGAGAAGTCTGGTTTGAAGTTTCTGAGGAACTTTGTGGTGTTGTGATTGCATTAACCTATATTTTAATGACAAGTAATTTTTAACTACAGTTTGGTGAGACAAAATTGATCCTATCATAGTGTTTCAAACAGTTTACTCTTTAAGCTGGAAGCACTCACTGTATTTAGTCCAAACCTACAGCAGCTCTGAGACCGTCAGAAATTGAGCTTCCGTTTGTACTGCTAATGGAAAGTCTTGAGATCTTATCTCTTCTCTGTGAGGACTAATACACCTATTTTTGCATCACAGCTAATATTTCTGTCCTAAGCTGCTTTAAAAATTCATCTCTTGCTAAAAGTCTAATAGAAAAGAAATTAAAAAAAAATATCATGTTACCCAGCTGGTGGCCATTATGACAGTGAAAGGATTAACGTAATCATGCCAGTAAAAGATACACTTTAACTAATACATTAATTCAAAATACGTCAATAAGTACAAAACGCATCATATACATCATACAGATTGATAGTAAGTATCCCTTACCTCTTGCCGGAAGCGGGAAAAGTTCACCCATCAAAATTAATGGAATATTGCTGAGAACAAAAACTATAATAAATTAACCCACCCACACCACATACATAGTGATCGGGCACACCTTACCTACTGGATCCATTGAAACCAATCACATAAACAGAGACCAAAACCAAGCAAACATATCCCAGGACTACTGACTCTTTACTTGAATTGCTTATATTGTCTAAGTCAAACAATATGATGAAAATAGATGATGCACTAAGTCCAAAAAACATAACAGCAAGTCCAACCAAAAACACAGTCTTTCTTCCAAACTACAACAAAAAGTATTTCAATGAATAATTGCAAGGCAAGAGGAGACAGAGCTAGGGGAGGGAATAAAGGAAGATGACAGAACAATGACATTTTTAAATAAAGCATTTGCTAGTACTGCTCTTCTAGCAAAGATTTGTAACTCAGGACATAATTTCAAAATCATTCTGACTGATTAAACTAAAGGTCTTATAGATGAACAACCATGACTAACAATGGCTGCACAAGGATAAACTAGTTCAATTAATACTCACCTTATCAATGAATAAAACTGTAGCGATCATTACCAGCAGACCAGCAGCTGCAAATGAGAGGGAAGCTGTAAATCCTGGGAGACCAATTCTGCAGAATATGGTCACTGAAAAATACCTACCAGTAAAAATAATTAATAGGTAATACTGTGACATCACAGTGGGTGACATTTTCAGTCCAGGCATGCATGTACATATTATTGGTGAGCAACAAATCAAGAGACTCAGGAATATTTGTTTGTATATATATTTGGACATACACATGTCATTTTTGTACTTTGACCCTTACACCTTTGTGTTAGCTCTGTGGTCGACCCTGTCCCTAACTTCACTAATCAGAATTCTCATGATTCATCCAAATCATCACAAAACAACAACAACAAAAACAACAACAAAAACAACAACAAAAAAACAAAAACAAAAAAAAACAAAAAAACTGGACACCACTAGTGTGTGTGTGTGTGTATGTATGTGTGTGTGTGTGCATACACATATGTATGTATGCGTGTATGTATGTAAGTGTGTGTATGCATACATGTGTGTATGTATGTGTGTGTATGTATGTGTTTATGTGTGTGTATGCATGTATGTATGTGTGTGTATGTATGTATGTGTGTATGTATGTGTGTATACATGTATGTGTGTATATATATGTATGTATGTGTGTATGTATGTATGCATGTGTGTATGTATGTATGTGTGTATGTATGTATATTATAAACAATATATTCTAAATAAACCCTCCTTTTATCAGTGTATTTCCCTCTGTAGTATTTGTACACCTAATTGGTCAGGCACTTGAAAAAAAGCTGTCCCCCCTCCCCCCCACCTACCTTGCATACACTTACATATACAGTATTGAAATCTTAATTGAATTACATTAGAATAGGTATTTCACTAACCAACTAATGCAGCTGTAACCTCCTTAGTCCCTCCCTCCCCAAACCACAGTCAGAAGGTCATTAAGAAGCATTTAGTTGTATTTGTAGAACTTACCCAACAAAAGTCCCACCTGTGAGTCTGGCAATGAAAATCAAACTATAGCCCAGCAATACCCTGCAACACACAACAAATTATGTGTAATGGAAGAAAATTAAAAAAACAATTAAAAAAAATAGAGAACACAGTAACAAGACTTAGTGCTGAGGTAGACATAAGTTATGAAAAAATAATTTGCGTACAGATATTATTTATAGAAAAAGAAATATGCTAATCTTAAACTACATACAAACTTGTGAGGGTAAAAATTCAGTAGTACGTTGAGGAAATAAAATTTGTATGAGTAGTAGCACGGGTAACTTGCTATTCGGTAGGGATTAATAGCATGAATGCGATTGAAATAGTACGAGGATTGTTTTTCGAATGCTATTGATCCCTAATAGCACAGGTTACCCGTGCTATCACTCGCTAATAGTAGGCCAGCTTTAAAAAAAAAAAAATTTGCACTGTAGCTACACTGTGTCTTCACTCATTATCTCTGTATTTCAGGATTAGCTTCCTCTGGAACTTTGTTTCCAACCTATGGCTTCTCCTAATCTGTTGAAAATTTTTGTCTAATACGAGTAGAGCTTCTGCGCTAAAGAATGACACTGTCTCCAACTAGAAACTACTTGAAACGTACGTTTCCAAGGCTAAAGCTGCACGCACGTACACTTACCCACACTATTTCACTTAGCTACCGTACTATTTCACTTAGTTTCTGTGCTATTTCACTTTCCCCATGCCATTTCAATTAAACAGGAATTTTTCCCATACATTTTTAATGGACAAATTACTATGTGCCGTACTATTAATTTTGTAATAGTACGGCGTGTAAGTTGCCCATTCAAAAATGTATGGGAAAAATCACTGTTCAATTGAAATGGCATGGGGAAAGTGAAATAGCACAGAAACTAAGTGAAATACCTTGGTAACTAAGTGAAATAGTGTGGGTAAGTGTGCACGCGTGCAACATTAACCTTGGAAACATACAGTTAGAGTAGTGTCTAGTTGGAGACAATATCATTCTTTACCACAGTAACTTGATGTAAATACTAAGCATATATAGCTGTGTATAAGCCTGTACATTTCTCACCCTCTGTATGTAGCTTTCAACACACCAGCGAACAGGTAACAACTATTACATATCTTATTGGCCATAGTATCTTGATGCAAATACTTTTTGTTTTACCTTTGAAACACTTTCCATTGAGTGATAAATTTTATCAACTCCAGAAAAGACTTTTTATTTAGTGTCTGCTCCTTGATGCTCAGCATTGTGTTGTCAATTTCTTCTTTATCATTGTATACATATTGAAGAACCTTCCTTGCTTGTACTTCCTTTCCATGTTTAATGAGCCACCTGGAATATTCAACAGGACATTCAATCAATATTGCTAACATTATGATGAACTTGATTAGCACTACCACAACATGATGTCAAAAAAAATGGCTGGCATTTTTTGAAAAAGAGATGAAATGTTTATCACAGGGTGAATTTGCAAAATGCTTTAATCATCAAAGGCACAATTCTTTCTCAACTAAAACAATTATTTTTGCTTTGTTAGTATGTTTGTGGCGAGTCAGCGAACTTTGAACTTTCATTACATTACATCATTATCAATTTCCACGCGTGGTGTGCGTCATGTAGAATTATTACAATTTTCTGATAACAAAGTCAGTTCTAGTTGGTGTAGCTTAGTTAGTTAGTTGTGGGTGCTAGCTGCTCGCTACAAGTTACACAACATGTTAATAAGCCACAAAAAAAATTCTAGCTTCTGTGAGAACAATAGAAACAAACAAAGTTACATGATTATGTCCTTGCCACCCCAGGCTGGTGGTTAAAAAAGCTTTGGCCTCATATTAAAGATATGATGCAATGTTCATAATGATTGAAATGAAGTTGCACACTACATGTCATGGCATATGTTGTGCACTCATATCTAAGAGGCACAGCCTAATCACTCAGCTAGTTGGAGGCACCATTCTATGAGATTACAAATAGACAAGGCAGAACAATAAGTGCTTATACTTGTCATACACATAGCTATGCTCTAAATATTCAAACATTTAAATATTCCATATGTACAAGGACTTTGCCATCATGTGTGCCGGTTTCTATAGGATGTGTTAAATGTGGTGATTACTGTTCAACATGTTTGTATGTTTGTTTCAGGCTTAGTTTAGTATACAATATATAATCTCACTGTCATTGTTTGTTGGTTCTGTATTCAGTCCTGCTTTGTGCATGACTTTGTATGAACATTGTAAATAAAATCTAAGAGGCTATACGCAGAGTGTGTACCTGGGTGGCAGAGAGACAACTACCAACAGGACGGGAGTAGACTACGCAGAGTGTGTACCTGGTGGCAGAGAGACAACTACCAACAGGACGGGAGTAGACTACGCAGAGTGTGTACCTGGTGGCAGAGATCCAACTACCCCACCATTACGGGAGTAGAATACGCAGAGTGGTGTACCTTGGTCAGAGAGACAACTACAACAGGACGGAGTAGACTACGCAGATTGTGGTACCGGTGGCAGAGAGACACTATACCAACAGGACTGGCTAGACACGCAGAGTGTGTACCTGGTGGCAGAGAGCAACTACCAACAGGGACGGGAGTAGACTAGCAGAGTGGTTACTTGGTGGCCAGAGAGACAACTACCACACGAGAACTAACGCATAGTGTGTACCTGGTGCAGAGAGACAACTAACCACACATGGATACTACGCAGAGTGTGTTTACCCTGGTGGCATAGAGAACAACTATACCACCAGGAGACTACTCAGAGGTGTACCTGGTGGCAGAGATACAACTTACCAACAGGACGGGAGTAGCCTACGCAAAGTGTGTGTACCTGGTGGCAAGAGATACAACTACCAACAGAGACTACGCAGATGTGTACCTGTGGTGGCAGAGGACACTACCAACAGGACTGGAGTAGACTATGCAGATGTGTACCTGGTGGCAGAGAGCACTACCAACAGGACGGAGTAGACTAAGCAGAGTGTGTACCAGGGGTGGCAGAAGAGACAACTACCAACAGGACGGGAGTAGACTACGCAGAGTGTGTACCTGGGTGGCAGAGAGACACTACCAACAGGACGGGAGTAGACTAGCAGAGTGTGTACCTGGGTGGCAGAGAGACAACTACCAACAGGACGGGAGTAGACTACGCAGAGTGTGTACCTGGGTGGCAGAGAGACAACTACCAACAGGACGGGAGTAGACTACTCAGAGTGTGTACCTGGGTGGCAGAGAGACAGCTACCAACAGGACGGGAGTAGACTACGCAGAGTGTGTACCTGGGTGGCAGAGAGACAACTACCAACAGGACGGGAGTAGACTACGCAGAGTGTGTACCTGGGTGGCAGAGAGACAACTACCAACAGGACGGGATTAGACTAACGCGATTGTGTAACATGGGTGGCAAGAGACAACTACCAACAGGACGGAGTAACTATCAGAGTGTGTACCTGGTGCAGAGAGACACTACCAACACCAACAGGAGACTACGCAGATGGTACCTGGGTGGCAGAGAGACAACTACCAACAGACTGGAGTATACTATCAAGTGTGTACCTGGTGCAAGAGAAAACTACCACATGACGGGAGTAGACTACGCAGAGGTGTTGTACCAGGGTGGCATAGAGACAACTCCAACCGGAGGAGAGACTATGCAGAGTGTGGTACCTGGGTGGCAGAGAGATACAACTACCAACAGGACTGGAGTAACTACGCGAGTGTGTACCGGGGGGCAGAGATGACAACTACCAACAGCCGGGAGTAATACTAGGCAGGTGTGTACCTTGGTGGCAGAGCAGACAACTCCCAACAGTGAGGGAGTATACTACTCAAGTGTGTACCTGGTGGCAGAGAGACAACTACCAACAGGACGGGAGTAGACTACGCAGAGTGTGTACCTGGGTGGCAGAGAGACACTACCAACAGGACGGGAGTAGACTAGCAGAGTGTGTACCTGGGTGGCAGAGAGACAACTACCAACAGGACGGGAGTAGACTACGCAGAGTGTGTACCTGGGTGGCAGAGAGACCAACTAACCACCAGACGGAGTAGACTACGCAGAGTGTGTACCTGGTGGCAGAGAGACACTACCCAGACGGGAGTAAACTAACCGCAGAGTGTGTACCTGGTGTGCAGATAGACAACGACAACAGGATGGGGAGTAGACTACGCAGAGGTGTACCTGGGTGGCAGAGAGACAAACTACCAACATGACGGGAGTCGACTACAGAGTGTTACCTGGTGGCAGAAGACAACTAACCAACAGACGTAGGAAAAAAAGACTAGCAGAGTGTGTACCTGGGTGGCAGAGAGACAACTACCAACAGGAGACTACGCAGAGTGTGTACCTGGGTGGCAGAGAGACAACTACCAACAGGACGGGAGTAGACTATGCAGAGTGTGTACCTGGTGGCAGAGAGACAACTACCAACAGGACGGGAGTAGACTACGCAGAGTGTGTACCAGGGTGGCAGAGAGACAACTACCAACAGGACGGGAGTAGACTATGCAGAGTGTGTACCTGGGTGGCAGAGAGACAACTACCAACAGGACGGGAGTAGACTACGCAGAGTGTGTACCTGGTGGCAGAGAGACAACTACCAACAGGACGGGAGTAGACTAGCAGAGTGTGTACCTGGGTGGCAGAGAGACAACTACCAACAGGACGGGAGTAGACTACTCAGAGTGTGTACCTGGTGGCAGAGAGACAACTACCAACAGGACGGGAGTAGACTACGCAGAGTGTGTACCTGGTGGCAGAGAGACAACTACCAACAGGAGACTACGCAGAGTGTGTACCTGGGTGGCAGAGAGACAACTACCAACAGGACGGGAGTAGACTACTCAGAGTGTGTACCTGGGTGGCAGAGAGACAACTACCAACAGGACGGGAGTAGACTACGCAGAGTGTGTACCTGGGTGGCAGAGAGACAACTACCAACAGGACGGGAGTAGACTACGCAGAGTGTGTTACTGGGTGGCAGGAGAGAGAGAAAATACCAACAGGACGGAGTAGAAGTATAGACTAGCAGAGTGTGTACCTGGGTGGCACAGAGACAACTACCAACAGGACGGGAGTAGACTAGCAGAGTGTGTACCTGGGTGGCAGAGAGACAACTACCAACAGGATGGGAGTAGACTACGCAGAGTGTGTACCTGGGTGGCAGAGAGACAACTACCAACAGGATGGGAGTAGACTACGCAGAGTGTGTACCTGGGTGGCAGAGAGACAACTACCAACAGGACAGGAGTAGACTACGCAGAGTGTGTACCTGGTGGCAGAGAGACAACTACCAACAGGACGGGAGTAGACTAAGCACTAGTGCCATTTATTCTCCGTGCCCACTACTCTACAATCAGACAGAATGCTGGATGGATATATAACACAAACAGATTCAGCTAAACAACCAAAAAATTCCGTAACACACTATCAAAAGATGGTTACCCTTGTCAGTAATTATCTTATTTCATTACATAAAGAGTCGATCCGTTATCTTATTACCATTACATTACACAATGTTAATGTAATGTAAAGTGAACCATTCATAACTTACTTACACTCACTGAATCTAATAAAGATAACACAAGTAACTTACCTTGGAGATCTCGGAGCAAGTATCATCATCAATGACACGATTAATCCTCCCAGACTTTGGCAACTCAGAACTATTCTCCAGCCATACACAGCATCTCGAGCAAAGATGTTAAATATTACTCCCATCTAAGTAAGTAAATTAATACATTTAATAATAATAATAATAATAACATAAATACAGCACACTCATTCTATTAAGCCTATTAAACGGTGTGCTCTATTCATTCACTGAGTTTTGGAGCTGCCAGGAAAATCGCATGAATCGGACCCTTTACCAACTCTAAATTGCCACGTGTGAGAAGGAAAGGGTCTAGGAACAGACTCTATAACGACTTATTCTTAGCGTCCTCCAAACAACATTCCAATTGTTAAATAAATGATACCACCATGTCCCTAACTTGTGGAGTTTACAGCTAACAAACAATATCTAATTTTTAATTAGTGTCATAAATTTAACCAATTAATCCATCATCTGTGAAGTGTGTGCTATTCAGTACCACGTGTTGCTTTACTCAGGAGACAAATTGTGTGTGATATATTCGAGTGTATGACATAAATCATGAGTGAGAGGTACTCATGAGAGATGCAGTTCAATAATGTCTCTCTTCACAGGCATAATTTTAAACAATACAGAATTTTAAAAAATGTTTGTCTGTCACCAGGAATCGAACCCAGGACCACTTGCTTAACACACAAGCACTCTACCACTAAGACAACCAAACACCTCAATTCTGTAGTTACGCTACAGTCTCACTCTCTACGGAGCAACAGAATTTTTCTATTTTCAAAGATTCTTTTTATCCGTGGAATTTTCTTTTACTCTGCTAATTTATCATTTCACAATTCTTTCTCAGACTTTATTTTATATTTACTCATTAGATGTCTCCTAATAATACTTGTTGCTATAAATAGATTAGTACAACAAATAATATGATTATTAAAAATGAAATCAATAGAATTATGTTTATTAACAGTTATGTCTTTAGCTGAAAAAAAAGGTAAGCAATTGCCTCTAGGGTTTATTTCTTTAATTCGTGCTCCAACTAGTTTACAGGAAGACAAATACTGTAAATACGATATACAGATAGTAGCGCTTGATGTACTAACCCTTGCAAATTAGGAATGCAGTAGCAAAAGGTATTTGTATCCATTGCCTCTACCACAGTTCAGCTACATCCAGCTGCTTTCTTCTCACTTTCCTTGGCCAAAGTACTACTAACACCTTTAATGATGACACCTTACCAACTCGACACAGCATATTCACGACTATGCACTCCACTGCAGTCGGCGCTGTTACTGAAAATACTTTACCAACTTGGCTCAGGCACACTGTCATTGTTACTGACTGACGAGCAGTTTATTATGTAAATATTGGCTGCAAGATGAACAAAAATGTTGCTGGAAAAGACTCCTGTTTAATTAAAAGGTATAAATTGATACTGTGTAGGGCATACCATAAATTGTTCTGGCTTTTTTTGGCCGCACATAGCAACGCGCACCGCCCGTAGATTCATACATTAATTTATTCCCCGCCAATACCCCACCATTCGATAATACGCGAGCAGAAACAATCGCGCAGTAGCAGCAAAAGTATATTTCGCGAATTTCTTCAAAACGGTAAACAATTCAATTTCCTAGGATGATATGGGTAATGATCGATAAACCAGAGGATTCTGTTCAGTGAAGTTTGGGACGGGGTCGACCACTGAACACAAAAATGCAAAGATCAAAGTACAAAAATGCCATACATACGTCGAAACATATTTATAAACAATTCTCTACCATTGATTAAGGTTACATAAGTTTCCCTCTCCTGCTCTCTTTTTTCTGAACTATCTGAGATTTTCTTATCCCCCACCTCTCCTTTCTTCAGTTCTTTCTTCTTGAGTCATGGAGTTTCCTTTTCCTTTGCCTATCTCTCCTGCTTCTCAATTTCTGCCCTACTATATCATGATTGTGAACTTGAGCTTTGCGAAACTTTGCCTTCCTCTAGGAAACTAACTCTTCCACCCACTTTTTAGTTACCATATGACCTTTTACCTTCTCTTTCATACTTTTGCAATACTTTTTGAAATCTACGCCGCCTTCCCTCGTCTATTGCCCCCGCTTTTTTAGAATTAACCGTTGTATACTAAATGTGACGACACTTTACCTGCCATGAGATGACGATGGTTTACCAAATAGTTTAAGCGCATGAATTCTTCATGAATACACACACCATCGTCGTCGTTACTGACACACAAGCGTATCATTACATAGATAGCAAATTTTATCGTTCTAAACAGCCAATATTAAGTTAATTAAAACTTAACTTGACGTTTTGACTTTTTCCTGAAGTTGGTCCCTGAAGAGGACTTTGGCAAGAAGTCAAAACATCGGGTTAAACATAATATTGGGTGTTAGAACGAGAAAATTCGCTATTATTTCAATAAATTATATATATTTATTATGTACTGAACAGGGCCTAATGCCTGTTGCCACGTATGAAATACCTTAAAGTAAACAGTTGGAAGAAAGATACAGTCGTGGAGTACCTTACCAAACTCATTAGCTTTAATTAATTTATACTAAACCAATTGCTGTACCATTATGCTCAACTATATATATATAGTACTTATTACATGAGTCAGAGTGTGATATGGCGAAATATTTCATGAGCAGGCTAACCACCCCCTCCCCCCCCAAGGAGTGACTTAATATCATATATCATATTCACTACTAGTGATGTGCAACATTAAGGGACTATCATCAGGATGTTTGTATAGTCCCTTAATGTTGCACATCACTAGTGCTATGGAATTAAATTGTTAACTTTGTCACTTTATTGTTTCTTAAAGAAATATATCTAACTGTGCATCATGGATCTTCACAAAATCAATGATTATATTATCACATCCCCGGGTATGTAAAATATCATAGACAACAGGCACTCACCGCATATCCACTAACTGCAAATATATTAATGACTGACAATAATCTTCCTCGATGCTTCTCTGTTACAATTTCTCCAATAAACACTGGTGTTACAAAATACATGGCTCTAACAAATCATAACAAAAGAATTGCATATAAAATATCACATGATTTAGTTGCCACACGTAATAATAAATAACAATTTTAGCAGGCTAACAATCAGTCAGGATATTCAACTCATTACAAAGTGCTACCTTTATGGGTACATTGCATTCTAAAATCCTATTTTCGTTCCGTGTAGGCAGAGCAATATGGTAAGAAAAATGACACGACAGAAGTAAAATTTTAATCATCACATCCCACTACCTCCTCCACTCACTACCTCCTCCACTCACTACCTCCTCCACTCACTACCTCCTCCACTCACTACCTCCTCCACTCACTACCTCCTCCACTCACTACCTCCTCCACTCACTACCTCCTCCACTCACTACCGCCTCCACTCACTACCTCCTCCACTCACTACCTCCTCCACTCACTACCTACTCCACTCACTACCTCCTCCACTCACTACCGCCTCCACTCACTACCGCCTCCACTCACTACCTCCTCCACACACTACCTCCTCCACTCACAGTCACTAATGCAATATTATGAGTAGCTAACCCTCAGTGTGCATGCGTGAGAGGGTTATAGCAGCCGCCATGTCTGTTTGTCTCTCTACAAGTCCAGATTTTGGAGATTACTATTAATTAATGATCTAATTAGTTAAGTATTCCCAGATTTTGGAGATTATTATTAATTAATGATCTAATTAGTTCAGTATCTTGCTTCCCACGATAGTTTTCTGCTGAGCAGGCTGAGTAGGCTGAGTGCATCGGGGTTTTTGTTGAAACTACCGGTAAGTGTTCCTGCATGTTTAGCTTCTTTTATGCAGACAGCATCTGTTTTCATTACACAAACAATATGGATACCAGATTACTGTAGGTATAGGCCAAATAAATTCTTTTTTATTGGTCTGAGGAATGATTTTGTAATAGCTAGCCAGTATATAGTATTGCTGAGGCTTATAATTGCATTTTCTATTAATGCGGTATAATATATTTAATGTTTGGGTATAAACATGGCCCATAAATTTAACTCAAAACTGAGTGGATGCTTTAATAGCACCATTCTTTAGAAAGACTGCTACTGGCTGCCATAGTAGTGCAGAGAGCAATTCAGAACAATAGCAGTTCACAAAACCTGAGTTCGGAGTATATAGAAAGTCATCTTTTGAACCCGGAGGAACACTACTGATTATGAAGTTCATCCATTCATGCATGAACACTACTACCTTCTGCTAGTGCTGGTACAGAAACATACAAGATATTTCTGCCGGGAATGACTGAATATCATTAATTATAAGCTCGCTGATGGTGTTTGTTGAAGCTTTATCTACAATGAATAAACATGAAGGCTTTTAGTTTTACTATTGACATCATATACTAGGACTTCCCGAATGCTTTATTATGACTCAACGCTTTGGGTCTCGGAGATCAGCTGTGCACTAATGATTGGGAAAACTGTAGGTTACGTTGTGTTTTTTTTTTTGGGGGGGGGGGTGGGGGGAGGGGTGGAAGAAGGAATTTTTAATGGTGAGGACATTTTCCAAATTTTGAATGGCCCTGACATTTATGTGTGTTTGTGTGAGTGCATGCATGTCTGTACTATAGAGACGACTTAAGTCCACACTAAATTCTTAAGTTCCACTCACCAGGCTGACTACAAAATAATGCAAAATAAACTTCCCACTATAGTAGTACAAATTTAAGTTAAAAACTAGTGAACACTGCCAGCTGCTCTAGTATGTGTTTTTATCTCTGCATCTGCATGGAATGAACATCAGAAAATAACAGTTTTGCTAGACAGCTACATAAACATAGACAGCATGTGCTTGCACATGTGCGCTAAGAATACTTAACCCTTACCAAACTGAATTGAGACAGTGAAAAAACCCCGACATAGACACATTTAATTAACCACTACTGTGGATACCATGCACGAACTTAATTGGCGAGCGAGCGTAGCGAGCGAGACACTTACAGGGGTAACACAATCGAAAATCGGGGATGTTTGTTTATTTATTTATTTATTTATATATATGGACGTACGTATGTCATTTTGTACTTTGACCCTCGCGTTTTTGTGTTAGTTATGTGGTCGACCCCGTCCCAAATTGCACTAAACAGAATCCTCTGGTTTATCGATCAGTACCCGTATCACCCTAGAAATTGAATTGTTTACCGTTTGAATTCTTTTGCGGGTGCAGTTTTTCTATTCGAGTTAGTGGCGGTGGTAAGTCAATGCGCTCTTTGTCATGGTTATAAGCCGTGCGCAACAGTATTTACTTGAAAATACATTGTCCACTAGACTACTGCGAAGGTAGTCTGTGTAGGTGCATGTCCAGTTGTGTCAAAGCATTGTGTGTTACAACCACTACTTAGCTAAAGAATATCACAAAGAAAACTTTTAAATAACATGTATTGTTTTGTTGTTGTTTTTTTCCTTCAATTCAAGCAGTTGCAGAGTTGTTACTATGGCACTGAAATCCCTTTACCCTGTATGCTAAATTAAAAAACTGGACCTTATCAGTTGCTTCAGTGTTAGAAGTCAAAATCATTCATATAAAAATAGTATAGTCTTTAGGCTCGCTCGCCATTTGTGTTCAAGCACACCACTAGTTACTATTACATAGTTAAGTTGAGCAGAGCACTTGGGACACAAGTCGTTATCTTTTTATCTATGCAAATTCTGATTATACAAGTCTAATTCATGTAGCAGCAAAGAATCTTTCTTTGTAGGATAGATGGCATTGATAGTGTGAAGAAGAAGCTCCATACCTCCTAGACTCAGCTGTTCGTGGAGAACAAGCATACCTGACCCATCTGTAACAGTACCATTACCTTCAGGCTTATCTCCATTTTCGCTCCTGGCATCTAGGTCCACGAAACTTACTTGATTTGCTCACTGAATTAGCTCAATTCTTACTACTGCTAGAAGAAGTGAAGAACCTCGTGAGTGGTAGAAGTCTGGCCACTTGCTGCGGCCACAATAAGTAAACTTAGTATTGTAAAATCCCAATAAAATATACCAAAATGACCCTCACTTCATGCAAACACCAAGCATATTGCGGTAATTGGGGGTTTAATATCCCATGGCCTGACCAAATCAAATTGACCCCTATCCGCAGGGAAAGGGTTATGTTACAGATACCTATATCTTACCCAACGCCTAAGCCAGCTAGAAGCCTTCCCACAAACACCATCCTGCAAAACAATTATACAAACAAAATAATAAGAAAATATATACAATCATAATTTGTATTAATTTAAATATATACAAACATGATTTGTATTAATTTAAATATATACAATCATTAATTTCACTTCCAAATATCAAATAATCACTTGCATTGCATTAGTACGCAACTAATTCAAAACCACAAAAACAAACTAAAAACATGAACAAAACAAAATAACAGCTAACCCTAAATGGATCGCAGCAGTATGGATGAGTCCCCCAATAAAGACTAGACCTCCTCCAATGATCAAAACTGGCTTTCTCCCTATAAGGTCTGACAGTGGTCCACCACACAAAGCTCCGACAACTCCACCAACAGAAAACAAAGCCGTAATTAAGCCCTATAAATGTGAAGGTCATACATACTAATTAGTATGTCATCATAAATTATCAAAGTCAGTGATGCTGTTCTGACCTTTTCTTTCTTACCAAGATTGAACTTGTCTCCACATCATCTTCAAAATTACAAGACCGACTTGAATTATCATCCCTACCCACCGTATCATAGGACAAGTTGAGGGTCATCCGATATCCAACCATGTCCTTGATCCCATTCAGAGACCTAGGTACATTAACATTATCATGAGACTCAACTTCAACCCACAAATGATGCACTAATAAAGCTAGTGGCAATGCAGTTTCAATACTCAAGAGGTTTACTATAAACCCTAACACTTAGAATAAGAATATCGCATTTTGACTGGAACACTTCCTTTGGAGTATGTGGTTAGAAAGAGAGACGAACAGGCCCCTTATATTGACAAGATAGTTCGTGTGTGCTGTGCTCTGTGTAATATTTGTGACTCAGTGGTTCCATTAGATTAATTGTCTCATTGAAATAAAGTATAACAAATAATTTCATTTAAATTAACGCAGTAGTTTGTTTTATTCTTGTTATAGTTACACATTATTTTGTATCATTCTCCAGATTAATTTTATCCTTTCTCATTTCACACAATTAGTGAATAAAGAATATAGTAAAAAATTAAAGTGAACATGATTTGACAGTAGTTGGATATGTAAATAAATAGTTAAGTATTAGTATGATTGTTAATCCTATCTTGACCTTTTCCTTTTTTTCAATTTGAACTCCGGCAACGTCCGGCAAGTTGGACAGTACCACTTTCCTTTCGGGACTGACTTAATTTTTAAACAACTCGTGTGAAACCACTCAATTGCACAAGCTTGATTGTCACAAGCAATCATCTGCAGACCATCATCTGGTTTCTTGCAATAGCAGTACAGGGCA
>WLWD01001546.1_pt1 | contig 35853 bp, 28 predicted proteins | sample 6712731 | NCBI WGS metagenome assembly WLWD01 (sample SAMN12718690, study PRJNA576275) | sponge metagenome | isolation source: marine sponge | host: Mycale hentscheli | place: New Zealand: South Island, Marlborough, Capsize Point | collected 2014-11-01 | reverse complement strand
CAATTAATACAGAAATCTTGCCCACGTAAGTGTAGAATAACATTTTCTATAGTTTCAGTTTATATGAAAGAGATACAACGAAAACTCTTATAGTGGAGTCTCTAATTATAAAATAATCTCTATTAATTTAGTGAACTTTCCACTTGTCCCCTCCTGTGTATTGTTTAGCTATCAACTCTTCAAGCAAAAATCCCTCTTACTTGTGAACTAAAATCCTGGTCCCAGATTCTTCTCAGTTTGTAGAATTTACTGTAATCCTTATGTCATAGAATATAATTCTCCTTTTATATTCTAAAATAGAGCAAAATGCAATATTTGAAGAGCATTCTGAATGGGGAGGCATGTGGTCTCAACTTGTCTCAGACGAGGAAGTTCCAGAAGATGAAGAAAGTGAAGCAAAAGAGGAGTATCAAGATTCACTGGATTACTTGGGTATTAAAGAGGATGAGTGGAAGAAATGATACAAGTTATGAAAATAGAACGAAAAAGAGACATTTATAGCTATTTAGTGGACTTTAGCATTTGTTATATTGCATATTGTAGTGTTATTTATTACTGAAACTAAACAAATATGGCATTTCAAACAGCATCACTTTGTGTTCAGCTTGCTCCCTTCAGTACCAAATGTATGTATTGCTTTTTGCTGATTATTATGGCAATATTATAGTCACTTAATAATTGTATAATTCAAGGTGAATTGGTAAGTAAATATTGCCTTTTCTTTCATTTATTCGATAGCTGTTTTTTTTTTGTTTTAATGAAATTTTCTGTCTTCTCTTAAATATTTTAATTTCAGGATCCTATTGCTGATAGCTGTTGTTTAATTTTTCTTCTCTTATACTCCAAAACTGAAGGATGTTGGTGGACCCAAACACACTATCATAAAGTCTAAAGTCTCTACCAAATCAATATTACAGAGGTTCCTTCTTCATTTAGCATGGTTATTTTAGCTATTATTTATAAAATAATCTTTATTAGTATAATATAGCTAGTTGCTGTAATGCACAACATCTTGTACTCACAAAGCAAATGAACAAAAACAACAACAACAAAAACAAACGGGATTTAGCAGCACATTCTATATAGCTATAGTAGGACAATCAGTTAGCAAGTAACTAGCTATTAGTATTATAGTAGGACAAGCAGTTTGTAAGTAACTAGCTATTAGTATTATAGTAGGACAAGCAGTTTGTAAGTAACTAGCTATATAGTAGGACAATTAGTTTGTAAGTAACTAACTATTTTAGATCCCGTTTACCCAGGCCTGCCCAGTTTCCACTAGCAACTTTGTTTATCAGCATTTTCGGTGTCAAGCGAATTCTTCCGTGTTTCCGGCCCAAAATTAAAATTCAATTAAAATTCAATTGAAGCGCGCCAGAAAGTTTACTTTAGCAAGTTTACTTTAGCATTGTAGCTAACTCTACCTGGGCTGCTCTGCAGTAAGCAGTAAGGCAGCTAGCTATGGTAAATTCCTGTGGTATGAGAGCTGCAGGAGAGTTAATGATAGGGCTGGTCCCATATAGGTGGATATGAGAGAGTAGTAGACCCTCCATATCCGGGCCTCACACAACCTGCTCCCTGCTTTATCCGCCTATTCTATTCAACTAAAACTCAAAAATAGCAATACCCCAAGGGTTGTTAGTATGCACAGTTCATATACCTAAAGGCAAAAAATAGTGCACACTTACCAAGTTAGTACACCTAGTAACAATATAGCAACGGGTTCTAATAGTATTATAGCTACATATACACACTGTGTTTTGGTTCTAGTCATTAATTTTAATTTTTTTGCTTCAAAATTATATCAGCAGCTGCTTCGAAATACAGCTTTTAATATTTGTTTTTAACTGGATAGTTGCTATCAAAATACGCTAATGACATTATAATAACTATTGACATTAACAATTGGGCTTGTTACCATGGCAACACAAAAATGCCTGCCGAATTAGAAAAATACACTATTCACACATAATATATATCTAAAATGTACCAGTGTTATTTGAATGTGCTGGTGTGAAATAGCTAGGCCTTGATAAATTATCCTTTTGTTTTTCTGCCTATTATTCTCTTCTTGTATTCAAAGCTAGTCCCTAGTATTCGTTTGAAAACCCTATTATGTTTTTCTAAAAGACACAAAATCTGTTTAGCTAATTATAGCTAACCAGAGCTCTTGGAATGAACATTAGCTAGCTAGCTATTAATACTTTAAAAAATACTTGCACAATCAAACAATATAATTCTAAAGTTTAACAAAATTTGTATTAAGACACTTGAAAAGTCTCTAAGGTATGGCTGGTTCTTGTTGTGAAGAGAAAGTATGTCAGTCTAACTTTGCATAACATGTCTTAATGACTGCATTGATTTTGTAGATAGTTGGTTACAAGGAGATAGGACCCCAATTGTAATCTTGTTAGAACAGTTACTCTCACGCAACTTCAAAATTGAATAAATTATTATCAGACAAATCCTCAGAGGCAATAATGCAGCTGTTCTGGTTTCACAACATAAACAATTTCTCCAATTCAACCCACATGTAATTAATATTTCAGAATCAGCAGCCAGGCTTGATCTCACGTAGCTAACCTCAATGGTGAGATTGAACTGCTTTAAAAGATAGTAGGGTAAGATTAACACTGGATTTGGATCAGTTCCAGAAAGTTGCGCAGCAATTGTGAAAATAAAATTAACCATTGAATCTCCCCTAGTTATTCTGAAGGTTTATGTGACTTGGCTATGAAGAGGGGGGACATGGTTACCACACTCTAATTAGTGCAACAAGTCCATTTGAATGAAATGATGAGGGGGGACATGGTTACCACACTCTAATAGTAGGAATAACATGTGCAACAAGACCATCTGAATGAAATGAAGAGGGGGGACAGGGTTACCACACACTAATTAGTAGGAATATCATGTGCAACAAGTCCATCTGAATGAAATGAAGAGGGGGGACATGGTTACCACACTCTAATTAGTAGTAATAACATGTGCAACAAGTCCATCTGAATGAAATGAAGTGGGGGGACATGGTTACCTCACTCTAATTAGTAGACATAACATGTGCAACAAGTCCATGTGAATGAAATGATGAGGGGGGACATGGTTACCACACTCTAATTAGTAGGTATAACATGTGCAACAAGTCCATGTGAATGAAATGATGAGGGGGGACATGGTTACCACACTCTAATTAGTAGTAATAACATGTGCAACAAGTCCATCACTGAATGAAATGATGAGGGGGGACATGGTTACCACACTCTAATTAGTAGGAATAACATGTGCAACAAGTCCATCACTGAATGAAATGATGAGGGGGGACATGGTTACCACACTCTAATTAGTAGGAATAACATGTGCAACAAGTCCATCTGAATGAAATGAAGTGGGGGGACATGGTTACCACACTCTAATTAGTAGGAATAACATGTGCAACAAGTCCATCTGAATGAAATGATGAGGGGGGACATGGTTACCACACTCTAATTAGTAGTAATAACATGTGCAACAAGTCCATCTGAATGAAATGAAGTGGGGGGACATGGTTACCACACACTAATTAGTAGTAATAACATGTGCAACTAGTCCATCTGAATGAAATGAAGAGGGGGGGGGGGAACTGGTTACCTCACTTAATTAGTAGTAATAACATGTGCAACAAGTCAATGTGAATGAAAAAATGATGAGGGGGACAGGTACCACACTCTAAGTAGCGAGTAATAACATGTGCAACCAAGTCCATGTGAATTGAACTGAGAGGTGGGGGACATGAATGATGAAATGAAGAGGGGGGAATGGTTACCACACTCTAATTAGTAGGAAAACATGTGCAAACAAGACCATCTGAATGAATGAAGAGGGGGGCCATGGTTACCAACACTCTAATTAGTAGTAATAACTGTGGCCACAAGCATCTGAATGAAATGATGAGGGGGGACAGGTTACCACACTTAATTAGTAGGAATAACATGTGCAACAAGTCATCTTTCAATATAATAAAGAGGGGACCTATAGCAATATCTTGCAAAAGATCATTTGTTTAAAGATTCTTGGGCAAGAATCTGGCAAGATTTTTGTCAGAAATGTGAGAGATCTGGCATGATTTTTCCAACATTCTTGCAAGAATCTTACCAAGGCACCGCAAGAATCTTACAAGGCCAAGTAAAATCTTCCAAGGCCAAGAAGAATCTTTCAAGGCCCAGTAAGAATCTTACAAGGCCAAAGTAAGAATCTTACAAGGCCCAAGCAAGAATCTTACAAGGCCAAGGTAAGAATCTTACAAGGCCAAAGTAAGAATCTTACAAGGCCCAAGCAAGAATCTTACAAGGCCAAGGTAAGAATCTTACAAGGCCAAAGTAAGAATCTTACAAGGCCCAAGCAAGAATCTTACAAGGCCAAAGTAAGAATCTTACAAGGCCCAGCAAGAATCTTACAAGGCCCAAGCAAGAATCTTACCAGGTCCTCACAATAATTTACACGGTCTCTGAAAGGTATTGCAAGGTTCCTGTCCAATATTATAAGGTCTTCTGTAATAAAACTTTCAATGTTTGATTGTGTGATCTTTGATGCAAGAACTTTTTACCATCCTCACTATCATGACGGTGGGAAAAGTAGATGAAATAATTTTTAATGGTAAAATTTGAAATTTTTTGAATAATTAGAGATATAAGAGAGTTTACATTGTTATTCAAGGTTGTCCATTAGAAGCTACATTTTCTTTAATTTTTCCGCAATCTCTACATTTTTTATTCAAGTTTCTAATTCGCTCCTTCTCATTGAGATCAGGAAATCTCTTACGAACACAGTCTACAAAATTAAAAAAATTAAAATAATTTATATTCAGATGTTCAAAAGGTAAACTTACTGAACAACAGATCAACTTTTTGTCTATTTAGTGGTGGCGGCTTAGAACTCTTGAAATGCTTGAAAAGTATCGACTCTTTTAATTCTTGTCTAGTAAAGAGGATATCTAACAATATCCTGCCATAAGCTAATGGACTGCTAGCTGGAACATACAGGATGTTAACTCCATTTACCTAGAAATCCAAAACTAAAAAGTACAGTAAGCAAAGGTGCATTTATCTGATTTATAAAAACTGACAAAAAAAAATACTTACAATGTATTCACTAGAACTTTGTGTAGTATCTTGAATCTTCTGTGAACAACAAAAAATACAAAAATGAGTACCTAATTTGAGAATTAAAATAATAGGGTTTAATGAAAGAGGGGGAGGGATATCTTGTAAGACAGTTTTTTCTGCTTCTATTCCCAAATAGGAATAATAGGGATTCTCCCCATACACAGTTTAAGTGCAATTTTCGTAAGCAGACCGAAGTTAGAAGACAATTTAAATATGCCATAATCCTACACTTCATTAATGCACGGGCATCTTTTCATTCTCAAGTGATGGATTTAATTCAGTCCGCAGCTTTTCTGCCTTCTATTTTTAGTTTCAGAAGTTGTAGGATCCAGTTGGGAAGGTGGGGAAAATTTTACAAATTGTCAAAAATAACTGAGTAGTATCTAGTAAAATAGGCAATATTTCTGCATTACAAACATACGTTGTCCATTCTTTGATTAAATTGAATACTTTCATCATCGTATACTGTCACTTCTTCACACTGCATGATACAAGATATTTAACACTATATGTTTGTAAGGAATAGGTAGGAATGATTACCTCAATCTGGTGTCTACTGGGAAGGGAGACATTGATCTGCACTTCTTTCTACCAGAATCATCACCGACCCTTAGACAATAAACAAGAATTACAAAATGCATCAGTCACAATATTCATAAAATACAGTACAGAATTAATAAGAAGAAAAGAGAAACATTTACTTTAGACATTAAATAAAGTTTGGAATTTTAACTTACATTATCCATTCTTTGGTCACTTGGGTGTTCAGAGGGCATCTCTTCGTTCTGCATGATATCAAATAAATTATGCTATTAATGTAACTCACTAGCACAAATGATTACCTCAATGTCTGTGTCCACTGGGGTTGGTGTTGCTGCTGTTTTTCTTTTTCTTTTTCCTGAATCACCAACCTAGACAACAGCTATAAAAAAAATCTTTACCGTAATCTACAGAATAGTAAATAAATACAATATATACCTCACTCTTGGCCTTTTCAAGTGCAGTGGTCTTTGAGGACATGCTTGCACTCTGCCCTGAACTCGTGGCATCGATCCTTTTCTAAATTAACTAAAAATTAAAATTAAAAAGAAAAAAAAGGAAAAAGAAAAATTGTCATTGGTGCAATTTTTTAAAGTTTGATAACATACCCTCAAATGCAACAAATTATGCTGGGTAGGGCTTGCCTTTTACCTCCACATACAAACTTGAACCTTTCTGTAAATCATCCAGAGTGAGCAATCCTCCTTCAGATTTTGATAAATTTTGAACCTAGTCCTTATTTTTTCTCCGGTCTGGGAGCACTTTACAATGACCATTTCTATAGGACTCAATTGTTTGAGACACCCTTTTACACTGCAAATGTATAGACTTTACTGTCCTGTACACTTCCCATTTCCTGAACATAGTCCTTGAATTTGATGGGTGCCTTTCTTTTTCTTCTCTTTTCCACTGGTTCATAGGATTCTTCTTCACTGCTTGAGATTTTTTTTCAAGTTTAGAGCCAGGTATGACCAAAAAGAATCCAAATGACAAAGAAATCCAGCTGATCCAGTGTATTGGTAGTACATGTGGTTAACAGTTGTTATCACATGCAGCTGCTGTGAGCTTAAGCTACATAAAACTGCATGGATTATTTTTGGGAGTGGTTTTTATGAAACTTTTCTGGCTCAGTTTGAAAACAACAACAACAACAACAACAACAACAACAATAAATACAATCATGTCAAAAAGAAGAGGCCAATACAAGAAATACCTGAAGGATCCCACTGCTAAAGTTCCCAGAACTACTCTGTGGCTACAAAGAAAATCTCTCCAGGGCGTAATACTAAGGTAGCCAGAAAAACATGTTTAATTTGCTACAATGTGTCATATATTTAACATTCTTTCAGATCCCAAAAGAAACTGTGTGTGCAGGGTACGTGATATTTGGAATGGAGACGCGATAAAATATCTAAAGCGAAGAGATCGCTTTTTTACTCTCTACAGATGGTGTTCCAGTCTTTAAATTTTCCCAAGATAGTTTGTGGCCAGTTTATCTGATTATCAACAACCTTCTGCCAGCTATTCGTAACAAAAAAGAGAATACCATTCTTTGCTGTCTGCGGTTTGGACCAAAACTTGCCATGAGATCATTTCTTAAGCCAGTGGTAGAAATGCTACAATCACTGTACATGGTAGGCTGGCCATTAAAGTATGTGGGGCAGTAAAGACTATAAGAGCAAAATTACTTAATGGCATATTTGATCTGGTTGCTAGTGAACATGATTCAATTTAATGGTAAGCATGGATGTTTGGCATGCACTCACCCAGGGTCTCACTTAACGCAAAGTTGTCATGTTTATCTTCCTAATTTTCACCCATTACCAGCAGCACGAACACATTCAGGCATTATGAAAGCAGCTCTATAAGCTGAAAGAACTGGAGAATCAGTGCTTGGCATAAAGGGCAAATCTGTGCTGGCAGATTCTTTGAATCTTGTTGATAGAATACCAATAGATTATATGCATGCGATCTCAGAGGGTTACTTGATGGCTACTTCACACTTGGTTCAAGTCAGAAAATCACCGCGAGTCTTCTTACTATTTAGGAAGACATGTTCGTAAAATAGATATCATCTTGTTGAAACAGACTCTCCCATCTGAATTTAGTCGGCCACCAAGGTCAATCCAAAGGCACATGAAGTATTGGAAAGCTTTTGTAGATGGGCATTTGCAGTGCAACTCTTTTCCCCATACAATTCTGGAAGCAAGGATAAATAATCTTTTAATATTAGGTCAGCAGCATCAATTTGGTTAGGGGTGATGCAGTCTTGTAGAAGAATGTGAAAAGCGTATACAAGAAGACCAAAATAATGCACATAATGATGGCAAACAATCCAAAAGCAATGGCAAAGAGTAGTAAAGTAGCCAGCTGCGCATTTCACTAAGCCATCTATCAAAATATGTCAAGCTGTGGGGGCTACTGTGGACTCACTCTGCATTTGGGTTCGAAAGTTACAATGGTCATTTGAAATATTTATTTCATTCACGGTCAGTGATAGTTGATCAATTAGTTTCAAATTTAGACATACAGCAGACTCTCCAACTGTTAAATCCCTATCTGTTAGAACAAGAATCTGTTGAGGTGCTAGAGTTTCTGGAAGTAATGAAAAGGAATACTCGAAACCGAGCAATGAGCAAAATCAATAAGAACACATATGTTATAGGGAAAAAAATCTAAATAGCTATTTCCAGAGAAGAATGTGAGCTTCTAGGCAGCACATTTGACACAATCAAAGCATTCACTAGAATATACCACAAAGAAACATTATATCATTCAGCACTGTATGCTAAAGGAGATGGAAAACGTAACAATAAAGTGTGTTCATTTAAAATTAATAATTTAGAATTCGGAGAATTGCAGTATTTTGTCCTCACTCCCCAGCCAGTTGCAGTTATGAAAGTAATTGAATCATCAGGATCTTCCATATTGGAGCAAGCAGGGAACCCTTGTCGGCAACAATTGAATGATTACAAAGAAATGAAATTGTTACGCATGTTTATGCATGAAATTAAATTGCCAAAAGGTCATTTTCATCTTGCATTAGTACCTATTTCTAATATTAAAGGGAAAGCTATTCATATACAACTAAATAATTCAAATTTTGATTATATTCTTGAGCAACTAAACGCCTATGAACACAATTAAGTAGACTTAAGCACATTATTTTATTTTTCTGTGATGTATAATTATAATAATAATAACAATTAAGTCAAAAATTCTTGTGTATAGTATAAAATTAAGTATCTTAAGAAATACGAACAGCGAAGTCACTCTTGCACTATTTTGTAACCTTACACATCAGTCAAAAATACCCAACAAAGAGCTACTCATTGTAATTTTGTAACTAAAATATCTGATAACTTTTAATAACCTGAATTTAGCTAGATTTTCAGCTCTTATGTGTGTGATTCCTAACATCTAAAAAAATCATGATAAATAATTAATTTGTAAAGCATTACAAGTTCTATTCTTGAAAGATTCTTGACCCATACTTCTTTTGCACATGAAAGTTTTAACCAGTTCAATTATTGAAAGATTACAGAAGAATCTTGTAAGAGCCTTAACAGACTAACCTTGCTAGTTCTTGCCTGTTGTATTCTTGAAAGATCTTAATAGAATCTTGTAAGAATCTTGACAGACTAACCTTCAGAAAATTGAAAAGTTTGGTCGGTTGCTATAACTACAAAGGGTAATGAGCTTGCGAAGTATAACGTGAAATAACAGCGTGAAATATCGTGAGTTATTTCACAGGTCATGTACCTAAAAATATCATTGTGAAGATAGCTATCTAGAGTGGAATAAATAGTACTTATTGCATGAGTAAAAATTGTTGGAGTTGAAAGGGAATGTATGGAATAATGTGGGATTTAGAGGAGCTAGATAATACTTGTGGCATAACTGAGTATGATAAAATTGGTGAGATCATGCTGTACTTGTAAAAGAGACATGTACACAGTTACTACAGACTCGTATGAGCAGAATTTTGTGCATTTTACAAGTATGAGGCAGAAAAATCCCTGGATCCATATCTGCAGCTTATTCATCATCAATTTCACCTATGTACATCCTTCCAAGATTTTAATCTTAGTTCTGTCAATATACTTTCCTACCCATCCTGGTTAAAAGTTAATTGTAACAACACCATCATGATAAGATATAATAATAATAATAATACAGCCAGTCGCCATAGAGACCTCAGGCGCCATAGGGCCCTCTACCCAATCTTTTCTAGAGAAGTTACGCAGACCATCCACCTGGCCACGGGAGACCCCCGCTCTACACAGTTCCTCTTCAGCGGCTGTCAGTAGTGGTACAACGGGGAAATACGGCAGCAATTTTAGGCAGTACAGGCAACTAACTTATTCATCATATTTAATAAATAAATTTACCATTATCTATTTATTACGTCATTTCTTTATTATTATATATTTATTATTAATTTTTTTATTTACTTAAATTTATTAATCACTTACTTATTTATAATAATAATAATAATAATAATAATAATAATAATAGGAAAATAATAATAATAAATTATAAATAATAATAAATAATAGCTAATGATGATGGTGACTATGGTGAAGCTTTGCCTATATAGATAATGGGCTAGGCAGTATTAAGATTGATTGCTACAAATCTCCCCATATTCTTTAGCATGTCTGCACATTACTATTATTGTGTATTTGTTTGAAGTTGTTATATTGCCTCTTCTTTCTTCACAAAATTGTATAGGCATAGCTAGAACCACTTCTTGAAAATATTTTTCTTTTCTGCTGTCAATGTTGACAAGATTCACTTCTCTCCCTGCTTCTTGGGGATTCAATTAAAACCATTGCCTTCCATAGATTAGTCACTAATTCTGATTTCTGTTCCTAGAAAACGTTTATTAAAAGTGCTGCGTCCTATTAATCCTTTAGGCAGTAGAGCCGTGCGTACGTAGGTGAGTACGAATCCGATGTGGAACTCTCACCAGTTCCCTTCCCCCCACGCCCACATATAATGGGAAGGTAAAGGATCGGCAACACCAGACTAATACACGGATATAGCAATATTTGGTAAAGGGTAGAATATCTTAAAGGGTAGAATATCTTAAAGGTAGAATATCTTAAAGGGTAGAATATCTTAAAGGGGATATCTAATCTGGGTAGTGATTAAAGCGTAGTTAGGCGGAGGTTTGTGAATAAAACAAACCAATTTTTATTGGTTTATATCTATTTTATATCCGGTGATGACAAATAGCTCCTGTCATTTTCCATTACTTTTAATGGTTACTACGAACTGTATGAATTTTTACCCTCCATACATTTCCGTACGGGAATACTGAGGACTATGTTATAGTTATAAACCAAAATTGAGGTTTGTATGCGATTTATAAATCGCAATACAAACCTAATGATTTTGGTTTATAACTATTTTATAGCCCAAACATAAACAACGAGCAAAGTATAGCGTTAGCTATCTTAGTAATTGTATTAAAGTACCCAAACTCTTCATTATTCCATTTTGCTTTGATCTGCCTTCCATCATAATTATGGTTGCTAAGGACTACAGTCGAGTCTCCGACGAGAGGACACTTTCGTGCAGCAGCAATTGTCCTTTGTTCAGAGATAGTTCTCTGTTGGGAGCTTGATTTTATAATCCACTTTTTACCATTGACAGAGTAATAGAAACATATTAGCAAAGTTATAATTCAAATAAAGTTTAATGAAAACATTTTTGCGGATGATACAACTGCATGCTCTTAGCTATACAATATTTTTATGAAAGTATTGATCAAGTGTAGTTTGTTTTGCTGTACTGTACGCTATCACAGCAATGCGGTCAATAAAAGAACCAACAGACAATGCTTCACCAGTATGGCCTTTAAACTCCAAAAATTGGGAAACGTCTTCCAAAACATTTATTATTTCCTTGTATGTTTTCAATTTTGGAACCACTATAGCTGTTTCGTCACATTCATCTTCTTCATCATCTACCTCCATTGCGCTCTCAACTTCATTTTCGGTTAGTTCTTTAAGAAAAGTTTCCTCCCAATTCTCATTGTCCATGTCAGCACAAATAGGGAGATTATCATCCCCAGTAATGAATTCTCGTGCAGTGCAACTCTCTGAGCCGGTTTGCTCGATCAGACACTGCAACTCATCAATATCAGAAAAGGGGTCAACACTACCATCTGTAGCACCTAAAGTGACCACATCAAGCTCATAGTTGAGAACACCAGCCTTTTTGAAACACTTGCTAATAGTTTCTGGGCTCACTTCTTGCCATGCTAGGGCGACCCACCTAAGAGCAACCAAAACATTCACAGACTTAATCACATCAGTAGCTAGTCTGGCGGGGCCGACCCTTTACCTTCTTTGTTGGTGGGCGGGGGAAGGAAAGGGTCTGGTATCGTTAGCATATACGAGTTGTGCAGGCACAACTATAGTTGCGCCCCAATCAGATTGCAGAGAATTCTGATTTCATAATAATGATGCAAAATGACATCTACGTACACTGTAGCACGCGCGTCCACACCTGTTAAAAGCTTACGCCGTAAATATTTGCTATTTGCTGAGAGATGGCCGAAGTTCAGATCTTACCTGCTTTTGGAAAGAGAAGCAGCAACGGACAATGAAGTCGAAGATGAAGAAGCCATTGAAGATGAAGAAGCCATTGAAGATGAAGAAGCCATTGAAGCTAAAGACTATATAGCATCTATCCAGCTAATAGTCCCGCGCAAAAAAATAGCTCACGCATGCGTGGGAATGACGTAAGAAAAAGTGATGTAATGGAAGTGTCTGCTGCACAACTCGTATATGCTAACGATACCAGACCCTTTCCTTCCCCCGCCCACCAACAAAGAAGGTAAAGGGTCGGCTCCGCCAGACTAATCAGTAGCACGATCACAAGAGTCGATCTTTGATAAAACAAAAGTTAAAAGTGTTTACGATATTAAGCCGTCTGAATAATTCCAAGGTCCAGAGGTTGCAAACATGAGGTTGTGTTAGGTGGGAAATAATATTTGAAAATTTTGACACTAACTCTGGCGGATGGCAACCAGCATTATCCATCAATAATAGAATATTTCGATTAGACGTGATCAATCTTCGATTAAGTTTAGTTAGGATATCAGTAAGAATCTCTCCAGACATCCAGGCCTTTATTTGGGTGTAGTATGTGACAGGTAAAGAAGATTTATCAAAGCCAGCAAGCACCGCGGATTTTCTGATTTCCAGATGAAAACAGGTTTTTCTTTATGTCCTGAAGCAGACACAAAAAAAGCAATTGTAACCCTCTGCTTGGATTTCTTTCCTCCCTTGCAACTACGACTTTTTTGGGCAAAGCCATGATCAGGTAGAGCACGAAAAACAAACCTGTCTCGTCCATGTTCCAAATATCATTCTTTGAATAGCCCCGGACCAATTCTGGCAGACACTCTTTCCAGGAATCTATAGTTACCCCCTGAACATCACCTGATTCACCACAAATCTTAAAATACTTAATGGAAAACCTTTTCTTCCATTTTTTCAGCCATCCCACTGATCCTTTAAAATCGGACTTCCCTAATGCTTCCGCAATCATCTTTCCTTTTTGAATTAGCTGTGGTCCCCCAACAGGAATATTCTTGGATGTTGCTAACTTAAACCATTCATAGAGAGCATCATTGACATCAGAATATTTAGATTTACGAGCCTTACTGTTGGAGTATATCCTGTCTCCAGAAGCATTAGATTGATATTCAGCTAAAATAGACTCCTTATTCTTCAAAATTTTACTTATCTGTGTCTTACCGCATCCAAATACCATTTCAAGAGATTTTAGAGAAGTGCCAGGATTACTTCGAGAATATTTTATCAATTCCACCTTCTTCTCCAGGGAAAGATACACTCGCTTCGGTACCCGGAGTACTGTCCGCTGTCCGGATTTGAGAGATGGTCGCTCCTGGGAGTTTTAAATGTACAGTAAGAATAGAATATTCAATCCGTGACTAGCGCTTTGTCCATTCCAGAGAGTACATCCGCTTCTCGCGATGTCCGCTATCGGAGATTCGACTGTATATCAGACTTTTCCCGCTAATACATTTTCTTACGAGCATACCAGACTGTATCCGATTTATAGTTCTTAACGACAAGCGTGGTCACTCGGGTAACGGGCTATAATATACCAAAATTTTTTTTTCCCTCTATACGTTTCCGTACGGGAATACCATATGAAAAACATGCTACCTAAAAGGGAAACAAAACTGAGGCTACATGCCTGGATGACTAATTTAACCACAACTACATTTTTTTAAGTGGTTATGACATCACTGCCCAGTAAAAAAAATAATGCAGCTGGTTTTATCATGGCAGTCAGCAGAGTCCTTAGAAAGAGAAGTAGGCCTTACTACAAAGAACCATCTTTGGCAGACATTTATGTAATTGACTTCAAGAGAGCTAAGCAGCATACTGAAGAAGAAGATACTAATATATCTAGGGCCATTGCTAAACATGCAGTTCGGGAATCATCAGAAAATTGTTCTCCTTCACATTTCTCTGGACCCTTAGAGATTTATCAAGAATTAGGGAATAAAATAAAAAAAGCATTAAACGGATCGAGAAAGGATTCTCCAGTTGTTCGAATAAGTGTGTCCTTCAAACAGCTAGCATTTAATAGCGATTTGGAGATGTTAGGCACAAAGAAGCAAAAAATTCGTGGAGTGCAACACTACAAAATAAAACAATATCAAGACCTAGACTGTCTTCTCGGTCAAAACTGGCATTATAGAGGTCTAAATAGTAGTGGAGACTTTGGCTATGTAATTCTTAATACTGTTGATTTCTATATTTATACTGCACACACTTTAACAGAATATTTTCCTTCACCATCCTTTGTACCACAAAAAAGCACACGTCACATGGGGCATATTTTAGTTTTTTGTTTCATTAGGGGTGATGGTACACCTAGCATGTTTGGGAAGGACAAGAATATATTTTTAACTAATCATTAAGTTTTGTCAACATCATGAAATATATACAAATATGAACAAAAGTTTACAGTGATTGAGCAAATATGACGTAAGTATAACACTTAGCTAGTACAAAAAAAAAAAGAATACCAATAAATGTTTATGAAATTTCTTTCTCTATTGCACTTTATTTGGTTGTCTTAAGTTTATTGCAAGTGCGGATATTGTGCCCTCTACCTTTACAACCACTGCAAGAATGGATTTCTTTAGTACGGCCAAAATTTTGAAGGTCTTCTACACGATTAAGTTTGAACAGTAATTGTGTTAATGCCTCATGATCACGATGATTAGTACTTCTGAAATAATTTTTTGTTATGTCATCATTTAATTTTTCCAAACCTTGCTGAGAGAATGGAGACAAGGATCCATAAATTTCCAGAAATTCTGGTACATGGCTTACAAGAATGTGAATATATGGTGTAACGTGTTTTGTTTGATATATTGACAAAAAAACTGATAACCATTTTTTTACTCTAATTTTAAAGCTTTGAATATCTGTATCTGTCAGGGGCTTTATACCACGAAGAACAGTATATAATTCTAGTAATTCTACCCAAATAAATTGTATCTTGCTTGCTTTTTGCATATTAGGAAAAAGAGTAGGAATATCTATTTTGCTAAACTGTCGTAACTTTTCTGGTCCAGTTAAATCTCTCCATTTTAGAGATTTGGTAGTCTTGTCAGAATAAAAATGAAAGCTTACTTTAGCTATTTCATTTAAAAAGTTTTTATATTTCATTAAATGGTTACCACAATCTGATGATCTTTCAATTCCATCCATTCGCCTTAATTCTTGTATCAATAAGTTTGTCAGTACATCACTAATTCTCAAAAATAGATGCAGTATATCAGGTATGACGTGGTCAACTGGAATTGAAGGGAAAAGGGGCTGTCTGATACAACCTAATTTTTGTTTCCCTTTCTTTATTGACAACTTTTTTATGTCTTCAATTGTTCTGGCTCCATGTTCTTTATGTTTAATGGACCAAATTTTATTGATGTTATATCTGTCCTCTGCAGGACAGGTGCACCATATACAAGAATACTTTGCATTTGCTGCTTCGATGCCCATACAAAGAGCAAGAAATTTCAAGTCAGCTCCTAAGTAAAATTCAACAGAAAACTGGTCACCATTTACTGTTATAAACTTTAAGGACTTTATTTCATCACATATGTCTTCCAATGCTTGTGATAACTCAGAATACTTTTCATTGCAGTTTAATAATGCAATAGTATGATTTCCCCCAGGGGAATTTGGATTAGCACATTCTTCAATAATACTGAAAGCTATGACTACGGCATGCAGACTGCGACTGATACAAGTTCCATCCCCAGTAATCTTAACACGAACATGCATTTTTTCCATAAAAACAGAATTTTCAACTACAAGGTGCTCCATGCATTTTATCAAGCGCTCGCTGAGTGACTGCTGCACTCCAGGAATATCTCCTGGGGTTGCTCGAACAATGCATTTACTATTCATTAGTTTTGCTTCTTTTTTTAAAACACAAGAGCGAGGAAGGGTAGAATTTATCATAGAAAATTCATGATATGCTACATCAGACACATTAAACCTTTCCTTTACATATAATGTTCTTTTAATAGTGGCATCAATTTTGTCAGGATTTGTCAGGCTAGTGTCAGAAGAATGAGAAGTATCAACTACTAAAATACTTCCATTTTCTTTATTTTGTAATTCAACTTTTTTTGCCTCAAAATTTTCATCATTTACAATCGAAATAAGAGCTTGAACATCATGCATTTTTTTTTTTTTTTTTTTGCGTTGATATTGGGGAGAACATTCTGACAACTTTTTTCTTTTTCTTGTCTCGAATTTTGGTGAAGCTTTCAATGACGATGCTATTTTTTTAGCTGAATTTTGTAGGGCAACTACTTGATTGGACATTTCCTTTAATTTTTTATTAGACTCTTTAAGCTCACATTCAAGCTTTTTGCTCTTCTTTTTTTCACTCTGAATTAATACATTGGTAGCTTTCCTCTTTCTACTGTTAACTGGTACAATTACTTCATTCTCTTCAATTTCAATCGACCAGTTACTATGTCTCCATTTATTTATTATTTTTTCTCTACCTCTTCCACCCTTCGACTGCAGAGCCCTGCCCATTCTCCATAATTTTGAAGTAAACATTGATCTCAAACGATCAGTAATCACAACATCACAGTGATAATGTGTGAAGACTTTAGTGATTACTCTCTCAACTGCGAGTTGATTGACGGAAAGGGACAACTCAGATACTTCAACTTCAGCTTCAGAATCAGAGTTTAAATCAAAAAGTGGTGTGCCAACTTTATTGGGATGACTGATGTTATAAACAAAATAGCTGTACAATAATATTCAAAATTAGTCACAGAGGCCATATACAGGTCACAGATAGCTATTCTAAAATATTCAAGAAAACTTACTTGCTCACTTGCAAGGATACCATTGTTACCGCCTAGCAGGAACAGGCACCACCACCACCACAGCTATTGAACACTCACCAGCACCTCTTAGCACCTACTCAATATTGCCCGCTAGATACCCGCAACAAAAACCGTTAATGGCACCGCTTAACCAGTGTGGAAACCCAATGAATTAGGTATTGGTTGACAGAGCAGAACTCATGGGTCCCGAATCCGACCGTAACTTTTTGATATATATTAAGTGAAAAACAATAAAGAAATTTTAAACGGAGTAAACAAAAACACAATAGAAAAATGTATGGTGACAACGGCAGGGTCGATCAACTTTCTGCCGAGATGGCGGATGGTTGCGGGCGTCCCTATAGCTTCCTGCTTGTCCAGGAGCACACTGAGGTATTGAAGAATGTTAGGAGAACCGTAGCCAGTGAATATTTCGTTCTGTATTGAGTACAACAAGAGAAAACCTCTATAAGATAGTAAGATTGACATTGTAATGTATTGGAACTTAACAGGATGTACGTTTTTGGGGGTGTGTACTTTTAGAAACATTTGTATTACTAATGTCCAACATTTTTTGACATGCCAAGGACTATATCAGCTTTATAGTACTCGACGACAAGCGCGATCGCTCAGGTAACGGGCTAGCTAGCTATAGCAAAATATACAAAAAAAAATCGGCTTCTACACTTCATCGGTAGCCATGCAGTATTGCAGTGATGTCTTAATTTCTTTCTTCTAGTAGTATTTGCTGACCTGCAGAAGTAACCATAGTCAATTCCGCAGGTTTTTCGCGCTCAAAGAGTGTGACGTCAAGTAGACTACACAGCGTTTTCATCTACCGTTTTTATTTGTACGAGCTACTTGATACTCGATACGTTTTTACGCTGAACAAATTCTCTGAAATTTCTTTCGTAATAAAAATATATAGCTTATTGGTTGCACTTTTTTCTTTAGCATTCTCTATGATGTTGATAGCGCGTTTTAAATTGGCGTGTGCGTTTACCTAGGCTATGAGCTTTAGCCCAAGCCTTTTTCCAGCCATGCCAAATATTTTGTTTGCTATAGATAGTCTTAATTTTCTACTCTTTGCCGTTGTAATAAAGTTGCAAGTAGGTGAGTTAAGACTATAAAATACTTCCTCTCATATGATTTTGTTAATATAACGACTGGCAGCTTTAACAACACTAATTTCATAAAAGTATTGAGTTTAAACTATTTTAGCTCTTTGAAAATATGAATTGTGACTAACAGTTTCATTAAATGGCCTTGATAATACAAATCACAGTAAAACATAATAGCTAGCAGGCCCGTAGCCAGAGGTTCGCATTGGGGGGTTCGGATTTTAAGACGCAATAAGCCACACCTACTTTTGTTTCCTCGTTAATTATTCTACAATACTAAAAAACGAAAGGTAAGTGCACTAATTTGTTCTAGCTAGGTATTCAACTTCAAAACTATAATTCATTAAACACTGTTGATATTCGAGAGAAAAGCGGTATTATTCTCGTGTAACCAGGCTTCTAACCACTACGGTGAGCTGTATCTAAACAGTGCAACATTAATTCGCCTTATTCGTACTACAAGTTATTTAATAGTACGGCATGTGAACTGCCCGTTCAAAATGTATTGGAAAAATCGAGTGAAATAGCACTGGACCAAGTGAAATGTCACGGTAGCTTAAGTAAGAGTAAGTGCGCAAACATGCAGCTCTAGCCTTGGAAATGTACAGTTGAAGTTTCTAGTTGGAGACAACGTCATTCTTTAGCGCAGAAGCTATATTTTTATTAGACAGAGTTTTTTTCAACAGATTAGGAGGAGCCATCGATTAAAGCAAAGTACATAGTAGCCACACTGTAAATGATCTTTAGCTTACTGTAGTAGCTCGTGCAGTTTTATACAGCTGGCCTACTATTAGCGTGTGATAGCATGGGTAACCATGCTATTCGAGATTAATAGCACGAACAACGCGAGCGCTACTGATTCTTAATAGAACAGGTTACCCGTGCTATCACTCGCTAGTAGTAGGCCAGTTGTGTGTTTTTTTTAATCATTTGCAATGTAGCTACACTAGATAGTGCACTTACTATCTGTATATTTGAGGTTTAACTTTCTCAGACATTTCCGACGGCTCCCTTTTGAAAAAAATTCGTTGCTTGTGCTATTAATATCGAATCGCACGCACTTTATAAAGAATAGATGTAACGTAGCAAGCTTTACTCATGCGGATAATATATGAGAGCGAAATTTGTATCCAAGGAGCTGAATAGACTAGGCCAGAAACAGCAGATAATTCAAGCTCAGGTTCAGCACGATTGAACAGATGACTATACACCAGAAGTTATATGTGGGGTGTGGCTAAAATATTTACTTCCGGTCACTCTAAAGGGGGGTTCGACCGAACCCCTCGAACCCCCCCTGGCTACGGGTATGGCTAGTCATAGTTGCTCAATAGGTACAATAGATAATATGAAATATCTAACTAATCCTTGCAGCAAAATTGGATGGCCAAATGACTCCAGAAGTGCAAGTGGCATATGTAGGGTCTTCAGTAACTATATCATGCCCCTATCAGAACCCTCATTGGAAACTGAATTGGTACACCCTCAGGAGAGACATTAGAGTAGAGACCTACAAGATTAAAATAAAGAGAGTGACGGAGCACCACGACGGAGTGTATTCTTGTACTGACCGTCAGACTGGACATACTCTAACTTCGATGTTAAGAGTTGGCCGTATGTTTATCTAAAATTTTAAGATTATTCATTATAATTATTTAATGAACTATTAACTAATTAGATAGAAATACATTTAGCTACTTATTGTGTAGGTTATTCCCCATAAAAACGGAGGATAAAAAAAAACATAATAATATGCCAACAAACTTTAAACTGCTTCATTTTGCTATTCCCTAAATAATATGCTTCTAGGACATTATCTACAGCTCCAGTAGAGTAGTCTCTACAGCATTATTCAATTACAGTGGAACCTCTCTACAAAGGCCATGCTTGGGGTCAAGTCTTTTGACCCTTGTAGAGAGTTTGGCTGCTTTCAGAGTTTATTTTTTATTGTAGTAGATCACTGTGTTCCATTTATGCTGGCTGTTGTTAAGAAGTCCAAGTTGTTTCTTGTCAGAGAATTCCCTTTTGTAGAGAGGTTTCCACTGTAGTTTTTTTTTCTTCAATTCTGTGGCCTTCTAATTCACAATTGGCACCCCATACACAAATGTTAAGGAGTGTAGTCGTAACCGCTGTCGCTGAGAAACGGTATGGTGGGGGTTAGCTATCAAGATTAATATGTGAGATCCTTTCGTAGCAGAAGAAAGAAAAACCTTTCAATAATTTTCCTCAGAAAATGGTCACTGCCTCAAAAATCCCACTAGCTATAGGCAGTTAACGAATTTGTGGTTGTTTTGTGAAGCCTACACCCCCGTCCTCCCCCCCAACCCCCCACCCAGTCTTCAAGTTTATTATATTGGCTTGTTTTTGTCTGTCCGCCTACAAACATACTCCAGCTGTATATGACTAGTGCAATTACCACTAGATATGCCCCCCCCACCACCCAACCCACCCGCCCCACACCCCTTCAGCACCCCCCTACAATTATTCGGAATAACCACACCCACAAGGGAATAGATTCACACCTGGGAGGCTGGGTACAGAACACCCAACCCACCAACCCCAGCCCCCCCACCACCCCCCCAACCCCCCCCGCCCGAACCCCCCCACAATAAGAGTGGGGGGTAAGTGTGTTAGGTGGGTGGGTGGCGGGGGATTGGGTGGGAGCAGGGGGGGGGGAATTATAAAATATATAGAACTATGTTGTAGCTAAATACAGTAGGTTAGCCACTTTTATTTCAGAATGAGAACTTTACCATAAACTACCACTGCAGTCTTACAATGTATAGCTACTGTTTGGTTTAATTCACTAGCACTTCCAGTACAGCACTACCGGCATTTATTTCGTGCACGCTTACCACTGATTTTGTTTAAAGGTGAGGGATAGGATATGAAGTACACTATTTGTTGCAGTATTTTTGTAGTGATTTCTGCAATAACTACTAATGTTGGACATCTTTTTCTTTCTCAAAACAACATCATGTGCATAGGTTTAAATAGCTCACTAAATGTGGGAGGGCTTATGCGAAATTCAAGCATTAATTGTACTAGTTTATTTAATGGAATATAAGATTAAATACCTCTGATAATTAAATTCAACTGTTCCGGAAGCTCTTTGCGCACATGTGAGACCAAGCCATTATCTAAAGTATTTCAGACTTTATTGAATGTAATTGCTTAGTCTTGAGTGTTGATAAGGCCCATTCAGCAGTGGAAGATTTAATAGAAATTGTTGGAGTTAAATTTGAAGCAACTTATATAGAAGGTAGCATGTCCTGTGTGCTAATAGCTATAATGTGTCTGACTAAATACTGACTGAATGTATGTACAGTTGAAAAAAAAATCAAATTTGTTGAAGAAGCTACAGTAATTGAACAGTTTATCATTCCATGCACTATGCACTTAACTAATTGATGTACTGATTGAACAACATTAATTGCACTTGTCACCATTAATTGACCATACCATTGTAAGAGCACTTCATTTAAAAGCATTGTCCATATCACCACTTCTTCTCTTATCTAGTTTTGTTCAAGTTGAAGTAAATTACAACAAAATTTTCTTTTATATATTATTTTAGTCAATATATAAAGTTGGTTAAACATGGGGATAATTGGTGGGGGAGGAGAGGAGGGTGAAGCCTCCCACAGGTTTCCCATGTGGCTATGCCACTGATTTTAATACTTGGCCATTTATACTGCTTCAAATGTTAGCTATGGTATAAAATTGTTAAACCATGGCAACTCTCAACATAATCGCTAAATAATTGCTTTCACTAGGGATTCACTCTTGGGTAAGGATAATAATCAGAGATAAGTCCTTGAATACACAGTTTCACTATAACATAATGTTATTATACATTACATATATTATATGATGTGATTCTATTGATCCTTGCATGTGGTAACTCTCAAGAGGTATTCTTATATAGTCAGCTTTGCTTGATTTGAAATAGATAGAGACTCTGCTAGAGTAACACCACGGTTACGAAAGCAGGAGGCAGGATCTATGGCAAGATTTATATGTTCTTCATACTCAGCAATACAGTGGTATATGAACACTGGAATGGTGCATGGTGGGGTACAGATCTTAGGTAGTAATTTAGTTATTCAAGTTAAGGTATCAGCAGATTTTGGAGGTAAATACTACTGCTATGGTTATGACAAGGCAGCTCGAAAATACTTTTTAAGTGAAGGAATACTAATACCAATTGGTTAGTATACTATACAAGTATAAACATATACTCTATATTATTTGTATATGTATGTATATATATATACTTTATATAATATTTTTACATGATTGAAATGAGATATGGTGAGATATTTTGTGAGCAGGCTAATTGACTTTCAGGAGCCAAAGGCAAGTGAAAAAAATCCGGAGAGTGAAATATCTTGCTATGTCATCTCTGACATAGGGATTGGCAAATTATGTTGTTTTTTTTCATTATGCTATTCTCATCATTTGTAGTAATTATGCTACTCAAAACCTCCAATTATGCTTAACATTATGCTCATAAATAGAGTTCAAAGGTCACCTCAACCACATTAACAACTACAAAAATCCATGTATACATGACAAATCTGAATCCTGATATGGTCACTGTTGATATGTAAATCAATGATCTGCATTCTGATTGGCAGCAATGCTTGATTCCGATAGTATTTTATTGCTAGAGGGACATAGCATGCAGGTTTATCACACATAGCTATGTAGCTATCTCCATTAAGATTGAAATTTCTTGATATTCATTGGCTCATGAATTTAGTCCAATTTTGCACAGTTATAAGAGCAAGGTGCTCATCACAGTAGCAGAACTAACTACAGAAATCAGTTGGTATTGATAGCTATCATTAGACTATGGTCAATCAGTTGTCTCTTGCCTCTGGGTTAAAAGTTTTGATAACAATGTAATTGAGCTAATTTCTTTTTAAACTTTACATAATCTAATTATCCATCTATAAGTTGTCACAATGACTTTAAACTTTGTATATAGCTAACTTAGTCATTGTTTTCGTTTTTGGTTTTCATGATAGTAAATTAACATCGGGGTACCTGGTGCCACCCCGCTCCCCCCCTGGTGCCACTCCCCCCCTCCCCCCTAGTGCCACCCCGCTCCCCCTCCCCCCCACCTCAAAACAACTTCTACCATTCCAGATTCTTTTCTTGACTTCTTTTTTTTTTTTTGTCTAGTATAAATTAAATTAAATCAGAATAGTTTTAAAGCAATTTTAATTATGTTCTGGTTATTAAAATAAATTCTTTATTATGAAAGCTGGAAAAGGGATTTTGATTATTTAAGTCTATTGTGTTAATTGCACAGATCAATCCAAAATTTTGCCAGTAATTACACAACTTGCAAAGAAAACAACGACTATGATAATGTGTGACACAATCGCCCCATCCATAATAAAATGGTACTTCAATAATGGGCCATTACCTGAAAATGCTGCACCCCTGGAAAAGGATATGCACTACTTGCAAATAAAGAACCCGAAGGAATCCAACATTGGTTTTTATGAGTGTATTGGAATAATGAATACATCAAGAGGCGCTAACATATACTTTTCTGCCATTTCAGTCGTTGTAAAAAGTAACCATTCAGTTGTGATAATAATATTTGCACACATCTCTGTATCCAGATAATTTTCTTGACTTGTTTTTTTTTTTTTGATATTGTATTAAATAAATTATAATTTTAGTGTTGAGGTTGCATCAGTTTATACCAAGTGTAATGAAGCACATTATCATCATAAGGCCAGAGGGAATGGACAACTTAAAATAAGAAGCTCAATTAATAGTCGAGTAGAAATGTGTAATTTGTTGAGTTACATATTGACAGCATCAGGTGTCCTTTTTCTGTAATAGTATTTGCTTTTTTAATGTTGCCAAAGGTATATAGCTACACCTCTAAATAGTGACTTCAATTTTTAAATACATACTAATTATATACATAAATTAAAGTTAGTTGGAATGTGAGCCATGAAACAATTTTTAATGCATTATAAACAGAAACAAGTCATTTGACTGATGACAAGAAAGGAAAAGAACTGCTTAGTAAATTCAATTTTAAACATGAGGAAGACAAACTGGCAAAGTGGAATTGGTTATTTCCTGAGAGTATTCAAAACCCTAAATCTATAATAGATACTCCACCAGAATCTTTAACCTTCTATACTCAACCAATTGCTAAGAGACTCAGTGCAATGAAACTAACAGGTATATGTATGTATGTATGTATGTATGTATGCATGTATGTATGCATATTATTATTATTAGTAGTAGTAGTAGTAGTAGTAGTAGTAGTAGTAATATGGTAGTATTTATTATTATTATTATTATTATTATTATTATTATTATTATTATTATTTTATCATTATTAGTGTTGTTGTGTTATAATTATTATAGCAAAAAGTCAGGTTAAGTTTTAATCAATTTAATGTTAGAACGACAAAAATTTGCTATTTTATAATCATTTCAGCCGAGAATGACTGAAATCATCATTAATATTACTTTTTTTAAAAGTTTAAATCAGTTAAATTATAAGAAGCTAGCTACTGGTGTATTAGCTATTTCAACTTCTGAATGCATTACAGCTGAGTTATTGTTTTTTTTTTTATTGCTGCAATTATCTAATGGAGGTTTTATAATGTATTGTATTGTACATACTTATTCATGAATATATCTGCATTGTATTTTAATATTGTGATATGGGAATTAGCTATAACACGAAAAACAAAACATAGCTAGGTGAACTATATATCTCAACTACTCAGTATTTTTAGCTATATCTATACTATTTTTCTTTCCTTTTTTATAGCTAATGTTTAGCTACATTTGTTCTAAACTTTGTAGATATTCGAAGTTATTCTATTGACCCCCTGCAGCATAATTTTAAACATATTATGTGGACACTTATTATTAATTGTCTTATTTTGCAATATCAAAATTGAGTCATTCACAAATCAGACATTATAATCAATAAATCCATTATATTTTGTATAAATATTAAATCAACAATAGAATATCACAGCTAAATAAATAGTGGCCATCAATCAACATCTTATTTCTTCTAATATGAAGTATATAGCTATTCCCATGACATTTAGTTGTAACTATGAGACTACCCAGATATTCTGTACTTTCTCCATGGAGAAATATTACACCAAATAAATATCAGAGTGTTTTTCAATCATTTTAAATTAAGAAGGGAACATTATATCAGAAATTGTAAGAGAAAATTTAATTTGTGGAGTTGACTACATTTTACAAAACGACTATTTCAGGAAAGATCTATAATTATTGGCGATTTACTCTAACTAGCTATTGACTATATCATTATACAAGTGGAAAGTTGTGTTGTTGTTTCTGGCAGAGGCTAAATATGCAACACACAAAATAATACTCAATTAGTTTTATTTCGTTCAAAGAAACTAAGAAAAGTAGGGCTTGCCATATTAGATTGAAATGAAGCCATTACAGTTAAGAGTAGCAGCAGGAAAAGAGAATTTCAATGGTTGTGGTGTCATAAAATAATATTGAGATAGTGTTTAGTAGTTGACTATTACGTTTGTGGCTACACATACAAATGTCTAAACAGTGCATATAAAGACGGAATAGAGCATACAAACTGAGAATATAATGATAACTACATCAAACAAATAAATCAAGTCCTCTTAGTGTCCCTATTATTCTTCCTACTGTTTGTATTCATGTATTTCTTCCTCTGCATGGTAACCTTCATGGAACCTTCCTTGTATTTGCTGTATGATTGAGATGCAGGTAAAACCTTAGGTTTCCTGTTAAAATGAATCTGTAAACCAGCTGGTTTGACATAAGATTTTTGTCTCCTTCTTTTTAGTAACTTCTTGACAGTTTCAATATCCATGTCTTTCCTCAATAACGCTGTCGCTGCTTCATTCTTAAAATTCCTCCCATTATCTTTATTTGGTTTCATAGAGTTTTTCAACATCTTCACATCACTCTTATCGATCTGAGCTTCAGAAGGGTCAGTAAAATTGTGAACATCTGGTACCTCAGTAGCTCCAATATTTGGGGCTGTATCTTTGCTAAACAATACACTAGATGCTGGAATAAGGTGGCCAGTATATCTGGTAAAAGTTTTCTTTCTGTGTCTCTTAGTTGACAATTGCTTGCCTAAGGCAGCCTTCTGGCAAATAAAAACAGTATAAATGATCCTCGAGATTTTAAGAACATTTTTGAGAAGCCATTTAAAAAGAATACAAATATGTACCCTATTACTATTTAAAAAGTGACCACAATAATATAGGGATTACAAACAAAACTGAAATAAGGATAAGACTTCATAAGACTTGATTAACTTATGTGCAACTTAGAATCTATGATTTATAAATCAGTAAAATAATCATTTTCTAGCTATATAACTATAGTGCATGTCCAATTACCTGCTTTGGCTTTTTCTGAGTTATGGCTCCTTCAGACTTATGGGCAAGGGAGAGAATATCAGCAATATCACTTGCAGAAGGTGCCCCATTTTTCTTCATCGGGCTCCCCATCTAGGAAATGTCATGTTACACAATAAGTTCAGCTTGAGTTAAGATGTCTATTTTAGTGGAACTGCATATGATTGTCATGCTTTCAATAGTATAAGTATATTGTACTGGTTTTTTATACCAATACATTATAATTATACTAATTTAAAACTTAGTGAATTTATGGAATTGTATTTTCCAACCTCGTAACACACCAGCAAGCATGTAGTAAATACAACTAGCGTTCAGGAAATTTGCAATCTTCGGATGTCATGTTTTTTTTGTGGGTCTGTAGTTTACTCATTCATTTATGATGCCATGCATATTCAGAGAAGGCTATGTGATTGAGCAGCGAAAATTGCAAAATGGCTTGTCTAGCTGTAACAACTATGTAATTAAGGGAGCACACTCAGATTGAGCACTAACTCCCTCAATTATCTGTTCACTGCAAGTTTAATACTGGAGGACCTCAGCAGCAGTAATGACTTTGGAATAACTAGATTGCAATACCTTTGTACTCTCCTCCTTTGCGTCAGTGTAATTATTTAATGAGTATATAATATTGAGATTGCAAGGTGGTGTATGTGATGAGGCATCAGAATCAGCACTTGTGGCTTGACCATCTGTCTGTGTTAAAGAATGGTCGTCACTCCATGAGCTAGACCTCATCTGTGGCAAATGAGATTCTTCACGAGGAATTGATGTTAATGTCTGCTGCCTTTCTGGAGGTGGTTGTCTCTTCTCATGATGAGGGAGAAGGTAGGGTTGAGATTTATAAGATGAATGATGGGATGATTTACTCAATCTGGGCCGAGAGGAAAAACGGGAGTTATCATGACAGGACTGAGAGGAGAAGGGATCACAACTTGCACCATAGTTTCCAGATCTTCTGTGGTACGAGCGATCTCTGTATTCTCTATGACTTTGATACTCTATGGGAGGCCAGGGAGTCAATACTGGTACTTTGAACAACCTAAATTGCACAAACATACATCAATGTAGCTTTGCTGGTAATAATAAAACTTATGTTGATAATGTATATTGATTACTCATATTAATTAACTACAATCAGCTTATGTTTTGTATGTTACACAGAGAGGCTTTCTGGCTCTATACATACTCACTCTGGGTTCATCTTCCTGGCCCTCCTGTATCCACGATCCTTCATCGTGTAACGGTCTTTGAATAGCTCCTCATATCTAGCCAAGTTCTTTCGCAATTTTTCCTGCCTGTGTATATTTTCAGCAGCTAGCAGAAATCCTAAGGAGGATACGATAGTATATAGCTTTATATAAGGTGCTATAATTTCTTTTAGGGTGTTCATAAACACAGGTTAGTTCAATAATAATAATTTTCTGCGAAAAACAATAGCGTGCTTGCATTTCTTCTTACTTTCCGACGCGGGATATCTACAACAAAGGAGGTCGCAACCGGTATCATCTCGTTGTTTCTCATTGCTATACTCTTACAAAATAGTATAGTCCTTACAAAATAGTATGGTCTTACTTGAAAATCAACGAAGGTAAGTCGTGTGTTGGCTTGTCCAGTGAACGATTGTGCTGAGTGAATGTGTTGTATGCTACAGATATTGCTTGGAGATACGGAAGAACAAAGTAAACATTTAACTAACAAAAAATATATTAGCTGTCTGTCTTTACGCAGATTATTCCGCTACTACAGCAGCAGTAGGTAATTCTTAATTTAGGGCTAAGCTGAAAATGCGCTGTAATTCCTTTGAAATGCTTCTTTCTTTCTTTTTTCAAGTCAAACATTTGCGGTGAGTGGTTGCTATGACATTAAAGCCTCATTACCTTACGAACGTAATTTAAAACTCAGCCGTTTTTTAGTAGCTGGAGAGCTTTTTGTAAGTAGTTAATGGTCACACAGTCAGAATAGCTATTTACTACAGAAGCTACCAGTATTGGGGAAAACTTAGGTAAAGAAGTAAGTTCCATATTTTGTTAATTGGCTAATAAACAATGGTCTATAGGCGCTGCCTCATAGGGAACTACCGCTTTTAGGGTACTGAAGGCCCTAGGCTGTAGCGTCCCGCTACTTAGGGCCTGAAGGACCCTAAAAATGGTAGTGATGTCACGCGAAATTTGGTCCCCCGCCAAATACGGTCCGGCCGGACTGAAATTGGCTGCCGAAATAGGTCCGTCCTCCTGCTAATTTCGGTCCGCCCGGGTGCGCTCGAATTAAATCAGTTTGGATATACATGAAGGCATTTACAAGTTTCAAAGAATATTTACAATTGTATAAATTTGCAATAGATAGTGATGTACTAGCTTTTTAGATAACTGGGTTCCAGAGTTTCTAACAGGAATGTTTGTAGCTGTATGTTTTTCCACACCAAAATACATCATCTAAAGTTTGTAATTATTAAGACCTGATTAATAACTAAGGGCTGTTCAGAAAAAAAAGCTTCAGTTAAAAATGCTGTTACTGTTCCAGTTAAATGTTACTATTAAAAATTGTGATTAAAAAGGGAGAAAACTTCATAATGACTTTCATAACTTAGGTTAGTTACATTACTGATTTGGATGAAAAATCTGAATTCTAGCATTCTGCCACAGTGAAATTGGTAAGCAAATAAATAACTCATACAGAAGTGAGTGTGGTCAACTGATGACAAAGAGTATTGTTATTTTTTAATTGTGATATATCCCGGTTAGTAATTGTGATCTATGCCACTACTCCAGAGCTCCATCCAGTACCAGTTGTGTCACCATGGCACCACATTGGTATTGACTTCATTGGCCCCATCTCTCCTGCATCACATCAAGGAAACAGATGACTATAACTGATTATTTCAATAATTTTGTTGAGGAAATTCCTATGAAATGTAAATATTTTGAAAAGTAGCTGCTGCATTGTTCAAGGTAGTCAAACATATGCACTATGATGAAGTCTATACTATTATAGGAATTTATGAGAATGGGAATTTGAAAGGTAAACTCATCAACAAGAAGTACTAAAGAGCAGTCTTAACATATTATAACTATACTGATATAACTCACCACATCCAGTTAATCACACAATTGATTTTTTTCCTCCGGAGTTAGCTAGGTGGGACTAAATTTGGCAAAGCGGACCACATTTGGCAGCCATATTTAGTCCGCCCGGACTGAATTAGGCAGCCAATTGTGGTCCGGGACAGTTTTTAGCAGCCAATTTCAGTCCGGGGGACCGATTTTGGGTAGGACCCGATTTGGCGTTACAGTCCACGACGGCTGCGCATGCGCCAAACTAAGCGACTCTGCTCCCGACGATGCAAACGGAGGAACACTAAGCGCAATCGGAGGGACAGTAAGCGTCCCTGCCCTCAAGGCGGGAACGCTAAGTTAAAAAGTGTCCCTCTCTGAACTAAGCAGTTTAGAGTTCCTCTGTCACAATACTATAATTTGGATATACACATTCTATGCTTACATCTCTCAAAAAACCAGCACTTGTTTTGTGTAATCTCACCACTTTAGCTGCCAATTTCATGCAGGAACATATATTTCTTTTGGTGCCCAGTGAAGCCTTGCCCAATTTCACTATTGTATGCGAGCATATCAGCTACTCTTACCATGTTGGGTTACTTCTGTGTGTCAGCCCTTAGAATAATTCATCAGAATGAGTGATCCCTACAGAACATCGCTGAATCAACACAGTTATGGAAGAGTACTTGCTCTAAATCACATGGAGTTTGTCCCAATGCAGAACCTTCCTTTTTGGACACCTATTATGTGTACCTTCCAATCCCCATCGTGTTTCCATGGACTCATCTACAAAATGCTAGTTAAAGGGAGTCTTTCACGCCTCAGCACATTATTATACATCCAAGGGTGCATTGCTCAATGATATTTTTCTAGCACATCCCATTCCCTATTATTGATAGCAGATGTTCTTAATCATTTAAGCTTCGTCCATTGAACTGTCTGCTGATATAAGCAAAATGTTCCAAGAAAATTTTCTCCAAAAACCAGAAAGGAATATGCAGATTTCCACACAAGGACAATTTAAGTACTTTCCAAGATTGCCAGATAAAACAGGGGTAAAGGCCTACCCCGTTCCTGGTGACCAGTTTGCTTCATCACCTGCCTGGAACACACAAGAATTCTTTTGCTGCGTGTGCCATTCAATAATGTTTCTGTAATGTTGACCTCTTAACAGACTATAACTTTATAGGAGGAATGACACTCTTGGACAAGAAGTCTGCAGGCATGACACCCAGACAATGGAGGAGCCACTCCACACTCTTCTTGAATGCTGTCCCAGATGTTCTGAAGGAGTTGGCTAACCTAAATATTCCATCACCTCTCTCTGCATCTGAAACACTAGGTATTCATTGGGATGTGAGCAGGGATAATTTTCATGTTTTTTTTTCTCCACAGGTTGAACCCTATTCCAGCCATGAAGTGACTTGTAGCCCCAGTTTTCTGGCCAGATATTCGATATCCAGGGTCTCATGCATCCAATTACTGCTCAGGCTGTAGTTGGCAGAGCTGGTCCTTCCAACAAGCTGTTATTTGTGTGGTAGGCTAACAAAAAACCTGCACATTCTCTTTAAAATTATCGTATAAATCAGTGAATTAATTATATCTGGTGAGTATAAATTGGCTTGTGATACATGGTGCTCCCTACTTTAAACACCAGCCATCACTCCTGAATTTTATACTACTGTTATTATAATTGTTGCTGTTTTTATCTACCATTAGTTGTCATAGGCTTCGAACCACCGACCAACCGGGACATTTAGTATTTCTGCCTCCCTCTCTGACTCCTCCATTACTACACTTGTGCTCTCTGTTTTGCATATCTAGCTTTTCACCTCTCAAGTAATTTTTGTTGTTATTTTTTTATACTGACTTTGTACTTTCTTTCCTTCTTACCAAGCCCAAGCCATTGTAGGATACCAGTTTCAGTGGGACTATACCCTTTATTCCTCATAAGCGAAATAAAACACAACAACATTTAGGAACAGAATTTTCTTTCACCATGCTCTTTGCCACTCTGAAAATATCAAAACTTTTTAGTAGCCTAGTACTTGCCATCCATGGCCCTAGGAACTGGGGTGTCTAGAGGACAAAGCTGCCCTACATTTTCAACTTCCCTGTACTTTGCCTCCTCAATTGGTTGTAACCAATAACATTGTTGGGTGGTAACAGGTTTTCATATTGCTATACGCCAGCGAGTAAGTTGAAAATTTTCATACTCATACTTTAGTACCACACTTCTCAGTAAGTTGTTGCCTGAACCATGAATATCTGATGAAATGCAATTTCAATACTGTACTTTATATTATTTTAAATACTTGATAAAGTAAAATAATGCACAAAAAAAACTGAAAACAGAAACAACAAGTCAGTGATAAAAAAACAACAACTAAACAAGTAACAGTAGCTAAAGCAAAAGACACAATGTAAGCGAGAGAAAAAAAAACAGTAGAAACAAATTAAACTTTGCCACCTATGGATATAGTCATGTCTCTCATGTAACTAATGACGTGGACATCTGAAGACTGCAGGATGTACACTACTCCATGTTTCAAAGATGACATCAGCTAGGCATGAGGAAGAACTGGAATTTACTCCATGGACTGGAGCTAGAGATTGACTTACTGAACTGGGGTGCTAGGAAAATCACATCACGGATTGCATTGTGTTGATCACCATTTCAATTGCAGCTGACTTGATGGTAGGGGTTGTGGGGTATTCTGAGCCAGAAGTGTAGGCAACATTAGAACTCCTCATTGGGAATGCAGAGCCCAAGGATGGGATGAGGGAACAGCCAATCCCCTGTGTGTGGAATAGTACAAGACAAGGTGGTGCCTGGGGTCCAGCTACAGTTACACCTGTTTTTCTAGAAATAATATACTCATACAATGCAGAAGAGGAGCTAAAAATTAACTTCATGTAAATTTAAATCAATTTTTTTTTTTTTGGCGAAATAATGATCATTTTTAGTAATACTGATTTATATTTAGTAATAAGGAGCAATCGTTATGACAAACTGTGTTTTTGACTTTAAAGGTTTCCTATAAATGGCTTCGCTTGCCACTTTGTGATCAAGTTTTGGATTGTACATGGTTCTTTAAAAGTGTCCTTTTTCTTCTCCAAACATGCAGTTATTAGGTTAGCTGTTTGCCTCCTAGTAGTCATGCTTCAGATTGAACAGTTATTAGAAAAGCTTGTGTTTTTGTTGTTATTTTTGTCACAAGAAACTGCAGTGGGTGGCTTCCATGGTATTGAAGACCCTTTACCAGAGAATTTTTAAAAGCTCCGTCATAGCTCATTCCACTTACCTTTTTCACGAGTACAATGTCATAATGAGTATGATATACACTTTCTTTAGCACTTACAAGATGGTGTGGCTGTTCTTTTTTGTTGTTGTTTTAGGCTAATGAATAGGTATCAGCAATTTTTAAATCTCTATAATAACATGCATAGCTTAGCCAGTTCAAAATGAAGTCATGTCCTGTATCCTAGAACATGCAGCTTTTGGGGACACCTTCATCAATTTTACTCTTCACGAAATACATATGTAAAATCTGTATCAGCAACACACTTAGTGCATACTTCATTTCATGATACTTACCATACCCATAAATCATTACATGTTTTCTCTCATTATGTTACGTGGTGTTGTGTAATATTAATCATATTTGAATTTAAGTTGGTAAGAGCTAACTACACAGCACCCCACAAGAATTGCATAGGTGCCAACTTTCCAGAATCTATTTCAGGGACAAAAACCACACCCTGGCCATACCCAAATAACACACCCACAATGACATAATTTTTAATGACATCATCTATGCAAAAGTTTAAAATTACAATAGCTGTTCTTCTTCAACCTTTTGAACTTCTACCTATTCCTTGAAATTCTTCTACCCACTTTCTATCAAAGTGACACTGCCTTTTCAATTTCTGCTTTTTTGGTGGAGGAAGACCTTCTTCAGACATGACAGATGACCAGTTCAAACTAGTGCTATATGATGAGTAACTGAAGTCAAGTCTGTGATTGAAGTGTGATTGCATTATTGTTTTGTACATGTCATTATGACTCATGTATATCAGGCACATGCAAATAAAAGCAAGCTACAGCAATTTTGCTGTAGCAGCTAGCTAAGTTGTATGCTTGATCTCCATGTACAACTTACTAAATGAAGAATCAAGTAGTTTATAAGATTCTTTGCTTATTCTAACTTCTGTTGTTATGATTTCTTTGAGTAAAACATCGTTATAAACTTGACCTCCACGTACAACCTGCTAAATTATACAGAATTGAATGTATTCATAAGATCCATCTCATTCTACCCCTGTTTTAAGCTTTGAGTGTAATGTATTTATACTAGCCACAATTTTCCAAGTAGCTAGAATTGCTTCATAGCTAAGATCTCTTACTCGTTTTTAGTTTCTGGTGTTACCTTGGACTTTGAGTAAAAAGTTTTTCTAAGCTTTATCTCTACATACAACACATTACAGAGTACAGGCGATACAGCTTTGGTAGCTAATAGTCTGGTTGTCTAGTGCAACTGGTACTTCATGTAGTAGTAAGAAAAGTTTGAGTTCATTCAAAGTCACCAATTCCATAGGTGCCAACTGTTCCGGATTTATCACTCTGTCACGGAGTCCAGAAAGTGCACAATAGCTCTAGGTTTGTCCAGGGAAGCCTGCAGGCTAGTGAAGTAGTAGGCCTTTGGGTATTTACTTATAGCTGTGCTAGCCAGCTGGCTGTCTAGACCTAATCAAAGCTACTAGTAACCACACTAACTATAAACATGCCACAAGCTCAAAGATTATGATAACAACAAAAGGTACAAATGAGTGACAGATGTTTTGAAGCTTCTCTATACTCCTGGTTAGTAGTATACTTATATATAAGGTTCTCACAGCTTATAATAGCTGCAAAAGATAATTGGACAGAGTAATGAATTAAATCTTATGCTGCTATTATAACAAAAAAAAGATGACTTGAAACACTTCGTATGGTAAAAGTTTGCTGTTGTCATCTAGTGCAAGTAGTCCCTGTTTTCTATCTCTGGAGACAGCTATTACAATTTTTGTAATTTTAGCATCATAAATACAAATAAAATTGCAGCCTTATGCAAGCTGGTTATGCATAAAATAATCGCTGTTCTATCTTTGTGTTGGATTAACTTTTTTTAGTTTTTTTAACCTCTCACAAATTTTAGAGGAAATTATCACTTAAGCAAATGGTAGTATTCATCATAAGTTTGACTAGCAGTGGAAGTCCAGACAGAGAGAGGTCACATTGTAATACTCACTGTTATACACTGAGTATGTTTAATTACATAGCTGATTAATATGTTACTTCCTGTGCAAACTAATTGAATTCCATCGAACTGATCAGCTAATTCTGAGTGCCACTTAGTTATATAACTAATAGATACTATACAAGTAGGTTTACCATAGTACAGATTTGATTTCTAAACCAACTGTGACATGTCATATAAGAAAGATGGTCAAAACAGAATACAAATGAACACAGATTACAATCAGCACATAAGTGGTAAAGAGGAAAGGTGAAATGTTTTGGAATTAGTAGCAAGGACTTTAGCTACTCTGAGGCTGTAACTGCACTGTCCACAGGATATCAATCAGCCTTTTGCACTTTGCTGCCTTGGCCAACTGGTTTCAACTTGTTAGAGTAGAGGAAGTATGGTGGCACTGTCCATGTATATAATGTCGTAATATACATAATTGTATAAATTTTATTCCACACTAGATATCTTCATAGGTATTATTTCAAGCTGTATTGTATTATGTACTGTATTGCACAAGCTCAGTACCCCAGTATATAGCAACTGGTCTAACTCACTAGTTTCGTAGGTTTTTACAGCTATTCCTCTGGTGTAGCCTACCCAACCAGGTTAGAACAACTGCTAAAATATTAGCTGGGGGTTTGTGGAGCCCCTACAGCCAACTTTACACCTTGAGTTACCTGTCCTAGTACAAACTACAGCAGTGAAGATATCTAGCTTAGAATGAACCACTTATTACACTTCTCAGAGGGGTATGGCTAGATATTTCACTATCAGGCTTTATTTTCACTTGCCTCTGGCTCTTAGAAATAAATTAGCTTGCTCTTGAAATATTTCATCATATCAATGCTCCAAC
>WLWD01004298.1_pt1 | contig 35872 bp, 24 predicted proteins | sample 6712731 | NCBI WGS metagenome assembly WLWD01 (sample SAMN12718690, study PRJNA576275) | sponge metagenome | isolation source: marine sponge | host: Mycale hentscheli | place: New Zealand: South Island, Marlborough, Capsize Point | collected 2014-11-01 | reverse complement strand
GTAATCTCCTCCTTGAAGTTAGTGACATTAAGAGGAAACAATACAGGAGTAAGGTTGAACAACCTATGTTATTTTAATGAGACTAATTTTTTTATTGACAACTGTTACACTGTATTCATAATATCAGTATGATAGTTTACAATGTATTAACATGAATGACTTTCCTGATAATACATATTTGGGTTGTGTATTCTAAGATAATGTAAATTGTATGTACGAATGAAATTGAAAACATGTAATTAAATATCATATCCAACATACAGTATGAAGACCACATTGCTTTTATGGTGAAACATTATAAATTTTCAAGCTTAAACTTTAAGAAATAATAAATATATTAGATACTTTATAAAGCAAGTGTATTATGTTTCTTCTGAACAACCTTATTTTGGTATTGTTTAATTCAGTGTCATTTTCGATCCAATAGAATAATTAAAATTTAAATATCTACACTTTTACACTATATTTGTCATTACAATATATTATATTATTTGTATCATATGGCCTCTTTTAACTTCATGATAACTAAGTATTACATAAGATCGCAACCCACATGTAAATGTGTGTAGGCTGAGAGGTAGGGGTGGGGAAATTACCTGCGTTGGCATAGCCCAGGTCTTTTTTTAGGGTGGGGAAATTACCTGCGTTGGCATAGCCCACGTCTTTTTTTAAGGTGGCACGTTAGCCTGTCGTTATATTGCATTGCTAGGGCGTTGCCTGAGCCTTGATTTTAATAGCTCTTTAACCTTGTCCTTTTCGTATGACTACTAACAGTAAATGATGTCGGTGCTACTTTTTCTAGCTCTCAGCTTCAGTTTGACTATCAAGGAAACTGGAGAACACGGTAAGTGGTATTACTTGACTATGAGATAACTAAATTAGATTGTTCAGGCCATACAATGTGATATTTAACTAGCTATCTGCTTCATTTATGGTCTTGATACTTAACTATTTACTCTATTTATTTGTAAGCAAAAAAATTGGATCTACTAGCTAGCTAAGAAAACAACAAATAATGTGTTGATTCATTGCAGTGATGAATCAACACATTAATTGTTTTGCACTATCTATGCTAGTTACAGGGGAAAATCTAGAGGGGCTCGACTAGAGCCACAGGGCCCCCCTGACCATGAGCCCATTTTTTAAAAAGAGCACCCTTTCAATATGAGTCAGTCCCTTTTTCAATCCGAGCCTGACTTATTGTCTGCGGTCCGATCGTTTTCTTAATAATGCATTCCATCCATTCTTAATTTGCTAAGTCAGGAATTTTGCAATTCTTCCTTTTGGTACAATTAATAATGTAGTATTTCTAAACAAAGTAAACTTGGCACTTTAAGTAAGTATAGGTGAAGGTTGTATCGTGGTTAGTATTATTACAGCTCATTTTCATTGAGTGTTAATGTAGCTAGCTAGCAGTTCCATTTTATTGTTTAGCTCTCCCTTAGCTAGGTAGGAAATTTACTTATTAAGGTATTACCTTAGAAAAACAGGATATCTTATATAACTAGCAGTTTTGCTTACATATGTTGGCATTACCTTATATAGCTGAGCAGTCCGCTAAAAGACTTTGTTTGTTTTTTGTTTTGTTTTCACTATTTAATTGCTTGGCCCGGTTTTAAATATAATCAGTTTTTATACATCATGTGATTATTTAACTAATAGCTTGTGTTAAATTGTTGAGGAGGCCTAGAGTGACATCCAGAGACTTTACTTTCTCCTGAGGGTATTCAGAGGCGGATATAGGATTTGTTAAGGGGGTGTACTCTTTTCAGTAAGGGGTGAAATAGCTATAGCCACTTATAGAAAATGTTGGCTATGTATTTTCTACAATATTATACTGTAATATTCATCTGCACACTAATTAGCACTATAATGTGACTGTCCAAAACTGAAAAGAATAAAATGCTAAAATCATGAAAGAAAAATATTGGAACTAAAAACAAATTTACGAAGTGTTCATGTCTAGAATAAAGAAAAGGAGTGAATACTAGGGGTTAGTGAATTATGCTTTCTTTTTATTATTATGCTATGCTAGCAATGCTCATCATTGTACAGAGGAGGCTCCACACACTTGTGGTTGGGGGGGCAAAATATTAGAGATTGGCACACTCCTATGAAATGTGATTTTTTAAGCTATAATACATCATACAAAAAGACTGATTAAAATGTTCCAAAGTGTCTTTTCTTTTGTTCATGTAGTGATACAAAGTCACAAGTTTTTGAATTGGGGAGGGGGGCAATGCCCCCCCACAATTAATATTGGGGGGCAATTGCCCCACCCCTGCCCCCCCCAGTGGAGCCTCCCCTGTTGTAGTAATTATGCTACTTGAATTCTCTTATTATGCACATATTATGCACATGGACAGAGTTTGAAGATCACCTCAACCACATTCTCAACTATAAGAATCCCAGTACACATACCTGCAGAGCCGTAGGAAGCAATTTTTAGTTGTTTAGGCCAGGAAGTAGGTGTGGCTATATTTATATAGCATTATTTATGATAATGATTATGAATTGATGAGTAATTAATGAAATGCATAACTAATAAGTGATATAGAACAGAATTATTAATATATTGCAAATATAATTGTGATGTTCTGAATTAGAAATAAATTTACTCACTACAACTTTCATTTCCAATAAATCAGTCCTTTCCTTGTATGTGTGTGCAGAATCATTAAATAATTGAGATGTTCCTGCGACATAGTTGATCGAAGTTAATCTTGACTGGTTTCGATCCACTGAAGGATCATTCAGAGGATGCATTCATTGCTGGCATTACCAAAAGCAGTTGCATGAGCCTTTTGACTTGTAAAATGAGGGACGGCTGGCCATGTGACAGTGACTTTAAGTTTTTTTTTACATCCCATATTGTAACATTGCTGGTTTCCTTGTAATTTGCTCCCAGTATTATTCAGCTGAGTTTTTAGGAGACCTTAGTTGAAATCATCATTGTATGTCTCACAAACAGTTGTTAGTTCTGATGGCAAACTCTCTTTCTTACATGCTTTCACCAGTAGTAGCTCAATAGACTGAAACACTCTTTAGCCAGGCTGATCAAACCTTTCTTCTATACAATTTATAATTAAATCTAAAGCTTCAAAGTAGATCTGTCTGTAATATGCTTCAGGTGTGTCATGAAAATGGCCAGGGTGATAGCCATCATCATGCCTTTTCGGTCTTCTACGACGTCTTGGAAGTTTAGGCTCATCAATATCCAATTTGTTTGCTTTAACATTAACAGTCTTCCAAAACTGTTCAAAAGCTTCATCATTCCTTATTGAATTCAGAGTTGCAATTGTCATTTTAGCAATCTGTTGCAGGTGTGACAAAACACCACGTCCTTACTCTCAACTCAATGAATTTATGTTTCAGTACATGAACAATTTTTGCAACAAATCTACAAGTTTAGTGTAATTATTTTTTAAAGTATGATGATTAGTCATTATTATCAAATTCACCATTTCCAACAACTTAAATAGACAACGACAAATACTTTAAACAGTGAAAAATTATAAAGATAAAATGGTAAAATATTATGTTATTGTAACTTTATTATAATACGATAATTTAACCTGATAACACAAACTATCATTGCATTGTGATGCTTAATTTTACAAGTTTGGTAAACATGAGAGTTTCTCAATGTTTTACTTCAGTGAATTGCTTGCTCCTCATATTTAAATGAACCAGAATACATTATAACAAAGTGGAAGTCAGGATTACAAAAAGTTTCACAATGGCTACATGATAAGCATTGCTATGTCTATAGTCTATTAATACGTTGAGGTCACAAAATTCATCTTTCAGCATAAAAATAGTAATGAATTTTTACTTTATTCCATGACAATTTCTTGAATTTGCTATTATTATTTTTATTTTATAATTAGCATGCTTGGCATTCACATGTTAGACATGTAGGTGGCTAGCTAGAGGATAAGTACTCTCTTGAATTAAACGTTCCTATGTAGTTTAAGTGAAGTGATCATAAAACCCCCATCGACTTAATACACACACCAAAGTTATGGGAATGAAATATTGGATGGTCACGTCCTGCCAGAGAAATGTCAATGCTATTAGCTATGGGATTGAAAGGAACAAAGATATTCTGGACTTAGTAATAGTTAAATCTATGATCCCAATGCTTAGTCAAATGGTGACAAGAGTTGTGATAAAAGTATGGAATAATAATATTGGTAACTAATATAAAATGAAAAGTGCGTGTATTATGAGTAAACAGTGATTAGATACAAAATTCGAGGGAATAAAGTTCGAGGGAATGAAGACCAAGAACATTGAACTTTCATCCACTCACTTATCATTCACACATTCATTTATTCAATACTGTACGTATGAATGTGTGGAAGATTATTATTATAGTTTTTCCTGGTCCTTCGATTGCTGCTCGAAGTCTGACTAGTTTGTGGGATTTACGACCCGACGAACATATGCTGAATAGTCAAGTTTGACCTCACTCTTTTAAATGTGAAGTTATAGGAGTCAGTATCATTCACATATACTCACTGATGTTTTTCAATTGATTTGGATTCAAGAATGTATAATCAGTTGATAACTAGCTTGATAACCTCTACAGCCTTGTCAACTTTTTGTCAGCTCTAATTATCACAGCAGTTTACGGATTTTGTTATGGTTGTCAATGGACTCTTTTCAGGCAGTGTTTCTTAGAGGATCTGTGATGTCTGTCAGAAAATTATGAAAAGATGTCAATAATAATTTGAATTTCATTGAAGAAATATGGATGAGTCAGGGGTGATTAGACATAAGTTTTAAGAAACTAGTAAAATATTTTTTCTTTACTAAACAATATTTACAAACTAGCTGTACAAAACGTTTATACGATAGCACTCTGAGAGATATTTTAACAGCTATTTTTATCCTTATTCAGTTCTGTATAATTGAATATTTATTTATTATTCAAATTTATTTGACAATCAAAAAAGCTACAATGAACTGCTTCTTACTAGTAAGCATTAGTATGAAATAATGGTAAGTTAGATTTTAATGCGTAGTAATATAAAATTCTGAGTAATTATTGTTTAACATTTCCTGCATGCTCTCAAACATGTACTTATAAAACACGGACATCATATGAAAAAGTAGTGGAGAGGTTTGTAAAGATAAACTAGTGTTTGCTTGTAAAGATGATTCTAGATTATACAATAAAAACAGTCAGATATGGTATGATTATTTGGTATTCCTGAAAATAGTAGAAGAAAACTATAACCCAGCAATCAGGCATGTGTTCATAATCGCATAAATAAATGTATTTATAAATTAAGTTTTGAAACTATATTCAAGTCTCTCATATTTTTCATCTTGTCAACATATTTTACTGCTTTTATTTTGTAAGTTATTTTAAGATAAAATGCGCCAAAAATTGCAGAAAATAATACAATGTGTCACTAAAATGACTGATATCGCTATGTCATTAGCATTCATCTCTCCTTAAGAAAATGCATGATATTTTCATATTCAAATTCCCTGAAATATTATGACAATGTGACAATGTTCATATAATATGGTAAAGGGTTATCCACTGAACAAAATCATGCTATAAACATGCATCATCAATCCTTCCTATGACACTGACAATGTAACATAGGACCAGAATTCAGTTATACAGCACTCTGTCAAATGTTTTGCATTTGTTGTACCTATTTTATGTTTCCCATGCAAATCAAAAATGCAAACCTTTTAAAGTATATTGCATCAAAATAAATAACTAATATAGCATGTATAACGTTTATGATCCTCTATGCTTGGGTATGGTCATTATTTGGTAGGACCTAGCTATCAAAACAAAAACTGTAATGAGACATCAACACAGAAAGCAAGAGATACGGGAGTAAGATTGCTGTATTTCAATGAAAGCTAATTTATGGTGTATTGACCACTTGAAGATTGTATACATTATGTCAGGACGATAGTTTACAATGTGTCAACTAGATTGACTATCAAAATAATACATATTATTTGGTTGTGTATTATCATACAATATAAAGTATGTAGAAATGTAAATATAAACATGTTATAAGTTTATCATTATGAATAATACTGAATGAAAATCATTATATCTTTTGTTAGTAAACATGTCATGTTCAATATAATAATAGCTGTTAATCACTCATCAGTGAAGTTTAAAAAAAATTGTGCAATATTGTTACTTTGATATCATTTTGTCTGCAAAATAAAAAAAGATAGCAGCGTACTAAATCTTGAATAACAGGAAACAATTTCGGTTCTTTACCAAGTTATAATATACATAACAATATATAATATTATTCCATGCTTTACATCTTTAAAATGCTATTTTTAGTTTATCACATTCTAATTCATGCTATTAGTTTTACATACACAACTACTGTTGTAAAAACAAGTTTGATGATGGTTAATAATAGTCGGTCTATAGTAAGAAATCATTAATTGTAATCATTAATTATTTTATTAACTTCACGGTTATGATGAATTACAGATAGAAATAGAACAGTGAGAAATGATAATGATAAGCGATTAAAATTATAAGGTTTTTTTTAACTTTATAGAACACAATGAAATAGAATATGATACTTTAACTTGATAACACAAAATTTTAGTACACTGTTATGCTAAATTTTACAATTTTGGTAAACATGATAGCTTCCCAAAGTTTTACTTAATAAAGTGTGGTGCATACTCCTTGTACGATAGTGAAGTAGCATAGTGTATTATGAGTGACATGAAAGTCACGATTAATAATAGACATAAAAGTTCAATAATGCGTACATTTTAACTATTTCTTATGGTGAAATTTTAATTATAAATACATTGAGGTCACAAAATTCTTCCTTCATGACATAAATAATAATTCATTTCATAGTTATTTAATGTCAATTCTTTTGCTTACATAGCTCTTATTATTTCATTTTTACGAGTTCCATGATTAACATTCTGATGTAAGACATGTAAGTGGCTAGCAGGACTTCAATTTCATTATAGACTTAAATATTCTTCTGTAATATATACTAGTGAAGTGAACCTAAAATTTGGCTTGTATAAATTCCCTTCTCTAATAAGTTTTGTATGCATTGTTCACATCATATTGAAACCTTTCTTCTTGAATAAAGAATGCTTGGTCAGTTAACAATAATTTATATTGACACTGAAGTATAGTTATGCTTATGTAATACAACATTTTGTAAAAATACTATAATCAAAGCAACTTTTTATGTTCTGGTGGTGTCTTATGTCTATTCACTATATTATTATACTGGTTTTTAATTATTAAGATCATGTATTACCTCCTGTATTTCCTGTTACTGTATCATTTCTTACACACATATGATTAGTTTACACCAATAGCAAAATACGATTTACAGTTTACTATCCACATTGTCCCTTAGTAATGAGTTCAGCCAAGTAGGTCATACCAAAAACATCATCACATCGTATATGTAGCTAGTTGTTACTTGTGACAAAAGTATAATATTACAGTACATATTTAGCTATATTGAAAGTTATTTTTATATTATATAAACAGCATGATGAATCTCCAAAACAGATCACTGGAGAATATTCATGTAGGGATAAGTATATACAAAAAATTTAAATTGTATTTTTCCAAGATCTACAATAATTAAAGGATTGCTGGTTCATTAAATAAGCAGTCACACACTTTGTTATTATCATAAAAAGAAGATGCAGAAACTCAACAACATCATAATATATACTAAAGCTTAGTTTAAGCTGCAACACATTTTCATTGGTTAAACTAACAATAGTAATTACAATAAATTGTAATTTTTGTCCAAGTATTATAAACTTGCCATAAAAATTAAAAAAATATTAACACAAAATATGTAAGTCTATCATTGTCATGAAGATCTAATTTAGTTCTATTGTACGCTTTCATAAAGTGGAACAGGACTAGGCTGTGATACAGTGGAATGATCTTTCTTCTCCACAATGTCATATGACAGATTAGTCTCATAGGTGAAGTCATCAGTTGATGGAGTAGATACGACATTAACTACACCATATGATGCATTGTTGTCATACTGAAGAGAAATCTAAATATAATGTGAAAGCGTATCACAAAATTATTTATTATAATTTTCTCACCTTCTGTAATGTATTTTAACATATTTTCTCAATATGTACATAAACATTGCTTGTAGAATACCACAAATATTATACAACTCTATAAGATCAAATGCAAAATTTGTATTTTATTGACACATGTAGCTAAAATACTTTTCTTTTTTTACATACGTACATCTGCAGCTTTTGTTTTCCTTGCATCAGATCTTCATACAAGTAAATTTTAATGAATTATTGACATGAGAATTTTTGAATACTTACTTTCTTCTTGATCTACTGTATATTCCAGTCCTCGTTGTAAAGCAAATATTGACTCCTGCAATGTCATTAGTACCTAATAATGAGACGATATCTACATAATCATGGATAATGCTTAGCAAAATGTTCATAAACTTACAGAATTGCTGAGATTCAGAGAATGCTATTCCTAAGCTGTTGTTTGATATAATAGTTAAGTTGTAAATTAAGCTTACATTTAAACCAGAAAAAAATGCTGTCACCACTGAGTTGAATAGAACAACTTCTGATGACAATGTAGACTGAGCTGTATTTTGAGCTTGAAGTAAAGCATACAACATATTACCATCTAGTGGACAATTTGCCATCTAAACATTTAACAAAGTAATTAGAATCAGCTACTACTGTATAATATTACATATATATACCTGTATAGTCAGATTTTGAGTAGGAGTCCCCCACTCTAAATAATGAATATTCAATATCATTTGTAGAAGGTATGTAAGGTAGAGTCTTGTTTACACATGAAGGTGGACTTTGTCCTACTATATTAGCAGCTGTGATACACATGGTAAAGGGATCACATGACCTCACTCCTTCCAGTGTGAAGTTATAGGAGTCAGTATCAGTCACATACTCAGTGATGTCTTTCAATTTACTGGGACTCAAAAATATGAGAGTAATAGTGAACTTAACAGATACTGTAGGAATGATTCTATAATCCCATGATGTCAGCAATGAATAGTCATTCAAAGATATGCTCAATTCACTTGGAGGATTTGGGATTCCTGTTAGAAGTAGAATAAAAGGATTTTAATGGCTATAAGAATTTTATTGAAGAATTATGTATCACAGATGATGGACAAACTTTCATAATTTCAATTTTTTTTATATGTATATACAACTAGGCAAAGTTTTTAGTTCAGTGTTTGAATTTAATGGAGCTTGGGTCTAACTTATTGTGGTTCAGCTATAAAAACTTGTAGTCAATTACTCTAAAACATTTTTATATTGTTTATTTACAATGGTACTATACTAGAATTAAAATGTTGCGCTTATCAATTGGCTACACACTTGTTAATTTTCTGTAGTAAAAAAAGCCTAGCTACAAAGTGTATGACACTTTGCAATAATAACAATTTAGTGATAATGTCTTCAAAGCACTGAAATATTATAGTGTTCCCATTATTGAGTGTTTCTAACCAGTAGTTTTGTGTGCCATTATTAATGATATTCATGTCCACCACACATAGCGGGGGAACGCTTGCACCTAACATATGGGCTAAAATAGGGTCACACGTAGCTACCAAATAATAAAATCAATTGACAGCATTACTATTGAAGAAAGGTCTTAATAAAATTGACTAGTTTTCTTCCTAGTTTGGATATATTTTTTGCTCTACATTATTATTCATATTTTTTACTTTTCTCTTGACCTATTTTGCTTCTCATTTAAAATTAATTAATTAATAAATAACCATTTAATGAGGCTCTAATGGTAGAGTTGTTAGTGGAATTTCAGAACTGAGCTTTTTTTTTTTTTAATCTTATTATTCTAAACTAAATTTCTAGCACTCACAGAATTGCTTAAAATTTTTTGTTAACCAGAATGCTCAAGTTTTGATAAGCAAAATTGTTCCAGGCCTTAGAAATATGTATCTTTTATACATTAAATACATGTATAGTCATTTTATATATTATTAATGGATAATCTTGATGATTTTATTGCAGAAGATACTTGACAACTTACCATAAATAGTCAATTTTATAGTACTTTTAAACACTGTACTATTTAAAATATTTGAACAACTCAAACCTGTCACTGATATCTCCGTTGTGTTTACAGTTATGAATAGTGTGTTAAATACTCTATCCATAAATTTTCCAGTAATGCCAGATATAGTAGATTCTTGAATATGTGGGTGGATCTCTTGTTCATTCCAAGTAGCTATAGTACTACCTTCCACATGATATGTGATATTCCTCTGTGTGTTGATGGGAATATAGTGGGCCAGTTGGAGAAATATCAACTAAATAACAAATAAGTAATAAATGAGAGTGTGCTCGAATATTCATTGCAATATTAAAAATATGCTCAAGTGTTATATCTGCTGCAATAATGGTGCAGTAACAGCCATAAGAGCTAAAAGAAAAAGAAAAAAATTAAAGAAACAAGTGAGAAGCTATCACCATGTGCTTGAACAGACCACTAGTACTGGTTCATTGGTCCATTAATAATTCCTGCAAGCAACCAATGATAGATTACCTGACAGGTCAAGAGCGAAAGTCACAGAAGGTCCTACAGTTTGTTCGAAATCTGAATTAAAAGCACTTAATCACAAGTACTGTTGGAGTTAATAGTTATTAGTATGTAGGATAATAGATTACATATCTATAGAGCAATAACCACCACTATGCTCTTACCTTTCATTCTATTCACTTTAATTTTGGTCACAAATAGATACAATACTTCAAAACAACAGAAGTCTTACTATAGGATTGTTCAATAAGGTTACACAGGGTGAAAAGAGTCCATTTACAGCAAAAACAAAATCCATAAACTGTCTCGGTAATTAGAGTTAACAAGAAATGTACAAGGCTGTAGTATATAGAGGTTAACAAGCTAGTTATCAATACATTATACACTAATTTTACGATTTTGTTTTGGTCGTCAATGGACACTTTTCAGGCAGTGTTAGCTCCATATATGAAACAATTATAAACACCACACCCAATTCGCTTCTTTCTTTAGTTTTTTGGCCCTTTAATGAACTTATGGCCACAATTTCAGCTTATTACCCTGTAATTCAGGATAAGTAGCAGGATGTGGTCAAATTACTTAAACCTAGTAGAATAATCAGCTGCTCACTTCGCCAAGGCCAACACTACTCTCGCAAAACAAGACCCTTTACCAGTTGCTATGCAGAAAAAGGGTCTGTAGACTGACATTGAGCAGTTTTGTTTTTGTTTAATCTGCTTGAATTATAGTGTGGGTGTAACATTGTCAAGTATTTTAAGGTGCATAAATTGTTCAGATTAGTAGGCAGAGCTGTGGTTATGTGTTGCCATGGAGAAATGTTGCTTTTGCAAAAGTATGTGGGGAGATGTTGTTGGTCTTGAGTTTAATGACACTGATGTTGACTTTTGGCTAGCATTATTCACCTTTACAGGGTACCATAGCATTTGTAATGGCAGGTAGGCAAAGCAACAACTGTATCTTGCTGCTAAGCGAAACTTCAGATAGCTTCCAACTTCAGATCTCTTAAAGAGGCTAGTCCATGTCACTTCTTACCATTAACATCAAAAGTAAGAAGTTTTGGCACTGCTCCTGGAGAGCATATAGAAATACATGCACAAATGCTTGAGTAGCCTTACGTCACAGGATTATCATGTCACCTATTGTTTGTGGTCTACCCAATTAGCAAGTGGAACTGAACTAACTGCTCAATGTCAGTCTCCGTGACAATTTTCTATTTCTTTGGAGAGTATATGATGGCAAAATTACAGTATACAAGAGTGTATCAGTTTATGATACAGCTGCACAATAGCCTCTGTAAGGCATAATTAAGATATTTTCCCAATAACAAAAAAGTCCTGAAACTATGTATTAGTATTTTGGCTTATTCATGCTTTAATGATAACAGCTAGAGAAAGCCTATTAAACCTTATCAAGACTTTATTATTATGCATATTTGTATTCTTTTAATAATCCATTGAATGAGAACTTATGATCAGCATTTTCTGTATTCATAATCAATTAACAATTTAATTTGTGCATACAGATTCAGATTAGTGAAGATTACTTATTATAATTTTTGTTATATAATAATATTTGGCTTGTTCAAAGATTAATAATTGCTTTTTATGAGCAATAGCTATCGAAATAATCCCCAACTCAATTTCATGTGACTAAGGACTTGAATTTGAGTAGAGGGTTCAGCTTTTGTGATTCATTGTACCATAAACAATGTTACTTTCAATAAAAAAGCTCAAGCATACTACTCTAGACAATGTAAAACTTATAGTATGACTGATTGTTTATGCCTGTACACTAAACTTTGCTTTCAGTCATATACTTATGATTCAGTATAAATAATATTCAGTATGTAATTATAGAAGCAACCTTAATGAAATAAATATAATATCTTTTTAAAAAAAACAGGTCTCTATTGGAGATGGTATGTAGAAAAATACTTTGGCAGTTGTGGAAGATAAGAACATAGTCTTTTTTCATCGCTTTATTTACTGTGATACTACTTCATCTATTTAAAGGCAGGTATATAGGAAGAATGGAACAGCTTTGCAGATGTACCTAACACAGTTAGTGTGATCTTTCTGAACACATTTACATATATTTATGCTGCATCAATAATATTTAAACCTTAGGAAAGGTATAGTGTAATAGTCTAATTATACTGTTTCAAAAGTATAGTAACATTGAAAATGTGGATGAAGTAATATTGGACTTGTATTTGTTACAACAACTAAACAATGGACAACATCCCACCAACAGCCGAGGCACTATTGCAACATAAAAACTGCAGCCTATCAAAATAGTGTATGGACAAGCAGCCAATATTCATACCATGAGTCAGAATCGAGAGGTGGACTTGGAATGAATAAGACAAGAAATGAGTTCATATATGAATTACTCAAAGAATCACTAGCAAATAGTCAGGAGTTAATAAAATGTAGCTGCATTGTCTATACCTACGTATCTTCATCGTAAGCTCTACAGCATGCAAACTTATTTAGTTCAGCTGCTTTCACTCAAAATGTTTTTGTGTTCAGCTCAGTGCTTTTGGCTTTCTTGGTGTGTTGTTTATTCTTCAATTCTTTCATGCTTCTTGGGGGGGCAGACCTACAAATTCGTAAAAAATGGGGGGGCACTTCTTACAAAAGATTAAAATATATATTAGTTGAATAATTTTTCACTGCACTTTATTCCCTACATCAAATCTAAAATTTCTCTGTGATTTCTCAGGACTGAAATAAATAGACTGCTAATAAGGAAGAAAATTTTTACCATATTAAAACAAAATTAATAATTTTTAGCAATATACATTTTATTGATGCGATGCTGTCACCTGAATACTATGATTACTTGAGGAAGATAAAATCAACAAATGAATATACTGCTCTTATAGTGCTTTCTCCATCTTAACTGTAAGAAATATATTAGCTAAGGTAAAATCTTTAGAAAAATAAGGGCATGTGAAATAGACAGTACAAAGAAAACAGGTTAATTTTACAAATAGCATTTAGAGTTACTAATCACAATTACCATTATATATACATATTATCATGAAAAATATTATATATAATACTGTGGGGTAATGGGTCGGGTGGATGTCTCACACACCAGTTGATTATGCTCGCACCTGGAAACAGCGAAAGTAACGCTGCCACCAGAATCCTGGCCTTCTCTCTCACTTCCCAGCAAGTAGCTAGTAACCTCCCCGTAGGTTAGGATAAGAAGTATTAAAAGGTATTTTAATTTAAAGAGATAGCACCAGCAATGTATTACAGGTACAACCAAGACTAAAGATGACAGGAATGACTACAAGTTTAAATACACACACGAAACCACGCCTAACAACACACACACCAAGCACTGCAGTCCTCTGCCATTCATACAATCAACACATTAACTCGGTGACCACTACCGAACAACAACTAAATATATCTAACTGACTGATACTAAATATAACTATGACCAAATATATCTAACTGACTGATACTAAATATAACTATGACCAAATATATCTAACTGACTGATACGTACACACATAAGTTCTGAATACATGCACACACACACATATTTTCATAGTTCGTTCACATCTTCATGTGGGCTGGTTGGCCATTCCCACAAATATTTGTTACATGAGTCAGAGTGTGATATGGGCTAAATATTTCACAAGCAGTCAAATCTGTTTTCATGAGCCAGAGGCAACTGAAACTAAAGAGTGAGAGTGAAATGTCTTGCCATTTCTGATGACTATAATAAGTGGTTTATTCCACCCTAGATATTTTCACCACTGTAGTTGGTACTAGGATGGTAACTCACAGTGTAAAGTTGGCTGTAGGGGCTCCCCATACCCCCAGCTGATACTTTAGTAGCTGCTCTAATCCTGGTTGGGTGTACCAGAGGAAGGTAGCTGTACAAACCTGGAAAAGTGGGGAGCTTGGCTACTTGCTACAACTAATAGGGTAATGAGCATGGCAATGCTATAACTATTAGGTTAATGAGCTAAGCTTGTGCAGTACAATTCAAGGGTCATGTATCTAAAATAACATTGTAATTGGTGTAGGAAGAAATTTCTTTATGGTAATTTCACTCCTTGGGTTCTTCTCTCTGGGTGCTTACCTGCGAACAGAACAGCACCAGGAAATAACCATTTAGAACCACAACACCACCTTGACAAAACTCTAGCAAAAGTGATTGCATTAATAATGCACACCTAGGTAACCTCCCTTTTCCACATGAACATTGATTTACTCCCCGCGTCAATTGCAATTAGTTCACATGACTAAATTGCTTCCAGTTTGTTAGCAAGTGCATTCCTCGTTTACCATGCTTGTGGTCATGCCAACTCAACTTGGACAAAATAGTGTGGAATAAACAACTTATTACTCTGGGCAGAGGGATATATAGACATCATTCTCAGACTTTATTTTCATACACATCTGGCTCATGAAAATAAATTATGTAAGAATAAATTAGCCTGCTCCTTGAAATATATCACCACATCCCACTCTGACTCATATATATTACTTATTACCTGAGCCAGAGTGTGATATTATGAAATATTTCATGAGCAGGCTAATTTATTTTCAAGAGCCAAGCCTAAGAGTGAACTATCTAGCCATATCACTTTGAAGAGTGTAATAATTAAGCTGTTTATTCTAACCTAGATATCTTCCCTACCTAGTTTGTATTAGTACCTTAAATCACAAATATAGAGTTGCCTGTTGGGGTTCCCCAAACCCGCCCCAGCCCTTATTTTAGCAGCTGCTCTAACCTTGTTGGGTAGGGTCTACTTGGAAGGAAGCAGTAAAAACAAGAAAAGTGTGGAACTTGACTGGTTGCTATAACTACAAGGGTGATGAGCTTGCACAATAAAGTGTAAAATAACAGCATGAAATATCTTGAGTCATTTCATGGTTACATACTTAAAAAAATCAATTGGATGATATCTGGGGTGGAATAAATTCATTTATTTTGAGTAAGTGCATTATATCTAATTTTGTAAGGAACAGCCAACATTATACTTATATATTACAAAAATGTTGTACTTGATGTATGGTTACAGAGTCCTTGCCAAAAAAATACTATATAGAGACAGATTCAAAGGAAGATTGATGTGCAGTAACAGACTATGGCTAAAACTGTCATGTCAAAATCTAAGTAAGCTAGCCTGTCTTGATAATGAACTGGTCTAGCTTAATGGCTGAAAGAGATTCCCCAAGTACCAGGCCAAATGAAATATTTTTGCCTGGGTAATAGCAAAGCGTGCAATAAAATAACTGTAATAAAGACATCAACATTACTGTTGCTGGACCTGGTTAAGCAATAAATAAGTGTAATGAGTTCAACATTTTCAGGATGATAGTTTATGATATGTCAACTATGACTTTCCCAATAATATATATTGGGTTGTATATCGTCATATAATATGAAGTATACGTACAAATGTAAATGTAAACATCATGTTATTAAAATTTCAATGTAAAGTTTATCTTAATCTAAAATACTGAACGAAGACCATTATGGCTTTTTTAAGGAAACATAGTTTCTGTCAAGCTTAACACAATATAAAAATTAACAAAATAATAATAAAAAAATATTAGACACTCGATTCTCTTGTGTCATGTTCAGTATTTAACTGTTTATCACTCATCAGTAAATTTTTAAAATGTGCAATTCTTACTTTGATATTATTTTGTCTGAGAAATCAGAAAAAATTACAGCTTAAATAATAAAATACTTACTAATACTAAATCTTGAATAATGGGTAACAATTCAGATATAAAATTATATAATTATTACAATAATATATTATTTTTTCCATGCTAGACATCTTTACAATGCTATTTTTAGGCACACAATCACTCACATAATCACACAGTGTTAACTCAAGAAAAATTTCCAAGCTCATTACCCTCTAATAGGCTAATAGTAATCACAGCTGGCCTAGCTTACTTATTATTTGTGTTTTGTGAAATATTTAGCCTTATCACATTCTGACTCATGCAATAAATAATACTTATCACTTTTATAAAAATACATTGACTTGATTGAAAATATTAGTAGGTCTATAGTAAGAAATCATTAATTGTAATAATTTTATTAACTCTACCTTTACGATGAATTACAGATAGAAATAGAACAAATTCTTTAAACAGTGAGAAATGATAGTGATAAGTGGTTAAAAATATGTTTTATTGCAACTTTATAGGACACAATGAAATAGAAAATGAAATTTTAACCGGATAATACAAACTATAAGAGCACTGTTGTGCTAAATTTTACAAGTCTTGTAAACATGATAGCTTCCAAAAGTTTTACTTAAATGTGGTGTTTACTCCTCCTACGTCAACGAACTAGCATTTAAGTAAAACTTTGGGAAGCTATCATGTTTGTGGGCGACGTGACAGTCGTGATTAATAATTGATAAAGTTCAACTATGGGTACAGTTTACTATTTCGATGGTGAAAATTTAATTATCAATACATTAAGGTCACATAATCCTTCATGGCATAAATAATAATTCATTTTCATAGTTATTCTTTGTCAATTCTTTAGATTTATAACTCTTATTATTATTTCATTTTTAAGAGTTGTATGATTGATCTTCCAATGCTAGACATGCAGGTGGCTGACAGGAATTCAATTTCAGTTATAGACTTAAACATTCCTATGTAACATAAACTAGTGAAGTCAGTGAACCTAAAATCCCCAAATTATTATATCAACAGCAACACAATGCTGGGATTTATGGCACACCAAATAATCCAAGAGCAAGCAGTCAAAAAATTTTAAGTTTTTGTCCATATGTTGTTTGAATTCTACAAACATGTTTATCTAAGTTGGTTTGTATAAAGAAAGCCAAACAATAAGATTTCCCTTCTCTAAAATGTTTTGTATGCATTGTTCACAGCATATTGAAAGTTTACTCTTGAATAAAGAATGCTTGGTCAGTTAACAATAATTTATATAGACACTAAAGTATACTTATGTAAACGTAATACATATGATAAAAAATATATAATCGAAGAACTTTTTGTGTTCCTGTGGTATCTATTAACTATATAATCATACTGGTATTAAATTATTGAGATCATCTATATTACATACTGTATTTTCTGTTTCATATACTTTCTGTATCATTTCCTGTTCAATGAGTTGTTTGTCATTATATGAATGATTCAGATGTTGCACATATGAATACTTTACAACAATAGCAAACTACTATGGCACACTACATTGTCCCATAGTAATGAGTTCATACATTTAGGTCATACAAAAAAACTTCACGACATTTTATATTGTAACTAGTTATTACTTGTGACATTTAGCTATAATATTGAAAGCCTTTTCTAATATTTCAAAACTGATCATCGAAAATACTCATGTAAAGACAAGTACATACAAAGCAAATAGTTCCAAGATCTACAATAATCAAACAAATGCCGTATGTTCATTAATTAACAAGCAGTCACATTCTTTGCCATTATCATAAACATTCTTAGGAACATGCAAAGACTAAACATCATAAATAATATAGCTTAGTTTATGCTTCAACAAATTTGCATTATACTAACAATAATAATAATAAGATATTGTGATTTTAGTTCAAGTAGTACAAACTTAATGTAAAAACACTAATTATTAATGATAAATATTAACAAAAAACGGTAAGTGAATCATAGTTATAAAAGATCTACCATAGTTCTATTGTACACTCTCATAAAGTGGAACTGGACTAGACTGTGATATAGTGGAATAATCTCTTTTCTCCACAACATCATATGACACATTAGTCTCACAGGTGAAGTCATCAGTTGGTGGAGTAGATATGACATTTACTACACCATATGATACATTGCTGTCATACTGAAGAGAAACCTAAATATAACGTGAAAGCATATCAGTAATTATGTTATTATTTTCTCTCCTTCTAATTTTACAAGCCAAGTTAATTAATTTTCAATTTATTCATTTTAATATAGATACTTTTGACCAATAAATTATAAATTAAAATAGCTGAATATCAGCTCGTTAAAATTCATATATTTTTGGATACCTATTTTATATTGTATACTTCTATTAAATTAAAAGAATAATGCATTTTAATATGTTTTCTCAACAATGAACATAAACAATGCTTGTAGAATTCTATTAGATCAAATGCTATAATTGATTTCTATTGACACATGTAGCTATAATATACACTGCCTGAAAAGAGCCCATTGACAACCACAACATATTCAGTAAACGATGTCGGTAATTGGAGTTGACTAAAATTTACAAGACTGTAGAGGTTAACAAACTAGTTATCAACACAATTTACAATTTTGTTATGGCTGTCAATGGACACTTTAGAGGCAGTAATATTTCTTTTTTGCACACGTACATGTGCTGCTTGAGTTTTCCTTGCATGAGATCTTCATAAAAGTACATTTTAATAAATAAACTATAGACACATAAATTTGTTGGATACTTACTTTCCTCTTATTCTACATGGAAACTTATCTATTGACAACACAATCATTCATGAAATAATAATCCTTGCCATATCATTGCAATCTTACCATTTCTGATTAAAAGTATAAAAGTGACAGAAGCCACCAGCATTACCATAATTATCAAAATGGGCACCAATATGCCAACTGATACAGATGTAAAAAACAAGCTGTTATTATCAATTGATGTTGTACTAAGAGTAGTAGTTTTGGCACCTGCATTTAAAAATTGATTGAATAAAAATTACCACAAATATTGTTTTTATCTTTCTGACCTGTCACTGGTAAACATAAGGAAATAATGAGAACATACAATTGTTTATTGAAATCACATCTCGATAAATATCAGTGACAGTGAGGTTATATAGTGTGTTTACATCAATACTCACTACCTCATAATTCTTTCCTATTATAGAACCATTGATATTACTATTAGTTGATGCTAATTCATAGGAACATCCACTATAATTACATCCTATGGTATAGTCACATGTTATGTTATATATTCCAGTCCTCATTGTAGAACAAATGTTAACTCCTTCAATGTCATTTGTACCTAATGCAGAATAATTATTCAGGATGAAATGTAAGGTCAAGCAACTTTTAATTAACTCACAAAATTGCTGAGATTCAGAGAATGCTATTCCTAAAGTGTTGTTTGATATAATAGTTAAATTGTAAACTGACATTATGCTTAATCCCGAAATAATAACCATTGACACCGAGTTAAATAAAATGAATTGTGATGACAATGTAGGCAAAGTAGCATTTTGACTTTGAAGCAAAGCAAACAACAAATTGCTACCATCAAGTGGACAATCTGACATCTAAACATTTATAGAGAAAAATTAAATTAAATCAGCATCTATTTTATAATAATATTGTAACTACCTGTATAGTTAGATTCAATAAGTAGGAGTCCCCCTCTTTTAATAATGAATATTCAATATCATTTGTAGAAGGTATGTAAGGTAGATTCTTGTTTACACATGAAGCTGGACTTTGTCCTACTGTATTAGTAGCTGTGATACACATGGTAAAGGGATCACATGACCTCACTCCTTCCAGCGTGAAGTTATAGGAGTCAGTATCAGTCACATACTCAGTGATGTCTTTCAATTGACTGGGACTCAAGAATGTGAGAGTAATAGTGAAATGAACAGATACTGTAGGAATGATTCTATAATCCCATGATGTCATCAATGAATGATCATTCAAAGATACGCTCAATTCACTGGGAGGATGTGGGATGCCTGCAATTAGTTTAATGTAAAGAAATTATGTCATTGCATTCTTCCAGGATTTTGTCTGCTTGAGAATTTGTTCATGATAATATATTCTTTGCCCTTGTTGTGGGAGCGCTAGGAACTACTCAGTAGGCTACCACCAGAGTTAAGTCCAGATTAGCTCTTGCGGGTCTATGCTAAGGGCTAGGCTTTTGATTTCCTCTTCCCGGGGCTAAGTATACGACTCAGAGATATCCCGGTAGCTAGATGTCAGACTTTAGCTCAAAGAGTAATTTCAAGTTTTAAGCACAAGGACAGAACTCAAGAACTAAAGAAAACAGTGATATATATATACAGGTAAGTGATGTGTGTGAATACATGAGAGTTGGGAAAATGTAACTTGATCGTTCATTAATTAGAAAGTAATACTTTTGTTCAGTGAATAGACAATGTACCGGTACATGTTCTACATGTCTCTATTCAACTAATGTGGTGGTTTCCACCACATCTCCCCCTCCTAGAGATGAAGGTTGTATGGCTGGAGAGGCAGGAGAATCATCGGCATCAAGCCATCCTTGACGAGATAAAGCATCCGCTATGACGTTATGGCTTCCCTTGACGTGGACAATAGAGAAGTTGAAGTTTGACAGTCTCATCCTCCATCTCCATAAGCGATTGTTCAGGATCGATGATTGAAACAGATGGAGTAGAGCCTTATGATCAGTGTAGACCACGAAATCAGTACCCAGTAGATAGTAGGAAAAATGCTCTATAGCGGTCAACATGGCTAGAGCCTCAATTTCAGTCGCAGAATACCGTGTTTCCCTGGACTTCAGCTGTCTGGAGTAAAATGCAGTCGGCACCCATTCATTATTCCTGCAGACACATAACACACCACCCACTCCACACGCAGAGGCATCACAATACACACAGAAGGAATCAGACAAAATAGGCACTGTTAAAACTGATGCATTACAAATTGCAGACACAATGAAATTAAATGATTCTGTCATGTCTGTCGTCCAAGGCACAAGTTTAGGTGATTGTTTAGTCGTATGTCTTGTCAGTGTGGAGCTGTGATCTGCGAATCGAGGTATGAATCGAGAATAGAAGTTTGCTAGTCCAAGGAATGAGCGAAGTTGAGATACCGTCCGAGGTTTGACATACTTCCTCAACTGCTGAACACGAGCATCCGGCACACCAAGACTGCCTTTACCAACAACAAAACCCAAGAACTCAAACTCACGGAAACCCCAACAACATTTTGATGACTTCACAGACAGACCATGACAAGATAGCCGTGACAGCACAGAGTCAATGTGTGTCAAGTGATCACTCCAAGTAACAGAATAAATGATGACATCATCTATATATGGGGCTGAAAAATCTTCTAAACCTCTTAAAACCCTTTGCATAAGCAACTGAAAAGTAGCCGGGGCATTTCTTAACCCAAACGGCATCATTTTATATTGGAATTTGCCAAATTTGCACGAAAATGACGTAAACTGTCTAGACGCAAGCTCCATAGGGACCTGATGAAAACCTTTCAATAAATCTAATTTTGAAAGAAATAAAGCATTACCCAACCGCGAAATGATCTCGTCCACAGTGGGCATATGGAAAGGTTCTGGCACTGTCACTTGATTAAGTTTGCGGTAGTCAACAACAATCCTTACATCACCATCCTTCTTCAAAATTGGAATAGGTGGGCTCGACCATTTAGACATAGATGGCTCAATGATATCCAGGTCAAGTAACTCATCCAAACTCTTCCTAAAGCCGTCCTCTAAATGAGCAGGGATGGTATAAGATGGTGACCACACTGGCATATCACAAGTAACCTGTATGCCATGAGCCACTGAATCAGTTTTGCCGGGTTTGTTAGTGAACACACCCCCATGCTTAGCTAGCACTACTTTAAGAGAACTTTGACACTCCTCAGATAGAACAGGAACACACTGACCAATAACATTGTCGAAACCACACTCGTCCTCATCATCACAAACAGCAACCACAGACAATACGTTAAAATCATTATTTACCACCTTCAGCATATTAATATGGACAATCTTGCTCTTTGACTTCCTACCTGTGTGAGCTATCTTATAATTCACATCAGATATCTTTTCCAAAACTACAAATGGGCCTTCCCATGATGCCTCAAGGCAGGCATTCAAGCCTGGCACTCTCATCATGACACACTGACCGACATGCAGGGCACGTAAAGAGCGACTATCTTTCACAGCGCGCTTAGCAACTATATCATCTTTAAGCCTATCTTTGAGAGATTGTAAAACCAAAGACATGTGGGAATCCAAATCAGAAATAAAACTAGGAACGTTAAGAGAACAACCATCTGATATAGACCAATTTGACTTCAGAGTTGATAAAATGTGGGGTGTGGGTTTCAAGAAAGTCAACTCATAGGGTGTGTGACCATGCCTCGAGTGAGGCAGGTTACGCAAGAAATACAATACAAGATCAAGAACTAAGGGCCAATCTTTCTTCTCGGTAATACATTTTCTTAACACTGCTTTGAGTGAGGCATGAAACCTTTCAAGTTTTCCATTGGACTCTGGATGATACGGACTGGTTCTAACTCTAGCAACAGCAAATTTACTTATACACAGACTCTAAAACCTTAGACATAAAATTACTTCCTTGGTCAGAGAGTACAGCAGCAGGGGAACCAATGACCGAAAATATAGATAGCAAGTTTCTAGCTGTTTCTTCAGCCGTATAGCCACGCATTGGGTAAGCAAATGGAAACCCTGTGGCCAGGTCCATCGCTGTAAGGAGAAACTTAAAACCACTTCTTGATTTGGTAAGAGGACCAACAATATCAACAGCGATCTTATCAAAACGATTAACAATGGCCTCTGGTGGACAAAGTGGGGCTTTGGGTGGACCTGACTTGTTGAAACATTGACATTTTGCACAGGATCTAACATGCGACTTCACGTCTTTATTCAACCCTGGCCAAGTAAAATTGGAGTTTATTAATGCTCTTGTTGCACCAATGCCAAAGTGGCCAGAACCCTCATGTGCTAACACAAGAACTGCTTTCCTGAGAGGCTCAGGAACCAGTACAGCATGAGAAGTTCTACCATGTGTGCAGGTCAAACACATCAAAACATCTTCTACAACAAAACATCTTTTTTCTCGCATACTTGCCCATTTCCACATGTCACTCAAAGAACTGTCATCTTTTTGCATCTTAACAAACTCATCTTTAGAAACACCATTGAACTTAATATTAGGAATGCAAACTTTCAAGGAATTTACAGGAACTGAGGTGACTGGTACAGAATTTTCAGCAGGTACAGAAATGTCACTAGGACTAACATCATTGACAGAGACATCATTTGATACAGAGTTATCACTCAAGCCAGTCACCACTTCAACCTCGTCAGCACTATTCCGATTAGGAAGTAAGTTAGATACATCAACAGACACTCCATCTGAACAGTCTTGAATATTCTCTTCAATAGAATCGAGAGACACGGGGACAGCACCTTCTACTGCATGTTTAATGGAATCTAGCTTTTCTGCTTCCTCAGACATTTTTTCACGGGCTCTGGTTATCACCATTACTGACTTAGGGTCCGTCTTAGCCTTGTTTAAAAGCTTAACAAACACATCCCCCAAATCACGTCCCACAATACACACCCAGAGGGTAATTTAGGATGTACTGAGAATAAACAACGACCTTTAACTCCAGGAGCACATAAAGACAGCATATATGTCGGTACTACAGAGTTAACATTATCCAAACCCCTCAATTTACGATGGGTGGCTATCTTGTCAGCCTCAGACACGAAATCAGGTGACACAACTGAAACATCTGCCCCAGAGTCAAGTTGTAACATGGCATCTTTCCCATTTACACTACCACTTAGAGTAAAGTCAAGTTCCTTGGGTTGGCCTTTAAACATATTTAAACAATCTGGCACATTCTCACACTTGATCTCACACTCGGTAAATTTAGAACTATCGACAAGATTGACAGATTTACCCCGCTCTATTTCAGGCTTGGAAATAGGAATAGCTGTTGCTAGATTATCAGCAGTCGGCAAAGACTTGTCGTTATGTCGTCTCTCGGGGCATCGGTCAGCATAATGACCTTCCTGTCGGCATTTGAAGCAAGTAACGGTAGGAAACTCAAAGTTATCAGATTTAGCTGCAGGCTTTGACCAATGCGGCTTATCATCGTGGTCAGTATACCTTCTGCTCAATTCCCGACGCAACGATGGTGATCTGAGAGGCTTCTCATAATTCTCCGGTTTAGCAGAGTATTGCAAGCAGCTGGCAAGAACATCCTGCACTGACCTCAGCTCCGACTTATAAACAAATGCTCTACCATCTCTTGACAAGGACGCTAGGACACCAGCATTGGCATAAGCACTAGCAAAAGCTTTATGGACATCATCTGAAAATGATTTCAGAAATGGCAACGACTTGCTTACAACATAAAACCTATGTGACATAATATTGGCCCATTGGGATGCACTTAAGGAACCACCAGGTCTATACTTCGAAAGAAAGCACACATCCAAACAGTCATGAATATTATAACCACCAGCATTTAACAGACAAATTTTCATCAAGGACCAATCACCAGCACAAGAATCTAAATTAGAATAATAAACGTCAGCAAATCTCCCTTTCAACACACTTTCCAACAACCTAACCCAATTATATTTATCTACCTCTCTGGACACTAAAACCAACTCAAACCTCATGAGCAACGAGAAGATGTCCTCTCCAGGATGCATTGGAACCAAGGATCTAGCAACACGCTCAAGCTTCTCTTCCCTCCTCACTGCTCTTGCTGTAGACTCCTTCTTCTCAGCCGCCTTCTGTCTTTTCGACTTGGACCTTTTTTCGGCAATAGTCTCTCTGACCAGAATAGCCATCAACTCTTTCAGGGATGCCCCAGATGGAACTTCACCCTCACTATCACAACTTTCCTCGTCCGCCGAGTGGGTCGAGCCAATATATATCTCTTCGCCAGGAGAACGCCCAGACGTTGCCAGACCATCCTCCAGTGTACGAGAAGCAGACTTCGTGGAAGTGGATTTGTGTAACGCAATATCCGGTCCCGTGCAATAATTGCTCCGGCCGGATCTGTTATAGGCGTCATAAGTGATCCGCCCACGCCATATCTTATCCACCCTCGTGGCGGAAATATCCTAGTGGCTTGGAAGAAATGATGGAGGACGAAAGTGACAAAAGATCTGAGAAGAAGGAGGTTGATCTAGTTGAGGCTGTTCAACGGTACTTATCTGATGGTTCCTATCCTACTCTATCAAGTTTGAATTTAAAAAGGGCTATTCGGAACAAGGCCAAGAAATTTAAATTGAGAAGGGGAGAACTGTATTATATGAATGTAAAAAGAGGAAGAGGTAGTGGAAAGGTAAGTATGTTTCAGGGATTTTCCGCAAAAGTTCGTGAAGATAAAGTGGTCTTGCTAAGCCAGATGAAAAAGCTTAATTTTCATAAATTCATGGATGCAAAAGTAAGTGTAATGAGTGTAAATGAACCCACTTAAAGCTTCAGGGACTCACAATAGACATTTTACACTTCAATGCTGGGACGGGACAGCGATGATAAATCCGGAACTGTCCCGGACGTTTCAGGATGGTTGCAACTATGTATCAGCAGTGCAGCTCATCCACACTAATAAGACTTTTAAAAGCGTATGGTACATTTGGCAAATATAAATTAATTTTTTTTAGCCTAATCTTTTGACTGGCTACACATATTAATTGAGATGCATGAGTTTGAATTGATGTTGTTGTTCTTATAGTTATTACTACTAGGTACGCTCGAACAGCACCATTGTGGCAAGCGAGCTACCTGGCAGTTACACCCTACAAGCCATTACTACCTTTGTTTGTGATAGCAATACTAATTTTTTACTACAATTCTCTGCTCTCCTGTCTCATTCCTTATTCTTTTAGCTTGTGGTGGTAGCATCTACTCCAGTTCAATTATGAAAATAGTTATCGTTTAGCAATACCCTTGCGCATGCGAGCTGCGTTTTCCTAACCTGACGTATGTTCTTGTCTTGAAATTCTTATCGTTTCAAATTTTGGGAATTATAATTATAAATATGAGTGCTGTGTGTGACGTGACTAAGCAAAGGGCTTGGCTAAAGAGTATTTGATATTCTTTATTGAATTGTGTAATGATGACTCCAAACTTTCTCTTTTTTTGAATTCCTGGATATTCATGATTGCAATAGACGCAGTGTTAGTTATGATGTTATAATTGTAGGACCCTGTGGAAGTAAAATATATCCGTAGCAGAGATGAGCAACAAACGATTACAAAGTCCTGTCATGTGGATCCCACATCAGGACATTTGGGGATAAAGAAAACTTTATCAAGAATTACGGAGAGATTTATGTGGCCAGGGGTGACCAAAGACGTAGAAATGTTGGTGAGTACTTAAAATTGTTTTGTTCATGACAACAATTGATTATATTGTGCATAGATAAGAAATTGCGATACTTGTCAAAGATGTAACCGGAAAATGACAGTAGATGCTCCAGAGCTTCACCCTATACCAGTACATTCTCCATGGTATCATCTTGGGATTGATTTCGTGGGACCAGTTGCACAGTCAACCAATGGTAATCGTTACATACTCACCATTAGTGATTACTTTACCAAGTGGGTAGAAGCTGTGGCATTACCGTCCAAACATGCATCTGGTATTGCTAATAGTTTGTTTAAGGTGAGTTATTTACTTTACAGCTACTTTGTATGTTTTGGTATTTATTATGTACCAGGGCCTAATTTACTAAAATCATTACAGTTAACGAAATGTGGCTCAGGCAATATTTTTGCTTATAACCTGTGCTCTTAATTTGGGGTATTACGTTCACCCCCACCCACTTTAAATTAAGAAGATGTTTAATCTGTATAGTATATCATGAAAGTTATCTAACAATTATCTTTAACAAATATGCGTATATTTACCATGAAATATCATCACTTGTGAAATCCAAGCAACAGAAGAACCTTGTAATACTTTAGGCTATTAAAATATAATTTCTTTTTGCAAATGTATGTGACAGATATTCATGAGAATGGGGATTCCTCGGGTCATAACAACTGATCAAGGATCTGAGTTTCGTAATCAACTCAACAGTGAATTAAACCAGGTCTTGGGTATAAAACACCACTTAACAACGGCTTACCATCCTCTAGTAATATTGATAATTAGCTTTAATTATATAATATAATGTTGTATGATAATTAATATAGGCCAATGGGTTGGATGAACGCTTTAATCAGACACTGCAATGTATGCTTGTCAAATTTGCCCAAAGTAAGAAGGAAGATTGGGATCTATTTTTAGACACTAGCGTATTTGCATACAACACATCCCGCCATGATTCTACTATCTATACACCATTTGAGTTGATGTTTGGACGTCGGTGCTATTTGCCCATAGATGTTAATACAAGAAATTGCAATCTTGAGGATTTTTTGAAAGAATACCAGAAAGAAGACAGAGTCAAAAATATTGACCGTTTAACAAAAATTCGCAGTGTTACTCTGGAGAAAGCAAAAATTAATATAAAAAAGGCTCAGGAAAGCAAAAGTATCATTATGACTTGAAACATGCAACGTCAAATGTTTATAAAATTGGAGCTAAAGTATTACTAAAAGATTTATTGAGAAAGAAAAGAAAAGGTGGTAAACTAGATACTAAATGGTTGGGCCCATTTGTCATTAGAAAAAATTTGGGGAAAGGATTGTATTACATATGTGACGACAGAAACATGAAGTCATGTTGGAAAAGAGTTCATGGTACTCACTTGAAATTATATCACTCAATGGCTTCAGACAGTAAAGAGAGGGAATCGTTCCAAGTTGATCCCCCAGATCGTAGTTTGTCAGGAGTTATCATTTCGTGATTTTGTCTCCAATTCATCTAGCTTGGAATCTGAATGCCAACCATCTGATGAGCTGACAAGTACACCGATAAAGTGTTCTACTGTAATTCCATTGTCATCTACTATATCACCTATCAAAGAGTCGTGTGAAAAAATCGTATCCCCTTCAGTTACAGACCTATCATCCCAGAGTAACCATGTTGATGACATCAACATGGATACATATTCAGTATCCAAGTCATTTTTACATAGCAGTAACATCTCTGTGGAGTTAACTGACCAATTTGTTTCAGAACAATTAAAATTCCCTTATCAAAGCGGTTCCAAGCTGAACCCAATTGTTGCAGACGAAGTTAAAGAAAATTTGATTCAGTATTGGTCTAGTGATCTGGGATTGACTATGGATGACTATGTTATGATTGAAGATGGAGAGTGGTTGACAGATAGCCACGTTAATGCGTTTAGTAAGCTTGTGTTAAAAGCATTTCCAAAACAAAATGGATTTCAAAACCCATTAATTTTATCCCAATTCCAGAATTTTAATTATTCCAGTCAGGAGTTCGTTCAGATATTAAATGTGTCTAATAGCCACTGGATATGTGTATCTAATTTTTTTTGTCCCCAGGATGTTGTCGAAGTTTATGATAGTTTACCGTCTCTTTCCAAAAATTCTTGGTGTGTTTTCAAACAGGTAGCAAAGATATTGAAAACCAAAGCAAATAGTTTTGAAATTAGGTATGTGGACGTACAAAGGCAAATGGGAGGAAGTGATTGTTGTCTTTTTTCTATGGCCTTTGCACTTTCTCTGTGCTTGAAACAAGACCCACATGCAATTAGCTATTCACAAGGGAAAATGCGATCTCATTTAGTTGAGATATTTGAGAAAAAATCTGTTCTGCCCTTTTCTCAACCTGAGCGCCCAAAAAGGACGAAGAAAGGAAGAATTCTTTTCCAGAAGAAAATTGATATCCATTGCATCTGTAGGATGCCATGGAATAAAAATGAATCTGAAAATGGCTTGTTGGTGTGTTGTAATTATTGTAACTTATGGTATCATCAGAAATGCATGAATATACCAGAAAAAGTTATTCAATGCAGTGCCAGTTCTTTTTGTTGTGATGGCTGCAAATAACCAGTTTAGTTAACTTAACATCAATTGTAGTCATATAACAGTGCTCTTTCACTTTCATGAAACATGACATGTATGCATATTTTATATTGGCAGAATTAAAGTTATTTATATATAGTAGGGAGTGTTAAAATTGCTCTGGCTAATTATTCCAGGAATAATTTGGGAATGATAGGTGTCCTTTAGTTTCAGAGAATAATATGTGAATAACAGGCACTATTTCCAGAAATAATCCTGGTGACATTTCTTTGTTGGTATCGACTATTATGCTATGTGAATTGTAAATTGTGTTATTTTATAATCCCATCAACAGCTGATTAGCAAGTACACACACATCTAGGCATATACAATCAATTTTCTTTGAAATGTCCTAATTCAGACTTTATATGCAGCAGCTAAAAGAGTACTCTGTAGCCACAATTTAATAATATAAGAAGTTTACTACCAAAATAAGTTCTGAATGGGATTTTATTTAGACTTTCTTGTATAGGACAAAATTTCACAAAAAGCAAAATGAAATCTTTACCAGAGACATACACTCTTGTGCAACCAGCAGCTTTTCCCAGTGATAATCCTATCCCCTCACCAACAGTAGCACCTATGGTTCCAGGGAATGGAATAATATGTCAGAATGATCTTCACACTGCATGGCTCAACAAAGTGAGTGATCTCATACAGAAGGAAGAAACAGATGTCAAGGATAACCTTTCTTGGTCTGCTCATTTTGCCAGATTACAGAAAGCAGTATCTTGTTCACCAGCAATTACTGGACTTCTTCCACTCTTCCGAGATAGTGCACATTCCGTATCAATGGTCACGCATGGCATGAATTTAATTCAGAGGGCTACTGAGCATGTCACATGGCCAGGTACCAGTCATTACTGTAGATCAGCCATTATATGCCATTGCCAAGAAGATACAATAGACCTGGCCAATAATGTATGGTGAGAGCATGTTTGTAGTAATGTTAGGTTGACTTCACATTGAGATGTCCTTTCTCAGACTCATTGGAGACTGGTTGGCTGGTAGTGGATGGGCGGAGACAATTGCCGCAGCTAATGTCACCACTGAAGGAAGAGTGGATGGTCTATTGAAGGGCTCACATGTTACCAGAGGTCAATGGGCACATCAAGTTTCAGCAGCAGCTCTGTATGTTTTTACAAAAACATGCTTATGCTGCATACAAGGAAGAGCTGACATCAGAGGACACTCTTGATTTTGATGACTGGTGCAATCATATGCAAGTCAGCCATCCACAGTTTAACTACAGCAAAGTCATGAAGCTTCAGCTTCTCTTCCTTCAGTTCTTGAGATCACAGCGAGAAGCAAATTTTCAATTATATATAGAAGCATTGGGCAAGATAATTCCTTGGATGTTTGCCATGGACCATATCCACTATGCGAGGTGGCTCACTATTCATGTGATAGATCTGCTGCAGCTTCAAAGTCGATGTCCAGAAATATATGAAGATTATGTAAAGGGGAGGTTTGTTACTCAGAAAACATCTCACAAGTTTTCATGTTTGGCCCATGATCAAATTCATGAGCAACAAAACTCTATAGATAATGGTGATGCTGGGATCATAGGAATAAGTTAAAATGAAGCAGCACTGAAACGCTGGATGGTCTCAGGTCCAGTGAATGTGAAGTGAAGAGTAGAAAAAAAACGAATCAACAGCGATCTTCATCATAAGCCCATACCAAGTATACAGAAATCGTTTTTTTCCCATACTAAATATCTTGTGAATGCAATTGAGGAAATGGGAAACCCATTTTCAGATGATAGTTCAGACTTGGTAACCTTGCATACCAACGTTATCATGCCAGAGAAAGTAGTTTATGCTATCAAAACAGCTAAAGAAATGGGAGCTGAACAGTACCAAGCATTCACTGAAGAGCGACTGGGTGGAACATCAAAATCTCTCTATGACACCATTCACAAGAACAATTTGCCTTTGTTTATGTCGGGACAGAAGAAAAATACCAGAAGCAGTACTAAAAATACTACTATGAAAAGTGATGTTCGGTTATTCTCTAGAATGTACATATCATGTCAATCAAGAGAGGGAGAACTGGATTTTTTCTTTGAGCATGAGAATCATCCATGGCCACCTGCACTTGCTGATAATAATTCATTACGTCAGGGCTGTTTGGGTTTCCCAAACATCAACTAACTATTTGCTGTTGAGCAGCACTGAACAATCAACAACACTCATTAAATAATGGAGTCATAAAACCCATTAAACACTCTTTTTAATGTATTTGATTTTCACATATGCTGACTCATGTTTTTTGTTCTTGGTTTTGGTTGGGTGCTCTTTTTTTTTTTGAGAGTGTCAGGTTTTGAAAATGAGAAAAACTCTATAGCTGAATAACCAGAGTTTCAGTACTTGCGACACTAACAAGGGCAACAAGTCAGATCTAATAAAATGCTCGGAAGGATTGGCAGGACAACCTGTTGATACACCACTTTCAGACATTAAAATAATTGACAGAGCTGCACTGGTACACACACTGAACCCAAAAAGATCCAGTGTGATGGTGAAAACATTCCAAGACTATTCAGAGCATATATTTCTTCCACATATTGCTAGACAATTGCAGTGTGTAAAACGGTTGGATGTTGTGTGGGATGTCTACACAGCAGGAAGCATTAAATCATATGCGCGAGAATGTCGTGGTTCTGGTGATTCTTTACGTGTAGCCCCTAGTACGTAACTTCCTATAAATTGGAAGACCTTTCTCAGTGTGGATTCCAACAAAACAGGTTTGTTCAATTTTCTTGCTTGCAAATTGAAATCTTTTAGTGTACCAAATTGCAAGCTGCTCATCACAACCTATGAAGACAGAGTTCTGTCCAACCCACAATCTGATGTGTCACAACTAGAACCACGTACACAAGATGAGGCAGATGGGAGAATGTTACTGCATGCTGCTCATGTTTATAAGCATGGAAAATTATAATTCAAGCCACTGACACAGATGTAGTTGTGCTGGCCATTAGAACGGCAGCTATACTCCAGGACTGTAAAATCTAGATAGCCTTTGGCCATGGAAAAACTTTCCGGTTCATCTCTGCACATGACATTGCAGCTGCATTAGGTAGTGAAAGATCCCGAAGGCTACTATTTTTACACGCTTTTTCTGGCTGTGACACAGTCTCAGCATTTAGTGGGATTGATAAAAGAACTGCATGGGAATTATGGCATAACTGATACTGAAATGAACATTTTGGAAAGGTTTGTCGTACTGTTGTACATGTGTACATCACCTTTGCAGAGTGTCAACGAGGCACGAAAAAAACTTTTTGCTAGTGGCAATCGACAGAAAGAAAATATTCCCCCAACCAGAGCTGCATTATTTCAGCATGCCAAACGTGCGTTATTTCAGGCAGGACACATCTGGGGCAAAACTCTTGTGGTAAGTTACAAAGTACCTTCTCCTACAGATTGGGCTGGTTGAAAGGAGGAGATACCTGGGTACCAAAATGGAGCACACTACCTGAAGCATCCAAAGCTTGTCGTGAACGTGTGAAATGTACCTGTAAGAACAACAACTGTACTGGCAGGTGCAAATGCTATAAACTAACTTACCATGCACACAGTTGTGCTCTTGTGGTGGGCAATGTGCATAGCTAATACAGTTAAAAAAATTGAAGTTCATTTTTTGGTTTCATACACAATGCAAACTGTTAATATTGATTATATTCAACTTTATTCTGTAAATATCATATACATAATATTTAAACAAACAAATTTAAATACTGAAAATATGGTATTAGGTGGAAAGATCCCAAAAATGTTTAATGATAATTTAGGTAATTAAATTTGATAATAAATTAATGTTCAGTTCAATTTTTCCACAGGTTACATTCTCAGTATGACTTGCTTCCCTTTATTTTTGGATTCAGCATATTTTAAAGCCTCCTTGTACCAATTTTCACGCTTTCTGCCGGAAGTGCACATCTTTTCACAAATCTGCCTCGCTATTAAGTTGATACTGTTGAATGTTTTAGCTAGTTTGGTAAGAACTTCTGAGGGGGGTAGTTATATAGCAGTTATCTGTATTTGATCCCCATTGGATATTATATTATAGCAGCATGGGAATGTTTATGCTGGATTGCCTATGGCTGCTATAACTTATCCCTGAGTCAGGATATATTATGGCAGCATGGGAATGTTTATGGCAGCTATAACAGTTCCCACTGGATTGCCTATGGCTGCTATAACTTATCCCTGGGTCAGTTATGGTGACCACAACTGATCCCCTAGGATATGTTATGGATGGGATAGGTTATTGTGTGACAGAATCGTGTGCGCAGCGTTGTCTTCAAGATCACTCATCTCAAACAAAATGAAATATACAAAAATTAAAGAACACAGATTCAGTCAATAATAGGTAACAACAGCGTAAGGTTACACACAGCGTTCGCACTACAAAAGATGACAGACGATACAATTAAAATACACAACAACAACAACAAAGTACACGAACTAGAACAATCAACTATACAATAAATGACGTTCAGAAATGTCCTGTCCGTGTGCACCGCCCGTAGACTCCACGGATCCTCGGAACCCCAGCAGACACTCTCGACCAACAGGAGTGGGATGTCGTCTATAAGGAATGAAGAAACAAAAGAATGGATTGAGTACTCTTTGAAAATGCTGAAGCTTCTGAGCAAGAAACACAGCAATGAAGGCTGAATGGAAATAAATGGGAGTAAATCAAATGTAGGCACTAAAGCTCAGCTTCTTGGCACTTTAAGTAAGCGAGTAGGCGTAGGATTCGTCTCTAACACCAGCAGAATGATCGAACTCTATACTGAAGTACCGCTGCCACCAGATGTTGTGGGAGCGCTAGGAACTACTCAAGGCTACCACCAGAGTTAAGTCCAGATTAGCTCTTGCGGGTCTATGCTAAGGGCTAGGCTTTTGATTTCCTCTTCCCGGGGCTAAGTATAAGACTCAGAGATATCCCGGTAGCTAGATGTCAGACTTTAGCTCAAAGAGTAATTTCAAGTTTTAAGCACAAGGACAGAACTGAAGAACTAAAGAAAACAGTGATATATATATACAGGTAAGTGATGTGTGTGAATACATGAGAGTTGGGAAATTCATTAATTAGAAAGTAATACTTTTGTTCAGTGAATAGACAATGTACCGGTACATGTTCTACATGTCTCTATTCAACTAATGTGGTGGTTTCCACCACATGTGGATAGGGAGGTAAGGGTAGTTATGGGTTACTACTCGGAAGCAGCACACCTTACCCACAAAACCTCAGAGTTCCAACCCAATCATAAGGCAACAGCCCCAAACAGTAACTCTCAGCCAACCTGGACCAAGCTCTAGCGTGGTACATCACCAATGGTCAGAGGGACAGATTCCGGATAGGTTTCCGTCATAGGGCACCACTAAAATCTTCCCAGAACAACCTGCTGTCAGCCTCAGCTGAGCAGCTCACCCTGAAGCAGTCAGGGATTTCAATTATGCCCAATTGTATAAGGTCTCCTATATTTTACTTAACTGGGTGTCACCATTGTGGACAGAGCCCAAATGGCCTAGAAAAGACATGTACCACTGACTCAGTCTTCATGCAGTGCAGGCCAGTCTTGGAGAGCCCAGTGTTGAGAGAGAAGACCCCCTAGAACTCATTCAATACTACCAGCACTCTGTTCTGCTGCTCTGGGGAGAGGCTCTCACCTGATGAATATGCAGTGACTTGCGCAGCTGCGACATCACCTTTCCCATGAATTGGGTGCCTTGGTCAGACAGAACTTCACGAGGGATACCAGTCTGGGACCAGATCTCAAGCAAGGCTTCACATACACTTTCTGCCGCCATGTCCTTCAACGGCACTGTAAAAGGGTACCTGCTAGCTACACATATACTAGTCAGCAAATACTTGTAACAATCTCTGCTCCTGGCCAAATGGCCAACCAAGTCAACAGAAAGCCTCTCATGAGGCACACAAAAGGGAGGGGTGGTAAGGAGCCTTGCCAGGTGAATATTTGTTGACTTTCTGACAGCTAGCACAATTACTTACATGTCTTACAATGTCCTTGTACACACCTGGCCAGATAAAGTAATGGTTAATAAGTTCTCGTGTTTTGGCCACACCCAGGTGCCCCACCTTGTCATGAGCAAGCAACAGCACTTGATGCTTGTAAGTGAATGGAACCACAACTCTAGATCCTTCAACATCATTAGTGTCAACAAAAGAATGAACAATAATCCCATCCCTCCAACCATACATGCCAGACTTATTGTCTGCAAGTGACCTGATGTGAGCCAATGAATGATCTGTTTGGGTGGCCTCCATGAGTGCATGAGTAACATGGGGATCGGCAGCAGGAATAGGCGGGATTCATTCTCACATGCTGATGTTGCAAACAAATCAGCCACTCCATCTTGATCCAACTGAGAAGCCAAATCCTCCCCAACAACATCTGTGGTCGTCACATAAGGGTCAGCAAAACCTCATCTGACTGCGAAGAATCCATCTCTAACTCCACCATCTGCTCAT
>WLWD01003976.1_pt1 | contig 35884 bp, 33 predicted proteins | sample 6712731 | NCBI WGS metagenome assembly WLWD01 (sample SAMN12718690, study PRJNA576275) | sponge metagenome | isolation source: marine sponge | host: Mycale hentscheli | place: New Zealand: South Island, Marlborough, Capsize Point | collected 2014-11-01 | reverse complement strand
TGCTGTACAATTTCTAGTATATACATAAGAGTATTTACAAATGAAGTCTCCTTACCAGTATCAGTAAAATTGGAGGGTTCAGCAAAAAAGAGACTCTCTAACTGAATCATCTATAACTTCCAATCATTCATGACCAACATCTGTGCATATTGTTACACAGCTACTTTTTTATAACTGGAGAATGAAGTGTGCAGTCAAATAATTATATTGCTTATATAACTTATGACAAACTCAGTTAATGCAATACCACATACAGCTACCAAACAACCTTAGACCACTCTAAAATAAGTCCACATGCAATTAATTGGATTAATTGATACTAATTATTATACTGTCTATTGATTAGTCTGTTTATATACTTATATTCATTTAATTTTAATAAAATTATTAATTTTATACAAATAACTGACAGTTTACAGATAATTAAAAATATATTTGAAGAAGTGATCAATAATTTATAGCAAAATGAGCTCAAAATGATGAGAATGAGAAGAGAAAAAGTTGACAAGTATTATTTGTCATCTGAAGCCAAATTCCCAGATTCAGGTCCTACTATTTTTTCGAGACCTGGAAGAACGAGAGTTCCTTCGTGAAGATTTTTTTGTAGACTTCGACTTTGAATCATCAATATTGTCCAGAGCAACACTACCTCTACCAGTGGAATCAGAGCGGCGTGAAGATCGAGAACTTGATCTGCTTGTTGAAGAAGAATGAGAAGTGGATCTGCTTGTTGAAGAAGAGTGAGAAGTGGATCTACTTGTTGAAGAAGAGTGAGAACGACTTCGGGTTGACCTTGACCTTGAACTATCTTGCAATCGAATGCAGCCAATATTGTCATTTTGTGCACTAGTTGTACCAGTTTTGGTCCATGATTTAGAACCAGATTTAGTTCCAGTTCTGCTCCATGATTTAGAACCAGATTTAGTACCAGTTTTGGTTCCAGAATGAGAGCCAGATTTAGTTTTGGTTCTAGTTGTGGCACTGCGACTCGTACGTCTGGTTGTCCTACGTGAAGACTCTGATCCCTCTTCTTCATCACAAAGTACAGGTGGCTCATCTGAAGGCTCAGTAGTGGGAAGAGCAGCTTCTTCAGTAGTGGGAAGAGCAGCTTCTGTGGTGGTGGGTGAGGGTACTGTTGTAGGTGCTACTTCAATTCCTACAATGATAAAAAAAAATTTTTTTAGATAGGCTTTATGCATCACGAAATAAATTGAAGAAATAAAAAATACATTAAAACTTATAATAATGACTGCTAACTTACTCAACACATTTGGCTCCCTCATAACAAGAAAGCAATTCAATCCATTGCCAAGAAAATCTTTCTTGCAGGAACAAGAATAACCACCGTCCGTGTTGGTACAGTCAGCATTGGTATCACACTCATTACCCGACAGGCATTCATTAATATCTAATCCATCACAAATTATATTAGTCATTATATATATATGTGTATTATATGTGTGTATATGTGTGTGTGTATAAATATATATATATATATATTATTGAAGTAGGTAAATGTCACTTTAGTGTGTATAGCTACTATGGGTACAAACTCACCTGTACAAGTGATTCCATTACCAGTGTACCCTGGTCTACACTTGCACTGGTAACCTCCAAATGTTGGGGTACAATCGGCATGGCGATGGCAGTTGTGCACACCGGCTTCACAATAGTCTGATAGGTGGCCAAAGCATTAGTAAAAACAGTTGAGCATTTGATAAAGAAGTGTGACTTACCTCTGCAAGTGTATCCGTCTCCCACAGTGCCAATGCCACACCGACAGCTGTAACCCTGACCACCGAAAGTTGGAATGCAGTATGCTCGAGGGTGACAGTCATGGGTCCCTGGACTGCACATTGCTGGGAAGCACAATTTAAAACTTTAATAATCACCAAAAAAATTCCTCTAGAGTGCAATACTCACCAGCACATGTGAGTCCATCACCAACATATCCTCGTTTACATCTGCAAGTGTACCCACCAGGAGTTGGGATGCAGTCAGCGGCAGAGTGACAGCGATAAAGCCCAGCTTCACAGTAGTCTGATAGTTGAAGAACAAAAATAATTCAACGCGGTGTCCCAATTAAACTAGAAGTTGGTAACGCTTACTTCTGCAATCCTGTCCATTTCCTACAAAGCCTATATTACACTGGCAGAGGTAATCTCTGCCATCTTGTGTAGGTATGCATCTGGCATTTGAGTGGCAGCTGTGAGACCCTTCACTACATATAGCTAGAGAAGATGAGAGACAAGCATTAAAATTGAGATTGTATTCAACTTTGTAAACAGACCCTGCTGATGGGAGTGACCTACCTACACATGTGCGTCCATTGCCAAGGTAACCTTGATTACATGTGCACTGGTAACTTCTACCATCTTGGGTGGGTATGCAGCTAGCATTTGGGTCACAGTCATGAGAACCCGGGCTACATATTGCTAAAGGAAATGAGAGAGAAAAACATTAAAATGTTTGACTGTATTAACAGACCCTAGTGCTGGCAAGAGTGACCTACCTGTGCATGTACGTCCATTGCCAAGGTAACCTGGCTTACATGTGCACTGGTAGCCTGGAGAATTGGTTGTGGTACTACAATCAGCATTGGTATCACAATCATTCAGCCCAGATGAGCAAGGATCTGAAGAATTTAAGAGATATAGAATGACTTCGTTTCAAATATATATTAGACAGGAAGATGCTAAAATTGTAATTGTGACTTACCTTCACAAGTTCGTCCATCACCAACATAGCCCATTTTGCACACACACTGGTAGCCTTGTGGATTACTCTGAGCTACGACACAGTCAGCATTCATGTGACAGTCATTCCTTTCACATGGATCTAAATGGAAAGAGAGATAGAGATAGAATAGAGCATATATTCAAATGCTATAGTTAATGCAAAAATAGTTTTGTTTTTACCTTCATCGTCATCCTCAATTGTAATAGTAATAGAAGGAGTGTCAGTGATAAAGGTACGAGAAATCCCAAATGGTGTAAACCTAAGGGTCACTGTAAAATTCCGTACAACATTGGTGACATTGTTATCAATGGTAATCACAGTGAAGCACATTCTTGTAGTAGCAGATACAGTTCTTGAAATGGCCACAAAATCCTGTGTTGCTGTGGAAAAAGTAATTCATCAATACAGTACTCGTTCAACTGAGATGAATTGAATATTACCTATTGCACTGCCATCTACTGTGGAGATCAAAGTGGGGACAAAGAAGTCAAGAACAGTGTCCTGAGGCTCCTTGACCGTGATGCATATTTCACTAGTAGAACCTTCCCTGACAGAATAGCTATTGTTTTCGAACCCAATCACAACATCTAATGTAAAAGGAAGAGAAAATATTTTGTAATAAATGTTATCCATTAATTTAAGAATCATTTTGTTCTCACCTGAGCTGTCAATGATGTACACTGTGGCGGAATTATTTTTGCCGTTGCCTGCGAGATTGTTTGCCACACTCATGACTAAACCAAACTGTTCAATGTTCTCAGCTTTCTTGTCGTCAATTATATTCACGGGAAATGGAAGACTGGCATTCTCCGGATAGAACGTCAGGGAGTAAGTTTTATTTGATACATAGTCTTCATCTAAATTTTATGATTAAATTTGATTGATTACATTCATTTAATACTTAATTTGTTACAAACACTAACTTAGTATAGCCCTATTTGGGAAGAGATCCACTATTTCTACCACTCCTCCAATGACTTGTTCCGACTCCACACCACCCTTTGTGATTCTTATCATATCATCAACTAAGCCTTCTGCTTCGTTGACTGTATAGCTCGTTCGGTCAAACTGCAGCTTAATTGCTATAGAAGATAAAAAAGAATGTGTATTAAAAATGAAACAGCATAACAGTCCAGGAAAATATGTTATAGTAGCTTACGGTCATTGTCCATGATTGTAACTAATGCTATCCCGTCTCTGAGAAACTGAGGAACTGCTTCAGGAATGTCAAAGTCAGGGTCCACTAACACCAGAAAGCTCTCGGAGGCCTCATTGTAAGGATCATCCACTATGGGAACAATTATCTCTTGAACTTGTCGTTCTTGCATGGGTGAGAATGTCACTTCAATGACTCCATTGTTGACAAAGTCCCTGCGTCCAGCTGGATCAAGAGAGTCTACACAAGTGAAGACAAACAGAGAATGGTCAAAGTATTACACTTCATTTGCATTTCAATCTTACATTCTGCAGGGTTCCTGTTGTTAAAGTCTATCACATCCGGAAGTTTTAGGCTTTTGTTCTCAAACTGCTCAAAACTCATGATGACTAGAGGGATGGTCAGATTGATAGGTAGCTCGGCTACAGTCAGAATGAGTTTGGCCTCCTCTTTGTCTTCACTTGTAGCATAATCTAATTCAGTGAAGCCAATAGTGATACCTGCAAAACCAATATTACTCATTATTACTTCTTAAGATCCATTAATTTTTACTACATAAAATATTAGTTGTAAATTGAATAATTATGACAAGTAACAAATCTATTGATTACTGAGAAAGGCTTTACAAACCTCAGCCAAAACACATGAATTGTTTATAAATTATTACGAGAAGTTACAATCACAATAATAATAATAATAATAATAATCATATACATAAATGGCAGCTTTTAAACGTACTTGTAGAAACATTAACAAGTGCTGCAATCAGTGTTCCACACAAAAGAAGAAATAATTTCATGATCCTATGCTGGCTGTAAAATTGTGAAATGTCACCACTTGAAGTCAGTTATTGTTTGAAAAATTCATGCCGAGCCTCCTTTATATAAGTGTGAGCAAGTCCTATTTCCAAGGTAACTGCTGGTATAGCCACAGGCATGTCTGTTGTCTCCTGCCACTAGCCTGGCACTACTAAGTAAAGAGGAAGTGGACTAATCTGGTCCTCCAGAAAGAAATCCCAGCCAAATACTACATCACATCCTTCCTTTGTGCCCATAGTTGTAAAAGCTGGACATATAAGGACAAATAAATCGTGTCAACACTGAATTGGTCTTTAGAGATTGAAATTTTGATGATAGCCAGTCTTTTCGAAATCAATGCTTACAGGCACTTCACAATGCAGAATTGGTTCTTGTTCTTTTTCCCCATCAAGTTCTTTCCTTGAAAGTTTATTTCATACAAACTTATCATGAGTAAGTATAGATATTGCTGGTATGCACTGCTTCATTGTGCTAATTATGGTACTTCAACCATGAGGCCATTAATTGAATAATCTATCTCTCTTGAGCTGAGGCAATGAGGACAAAATAAAAATATCTGGTTATGGTGTATACAATGCCTCACTGCATCTAAAGTGTGTGAGTGGATTTGTTAGCACATAGGCAGCGGAAGCAGTTTAAACTTGGGGGTGAGGGGGTAGGCTACTCAACTAATAGCTATAACTACAACGACATTAGGTGAAGCATTCAGATATACATTAATATTCATCTAAGTTGTGACACTCAATGGAAGAGACAAGTCACATTTTTCTTCTTAGCCAGTGCTCAAACAAACTAGCCTAAGTCTTGGTCTCTACTGCCCCAGGTTTTCTATCGACAATGTGCTACAGTTTGTATGAATTCATGCACAAGTGGAAATCACACTCCATAGTTGACTATATTGGTGGGTAGTTAAACTTGTGATACAATACACTGCTATTTAATGTATGTAAATAATAAAAACATAGGCATTCAAACTTCTGTCCAAAAGTTGGAGGGGGGGGGGGGGGGGGGGGGGGGGGTTATCCCCCTACCTATCTAAGTTGGGAGGCTGGAGTCCCCTGAGCCCCCACTTTCTGCCACCTATGTCACATCAGATGTCTCTTCCCACCTCAATGATATCATTTACCCTCAGGCTGAAGTGTTGCCTATCCCTTTCCAATTCAGCTCAGTGGTAGTGAAGTCTAACTCGTTCATTGGTCTTGTCAAGCCACAGTACAGTAACTCGGTGAATGACAAGAGATTATTCTGTAAAAAGAAAAGAAAAAAAAAGAAGCATCTTCAGCAGCCAATAACACCTTTTGTGGGTGTCATACCTTTAAGGTCAAAGCAAGTGTCAGCCAGAAAGATCTAGAAAATTACTTTGTAAAAAAAAAAAATTCTTAATTGAATCATATAACAAAAAGGAAAAATCTCACCTAAGAGACTAATAACCCAGTGATGATAGCGACCAGAACAGAACATGCTATCAGTCATTTCTTTGAAAAAGTATTACTCAAAAAGCACAAGTCTGCCTAGCCCTGCCAAGAATAAACAAGTAACCCTGGGATACCATTACCCTCAGGTTGAAGTGTTGCCCATCCCTTTCCTTTTTCCAGCTAGCTACTTCCATTCAGTGGCAGTGAAGTCAACTGGTTCATTGATCATACCATGAAAGTGATGGAATTTTGCTCATGGTTCCTCAAGAAATTAATCGTGGGTTGGTACTTATTGTTTGGAGTTGGCAGAAGTTGTGATAACCTTTCTGAGAGTTCTGATTCCATTAAGCTCCAGCTACAAACCAGCAACAAGGACAGGATGTTGTTTTTGCCAATAACCATATGCTGTTCTTCACAAATCTCTAGTCTCAGCCAAGAACTAGTTGAGCCAAGAACCAGTTGCCCGTGGGTGGTCATCTTGAACGTTTCACAGCCAAGGGAACTTATGAACATCTGGCAATATCAGTCAATAACACTCACTGTGGTAACCTCAAATTACCTGTTTAACTACTATGATGCTGATGATTAAAAAAACAACAACAACTTTCTATCATATAATTTGAGGATGATGGCTGATAAAATTGAAAAAAACAAAAAAACAAAAAAAACCATGATTATAATAATAACAATAATAATAACAACAACAACAACAATAATAATAATAGTAATAATGTTCATAGTAATAATTATAATAATAGCAGATATGTTCTTGAATTGTCAATAGGAATATCACTGAACATAACAGAAAATCATCTCCTCAGATATATTGACAAAGGTGTGCTGTGATAAATGGTCTTTTCAGCAATTAAAAATTTATTGTGGGATGGATTCTTTGAAGTGGTCGCTGTGAATGGCAGTTGGTTGTCCAGTTGCCAACCATAAAAAAGTGTTTACCAAAGGGCAGATACTGAAAAATAAAATTTCTATTAGTAAATAGCTATGATGTTTGCCATATTTTTGTTTGAACAAATAACATCCTGCATTGGTCATTGTCTTTGCTACCACATCCTGCCTTTTTTTCTGTTTTCTTTTTGGTCGTTCTTTTCGTCGGTACGTCTCACAGGAAGAGCCCCGCCGCCAGATGATCCGGATATGCCCGTGCACGTGTCCAAATTTCCTAGCGTTATTTTGGGGATCATACCGCTTTAGGTTTTGGTTGGTGTGTGGCGGAGTTGAGACTTCAACTTATGTCCGTTTCTCACTCTCCCCGCTGTCCCGTCTGCCTAGATATGATAGTAGAGCCTGTAACGTTACCGTGCCGGCATGAAATCTGTGTTCAATGTTTTAAAATGACTTTGGAAGTGACGGCTATGAGTTGCCCTCTCTGTCGGAAGAGAATCAGCTCCTGGGCCAGAAAAAACGCGAAGAACCCCGTAGACAAGAGCAGGAAAGAGGAGATCGAACGTGAGCAGCAGGAGAACGCGGGCGGTGGTGATATTCCTACTTGCGTTCGACCAGGTGTATCACAGCCAGGTGAAGTAAGGAAAGAATATTTACAAGAACTACAGCAAGTGAGTCGAGGTACTTCTTATGAATTTCTTAAATTTGTTATTGTCTCTAGCCTATATCATTGCAAAGATGCACTCATGAATTAAAATATAAGAATAAATTTGCTGTGTGAAGGAGCAAAGTTCTTTATCTAGAAAATTTTGTTTGGGGGGAGGCTAGCGAAGCGAGATTCTCACTAGCGAGTCTCAATTGAGATTTTGTTATATATATGTGTGTGTGGTAAAGTTCAAAGAGGTCAATGCATGTCCACCCCCGGAGTCTACTTTTAAACGTAAACAATAGCGCGGGCGCAAGAAATTCGGGAGAATAGACTTCGAAATAAAAGAAAAAAACAGCAAAGAGCTACGGAGACAAAATGGGAGAGACGTTTGCAGTTAGGGCTTCCTAAGTTAGTGAGTTCATTTATTCTTTTAGCGGCGGTGGTAAGTTAACTTCGTCAATGCGCTGTTTGTCATAGCTATACGCCTTACGTAACAGATATATTTCTTACTTGAAAATCCAAAGTCCAATAGTCAAGTTACTAAGAGAATACAATATCTACTAGAGCTCTGGTACAATAGAGCATTTTGAATGAAGGGTACTTTGTAGAGGCGACTAGCCTAAACAAAAACCGTTAGTTTAGCGAACCTAACCCGTATCATCCTTGGAAACTTGATTGCTTACCCCTTGAAGATCTATTTTCTAATAGTCAAGTCACTAAGAGAATACAATGCAGGTCTTGTGCTGGTACATCCAGTGAACAAGTATGTATAAAAGTATTGTGTGATCTAAAGAATAGCAATAAACTAAACAAAAATATTTAACTAACAAAATGTATTAGGAGCTAAAAGTCAAATTTAAATTTCGGTCAGACCAGCTTGCTCGCCATTTGTGCTGAAGCACATCACTCGTTTTGAGCTAAATGCTGTCATTTTGGGTTTAGCATAACGGCATACTGCACACTACATTCAAATATTAGGGGTGAGCTGAAAATTTTGAGAGGGAAGTTGGTAAGTTTGGTGGAGAAGTTTCCCTCCCTCAGTAATGGAAAGTGCATTTGTTGCACATGCTATATTTGCTCTCTTCTGGTTACAAACTTGTCTGTATAATAAATATTCATATCTGATTTTCAAACCAATGAGCTTGTATTTTGAACAGAGCCTAGGACATATTCACAGTGCCACTGTTCATTACGTGTGCACTGTCCCAGGTGGAAGATGAGAGAAAGCAAGACACGGAGAAGAATGAGCTTGAGGCCAAGAAACTTCAATTAGAGGAAATGCATCTCCTTCAGCAGGCAAGTCAATGATGTCGGGTGTGGTCGTACGCCAGATCTTAAGTAGTTTAAGGTTAGGATATAGTGTTCCCTCATTAATTATTCATGAGAATTGTTTTATTATTTTTTTCTGTAAAATCACCAAATATTCAATACTTGGACACTTTTATGTAACACTATGATGAAACTGCATGTTATAAACACAATTGAAGCATTGCAAGAAGAATCTGTGAGGCCCACAAGTCCAACTGCAGCTCTTTAACTTCAACGTAGAAATCCTACTATTAGAAGACTATTCATTGCTGCTCTAGTGTTTGTCTACGAAGGTATACCAACAGTACGTAGCCCTATTACAAATATTTACCTTTAGAAGTTCCCTGCACTTCAAAAACAACTCTCCAGACCTTCAGAAGCCATAGAGGAGGGTAGTTTGGATGAGCTACTGCAGCGCTGACAAAAACTTCCCACAAAAAAAAAACATAGGGCCCTGTGTACACCTTCACTTTATTAGAATTCAGCGGATATACGGCAGAATTCTCCCTACCTTACCGGAAAACTTACGTTGAAGCCCTATGACTCCTATTCCAGCTGATTGCTTAGCCCACAAACCAACGCGAGCGGGAAAACCCCCACGCATTTCTAGGTAATTCCGATCTTTCCCGCGGAAAAACCCACGCATTCCAGGAAAATCCCAGTCTTCCACGCGGGAAAAGCCCGCGTATTTTCCAGTTTCAATCTCTTTCGGCAGTCAGTGGTGATAGTTGGAGCTAGTAAGTTTGGAGCGTCTTCTGTGCTAATTGGAGCTTGTACGTTTTTGGAGGGTGTTCTGTGAGTTGCTTGGAGTGTGTTTTGGAGCTTGTAAGTTTGGAGTGTGTTCTTTGGTAGTTTAGAGTGTGTTTTGGAGCCTGTAAGTTTGGAGGGTGTGCCGTGGTACTTGGAGCTAAGTTCAGTTCGATTCTTATGGCGAATAAAAAGAACAATAGATATAATGGAAATGGTTGTAGAAAACTTTTTGGAAGAAAAAGGAAGTTTCCCCAGAAGCACCAGCTTGAAGTACAGCCAGTGAGAGTGGTTGTTCCAGACTCACAGTTGGAGAATGGATCATCGGCACCATCTATTCATGGATCTAGAATAATAAATATTGAGAAATTACAAAAATATACCAATGACTTGACAATCCACTCTGCTCGCTGTGGTGGCAATATTTTGCTGATAGGGGAGACTAGGCATGGTTTGGCTTCTATCTTGAAGGGAGAGTGCTCTACTTGTGGACACATGGTGGTCTTTGAGACATCGGCCAAAGTGAAGGGGCCCAGGAATTACTGTAGGTGGGAGTGTAATTTAGCTGCAGTTTGGGGACAGATGGCTACAGGTGGTGGGCACAGCCATTTAGAAGAGACCATGAGTGTTTTAGGAGTTCCTGTTATGACCCAGGCTAGTTTCATTAGCACTGAGCGTGATATTGGTAATTGGTGGAAGGAGAAATTAACTGAGAGTATGATTGAGGCTGAAAAAGAAGAGAAGCGTTTGGCTGAGGAGAGGGGTTCATATCATGATGGTGTACCTGCTATTTGTGTTGTGGTTGATGGAGGGTGGAGTAAGAGGTCCCACAAACACTCCTATAACGCCAACTCAGGTGTTGGAATAATAGTAGGGAAGGCAACAGGGAAACTACTCCACATTGGTGTTAGGAACAGATTCTGTACTGCTTGTTCCCGAAACATTCCCAAGGAAGCACATGACTGCTTCAAGAATTGGAATGCCTCTGCGTCAGAAATGGAGGTCGACATCATTGTGGAAGGATTCACTGAAGCAGAAAGGGTACATGGACTCCGTTTTACTCAATTTGTTGGTGATGGTGACAGTTCTGTCTACCCTACGCTTATCCAGAAAGTACCAGGTTGGGGTCATGCAATTCGCAAGCTTGAATGTGCAAACCACTGCTGTAAATGTTACCGGGGCTCGTTGGAGAAGCTGGTCCAAGACAACCCATCCTATAAGGGTAAAGGTGGTTTGACAGAGAAAATGAGGCGAAGACTAGTAAGTGCTGCCAGATGTGCAATTAAGATGCGCAGTCGAGAGAGTGATCGCCAGCTAGGAATTAGGCTACTGAGAGCAGATTTGATAAATGGCCCTAGACATTGCTTTGGTCACCACAATAACTGCAGTCCTGACTTCTGTTCTAGTGCCAAAGATCAGCTACAAAATGATCATCCTGTGATGGTTCCTGCTACAACTGCACCTGCTGCTGATGATTTTGAGGTTACTGATGATCAAGTCGCAGGTATGTTTGACCTGTAATAATAATAATAGCAACAAAGTTGTTTGTTAGTATTTTTTTTACTGAACCCAGCATTTAAACACACCCCACCATGTACATGAAGGAATTTACACTCAGATATGAATCTGTTTACGTTTGCTTATGCCCAGACACTGCTTTCGTACCTCATCTTTTATGATGCAGTTGTTTGAAATTAATGACCATAAATTACTATATTAAAATTGATCAATATGGACAAATTGTCTGTGTCAGATTTATATATCTGGAGAATACCTTGGTTGCAATCTGTATATTTATATACACTTCTTTACCTTGCTTGTATTTAATGAAATATTTCCATGACTGTTATATTAATTAAAGTATTTGCAACTACAGTCTTACCTATGCATTGGAGTGCGACATACGTATTTTTCCGCCTTAGTGCAGTTTATATTTCAGCTGTTAGAAAGACTCTCGGTAACTTTGATTTTTGTATGTAGGGATTATGGAGGATCAGGAAAGCCTTTGGCGAGAGACCACAGAAGATGATGATCCTGCTACCGAACGGGAAATTCGACGAGGTGGTCAGGTTACCGCTGATATTAATCCAAAGTTATTCCATGACATCCAAGTCATACTCAGTAGACTTGTGGAGAAAGCAGAACAACTAATAGATAATGTCACGACAAATCTAGCTGAATCCTGGATGCATGTACGCTCTAAATTTGATGGGGGGAAGGTTATCAATAGGTCCCATAGTGGGTCATGGGAGCACCGTTGTATGGGGGCAGGTTTACAACACAACGTGGGTAAAGAGTGGGGGCCCTCACTTTGGAAACAGATGAGTAAATGTTCCCCAAGTAAAGTTTTTTCTACTGTAACACAACGATCTGCTAAGAAAATGAGCAAGGAGAAAAAAAGGAAAGGAAAAGATGAAGTCAAACGGCAACGACGAATGAAAAAAATTTCAAAGAAAGATAACTCGACTCAAGCACGTCAAGCTTACAGCAGACACGACGGTGGAATTTCACCCGATGAAGTGAATGAAGACATCTCTCCAGAACATTTGGACGAGCTGAAGCAAGGCTATTATTACCAGACAAAGGTGGTAGTTTCCCCTACTGAAGTAAAAACAATAGAAATCAACACGCGTCAGCAGGCTGACTCCCCTGAATGGTTGATCGAGCGAAGAAAACGAATAACATCTTCAATGGTTGGAGGGATTGCTAAAATGCGATCCACAACCAAAAGGGCCAAGAAAGTTGAGAATCTGCTCTATACAAAGTTTAGGGGAAATGCAGCTACACGGTATGGTTCTGCAATGGAGGAGACCGCAAAGCAGCATTATCAAACTCATCAACAAGAACATGGACATCCAGGTTTGAGAGTTAATAGTTGTGGCTTGTGTGTTTCTTTGGAGGACCCATGGTTGGCAGCATCGCCAGATGGCCTCATGAAGGATCCAAGCGACACATCCCATCCTCTCGGATTAGTAGAAATAAAAAACCCATACGCAACTCGAAGTCAGACTTTGATGGAAGCCTCAAAGAAATCCTCATTCTGTTTGGAGCATGACAATGACAAAAGTTTATTTAAACTGAAAACACGGCACGACTATTATTTCCAAATTCAAACTCAATTGTACTGTACAGGAAGACACTGGTGCGATTTTGTACTTAGAATGGAGAAAGAACTCCACATTGAGCGGATATATGTAGATGCAATATGGCAACACATCAACTTACCAAAGCTCAAGAAATTTTATTTCTCAACACTAATTCCTGAGTTAGCTTCTCCTCGACATCACAAGGGAGGAATAAGGGAATCAGCATAAACACAAAAACACTATCCTCAACTATCATATCATAGCATTATCTCCATTAGATACAGTCATAGTTCCTTGATTTTTGCCAGTTGAATGCTCTTAGCTTATTTCTAAATGTGTGAAACAGTGTGAGACGTGTGTGGTAAACCACCAATTACATCATGTACACTACTAGTGGTGTAGGCCATAATGAGATTCATGGCGGGTAGATTTGAGTGGGAGGAACACTATATCCTAACCTTACGAAAAAAAGAGTTGTGTGTGTATCTTTGTTGGCAAGTGAGTAAAAAAAGTGGGACACTTTTAGAAAGACCATAGCTTATTTCCCCTCAAAATATACAATCAATGATACAGTAGTTTAAATGTGACCGGTTTTGGGAAAATCGGCCTAAACGCGGCATCTAAAGTTTTCTAATTTATTCTACCAGTTGGCTGTACGGGGCCTTGGGATGCCGTCTTCCTAATTTGGAAGCTGTAGCACAAGCCGTCTTCGCCCTACGCACTACAACACTTCGGTATTTTTGCTAAACTTATTGCTGATTTCGAAAAAAAAACGCCGTGTAAAGGTGTTGCTAAGGTCAGGGGGCGTGCCTTGTGTCCGTATACCATTACCGCGTGTCTCCGGGACACTACGGAATAAACCGGTTACAGGCGGATTGAAAGAAGTCTAAAAGGCTTAATGCAGGGCTCCTTAAGAAACTATGATGGCGAAAATTGCGTTGAGTACGTGAATTATGTAGAATAGTAAGTGAATTAGTTAGCTACATTTTTCCCCCGCTGTTAGTGAAAATCCCGCCAGTACACGGGTCCAACCGGCTAGTGTTTCTAGCCTACTAGCGTGAGTTCTAGAGCACGCCAGAGCTTACAACTGCGTCATAAGCTAGTGCTAACTGGTGACTATCCATTTCCGCCATTAAAATTTTTTCGAAAAAAATCGACCCGTAAGGCTTTATCCTGGGATACTGAAAAAAAATTGTTTGCCGCGTTTAGGCCGATTTTCCCAAAACCGGTCACAAATTATTATTGCCAGCAATTTAGACTGTCTGCAATTACCATAATTGAGATACCTGCATATTTTGCCATGTGTCTTACTACATTAAAATGGGTAGAGTGTTTGAACCATGCTTTGTGGGTTATCAGTATAGGGTGCGTGCGAGTGACATTCTCCCAGGTGCTCCAAGTGAAATGAATAGCATTATGTAAATACAATGTGTGAAATAGTGGCAGGTAAGGAACTCATTTGACATGTTATGCTAAGAGTCCTTGTTTATTTAATTTTTGAGTAGCATTACCTGTAATACAGTTGCTTTCACTTGTAATTGTTAATCCTGAGTCTCCATCCTGCTCCAAAGGTCACCTTTCCCACCATCATAGCCTCCGTGCTGATGGTTAGGTCACTGACTTTGCCACCTAATCTATACCACATGCTTATTCCCCCTTACCTTTCCTGTCCCATATTGACTGCCCCCCTATACTTCCATAGCATTCTTGCTAAGCGGTTTGGCCAAGGTGGCAGGAGGCCCCTCCCCTAAGCCAATCTATGCTGGCTCTAGGCAATTATATGGGGTAAGGCAGATGCCCCATTTAATCCAGGTGGCACACTAAGCAAAATGAATAAAACTAATCTATAACCTGACAGTATATCCCCCCTTCCTCCACATGATATAATGCCACGCCTTATTAGATTGTAGGAGTTCCTTTCTGCCCCACCTAACTTGCAGTTTAATGGCCATACATGTGACTGGTTAGACTGCTACCTCTTGGGATATACACAAAATGGTAGTTACTTCCTATAGCTAACTTAGTTGTGACATACTGCTGATGTTGTTGTTTCATTACACTGTTCTTTAAAACTGCAATCTGTAGAAATGAACTAATTTAGTGTTCATTTTTTATTTAACTCGGCTTAAATATTGGTAAAGTTTATAGTTTTGTTAACAAATTACTCCTCCCTCTCCTTCCTTACTTTCTTACCATTGCCTGCTTCCCTGCTTCTTTTGCTTTGTTTATTCCACTATAGCTGCTGAGTGAGCGAGAGAGTCAGGAAGTGGAGGACCAGAAGGTAGCGGATACCATGTTAGCAGAGGAACTGCAGCTGGAGGAGAAACTGCTGCAGCAATTGAGGGAGGACGAGGACATCGCCAGAAAACTCTTCAAAGAATGCCAGCAAGCACGGAAGAAACCAGTAAGACTATGGGCTGTATTAGATAGCTGTTATGTGTGCGTGTGATTTATTTTCCTCAAGAATACCAAAAGTCACTGAATTTCTTGGGGGGGGTTCCCCTTCTTAGCCGCCATTACTAATAATGAATTCTTTTCTTGCAAAACCTGATAAGGAATGAAACCAATTATACTCAAACTTGCAATGCTTCCAATAGCATCAGTCATAGTTATTTGTCTTTATTTCATTGCACTTGTTATAAATATCTTCCATTTTCCAAGTTGTGAACTGCAACCTCATGACAATTACTTAGTTTTATGCTGCTTGAAGATTGCACCATGTTCTAACATAAGTGCTTCAGTGCAAATCGTGCATGGAGAAATATATTCGTGCATGGCTTGCCTTATGGCTATTACTAGAAATCTTGACAGTGTTACAGACAAGCGGACCATACAGACAGACATGGACAGTCAGCCTGGAGAGGGGAGGGGGGTGAAGAGAGAGAGAGAGACAAACAGACAGATAGACGGACAATCAGCTGAATACACAGGTAGACAGTCAGGTGGATTGACAGACAGACAATGAGTAATATGCTAACGGTTATGATAATGTAAATATTCAGTCATTCTCAGCTGAAATGATTATAATAATAGAAAATTATTCTCGTTCTAACAGCCAATAACATTGGCTGTTAAAATGAGAAAAAATTGCTATTAATGTAAATGTTCATTGTGATCTGTTCCTCCACAGTTCCATGCTTTCAGGGGCTAAGCTTCAGATAACTGTGGGGTGGGTGTAGATTCCACTGCATACTGGATCTGTTGCTGCTGCCAGTTCGGGTGATGTACTTTAATAGCTGCCAATTCATGTCAAACTGGAACTATCACGTTAAATCTTGTTCATTCACAAACTATCATTTAGGATTAGACAGAAACTTTTATAATTATTCCCGGCTAGCGGTCTACAAATTATGTCCTAATTGGCTCACTTCAGATTATTTTAATTAGGTTGTGCTTTTATTACCCCATTTTGTTTTCATATATTTGCTTTCTTAATGTAAATTTTGTTTGTCTTTATTTTTCTTAGGCTACATCTCCAAAAACCTTCCACAAGAAAAAGAAACCTCTGAAAAATGCTCAGAGAACTCTTCATGCTGGCCAAACTGTTCCTGCCAAGCCTCTCACCCACTGGTTTAAACCTGTCAATAGTAGTCCTGTACTTGGCTCCACCCATCAATAAATCACCAGCAGCAGACAGTCAATCACTTTTCAACTTCATATCTTTCTTATTCATTCATCTCAATTGTTGTGCTGTATCACTTATTCCCCTATCAGTAAAACATATTGAATATCGAATTACCTGCCTAACCCGCAGGCGCCGGTGCGGTGGCTAGCGCGGGCGTTGATAGCCAATATTCACGAGCTGCGAAAGGGCTCTCGTCTCCTCCCCCATCAGTCGTAGAGCCCTTCCAAAGCGAGTGCTATGCTTTTCGTGGACTACTGCGTAATCCTTGGTTTGATGGCAATGCCAGGAATATTTGCCAGAAGTAAGATGCTTGAGAAATTCAGATATTTCATATTAGCTAAATTAAATACCCTTATATACATGTAGCATTTGGTTGTCTGAGCAAGCTAATCAAAGCATTAGCTACAGCAAAAATGATTCATATTTTTCATAGAACTGCTAGGAGATCGGTTTATTCATAATATTACAGATCATTTTGGAGGTAGCAATGCAAATCTTCAATGTAGCAGACGTCCAGGTACTTCTGTGTCAGAGAACCCTCAGTGGATCCTCAACGACACGGTTCCTCTGAACACTGGCAACTCTCAGAAATATGAGGTGGACAATGCCGTGCCTGGACTCACTGTTAAGAACTTAACTTATGAAGATGTCGGCCACTATTTTTGTCATTTCGCTGGCAGTAATGTTTCAGCTGATTCTATTGAATTAATAGGTGTGTATGATACAAGATGATGGTCGTTACAGTTTGCAAATGGCTACATAGTTCACTGTGTGTAACCTGTGCACAAACTTAATAAAGCAGTATGTTGAGCAACATGGGTAATTCAATAGTGAGTAAATATCACATGTGAAGCTAATGTACTGTACGTAATGCCACTTGGCTCTTAATGGATGCATGGGGAAGAACAAGAGCTTGTCTTTGCTCTATGTGCGAATTGAGGTGTTTCAATATTCCATTTAGATTGCTGGGTGAATCACACGTCTTGGTTTGGGAAGGATAGCAAGAGTAGTTTGGTATAATAGTCCCTGGACTCCCCACAAAGACTAAGTTCTAATAGAACTTGGTTTTAGTCTGGCCAGACACTAAAAGCAGAGAAAATTTTAAGGTGTTTTTCTCAGTATACGCTCAAAGTAAGGCCAAGGAAATACCCATAGCAAGAATAAACAAAGTTGCATTGCACACAAGCAGTATTCACTCATTCATAGCCTGGGTGTGGTTAATTATATCGCCACATGGAAATCTTCATTCATTTGCAGGGCTAACTCACTTGCCACCAATAATTGAGCAGACTACTAAAATGTATAATGTTATGTCCTCACAGGAGAGCCTGTGTTTTCCTGCGGTAGATCTACGTGCCAGTATCCTGCGGTGTGCGTGGTGAGGGAGTACAAGATGCTCACATTCGACCTCCAATTCACTTACCGGACCTTGGGGATTGTCGTGGGCGTAGGAGCTCCTCCTTCTCGATTTGTACTGAGCAGAAGTACCACCAGTGCTGTCACGAGCAACATATTGGGTAGTTGCGCCATTGATGCCTCATTACGTCAATGTGAGACCTCCCCAGGATCAGTGATGGTCAGTTTTACTGGATTCCTAGGAGGTAACTTGACAGCTACTGTAAATATGAGCAACCTCGAGAGTGGGACGTACTCATTGGAGGGCTTTTATACGAATGAGGCCGATGGAAGTGAAAGGAGTTTTAGTCAGATCACACAAGGTATATATACTTGTTCAGTTGTTTGCTTGTTTTTTGTTTTGTTTTTTGCACTTATGGGAGAGGACAATGAAGTAAGAAACTGGTATAGGATAACTATAGGTTGACATGAAGTTAGAATTTTCTGTACACACAGTGGCACTGGAGTAGCAATTTTTATTAGTTACACATCAGTCTGCTTTTTTTTCTTTCTTTTTTTCCCCCCCTCACTTACACTTCTCTCTACTGTAGTCGTCGGTACTGATGACACTTTACCAATACAGCCCAACCTAATAATGATACACTTGTCTGTCAGTAAAGTTGTAAAGCATCTTGAGCATGGGTCAGTGAAGTGGCATCAGTAATAATGATGACAGAGTTGTGTGTGTATTCATGAATAAAGCTATGCCGGGTAGGATAAACACGTGCAATTATTAAATTAGATTAAAACTTTCTCACCTAAAGGGGTCTGGAAAGAAGCAAAGGAAAAATGTGAAAAAATCTTAGTTGTTGCCGGGGATTCAAACCTAGGGCCACTGGCTTTAGCCACAGAGTGCTCTAACCACTGAGCTACGACAACCCTTGACTTCCAAGACCTTCGCATTTTTCCTTTATCCCCAGCGACAACTAAGATTTTTTTTCACATTTTTCCTTTGCTTTTTTCCAGACCCCTTTAGGTGAGAAAGTTTCAATCTAGTTTTTATGAAGGGTCAGAACTTGATAATTGTAATTATTAAATTATGTAAAGGGTGAGGAGGGTCCGGGGGGGGGGGGGGGGGGAGTAGCTTGTTTTCTTTCGAACCAAGTTTATTGAAAAGCAATACATGCAATTTAGTTCATAGGATAACTGTATGTAAATTTATATTCTTCATTACACAACACACGTCCAATTAAACTTGAACTTTATTATTTCAGTTTCAGTAAGATATTGTGGTTCTGTGGACAGTTATCCTGTTACCAACGTAACGGTGGGCGAGTGTGAGGCCTTGTACACTTGTCTGGGAGACAGTCAAATGCGCAGTGCTCGTTGCTTGGAATCCAATCAGTGGGATGGTCTGGACTGTCCGACACCTACAGGTAAACTAAGTCTTTTGTGTAAACATTCTAAGTATTGTCACAGAATCTAGCTCAGATAGAACCATTGTTCAGCGTAAAGAAATACCACAGGCTTCTCGTGTATGCCAAGAAAGCAATTTTTATTGACAAATGTTGTCATTGGTGATTACACCTTGGCATGTGTGCTGTATTAACATTCCTCAACCCACCAGATAATTTTGATTTTTGCTGATAATTGGATTCAGAATTTCAAAGCTGGCAATTTAAACATTTTCAGATTTCTGTAGCTACTTTTTTTAGCGACAGTCCATAGCAGGGTTGTGGCAATTACAGGAGTAAAGTGCAATTACAATTACAATTACTTTAAATTTTTGCTTCTCAATTACAATTTCAATTACCAATTACACCTTTAAGAACTAATTACAACAAATATGTTAGCAATTTAGCCTCCTCAGGATAAGTGGTCATGTAGTAATAGGGCCCACTAAGTTTGTAATTTTGTTTTAATTCAGCCATGTGCTTTAGAACTGACCCTTTACCAAAGTGGTTTTTGACCCCAACTACTTGCCAATTACAGGTATGCAATTACAATTACAATTACTGCAGATGGTGTAATGATTACAGCTAATTACAATTACCAATTGCAATTACCACAACACTGGTCCATAGTAAACTTTATTTTAGGATTAGTCACAGCATAGAGGGGGGGGGGGGGGGGGTGGAGGGATGGACTCGCAGAACAACTAAATGAAGCAAACATGTACCTAAGAGTGCTGTATAAAGTAGCGAGCATCAATGGTGTAGACCCATTTCACCAGATACTCATAGTACACTCTTTTTAAATATAACCAAAAAAAACTTAGTGTACAGATCGATAGTCCTATTGCTTGAATTGCTTACAGTGTATTTGATTGTTTATACGTAAATTACGTTTCAACCTTCAGTTGCTTGTGTTAAGACTGTTTAGCATGAGTGGTCAAGGTGAAAGGTAGGTTGGCAGATCCGTTTATTTATTATTTATTTAACATTGCTGTCAATGTCTATTTATTGCTTTGTGTAGTTTCCCCGCTCACAACAGTACCGGCGGACACTGTCTCATCGCAACCTACTAGTACAAGTAGAGCTCCATCTACAAGTACTTCCTCACCCTCAGTGCTTATACCTAGGATGCCGGAAGCCTCCTCCTCACGTACAGCCATAATTGTAGCTGTATTGCTCACTGTGGCTATATTGATTGCTGCCTTCACCATTGCTGCCAGTGTGGTGACTGTAGTGTGCTGGAGACGGAAACAGTATTCTTCATCAGTACATCTCCAAAGATATAGCACCAGTGAACCCCCAGAAGAAGGTAGCAAGTCACACCCAACACATAATGGTGACAGACCTCTGAGTGTAGCTAGTCTTCCAGAGAAAGACTTCACTCTGCCTGACATTGATGAAACTACAGGCATACCTATTTCTCACAGCCAAGTGTTTAACATGTGATCATTATCTATGTATCGTACATCATTTCCAGTCTTGCCATTATTATTGTATTGGTCTTCAGCAGTCCATTTATTCCCACCGGTCGGTAAAGGATTGATTTTAATTGTTTTTAATTTTTGCCGCGGTTTTGATGCTAGAAAAAGACCACAAAGTGGGTGTGGTGCGCAGCTGAATTCTTGTCAGCAAACCATATTGTCGAAGAGAAGGCGTCTGTATTATTTAAGTCGTTGGCTCGGGTACTCCGACCGTCCTCGCTGGACTAGGCATGGTAGGCATAAGGTATTTGAACACAGCTCAGCTGCAGGGCTTCAACAGGTATAAGGTGAGTAAGTAGTGAACGGACTAGCTACTAGGTCTACAACTCCGTGGTCTTACCTTGATCAATGATATTTATTTCAGTACTGTGCCAAAGAAACATCACCACTAGCAGTATATGTCGTCCTTCCTACATGGGAAAAGATTCTGAAAGTAAGTGAAGAACGGCCACAAGCCATAGTAGGTGCCACGCCCTTTAGGGCAGAATGACTTTGTTTGCTTATGTAATAGCCAAAAGCTAAGACTCTTTAGCATTAGATATGGGAGTACTAAGAAGTGCAGAGCTGTTAGAACCAGACCTGACCTTTTCAGTTGATTTGTTGACGAGCTGTCAATTCGTAATTAGGCATGACATGTACATAACAGAACTACTAGAACACTAGCATATTAGCTACAGGAATCCACTTGAAGTATCAACAGTACATGCAACTGTAGGGAGTAGGGAAGTTGAAGATATGTCTGAGTTACCCTTCATGTGATTGGCTCAAGATTTGACCTTTTTTTTTTTTAATACATTTACATTGTCATTTTATGTCTACCACACTGGGAGTACAGAATAATATGGGGATCTCTGTAATCTTACAAGAATCCTTCACTTCCCGGCTATCTCAACCGATGAATGATAGAATACAGGGAACAGTGTGTGTGTGTGTGTGTGTGTGTGTGTGTGTGTGTGTGTAAGAGTGAACTGCAGTCGTCAGTTACAGTATTGACATGTCCCTTATACAAAACTTCCTAATTACTTGTAATCACTCCAGGACACGTGCACTGTGGGATGGACATCAGTCGTTGGGTTACTGTACCATATCCATAGCGACTAGTCGTGTGCATGTCTCATTTGTACAAGGCTAGGTATGCTGTTCTCTAAAAAAGTTCATCTACATGATCTAATCTGGTGTATGTATTAGTGTGTGTGTGTGTGTGTGTGTGTGTGTTTGATGTGTGTGTGTGTGTATGTATTAGTGTGTGTGTGTATTGCAGCTTGATCTGTTCCATTTAGCAGTCAGTCCTTCATACTGCTTTGTTCATTAATTAATGCTAGCTTTTGGGTTTCTTTCTTCTCTGTCAAATTGTTTGTGTTCTTGTTATCGTCGTTGGATCACACATGATAATAAGGTCTAAGAGAGCTTAATCAGCATTTCCTTGGCCATCTCTCTAACCCCCCCCCCCCCCCCCCCTCAAATGTATATGTTTAGTATGAAATTCCTTTGAATAGAACAGTTACTAAATATTGGGCAAAACCTCTGCAATGTACAGTCAATTCGTTGTACTGGTAGCAGTAGTGAGAGTCTAATGGAGCAGTTCTAAATGGGTGGAATGTGCTATAGGGTATGGCAAGCTCATCTCGTTTTTGTTTGTTGTCATGTTCAGTTGGACACGAATGATATGATAAGACAATTAGAGATGGGAGATTTATATGTGAGTATCAAGATAAGAATGTTGAATTTTGAGTGATCATTATTATTATTATTATTATTATTATTATTATTAGTTCAAGGTAAAACTCGAGCACCTTTTGTTTGTGTTTGTAAACATGAGCTTGTGTGTATGTTTGTGTGTGTGGTGCAGCTGGTGCCCATGTGGGTGGCACCTAATGTGCTGACGTTTATAGGCTGGCTACTGATCATGGTCAACTTCTGGTTGCTGGCCTACTACGACTGGGACTACAATACCAGCACCAGTGACCACATCGTCAACCGCCCTCCCATTCCTGCGGCCATCTGGATATTCTGTGGCATTTCTCACTTCCTCTCGTACTGCCTGGATGGACTGGACGGCAAACAGGCACGCAGGACTGGCAGCAGCAGTCCACTGGGTGAGATGGAATGCTTGACCCTTTGGGCTGACAACCATAAAATTATATAGTAGCACAGCCCTAGTTAACTGTGGGGTTTCTGAGAAGCTCTTAACCCTTTCAACGCCGACTTTCTTTGGCATTAAATTCGAATTTAAATTTTAAGTTTCTACTGCAAAGAACCGTAAACGAACCTGCTAGGCATTCAAAGTAGCTAACTATAGCCTTATGACAAGCAAAAAAGGCTTCCAAAAGCCTGGTTTTGAAGAGACTCCCAAGAGCAAGACTAGTCAATCCCGCGATGTCTGGTAGGAAAACAGTATTCATATTCTTCCGAAATGCTGTGGGACTCTCTTCCGAAATGCTGTGGAACTCTCTATAGGGTTCATACTTTCTATTCTGATGTTTGAAGTTCGTAGCCAAGAAAAAAAACCCTGGGTACTCGGCGCCCTGTAAATTCTCAGTCAAAAAGTTCTCAATCTCCATTTTCTGACAATTTAATAAAATAAGTAACCTGCCTGTAAAGGTTTAATTGTTTGTTTGTTTTTTAAAGGAAGTGCAACACCTCCTCTACATATACAAAAAAGAAATTACATAATAGCACTAAATAGATTTTTTTTTCCATCGGAGAACGTAGACCTGTACCCACCCTTACATTAAATAGTGTGTCACCATAGTGACGACAATATACATTAGCAAATAACTAAGAGTAATGCAGGTTGGCCTACAGTTGTATATTTAATTCTACTCAATCCGCTCTGTCTTGTGGGCTATGAGCACTGCTCACAGTCATTACTAAACCTAATTATAGGAAAAAATGTTGGGAGAAAAAAGGTAATTGTGTGCTTCTGTAGTAGATTGCATTCCAAGCATTAGTGTGAGTGGCTCCAAGTGTGTTGCTCTTGTCCACTCTGAGCTGTACGACTATACACCGTACCTGATTTACACTCTATGATGTGTGTGTGTGTGTGTGTGTGTGTGTGTGGTAACTTGCTTGACATACCAATACCAAGTGCAGTATAGTGAGAATTGTCACTAATATCACCCAAAAAAAAAAGTGTTGATCTTCAGTGTGTAGCGTATGGTTATTGGGATAGCGATTATTTCTGATAGAGATTATTTAATGTGTGAGTAGGTGTGTAAGTGTGTGTATACAGTTAGCTGCGTTCTCTATCACTAATTAGCAACATACTTTTTTCCAAACTAAACAGAAAGGGAGGCAATCAGGCCGGCAAAGTGAGTATTGCAATTCTTGCATGTGTGCTAAAGGTTTCATACCATAATGGCATCAAATGAACACATTTAAAATATTCTGCTTGACTTTTTTTTTTAGTAACATAAAGTATTTCCAGAAACTGGGGAAATATATATATATATTATATATGAGTTTTAATTTTTTGTTTCACGTGTAGGTGAGCTGTTTGACCATGGCTGTGATAGTTGGGGGGCAATATTGCTGCCCTTGTGTCTGATTTCAGCCATTGGTAGAGGCTCCCAGTGGGGTGGCAGTACTCACGACGCCCTGGCACCGTGCTTGTCCACTCTGGCCGGCTTCTACTACTGCCACTGGGAGAAGTACATCACTGGATGCCTCTACCTGCCCTGGATCTATGACGTCATGCAGATTGTGAGTTCTGAGAGGGTGGGTGGGGCATGTGGCAAAATTGGGGTTGGGGAGTAATGCCAAAGTTGTTGTTCCCAATTTAGTGTGTTTAATCTATCACTTGAATTAGTTGGTATTCATACCTATCACTGAACTTCTGTCTCAGTATGATTACCACACCCTTTCCGTCTCTCCTCTGTCATTTTCCTTTTGTTGTCTAGGGGTGTGGTCTAGCCTATTTGGCAACGGGTGTGTATGGAGTGGAGTTATGGCACTTCTATGTCTTTCCTGGCTGGAATGTGGGGTATGTGGTAAAGTGGATCCTCATCCTCGGGTTCTTTGGCTCACTACCGACTGGAGCTTGGAATTTGTACGAGTTTTACACCAAAACCGACAGGTATACTAAAGTTATTGAGTAGGCAGTTTGAGAGCATAATATATATAATTAAGTGTAATATACATGTAATTTATAATTATATAAGCACTGCACACCACAATAATCTATCGTGAATTGGATTTTAAGAATTAGGGTGTACAGCATAAAAAAATATTGTTTTTGTTGTTTGTTGTTGTTGTTGTTGTTGTTTCCAATTATATCGTAAGCTGTATTGTGGTTAGTACTATCGTAGAAAACGTATACATATTGTTAACTATTGATACTCTTACTACTAAAGTCATTGTACATTTGCTGCAGAACTATTTTTACTTGGGTTTCATCAAACCTTATTAGCAGTAAACGCCGATTCAAAATAATTATAGAGATGCATAATTACTATGTTTTTCAACGTAACAATTATTCTTTTTTTTTCTCTCTCTCTCTCTCTTTTGTAGTAATGTTATAATTCATGACAAAAAGACCTTTCAAACTCTTAATGTCTTTATCAGTTTGAAAACAGAGGTTGAAATGTCTTTGTTATGAATTACTACAAAACAGATTTTAACAATAAATATATTTTGTCCTGATTGTGTTGTTTGTTTTTATTTATTTTAACAGCAATTCAGCAGAGGAGCAGCAAGGCCAGCAGTCTGCCAGTACTTCCCATGGCCGCAGGCTCGGGCTTCTGCCCGCTCTGAGCCCGTGGGTGCCATTTATTATTTTTACCGTTCTTTACGTTGTATGGGTGAAAATGTCTCCAAATGACATTCTGGAGAGAGAGCCAAGGATACTTCTGTTTTCAATGGGTGTCCTCTTCTCCAACATCGCAGTAAGTCTAGCTGTGTAATCAAGTCATGCACATGAGATTGCCACCATTGCTAAACACTTGGCTATCTCTGGGAAGTACTACTCTGTGTGTGTGTGTGTATGTGTGTGTGTGTGTGTGTGTGTGTGTGTGTGTGTGTGGCTGTGTGGCTGTGTGGTGTAGTGGTTGTGTCCTTGGCTCAGGGCCTGAGGTCCCAGAGTTTAAGCCACTCTGGCAATTTTCCATCTAGTTTTCCATCTGCCTCCCACCAGCCCCACCAGTCCACCCAGCTGTGATTGGGGACCTGGCATTTGCTGTGGTGCAAATTCAAGGCCTTTTCTCATGAAACAGGAATGGTCCAGGTGGGATTTCGGGTTCCCACACCACTTGCTGTGAGGAAAGGCCTGTTCTCCTGTGAATTCCTAGCCTGGCTCCAGGAGCTTAGCTTGTATGGCTCACAGTGCCTGCTTAGTGCACGAGCATCCTGGCTCTGCCAAGTGTGCGTGACCTCTTGCTGTCGTATAGCGACAGCAAGAGAATTTGTGTGTGTGTGTGTACAGGTGATTATTTTTATACAGCTTGTGCCACTATTATACCGCTGTTCCAATATAAATATACTAATAATAGCAAATTTTGTCGTTGTAACAGCCAATATTGTTAATTAAAACTTAACCCAACGTTTCAACTTCTTGCCAAAGTCATCTTCTATTATTATAATTATTTCAGCCGAGAATGACTATATTATCATAAATATACTAGTACATAATTTTATAAATTTTCTGTTGTGCCCAACTTAGTTCTTTATTCTTATAATTATAGAGATACATGTTGACTGTGTTATTCAACATAACTATCTATAGTTTGTGATTCATTGCTCCCGCATGTTATGTTATCTTGCAGTGTCGGCTAATCATTTCTCAAATGTCGGGTATGCCAGCAGAGTTGTTCAACCTTTTACTGATTCCTCTGGCTGTGGCAGTAGGCATCGTCCTCCTCTTGCCTCGCTACGAGCTGATGACCCTTTACATCTACTCTGCCATTGTTCTTGTGGCTCACCTTCACTATGCCATCTGTATCGTTGAAGAACTCTGTGAACATTTCCGCATATATGCATTCTCCCTGGAGAAACGTGATCCTGACTCGTGACTCTTGTTTAGCCAATGAAACTTCTCTTCATATCGTTTTTACTATTGCATCTCCAATTATCTCCATGATATTTATGCGATTTTTAGAAATAAAAATTTCAATAGGAATTTTTTTTTCAGTGAGTGATTTTGGAAACTGTGACACTCTCCTGTGTTACCTTCTGGTGGTTTGGAGTGTTGTGGTAACTGCCATAGCTAGCTATCTGGTTACTAAATGGCAACTGTTTATTTCACTGAGCTACATTGTAGAAGTTGGTAGTGTATCTGGGCCCCTCCATGTATAAAAACCTGGGTTTGATATGGAAATTTTCACTGGGGGGAGGGGGGGAGGGGGTATATGCTTTGAGATGTGTTGAGATGTGTGTACATGTGCAGCAATTTATAAATAAATTAAGGAAACTTGTCTCAGTTTAACTTAGTCCTATTATAGAATTAGAGTTTCTCTATCTATCCCTTCACGCAGCTCTCCTCTGTATCAAACACTGAAAACTGTGAAATCTAATGCCTGAATTTCTTCAAATTATATATCAAATGCTGTAAAGCTGGATGTTTTTCTGTGGATTCTGCTGGACTAGAGAGTGGATACACACATGAGTTCCACCGTTCAAAGATGTAAACATTTACATGCAACAGCTGCGTTTGGTAATGGTCGTTAAAGAAAAATTGAGCGGTGGCGGGAAATTGCAGGGAAGACGACGAAATCTGGAATTTTATTTACTATTTAGTTCTTTCTGTTTGACTTTGTGAAACTTCTTGATTGAAATGTCAGATCAGTTACTAGTTCAAGACGTGATCTCAGAGTTTGAATTATTTGGTTTGTCTCTAAAAGAAGGGACTCCAATACTGGACAAACGTAAGCGATTGCGATAGAATTAACAATTATGAAGAAGAGTAGCTATTTTTTTTTTGTGTGACTCCTTGCAGTACTAGATATTGGTCAGCTGTTCGGACTAGATGCTGACTCATTGTTGAACGAGTGGATGGCGTTCTCTAGCCAGAACAACAGCTGTCAGCTAGGTCCAGAGAGTCTTGACATATGGGAGGGGCATCTTCAGACCAACAGAGGGAAAGGCAAAGAGAACAGTCAGATGGTGGATTCATCTGTAAGGCCAACCTTCTCTGAGAAACATCTAGATGAACTGTGAGTGAAATGCGCTGCGTTTCTGCAGTAGTGGCCATTACATGTTAGATATGCCATTGGAGTATTAGAAATTTAATGGCAGAGTTTATTATATATTGGCCCACTAGGTGCATTTTTTGTTGTAGCTCGTCATTCTGTATATTCTGTCATAATGAAGTGAATTTAGAATAAATTAGTATACCTTGTCTTGCCTTCTTGTTTCCCTAGCCGTCATTTGATTTGTTGCTAGTTTGTTCTCGCTGTTTGGGTTTACCCAATCAAACGCTAGTAACATTATTAACATTATTATTATTTCCATTATTATTAGTTGTTGTAATTTTTGGTAAAGGTGTATAAATTTTTACTAGCTCAGACTTCCTGTCTGAGCACATGATTTTTGTTAGATCAATTTTTCAGTTTATTTTTTATATTATTTTTTTTGTCATATTTTTTCAGTTGTTTTTTTTTTTGTCACGGTTAAAAAGTTGAACTGTAAAGAGCTAGCTTAGCTAGTTGTGGTGAGCAATCAACTACTTGGCTGCCCACTGCTGCCTTTGAGGCTGGTCCTTCATTTTTTCTTATCACCCCTGCTTGTGGCTTTGCAACCCACAAACACTCGTTGTAGACTTACACAACCCCCACCCCTTTCTCTATTATAGTATGAGTTTGTATTCATATTGTTGTTGTTGTTGTTATTGTGTTTGTTAATTTTTATTCTCAGATTTCCTGTCGACAATGTGTCAGAAGACCACAGAGACGACATCCTGAGTGGGTACGGGACTCCCAAACAAAGAAGCCAACATGTAAATAGACTCACGGTCAAAGCGACAGTACCAGGTGTCTCACTGCTGCATAGTGCACCTTCTGACATTATTGTAGTGTTCACTGATATGTCCCTTGTAGAGTATACATACACTAAAAACTGTAAGATCTCATTTTTAACATGTCTAAATTTAGCAGTCATAATTATTGGTGTGCTTTATCCCAAGTATTATATTTATGTAATTGTTTAATTATTGTCCTATTGGGACCTTTTCCATATTGTTATAGTCCGTAAATAGGAAGCGTGCCAGTGTGACCACACCTGTGACTCCTCCCACTCAGCGCACTCCAACCCAGAACATGATGTCCACTCCCAACAACGTCGGCAGTCCTGGAGATAACAGGTGAGGACAGAACGACGAGGCATACCAGCTAGACCAGTTCTTTGTGTGAGAGCAGTTGGCCTTTCTTGCGTGGTTTTCCTCAAGCTACAAATTGATATCTAAATTGAGTGTTTGGCTATTTCAATCCTAAGCTAGTAAAAGAGTGAAAAAAAATTAATTGCACTACTACAGATGCCACTCCCCTCCTATTCTGTCATACCATAAAAAAATAACATGGCTTTTGCTGTCAGTGTAGTGGTCCCTCGTAATGCTCTCTGTGTTGTTGTTGTACACTTTTGTTTGTGTTTACTAGCTTGTTGACCAAAACTCCTTCGCTTACATACCAGCAGAGGAAGACGGCAGGCCACGTTGTAGCCAGAGTTAATGACGGCTTACTACCAGCTAAATGGGCGGGATTAAAGAGGGGAGTTCAGGTGAAACATTACAATGAGATCACAGCATTGACCACACCTTACCAACATATGTTTCAGAAGGTCTCTGAGAAAGCTCTCGGTAAGTTAGTAGCCCGGTGTTTGCAATTATTATCACTAGATTCGAAGTATACTATATAGGACTGAATTAGTGTAAGGTTGTGAAATAGATCAATTTCTTGTTAAAACTTAAGCATTGCAATAATATACTTAAAATTAGTTGGTGGGTGAGTTCATCCATATTGACTGTAGCAACCTGTGGTGCTATGAAGTAATTCAGCAAGTGAAGCTGACAGACAAGTTTTCTTGATGGTGTAGCTATGCTATGTATAGCCCTACGTTTATGTCTAGCATTTTTACTGTTGTGTTGTATGCAATGTTAAATATGTAGTAATGAAATTAACAATTTCTCTTTTTGCAACTCTATTCTAAGGGAGGAATTAAGTGTGTAGTGGTAGTAGTAGTAGCAGCAATAGTAGTAGTAGTAGAAGTAGTAGTAGTAGTAGTAGAAGCAGTATCAGTAGTAGTAGTAGTCGTAGTAGCAGCATCAGTAGTAGTAGTAATAGAAGCAGTAGTAGTAGCAGTAGTAGTAATAGTAGTAGTAGTAGCATCAGTAGTAGTAGTAGTAGTAGAAGCAGTATCAGTAGTAGAAGCAGCAGCAGTAGTAGAAACAGTAGTAGTTGTAGTAGTAATAGTAGTAGTAGCAGTAGTAGTAGTAGTAGCAGCAGTAGTAGCAGCAGCAGCAGCAGCAGTAGTAGTAGTAGTAGCAGCAGTAGTAGTAGTAGCAGCAGTAGTAGTAGTAGTAGTAGCAGTAGTAGTAGTAGTAGTAGTAGTAGCAGTAGTAGTAGTGGAAGTAAATTTAGTTTTCAAGTTCTTGACAAACTCAACATCGCACTGAAGTTGGATTTAAACCCTTCACCTAACATATTTAAAGTCAGCTTGTTTCCTCTCTCTGTGCAGTCCTTTTGGAGCGAATAGAGAAGATGAGTGTGGCCATATGTGATCACCACAACTTGCCCAGCCCACTATCTGTGTCACAGCCATCTCTTGTAAGCAGACAGCTCTAATTTATGTCTTTGTCAGTCATCTCTTCTGTCTTTCGTATGGTTTGTGTAGGAGCCAGCCATCTTCACTGGACAGGTTGTGTGTGAAGGGGAGGGACAGTTGAATGCGAAGTCCTGCCTCCTGCAAGGCCCCTCCCACTCTCGCTGGAATAAAGGGGCTCGCGTGCGGATGGAAATACCTGATAATGTGACGTGTTCCCTGTTTCCTGGACAGGTAAAGGTGTTGAAGACAGTTGTGCACGTGTGTGGAGTTTATTTGTACACATCTCACCTTCAAACTGATTACATTAAATTAAAGACATGTATCATAAACCTCGTCTAATTCTCACCTTTGAGCTCAAAGGAGCGAACTATTACAATATTCAAACTACAGCAACAACACTACATCATTCTCTTTTTTTTTTTTTTTTTTTTTTTTTTTTTTTTTTTTTTTTTTTTTTTTTTTTTTTAGATTAGACTGGAGAAAGTTCGGTTGAGTTAGTCTGCAGCTATTGCTGATCTAGTTTTGCTATCTTTTGTTTAGGTTATTGCTGTGGAAGGTATCAATAACTACAATGGAAAAATGGTGGCCTCTAGGATATTGGATGAGGTAAGTCTGATAAAGATTATTTTTTGGATTACTGTATAGAAGGAATGAGACACCTTCACAGTAAAAAAGTATATAATAAATTGAGCCTTAGTGTTTTTAGTTTCTGAGCATGCTTAAAAGAAGTGCGTATTTAGCAGTTGTGTCAAGATTGCAGTAGTAGTAGTAGTATGACCTGATTGTTCAATGACTTAACCTGTTACAGCAATAAAACTAAAATAAATTGCAGGTGTTAAGTTACAGTGACATGCATCAATGCCTGTCGTGGTGCTGGCTTGGTGGACTGCCTCTTGCTTCCATTGCTCTGTCATATTAACCCATTGCGCTTGTGTTTGTTAATGTGTTAGGGAGTAGTTCCTCCAGTGCCGATCAGAAAACCTGGACCAATGCAGTGTAAGTTGGTGGTTATTATAACTTGCGATAAAGCCATAGCCCATGGGGTATGGATTTGCTTGAATCTTTCATGGTGTGTAATTGGTAAGGTGTCACAAAATGGGTACATAGTTAGTAAAGTGTGCGAGCTGTAGCAAAATGTTATTATGTGGTAAAGTGTCGTCACCGTAGCACATTCATCGCAACAGGTTGCATCTGGTAGGGTGTCATCACTGTAGCATGCTTCTGGTAGATAGTCAATAGTCTTATGGGCATAACCTTCCCATTCTTGTCCCATGAGCCTGGTTCTGGAAGAATGCATGGTGCTACCCGACATATTAGGCATTAGAAGAAAGTAAAATATGGAATGTATTAGTAGTGTGCTAACAGAAAAGAAACAATACAGGACATTTTACATGCATACACTCAAACCTCTCTTATCCGGACAGTCTGGGACCAAGGGGTGTCCGTAACTAAGAAATGTCCGTAACTCAGAAATACTTAATTTATTCGGTGATGAACCGTGTATACAATTAATTATTTGATAATTGAATTAGTATAGTACTTAAAATTAACAAAAAATACATGAATCAATTTATTTAAAATATGAAGTGATTTTAGTTTGCTTCATAGATTTCAAGCTAGGCTGAGCTGCATCGTCTCTCCAACTTTTTACCAGCAGAAGATGTGCAGGGTGTGTGTTGCATTTGGACTCCAACCACTCCAAAGCAGTATCGAAAGCAGCACAAGCTTGCGATGGAGTAACTGCATTTGAAGAAGCTTCATCTTCATTTTTGGACTCAGATTCTTCTCTCTCTTGCAAAACATCTTCTACAATTTCTTCATTGTTCATGTCCAAATATCATTCACTGTAGATTTTGGAACACCAAACTTTCCAGACACTGCCTCACTGACTTCCCTTTCTTAACTTCTGATATTATCTCCAGCTTTCTTTCTAGAGTTAAAACGCTACGCTTGCGTTTAGTTACCGCGACCTTGCCTCCACCACCGCTGGTCGTTGAGTTCTTAGAAGAACTAGCAGTGCACTGCCTTTCAAAGAGTTTTGAGAAGAACTAGCAGCGACGACGCCGGTCAACGAGTTCTGAAAAGAACTAGCGGTAGACGCACTAACTGCCTGTTGATTCCCTGCTCCATCTCCGCAAACAACGCTACGATCAAATACACTCGAAGTGCCACACGTGAAATATTTTCCCGATTTTATTCGTTTAATTTGGTAGCTTTCCGACTACACTGACGATCTGTACGCAGTCAATAATTTTAGTTGATGTCGGTAGACAGAGGTGTCCGTAACTTAGACGAACGGATAAGAGAGGTTCGAGTGTACATGGTATTTAGCAGTGTTCGTCTCAGTAGGTTCATGTGGACTGAAACAATATTCAGGGTTGTTTTGTTTTTTTGTTGCTGTTTTGTTTCCCCCCCCCTTTTTTTCCTATTGTTATTAATCCCATCTAATTGAGAGTAATTGTTGTCCCCTAGCCTTCACAATGCTGTGTGCTGCTGGTCCCTTCACGACCACTGATAGCCTCTCGTACCAGCCGCTACATGACCTGTTAGCTGTTGTACGGGAAGAGAAGCCCGACCTCCTAGTGCTGGTGAGTGTGTATCCTCATGCAGGTGTGACATTAGTGTCACACTATGAATGTGTTTCATATCTTTACAGTTGGGACCTTTCATAGATGACACTCACCCTCTAGTCAAGGTATGTATTATTATAGTAGAGAGTAAGTAAACAGTAGTAGTAGTAGTAGTAGTAGTAGTAGTAGTAGTAGTAGTAGTAGTACCAGCAGCAGCAGCTGTAGTAGTAATAATAGCTGTAGTAGTAGTAGTAGTACCAGCAGCAGCAGCTGTAGTAGTAATAATAGCTGTAGTAGTAGTAGTAGTACCAGCAGCAGCAGCTGTAGTAGTAATAGTAGCTGTAGTAGTAGTAGTAGTACCAGCAGCAGCAGCTGTAGTAGTAGTAGTAGCTGTAGTAGTAGTAGTAGTACCAGCAGCAGCAGCTGTAGTAGTAATAGTAGCTGTAGTAGTAGTGGTGGTGATGGTGGTAGTAGTATTATTAGTTGTTGTAGTAGTAGTAGCTGTAGTTGTAGTAGTAATAACTATTATAGTAGTAGTAGTGGTGGTGGTGGTTGGTATTATTACTAGCTGTTGTAGTAGTAGTAGTTGGCGAGTGAGCGAAGCAAGCAAGACACTCTCAGGGATATGTGTGGACGTACATATGTCACTTTGTACTTTGACCCTCGCATTTTTGTGTTTGCTTCATGGTCTACCGCTTCCCACACCTCCACTAAACTGAATCTTTCAGTTTAGCGATACCATATCATTAATTGTTTACCCCTTCGTATTCTGAATGACACAAGATGCACTTAGGCCTTAAAAACTTACTGTTAGACTCAGCACTGTGCAGTAATTCTTTAGAACTTTTTGTTTGTTTTTCAAGTCGCAAAATGTTATGGCAAATAGTTAATAGTATTGAATCATTTACCAGACGTAATAAATATAAAAAACTTAATCGGCCTTTTTAGTAGCTACGAGTGTTTGTTGTCAAAAGCTACTGGTAATTCAGATAAAAATACCAGTACTCGAGGAATTGAGGTGAGGTAAGAAATTAGTTCCGTATTTCTAAAGTATATAATGGTCACAACGGCTACGTACTTATACTGGACTGATATATTCTATTGAAGTGTTTCGTTCGTGCATAGGCTCGCTCACCCATGTGCTCAAACACATAACTAGTAGTAGTAGTAGTAGTACTAATAGTAGTAGTAGTGGTGGTGGTTGGTAATGTTACTAGCTGTTGTAGTAGTAATTGTAGTACAAGTTGTAGTAGCACATGGGCAGAGTTATGGTATTGCAGTAGGGTTCTACAAGTTGGTAGAGATTCTCACTACCAACAAAGCCAGTATAAGAAAGATGTCGCATGACTGGGTATGTGAGTTTTGAATTCTACTTTGTCTCTAGAGTTGTGACATCCCTGGGGATGTAACATTTGATGCTTTCTTTATGAAGTCTATCCTTGAACCGATATGTCTGTCAGTGAAAAGGTAAAGTATCACGCACGCACACACACAAACACACATGTGTGTGTGCACACTACGCACACACACAATGCAGTTGTGCTTTAATATATATATACTAGCAAGTACCCCGCCACATAGTGGCGCTTGACGTATTGCAAATTAAGAATGCAGTAGCACAAGTGATCTTGCTCAGTTACCATTCTCTACCATTGGTTAAGGTTACATAAGTTTCCCTTTCCTGCTCTCTTTTTTCTGAACTATCTGAGCTTTTCTTATACTCCACCTCTCCTTTCTTCAGCTCTTCTTCTGAGTCACGGAGTCCCCTTTTCCTATCTCTCCTGCTTCTGAATTTCTATCCTACTTTGAGAAACTTTTGTTTTCTATTTCGTACTTTCGCCTTCTCTTGGAAACAAACCCCAGCCTTTACTCGTGGATTCCACCCGCTTCTTAGTTACAATTAATCGCTCGCCTTTTTGCCTTCTCTTCCCTTCCATTTTAAACCTATGCGTCCTTACCTCACTGATTCCACCCGCTTTTTAGTTACGATTAATCGCCTTTTACATTCGCCTCCTTTTTGAAACCTACACCGCCTTCCTTCGTGTATTGCACCCGCTTTTTTTATTAACCAGCAATTTCTACTGAAAGTGACGACACCTTATCTACCGTGAGCTGACAATGCCTTACCAATCAGTCTAACGATTATGAATTATTCGTGAATACACACACCGTCGGTCGTCGTCGTCGTTACTGACACACAAGCGTATTACTATATAGATACACATTATAAACAACAACAAAACAGGCAAGTCTTGCTAAACATCCGACATGAGTGATGGCCGCTGCTCTTTTATTTCAAGTTTGCACCTGCATTCTGTGAAAGCAGCAAGTGATTTTATTTATTTAATGGCACCCATTGTATTAGCATTTCACAAACTACATAAAACAACTTATATTTTGTTGTTGTAGTTGATTTTAAGTCTTTGTGGTCATGTACTGTGACTTTGTAATAATTACATTCCAGTTCCAAGACCAGACTGGTCCTGATTCCATCCCAGCGTGATGCTCACCACCCTCAAGTAGTCTATCCTCAGCCGCCATTCAAGTTCCATCATCAGCTGGGATTCCTTAGTGACAGTTGTTTTCCCGATCCCTGCACGCTGGATGTTAACGGACTCGTCTTGGGCGTGTCTTCCACTGATATTTTGTTTCACTTGTCGGCAAGAACGATGTTCAAGGGGTGTGTGTATGCGTGTGCGTGTATGTTTAGCCTGCATAGCGATTTGTTAGGAGGTTTCTTGCATGACCTACATAAGTATGTATTTCATTTGAATTTCCTATATGGCTGTTGGGATGTTCAATGGTTTGAGCTTTTTTTTAGACAAAAAAAAATTTTTTAATTTTTTTATTTTAT
>WLWD01001084.1_pt1 | contig 35915 bp, 30 predicted proteins | sample 6712731 | NCBI WGS metagenome assembly WLWD01 (sample SAMN12718690, study PRJNA576275) | sponge metagenome | isolation source: marine sponge | host: Mycale hentscheli | place: New Zealand: South Island, Marlborough, Capsize Point | collected 2014-11-01 | reverse complement strand
TGATACCTAATTAGAATAGCCAATAAATCATTCTTTTGGTCCTAAGATGATTTTGTAAATAGCTTGCTAGTGTATAGTGGCGCTGAGGGTTCGCACTTATGGTGCTTCATTATGCCAGTGAACTAAAAACACTATTGCACAATCTAATTGTAAGCCATATATCATCTCACATATACTTTGTTTGATCTGGTTTATAAATGCATTTACAGGTAGTTTTAACTTCACAAACTCGCTTGATTGTAGAGTTGGTAATCATCATGGAAGCTTATTAGTAATGAGCTAACTTTAATAGATTAAAGGAATAATAATGAAAATATTCAGCATGGAGTAGCTATCTCACAGAATTTCATTAAGGTATGTGTGACTGTGAACTGACAATTATGTGGTGGGTATTTTCTCTAATTGAAGCACTCCATCTTCATCATTCAAATTTTAACTTTGCTTTTTGCTTACGAAAATTTAAAATATTTCAAGAGGGGGGGGGGGGGCGAACACCCCCTGGCCCCCCTAAATGAACCCCTCAATACCCACATGCTAAATATAATGACCCAATTTGTTCTGAAAGTGGGTATAGTAACTACTGAGTATAAGAATTTCTGAACCACATGAACGTTCAATATTCTCCCATACTAAACGTTCAATATTCTCCCATACTAAACGTTGCATAATGAATGCTCCAATGTGCCCATGTGTAGTTCTTGAAGCACAACCAATTGAAACCAGTATTACTTCGATGCACATGTCTTCCTCCCACTTTTACGTCAACTTCCCCCCCTCCCACTCCAGAAAGAGAAAATTGAGTCAATTTGATATTATTATTTTTTTGATCCATTTGTAATTTACAGCATGTTTCAACACTGCATCATGGAGAAGGGCGACTGTAATTGGAGAGGGTGGGGGGAGGGGGGAAGAACTCGGTTTGAGAGGGAAAATTTCAGTTTCCCCCCTCCATCCTTCTGTATCAAACTCTGCTATATGAGAGTAACTATAAACACATGATTATCAGTCTTTTTGTTTATTTGTTTGTTTTTGTTTTGTTATTTTAGATTTAGTTGACGTCAAGCGAAGTTTCTCTAGGAGAAGATGGCATGATAAGGTCATTCATTATGAAATGTACAGAAAATTTCCTGCTCAGCTGTGCAAATTGACGCCTACAAATGTCTTCTTTCTGGTCCGAGAACACTGCACTTCTAACTTTGACGACGGATAGCAGAATGTCTGATCATAATGCTGGAAAAAATATTTTTAGTTGTTTTGTGTGAATATTAATTTATACATTCATCATGTTCATAATTTGTATCCTGAAAGAGAATATTGCACCTTCGTTTCATTGTACACTCACCTACTCCTTTTAATTTCTGAATTATATCATGGCGTATTCATCATTTCATATAGTTTATGTATTCATTTTTGTTTTCTTAAAATTTGAGACTTTATTATTAAAAGCTAGCTATTGAAATGAATATTCTGCTAAAAGTTGAATGTGAAACTAGCATCAAAAGTATTGACTTGTGTCATAAGCTTCATGTACAATATTTTTGTGGTCTGTCGACGTCTGATGGCAAAGGTCAGAAGTTATAACCTTGGTTTCATGGAACAGTGGTAGACATCAGAATGGAATAAAATTTCCCCTGATACTTTCATATCTGGTAATACAAAAAAGCATGCTCTGAAAGCCAGTCAATTAGCAGTCTAAGCGATGAAGAAGTGAGCAAAGTAATAGATCCGATTAGCAAGCCTCCATTGTTATTTTTAACTGACTAGTTATAGAAATGTCGGTCACAGTTAGTCCCTCTACCCTTCATTACAGAATTTGAAAGAAAAGTATTTTTAGCCACCAGACAAAAGCAACTTAAATTGTGTGTGTGTGTGTGTGTGTGTGTGTTGCTGTTACAGTTACAGCAAGGAAATGTAGAAGCAGTCTTAGGTCTTAGAGTGGGCATTTTCAAATTTGCTTCACTTGGGAAGCACAAGCTATATTGAATAATAACCCCAAAAATATCTTCTCTGTAGATGAGTGACTGGAAAACTTCAGTTCACTTTAGTGCAATGTTAGTGTCTGTTATACAGTTTTCACATACAATGTTACAGTTGGTCGGGATAAAGTCTGGATGTCGTATCAGTAACTTATAGATACCATTATTATAAATCACTGCATTGTTTGTATTATCTATTATCTAGTCCAGTTACAAGATTATGAATTTTTGAACTCAGAGTATGTAGCTATAAAGTTCTAGATCCACTGGTATAGCTATACCATTCTGATGAAAATAGTTTTATTCATCATGCCATTTGAAGTATACAGATTGTGTATATTATCAGCAGAAACAGCAATATATTTTATTGCATATTATAGTTTAATAGAAGCAATGCATTTTGCAAAAATAATGAAGTAGCTATTCCTACTGAGGGTCAGATAACTATTTGGTGTGATGTAGGCCGCATTACTCGTCAGAAGATACCTGCAGGCCCGAGAGTTGTAAAGGTAGTAGGCGGATCTTAAATACCCGCGCAGAGATAAGAGCTGCTATGCAGCCCGTGGTAAATTCGCGTGGTTACTGTAGGGTAACAAATTGGCGGGTAACAGCTGTTTATTCAATGCTCTAGATAGTGCGCCCCGCCCCCACCTAGCTAATACGCGTATAGTTAATTCCGCACACTATGGGCGGGGCTCGATCTTTGCACAAAGGCAAAAGGGTGCGAGCCAATTGGAATCTATTTTGCAGTCCAAGTCCAGAAGGGCGTGGAGTTAGTGTTCCATTTTTAGTACAGCGGCATAATTTAACAAGGTAAAGTAAGTAGTCAGACTAGTTTTTTAATAAAGTTTACAGTTGTGACGCGACTGTAAAAAAATCACGTGGAAATATAAAGTGAAACGGAATTGAAAAAAACTAATCTGACAACTTTGTAACAATTAGCTAAAAGAAGCGGTGGACGGAATTTTGGCTTCGGTGGTCCTCCTCAGTTTCCAAATAGATGCGTTTATTTTTGGGACTTTGAGGCTTCATATCTTTTGCCGCTCAGCGTTTGTGTCTGTCATTCTTGGTAAGTTCACTGTCTGCTGGTACATCTCGGAGATCCCCCTGACTGTGTGGACCTGCAAGGTATAGAATAGGAGTTATTTCCCATAGCAACAGCCAATTAACCTTAATTGATTTGGGTGGGAGGACCGTGGACAGGATGTGCGTGCACCCTTAAAACTTGCCAATTCGCACAATGATGGATTTGTTATTGTTTATACTTCTCTTATAACAGCAACGGAAAGGTACCGCCCAACAAGATTAGGTAAAACAACGGTCGTCATTTGTTCAGATCCAGTGCCCACGCAGCGCATGAAAGAAATATGATGGGAGAAGCTAAGAGGCTTGACGAGCTACAGTTGTCTGTCATATTGATTAGGTAGGCTCAGGCGTTAGATACTGCATGACTTAATGTGGCGGTAGTGTAGGGTGGGGTTAACGTGAAATACTATTTTGAATGAGTTGCGTAAGTGTTAGTCGTGTAGGTTTAAACTAACATTTTAGTTAAGTTAAATTCAAGTGTTGTACATTAAGGCAGTCAATAGCAGAGTAACCTTACAAATATTCTGTGGAATACACAATTGAACTGTTGTTGAAAACTTGTGCTAGCCATTAGTATTTGTAGTAGTCACACGACAGATCAGCGGTGTTGGAAGATGTTTAGTAAAGGGGGCTCCAAGGGCATTGGGATTGAGGGTTTAAAATTGTGAATGTGTCCTACGCCACTGCTGATATCAATCACGGTGGCATTGCCCCTATAGCCTCCTCTACACACTGCCCAGATTGTGTCACAAATAATATTTTAGCTACTATGAGTTATTATGACCATGTGAATAAAACACTCAGGTTTACGGGACTGACTGTCAAGTTGAAGGTCTTGCCGTAGTTGACTTCAGACAAGCTGGCTCATAATCAACCTGCAAAGCAAGAATTACTGGCAAGTGTTTGTTCTTGACAAAGTCCTCAGTATAGATGGAATCAAGTAAGTATCAAGTTGTGGTGTATGTAGTCTCATTTGAGTGTTCACCATTTTTGAGATATTGTTCAAAATATTTTATGATGATGCCCAGTGCATACCTGATTTAGGTGATATTTGTGACCTTCCAGTTGTTGCTGTGTGGTGTGCAGGGTGGGGGAGGGGAGACAATGGACAGGATATGACCTTTGAATGGGAAGTGATAGGGGGCTAGTTTCATTAAATGTCCAGGTGGAGGAGATGGGGCAAGAGTGATATGCATCTGAATAGGTGCAGGATGTGGACTCTTGTCACATGGTAATAGACACATGTATCAGCTGGTGATGTTTGTGTGTTCTATTGGAACTGTAGTTCCTTGGACTTTCTAAGCCTTAGGACAGAGAGCTTGTAGGCTGTGGTTTATGCTTTTATCACTTGCATTCATCAGTGATGTCCAACTGTTGTATTACTAATTTCTTTCATGATTAGTTCTCATGTAGCCACAAGATAGTTGATGCTAGACATTAGGAGCACTCTAGTTCTGCAACATTTACAATCAAGTTGCATAGCTCCTTATCACCAGATGAAGAGCAACAGTTTGATTAATAATAATAAATAATAATATGTGACCGTCTATGGGAAAATCGGGCACAACGCGGGAGCATCATTTTTATTTTTTTTACAGAAATGGGCTCGCCTACGTCTGAAAATACAATCCTCCAAGTTTGAAAAAAGTCCACGCTCTAACCGTTCCCGAGATAATACACTATACATCTCCATTACGCAAGCTATAAACTTTTCAATAAAATCAAGATTTTTAGCCTCTTAGTCGTTGCTAAGGCATGGCAGCAATGATTCTGAATTCTACCGCACTCTCCGCATACTATAGGTTTTTACCGCGCACATTGCGTAGAAACATCAATGAGGAGGTAACACTGCCGGTGGAAAAAAGGTTAGTGAGCTTGTCTTTCTAAGAAGATAGTTAGTATCTTGCTATGCTGAAGACTGGGTGGTGATTTTTTAGCTAGCTTGTTTCCTATTCTCGTTGTAGTTGTAGGTAGCCCTTATAATAGTTGTTCTTTTTTTTTTCCCTCTCTTTCTTTTTAGCTTTGATGATGCTAGTGCTGCAATATGCTATGACAACTGGGGATCTGGTGTTCCTGAAATGTGACGAAAGGTAATTGTTAACTAGTTAGATTGTCTACTTTTTGTTGCTGTAGTTGCTAGCAGGGGTGGCTCGGGCTCTAAAAAATTAGTCAGGCCAGGAAATGGGTGTGACTAATAACAGGAAGTGGGTGTGGTCCGGAAGTGACTGTAATTACTAATTAACATGTATTTATAACAGTAAGCCTAAAACTGAGACAGGCACCTTTAGTATTGACATTATTTTATTATTATTATTAATATTTCAAAATGAATGATTTCACATAATGATACTATGGATTCAATGTTGTAGGTAATATTTATGATTCAGTCTGAAACTTTCCATACACATGGAGACGGCGATCACTAATTTGTACAAACTCATTTGCAACATCTTTCATGTTTAAGTTGTCTGTAAGCTCCTTATGAACATGAATAACCATCAAACTGTTAAGTCGTTCCTGTAACATAGTTGATCTCAGGTATGTCTTGATACGTCTCATAGCACTAAAGGATCTTTCACTGCTGCTGTTAGTTGCAAGCATAACTAAAATTAATTTTGCCAAGATAATTATTTGATTCAAAAATTCTTTTTTTGATGCTGGAAGGTCCTTGATGAAATGAAGTATTTCAAAAATTGTTTTTATTTCTGCAGGTACAGTAGAAGAAAGAATTTGGAGCTGAGCTTTTAAATTGTGTAAATCAAAATCATCACCATATATTTTGATAACATCTTCCAAATTTTTTGAGTAGTCTCTTTTGTTAACAGTGTTTATCAGTAAATTCTGTAAGGAACAATAAACCTGATATCCCGGTTGATCAAATCTAGTGTTTATTGATTGAATAAGGAGATCAAGTGCTTCAAAATACAAGCGCCTATACATATTTTCAGGTGATTCATCATATTCAGGCTGAGCTTCTCCTTCTTCAAACCTTCTTGGTCGCTTCCTTCTTCGTGGCAACCTTGGCTCACCGATATCATTTTTGGCTGCCATTGCTTTAACTTTCTCCCAAAAAGCCGCAAAACATTCATCAGTTCGAATACTTTGGAGGGTAGAAACTGTCATTTTCGCAATCACTTGACCTTCACTCGCTGAAATATCCTTTTTCTGTAAGGTCCTGCTCAAATTGTCAGAATGGCGAAAAAGACATTCACCAAGAAGCAGTCCAAAAAAAAACTCAAAAGTTTCCATTTGTGCACGAACACCTCCTATTCTTGCAATTACTTCTGTATCATGCACTACAGATACCGCTTTCTCCCATAACTCTTCTAGTACACTATAATTATCAATAATACTCCTCATTGAGTCAGCTTTTACAGTCCATCTTGTAGGACAAAGAACTCTTATTCCTGGACACCCTGGTGCAATATCTTGCTTAAGCTTCTCAAAAATAGCTTGCCTTCGAGGAGAGTATTTTACCAATTTTGTAATTTCATTAACAGTATCCAACATTTTTTTCAGTATAGGACATGCCTTAACCATATCTGAAGTTGCTAAACTTAAGCAGTGACCATAGCAGTGAGTAAAGTAGGCCTTAGGTTGTTCAGCACGCAATAGTGCTGCTACACCCTGCCTAATGCCACTCATATTTGAAGCCCCATCGAAGCATTGCCCCCGAATTTTACTCAAAGAAATGTTAAAACGAATTAAGCAATCTTTCAAGACTCTAACTAGTGTGGCTGCTTCAATATTATCAACTTTATAGAGCCCTACAAATTCCTCATGCACTATCAGTGAACAGTCCACCCATCTTAACACTAGCACCACCTATGAGGAAGAAAAAATAAATTAAAAACACTTATATCCTATTACATTAATTTTAATACAATATGATTGGTTACCTGTTCATGATTCATTGAATCTGTACATTCATCCATCATAACAGTAACAAACTCAGTTGATTGAAGGTTGCTTGCAATCTTTCTCAAAACATGTTGTGACATTATTTTGAGCATTTCATTCTGATTCTCATGACTTAGATATTTCTCATTTTTCTTCTCCAACCATTCACGACACTATAGTTTAGATACTATCTGAAACACATATTATATTATGACAGTAATGACCATTATTACCTGGAGATCATCTTGACTCATGAGCTTCATCAGCTGCTGTAAATTTCCGTCATCTTCTTTAGCTCTACGTATTGCACATCCTTGTCTCGCCAAGTACCTTAAACTGCTTAAAATTTTCAATAAACAATGCCTGCTATTAGCCTGACTTTTAGCTAAAGAAGTACACAGCATTTAGCCAATATTTGAAGTAGTTCTAGGCAAAGTTATAAGCTTTTCCACTGCAATTTTATGACACTTTCTAGTTTCATGTGACCGAAAAGATTGGGTAGCTTCCTTCCAGTTGCTGAACCCCCTAAGAAGCTAATTTAAACAATTTTTCGTCATATGCATAAAAAAATGAAATTAAGTACTTAAATGGCAAACTCACAAATGCAGGATCACTTCCAGAGCTAATGTCAAATGCTTAAACTTCAAAGCCTTCAAGCATAAATGACAATGAACTGAGTCCTCAGCTTCATTGTAATGAAGCCAAGACCACGTCTTAAACCACTGAGGCTGACATGATCGCTCCACTACAGTTTTTTTTCCAAATTTTTTTTTAGGAAATGAAAACGATTCAGGTTGGTTAGCTGTTTCCGTTAGCTCCTCAAGTACCATAGGCATGATAAAAATCGACCACAACTCACAACCTCAGACAGGGTAAAGGATTGAACCGCGTGCAGCGTGCTCGAAGAATGACAGAGTAAGGCTAAATCCAAGTCGCACCGTACCGAGTATGCTGGACACGCCCACACCAATTAGATGCTTACTTTACCAAATAAAGATGACGAGAAAAAGGTCCGGCCATGGTCGGACTGGTCGGACTATCGACGCCACCCCTGGTTGCTAGTAACCTTTTTTTCCTTCCATTTCCTAGATTTCATGGTGCTTGGGCTGCTGCTATCTGTACTGAGGTTCTGGTGTTCTTGATTAAAGAAGAGAATAATGGTAAGTCTCTAGGCATGCACTACTGTTATAGTGTAGCTGTTCAAGACCCAATTATGGCCAAACCCAGAAAAAAATGGTATAAAAATTGTTTTGGTACTATTAAAATCAGAAAAAATTGTTGAATAACATATCCAAAATCCTCTAAAATCCTCTTCGGGGAAACTTTTTTATAAGCAAAAGAATTTGCCATTGGGAAGGGGAAAAGAAATGCAATATACGCAATAATTAATATTTTCGCGGCACATTAAATTTGTATAGCAAAAATTTAGAACGCGAAAATATTAACTCTAATGAAGCCAGAAAAGTTGGTAAAGGAGTCTTAAGGGTTATTTCTTGTTTGTAAGCTCTACATACTCTGCTAACAGCTCCAGTTTTAAGGCCCAGTTTCTTGCCACACTGTAAGGCTACTCTGCTACTCTGCTGACAGCTCAACAGTGCACCAGCTGGTAAGTTGGCTTCTTCTTTTTTAGAGAGAAGATGTTCAATGACAATTTCTAATATTTGTCCAAAGGCCACACTTTCTTTGTCTTACTGTATGCTCTTATTCTACTGACAGTTCATCAGTACATTGGATTGGTGAGTTTGTTTAATGTAAAGTTCTTCAACATAAATCGTCTTCTTGTTTTATCACAATAGGCTACAGCCTTCATGGCTGCGTGTCACTCTCTCGGAGATACCTTTGATGTTAATGAAGAGAACTGCATCATATGCCAGAAAGGATTTGAAACAGAAAGATCCATCACGGTATCAGAAAAGGGGCTGCAATCACTCATTTTGTATAGTGAGAAGCATGGAAAATTGAATCTACACAAATATTTGAAGGAGTGCATGAGTGTAGTACCAAATAGAAAAGTTTTAGTGCATGGAAAATGTCGCAGACTTTACTGATGCAAAACGTGTCACTATTAGAGGTCCTAGTCCTATTCCCAGTGAGCCCACAGCTAAAAGATTACGGAGTGACTCATTACCTTTTGACTGGAAAGGACAATGCATGCTTTGTGGCAAATCAGCAGCAATTGACAAGTGTCATCCTGAGAGATCACAGGTTTGTCCTGTAAGAACTTTGCCGGTACGGATAAAACTTCTTGAGCAATGTACCAAGAGAGCTGACCCTTGGGCACTAGAAGTCCAAGGTCGTCTAGAAAGTTGCATTGACTTAGTAGCAATGGAAGCCATTTATCACAATAACTGCTTTTCAAGATTTATGCTGTGCAAAGATAAAGGTACCACGTCATCAGTTAAGATTCAAGGTAGGCCGAGCAACCCAGTAATGCAATATTGGTTTGAGATGCTTTGTCAATGGCTTGAATCTGAAGCTGGTGCAGAGCTATTTACACTAAATGAATTGCACACTAAAATGTTAGAATTAGCTGGTGGATCTGAGGTATACTCTAGCAAGAGATTAAAACAAAAGCTACAGGAGCAATACCAAGGGTATGCCTTCTTTGCTGAAGTTGAGGGGCGTAGCAATGTTCTTTGTTTTAAGAATATGGTAGAATACATCATTAATGAAAAATGGTACTCCGAAAGAAAAGCTAGCACGAAAGATGATGCAGAGCGTATTGTAATTGCTGCTGCAAAGATTATTAGTTCTGAAATCAGAGAAACTGAATTCAATTCTGATTCATACCCCACTGATAATGACATCAGTAGTAACGAGCGGAGCAGGCAATGTATACCACACCATCTCCAAGCTTTTTTGAAAATTATTATCTCCTCTGAGCTTAAGCAAGTTAGCACATTGGGCATGCAATTATACAAGCTTCACGTAAAGCAGTTATAACTCCTACATTGTTCGGGCTAGGTGTTGAAATGGACCATGTTTTTGGGTCAAGATGGCTCTGATGAATTGTCACGGTTGGGATTTTCAATTACGTATGATGAAGTTAATCGATATAAACAATCTGTGATTGCCAGTGAAAGCCTTGATAGCATTCTGACTGAGTATTTACCAGGCACATTTACCCAGTGGGTAGCAGACAACATTGATCATAATCTGGCAACTCTAGATGGGCAGGGTACATTCCATGGAATGGGTATTATAGCTGTTTCTACCCCTAAGGGTGGGACGGCATTAACCTCAAATTCTCTTGTGATAAAAAGGCAAAAACGAATGAAAGTGAGTGAGCTAGTGAAGGATCGAGGAGTATCAATTGTTCAATACATAAGTCCAATCAAGAAAGGCCTTAGCTCTGTAACATTTAAGCCCATTCGTGAATTACAAGTTCCATATACTCTGCCTTCAGAACTAAGCTGTAATCTGCTTTGGCATGCTGGATGGGTTCTGGGGGATGAAGCAATACCAAGACCAAATTGGTCAGGGTTTATGCAGCATATCTTCTCAGATGATGATCACTTACATTCCAAAGGGAAAGTATTATTTCTGCCAATAATTGATTTAAATCCATCAGATGAGACATGTATTTACTCAACTTTGTTATATATTCAGAGGCAGGCTGAGAAATTGGACATATCAACACCGTGTTTAACTTTTGACCAACCCTTGTGGCTAAAGGCAGTCGAAATCATCAAGGCCAAATCCATGAATATTGTTTGTAGACTGGGTGGTTTCCGCACATTGATGAGCTTCATGGGCAGCATTGGGTCCGTGATGAAGGGGTCAGGAATTGAACAAGCTATGGAAACAGTGTACAGTTCAAATGTTGTCACCCACATTATTTCTGGAAAGGCTATTTCAAGGGCTTTGCGAAGTCACATGTTAATTGAGGCTGCACTTGTAGCCAAGCTAATTAAATCAGTCTTGATGACAGACAGTAGTGATATTGAAGAATCTGCACAGTTTGACATTGATGATGACATCCAGTATGACTCAGATGCTGGTGCAAGAATAGAAAGTGATAGTGATGGTGATGTCGAAGGTGGAGTTGAGTTGAATGAGTCTGACACATACACAGAGCTTGCATCTGATTGTACTGATGAGGAAAATCAGACCATTGGTATAGAAAGAAATGTTGATCTGGGTCCAGAACACAAAGTTGATGCTGCTATAGCAGAAAAGATTCAGTCATTGTTCAAAGAAGTTTTTAACAAATCAAAGCCAGTTTCAACTGCAATAAGTTCAAGGGAATTGGCCAAATTAGAGAACTCATTGGATTTGTACAAAGACATGTTAGCAGAAAGATCACCAACTGCAAAATTATGGCTGCAATACATTGATTACGTGGAAATACTAAAATTATTTATATGGTCTGAAAGAACAGCAAATTGGAATCTGCATCTTGTAGCAGTGGGAAAGATGTTGAACCTCTTCGCAGCAACAGGTCATATTAACTATGCTAAAAGTGCTCGACTTTATTTGCAAGAAATGCAGGAGTTACCGACAAATCACCCATCTGTATATCAGTACTTTGAGCAAGGACATCATGCTGTACGAAGGAGTAGTAGGCACTGGGCAGGCTTATGGACTGATCTGGTTATTGAACAGGTAATGATGCGATCCATCAAAAGTCGTGGTGGGTTAACTCGAGGGAGAGGAATGACTGAATCTGTTTGATTGCAGTGGGTCTCTAGTCTTCATAAGTGTGCTGGAATTCATGATGCAATGACGACTGCCACTAACTTGAAGCATAAAACTAGTATGCAACACAATTAGTTAGGCATTTCTCGGTGTAAGAGGGACTTCGAAGATCTGTGCAAAATTCAAGTCTGGTTCAGTCAGCATGAGCCATTTGATATGAATGAAGGAAGGCTTCGATCCTTGTCATCTGGTTTAACTGCTACTAGTGATGATGGTATTAACTGTCATCGAACAGAAGAAATTGGAGCAGAAATACAACAACTGCTGGATAATGTAAGCGTCACTGAAGCCACTATCAAACGCAGCAGGCAAATAAAATCATTAGATCGCTTGTATCCAGGAGTTCAAATCAATAAGAAAAAAATTCATATTGATCCTAACATCCTGTTCTATAGGTTAATAGCCATTTTACAAAGAGAAGAAGACATGACTCCATTTTTTTATTATGAGTTGACCACAACACCAACTTCCCTCTTCAAAGACAACATTATGCGTAAAACCAACAAAGCACAACTAGCAACAGCTCTCAAGCAAGGAGTAAAACCTTGTGAGCATGACGACAGAGCTTTTTATGTTCTTGATGGAGGGGCTCTCCTTCACAGAGTAAAATGGGGGAAGAAAGCTACTTATAAAGATATAGTGATACAATATGTTCAATATGTTCAGGGAAAGTATGGACATGCACATGTTATTTTTGATGGCTACAACCAAGGGGCATCAAAAGATCATGAACATCAAAGAAGAATTACAAAAATGTGTGCAGATATTCATGTTTCTGAGTTAACAGAAGCCTGTGTGAATCAGCAAACTTTTCTTGCCAATGAGCACAATAAAGCACAGTTTATATCATTATTGTGTGAGTACTTGAAAACTAATTCACAAGTTGTTACCCAGAGTGCTGGAGATGCAGATGGTATGATAGTTGAGCGTGCTATTCAACTGGCAAAGGAAGATAATGTAGTCACGGTAGTAGCTGATGATACTGATATACTGGTCCTTTTGTTGTATCATTGGAAAAACACCATGTCCGACATCTACTTCCAATCTGAACTGAAAAGGTCACAAAGAAAAAATGTGAACATATGGAAAATTCGTGATCTTGCAGCAAAAGCTGGAGATGTGGTTGTCTCTAATATTCTTTTTATCCATGCATGGAGTGGTTGCGACACAACATGTGCAACATTTGGACATGGCAAAACTACTCTGATGAAGAAAGTCCAGGACTCAAAAGAACTACAAGACTTATCACACATGATGTGTGATCCACTAATAACCGAAGAACAGGCTGGTAGAATTGGTAACCACATATTTGTTATAATGTATGGTGGCAAAAAAGTTGATTCCCTTGGTTGTTTGAGGCATGCCAGATTCATGGAAATGGTTACCTCAAGCAAGTCCGGACTCGATCCCCAGAAGCTCCCACCAACAGAGAGAGCTGGATACTATCATAGTTTGCGTGTTCACCTTCAAATTATGATTTGGAGGGACCTCAGCGGGAATGATCTTGATCCACAACAATGGGGATGGAAACGTGAAGGGAATATGCTAGTGCCAGTGATGACAGATCTCACCCCAGCACCGGAAAATCTTCTGAAGTTTGTACGTTGCAAATGCAAGCTTTCATCACGAAATCCGTGCGGGACTAACGCATGTTCCTGCAGAAAAAATGGGCTAAAATGTGTCTCAGCTTGTGGGGACTGTCAAGGAGAAGGCTGTTATAATTCGGAAGATGCTTCTATTGAAGAAAATGATGTTGATATCTTGAATTATTAAACGTTTTTTTTCTTCTTTTTTTTAACTGTTTGAACTTATTCTGTGTTTTTAAACTAATAATTACTCTGCCATGTTATTGTATAATTATCATTCATATTTTTATTTTAATGTCTGCTACAAAAATTCTGTGAGTCATGGAAATATTTTTTTGCTGACATTGCATTTTTGGTATCTAAAGTATGAGAATTATTTTGCCCATAACTAATTTTCCCCAAAGAGGATTTTAGAGGATTTTGGATATATTATTCTACAAAAAATTCTGAATTTAGTGATATCAAAATCATTTTTATACCATTTTTTTCTAGGTCCAACCATTTAACAGCCGCACTATTATCATTGTACATACACGTACTAATACTAACACTGCATTCACGAAGTAGTACTGCACATGAAGTGCTAACACTGTGCACACACATAGTACTAACACTTTGCACACACATAGTGCTAGCACTGCACGCACATAGTGCTAGCACTGTGCACACACATAGTACTAACACTGTGCACACACATAGTGCTAACAATGTGCATGCACATAGTGCTAGCACTGTGCATGCACATAGTGCTAGCACTGCACGCACATAGTGCTAGCACTGTGCACACACATAGTACTAACACTGTGCACACACATAGGGCTATTACTGTGCACACACATAGTACTAACACTGTGCACACACAGTACTATTACTGTGCACGCACATAGTGCTAGCACTGCACGCACATAGTGCTAGCACTGCACGCACATAGTGCTAGCACTGTGCACACACATAGTGCTATTACTGTGCATGCACATAGTGCTAGCACTGTGCACACACATAGTGCTAGCACTGTGCATGCACGTAGTACTATTACTGTGCACACACATAGTGCTAACATCAAACACTGTGCACGCACTAGTACTATTACTGTGCACGCACATAGTGCTAACACCAAACACTGTGCACGCACATAGTGCTAACACCAAACACTGTGCACGCACTAGTACTATTACTATGCACGCACATAGTGCTAACACCATGCATGCACATAGTGATTACACCGTACTAGAGTTATTCTTATTAGTGTTATCACGTACTAGATTTATTCGTATTAGTGTCAGCACATACTAGTGTCTGTCAGTTGTAGTATGTTTGATTAAGTTGTGTTTGCTAGTGTCAGTTTGATTGTAGTAGCTGTTGTTGTAAGGAAATTACGATACCCGATGAAATAATTTACTAATCAGGTGATCTTTGGAGGTATGGGCGAAGTCCTTGAGACCAAATTATTTCTTCACTGGTGGGCGTGTCACATGATGTCACTTCCGGTTTCACTTCCTGTCGCAAAAAAAGAGACGGGCATGATTTAAGCATTTCCCTTCACCTTAAATATTCACTTTTTAACTTCGCATTTTGCTTACGAAATTTTAAGAATATTTCAAGGAGGGTGAAATGGCTTCAAGGGGGGCAAGCGTCTCCCTTGCACGCACAAACTGGTATTTCTGGTACGTGAACACACACACTAGCAATACCACTGTACACGCACTAGTATTACCACTGTGTGCACACACATACTAGTAATACCACTGTGTACACGCACTAGTATTACCACTGTGTGCACACACATACTAGTAATATCACTGTGTACCACGCACTAGTATTACCACTGTGTGCACGCACTAGTATTACCACTGTGTGCACACACGGACTAGTAATACCACTGTGTATACGCACTAGTATTACCACTGTGTGCACACACTATTACTAGTATTACCACTGTGTACACATACTAGTATTACCACTGTGTATACGCACTAGTATTACCACTGTGTACACACGCACTAGTATTACCACTGTGTGCACACACTTACTAGTAATATCACTGTGCATGCACTAGTATTACCACTGTGTACACGCACTAGTATTACCACTGTGTGCTCACACGCACTAGTAATACCACACTGTGTACACGCACTATAGTATGTCCAAGTTGAGTTGGCCGCAAGAAAAACTTGAATAACTTTAGAACGGATGCAGCTACGCATCCGGGGTTTGCACCATTGGAAAGCTCGCGCCGAAGCGGTTAAAAATATTCCCTCAGTAAACTCCAAAACCGGAGAGAAAGTGCTATTCCAAAACTCAATACAAAAGTCTATGGGAATAGAAAAAACCACAGGTTTCCCGCTCAAAACGCACCCGCTTTTAGTCACGCGGTATGGCTCAATTTATCACGCGGACTGTCTTCATTAAGAATTTTGTAAGCAATGAGCGGCTTCTTCTCAGATTGCTGTGTTTCTAGCTATATATCGCGATTAGCTTAGGTTGCGAGTGTGGAAACAGGATAGACGGAGTGTTCTGTTGTTGCAGAGGGTATGGGACCACCTGATAGGATGTTGGTATGATTATTTGTCTACCTGTTCAATAACAAATGCCATATAGCCAATATATTTCAGTGATATAGCTATCATTTAGCTAGCAACTTGTAATACAGCCACACTTACGCTGTTTGCCGTTAAATTGTGTGCTTGTCAAAGCCGTGTTTATGCCAATTCCTTTTCTTCACTATTATAGATGCCGTTTATTGTAAGAATTAGGACCAACTCAGGCAGAACTCCACCTTCAACTCGGATCACAACTATTTTTTGTATGTGTACTACTTAAATTCTATCATTTTCATCAATTTTCATATACCTTATTATAAATAAATGAAAGAATTGATAATTTTATTTAACATGAAAGTCTAGTAACTTTAGCTACAAGTTTACAGTGCTGTACTGCTGAATCCTGTGAACATCAGAATATTTCTTGGGTCACAGTAGGTAGAATCCACTGATTTTAATCCTGTCTCTTTAGAAGAACTCCCACCAGTTTGCGTTTTCCATCTGCTGTACATTATCTGCGCATAAGAAACATAAATATCACTGAAAACAGACGAGATGAGCTGTACAGCGCCCGAAAAACTCCATAAACTTCACTAAATTTCTTTCTTTCAATAGTTACAGTATTAATGCGCACCTGTGCTACCGCCCCTTTTTCACATGCAACGTTGACGTTTGCGCGCTTAATTGACTTGGATTCACATGACTAAATTGCTTCCGGTAAAGTACTAAATGCATTCCTCAATTACCGCGCTTGCGGTCGTGCCAACTCAACTTGAACATACTATAGTATGTATGTGCACAGTGGTAATAATAGTGCGTGTACACAGTGATATTACTAGTATGTGTGTGCACAGTGGTAATACTAGTGCGTGCACACAGTGATAATACTAGTGCGTGTACACTGTGGTATTACTAGTATGTGTGTGCACAGTGGTAATACTAGTGCGTGCACACAGTGCTAATACTAGTGGTAGTGCGTGCACACAGTGATAATACTAGTGTGTGTACACAGTGGTAATACTAGTATGTGTACACAGTGGTAATACTAGTGGTAGTAGTGCACACTGTGGTATTACTAGTATGTGTGTGTACACAGTGGTAATACTAGTGCGGGCACACAGTGATAATACTAGTGCGTGTACACAGTGGTGTTACTAGTGCGTGTACACAGTGGTATTACTAGTGCGTGTGAGCACAGTGGTAATACTAGTGCGTGCACACAGTGCTAATACTAGTGGTAGTGTGTGCACACAGTGGTAATACTGGTGCGTATACACAGTGGTAATACTAGTGTGTGTACACAGTGCTAATACTAGTGGTAGTGTGTGCACACAGTGGTAATACTGGTGCGTATACACAGCAGTAATACTAGTTTGTGTACACAGTGGTATTACTAGTATGCGTGTGTACACAGTGGTAATACTAGTGCATGTACACAGTGTGGTATTACTAGTGCGTGTACACAGTGGTATTACTAGTGCGTGTGAGCACAGTGGTAATACTAGTGCGTGCACACAGTGCTACTACTAGTGGTAGTGTGTGCACACAGTGGTAATACTGGTGCGTATACACAGTGGTAATACTAGTGTGTGTACACAGTGCTAATACTAGTGGTAGTGTGTGCACACAGTGGTAATACTGGTGCGTATACACAGCAGTAATACTAGTTTGTGTACACAGTGGTATTACTAGTATGCGTGTGTACACAGTGGTAATACTAGTGCATGTACACAGTGTGGTATTACTAGTGCGTGTACACAGTGGTATTACTAGTGCGTGTGAGCACAGTGGTAATACTAGTGCGTGCACACAGTGCTACTACTAGTGGTAGTGTGTGCACACAGTGGTAATACTGGTGCGTATACACAGTGGTAATACTAGTTTGTGTACACAGTGGTATTACTAGTATGCGTGTGTACACAGTGGTAATACTAGTGCATGTACACAGTGGTATTACTAGTGCGTGTGAGCACACAGTGGTAATACTAGTGCGTGTACACAGTGGTAATACTAGTGCGTGTACACAGTGGTATTACTAGTATGCGTGTGTACACAGTGGTAATACTTAGTATGCGTGTGTACACAGTGGTATTACTATAGTATGTCCAAGTTGAGTTGGCCGCAAGAAAAACTTGAATAACTTTAAAACGGAAGCAGCTACGCATTCGGGGTTTTTACCATTGGAAAGCTCGCGCCGAAGCAGTTAAAAATATTCCCTCAGTATAGTCCAAAACTGGAGAGAAAATGCTATTCCAAAACTCAATACAAAAGTCTATGGGAATAGAGAAAACCACAGGTTTCCCGCTCAAAACGCGCCCGCTTTTAGTCACGCGGTACGGCTCAATTGATCACGCGGACTGTCTTCATTAGGAATTTTGTAAACAATGAGCGGCTTCTTCTCAGATTGCTGCGTTTCTAGCTTTATATTACGATTGCTTAGGTTGCGAGTGTGGAAACAGGATAGATGGAGTGTTCTGTTGTCTCAGAGGGTACAGGACCACCTGATAGAATGTTGGTAAGATTATTTGTCTACCTGTTCAATAACAAATGCCGTATAGCCAATATATTTCGGTGATGTAGTTATCATTTAGCTAGCAACTTGTAATACAGCCGCAGTTAAGCTGTTGGCCTTTAAATTGTGTGCTTTCACTTTCTTCACTACTATAGATGTCGTTTATTGTAAGGGTTAGGACCAACTCAGGCAGCACTCCACCTTCAACTCGGATCACAACTATTTTTTGTATATGTGTACTACTTAAATTCTATCATTTCATCAATTTTCATATACACATTATAAATAAATGAAACAATTGATAATTTTATTTAACAAGCGTTAGCTACAAGTTAACAGTGCTGTACTGCTGAATCCTGTGAATATCAGAATATTTCTTGGGACACAGTAGGTAGAATCGACTGATTTTAATCCTGTCTCTTTTGCGTTTTCCATCTGCTGTACATTATCTGCCGTAAGAAACATAAATATAATTGAAAACAGACGAGATGAGCTGTACAGCGCCAGAAAAACTTGCGGTCGTGCCAACTCAACTTGGACATACTATAGTATTACCACTGTGCACACACATACTAATAATATCACTGTATGCACGCACTAGTATTATCACTGTGTGCACGCACTAGTAATATCACTGTGTGCACGCACTAGTAATACCACTGGTACACACACGCACTAGAATTACCACTGTGTGCACACACATACTGGTATTACCGTGTGCACACAGTGTTTGTTCGTACTAGTACTAGTGTTTGTTCGTAGTAGTGTTTGTTCATACTTGTGTTTGTTCGTAGTAGTGTTTGTTCGTAGTAGTGTTTGTTCGTACTAGTGTTTGTTCGTACTAGTGTTTTTCCGTTCTAGTGTTTTTCCGTTCTAGTGTTTGTTCGTTCTAATGTTTGTTTGTACTAGTGTTTGCACATTCTAGTGTTTGTTCATACTAGTGTTTGTTCGTACTAGTGTTTGTTCGTACTAGTGTTTGTTCGTACTAGTGTTTGTTCGTTCTAGTGTTTGCTCGTTCTAGTGTTTGTTCATACTAGTGTTTGTTCGTACTAGTGTTTGCTCGTTCTAGTGTTTGTTCGTACTAGTGTTTGTTCATACTAGTGATTGTTTGTTCTAGTGTTTGTTCGTACTAGTGTTAGTTCGTAATAGCTTTCTGCATTATTACTCCTTTTTCTCCGTTTCTTCTCTTTCGTGTTTTTCTAGGCAATGAATGCCCGGGATCAGCCTGTTATTGGGGTTCTTGTTGCTATACATTGATATTCTAGCTTGAATCTTGATACTATTGGCATAGTAGCTACAGGTAAGTTGCAATTGTATGTATCATGACGTAATTATGATTAGTTAATAAGAACTTTAATAAAAAATTAGTTGGCTCTACTTTTTCGGCTTTTTTTGGGTGGGGGTGAGGATGGTGGAGAGAGAGAAGGAGATGTGGATGGTAAAAGTGTGGAATCATGGTTGTGAGGTGTCTGAGTATGAGGTGGAGGACAGACAATGTCTTTACATGCATCTGGGACAAAGTCCCGGATTTTATCATGCTGGTAATTCTGCTTATCCTGTGGCAGTCCTGGTGGCTCAATCACTTCGGGTAGCTGTTCGGGACAGGGCTTCCAGTCTTGGTGATTTTCGTGAGGAGGGTGAGCGTCTTCTCCTCAGCATCACATCGCATCTTCACAATCACTTTGCCTGGTGTACCTGAGGAGAAAATTGGGTGGTGGAATGACGTAATGCCATCAAAGGCTCCCCTCTTGAAGTAAGGCTGGAAGTGTTCTTGTATTGAGGGGTCTGAAGCCTGGACGTCAGAGTCTGAGGGATCCAGGGGGTCATATAAGTTGAATTCATCCTCAAAAAGAGGAGGAATAGACTCGGACTCAGAGACATCACTAGAACCTTTAAAAATGTATTATATTTTTTTTAATTAGTAAAAATGTAAGCCCTAGGTTGTTGCATTAGACAAGGTGGGCCTGTTCAAGACAGCCTCTCTATGATCTTGGGGGAGACCCGCAACCAGACCTATAGTGGCTACCATATCAGCAACCTCATCCCTTACTTTAGGGTGCATGGAGTTAGAAAAAGGGAGGTTACTAATAAGAATGTTGATCTTGTATCTCCAATGGTTGTACCACTGGATCAACGTTTTACTCCCACTGTACCTGAACTTCAGGGGAAAACTGTTCAAACACTCAGTTAAAGAGTAGCCACCTGTGTTAAGTAACAACAGTAGGACATAAACTGATATTGTTGTAGTAGGCCTCTTTAAAGGGGCCGGACAAACAATAAGGAAGATAGAGTCTGAAATTTGTAAGAGGAATACGTCTAGAGCCAAGTTCTGTCTCAAATCTATTTAAGAAAACCATTATATCCTCATTCTCTCCCATTATGCCAATTAACTTAACCAGTTTGTCTGTGTCATTGGGGTTAGATCTTTCTACAGACGGGAAGGATTCTTGTTTAGACAAACAACGAAACAACAAGAGAGTATTAGGATCTACACTGAGCTCACGAGCTCTACTAGTAATGGAAGTAAGGTCCTCTTCCCTCATGCCCAAACTGGCAGTGGGTACAGGATCAGAGCCACGAATGGTAGCTTCACCAGAATCAGAATGAACAGAATCAAGATTGATAGAAACATGGTCTGAACGAGGGGTGATACTAGCATGATCTGACGAAATATTAGCAGAAGTATTATCAGAAGAATAATGGTCAGAGGCAAACCTAGGGAAAGCCGGGTCAGAAATACTACTTGTGGTTACTGAAAGAATGGTAGGGTCCTCAGCACATTAGTATCAAAGAGGGAGCTAGCTTTATGCCTTTTGGAATTTGCCCTGGTGTTCATGACACAAGATATGAGAGGGTGGATAAACTGACACACTGACTAAATAAAAACACAATTTACAGCGTCAATCACTACAAAATGAAACAAAAACACTGCGATAATCGAACAAATAACTTGCGTGACCGATGATTGAAGGCGAACAAAGTCCAAGGGGGTTTCCCGGAAGAAATGAAGACCGACCAAGGGGATTTCCCGGAAGTGTTGATTGAAGGCGAACAAAGTCCAAGGGGGTTTCCCGGAAGAAATGAAGACCGACCAAGGGGATTTCCCGGAAGTGTTGATTGAAGGCGAACAAAGTCCAAGGGGGTTTCCCGGAAGAAATGAAGACCGACCAAGGGGATTTCCCGGAAGTGTAGTCTCGTGGGAGTGCCAGAGAGTTGCTGCGGAGTCTGCGACTCGTCACAGGGAATGAAACACAATGAAGGGGGAAGCAAAGAAATTGGCGGAAACCCTCTACGCCTGGAATCAGGAACTGCTAAGAAGAAGTTCGATGGAGTGGGAATCCGTTTCAACCACCGCTGTCACCAGATGTGGCAGGATGGCTCACTGGATGCCCGGTAGGCTGCCACCAGAGTTGCGAAGGCTCTCTCACTTAGCTAATCGAGGCGTTCAAACCTCCCAAACTCCCGAGTTCCACGTCGGAAGGGTAGGCTTAGGATTATGCTTAAGATTAAAGAGCGTGGACACAACTGAAGGCACGCACGCCAGACAGGCCATAATATAATAAACCTGCCGAGCATGCGCGGTGGTGGGTGATACATAAATAGGGTGATGGTGTGCGTGATGAGGAGTTCGTTGAATAATAGAAGCAATGTTTATGGGTAAGGGTCGTTTGTGAGGCAATGTTTATGGGTAAGGGGTCGTTTGTGAGGCAATGTTTATGGGTAAGGGGTCGTTTGTGAGCCACCACAGCTGATTATTCCGTATAGCTATGACAGTCCTTTATTACTCCACGAGTCTGTGTATGACTACCCTTTACCAATTATTAGTATTGGCTAATTATTTCATCTATGACAGTCCTTTATTACTCCACAAGTCTGTCTATGACTACCCTTTACCAATTATTAGTATTGGCTAATTATTCTGTATGTGACAGTTCTTTATTACCCCTCGAGTCTGTGTATGACTATCCTTTACCAATTATTAATATTGACTGATCATTCCGTATATGACAGTCCTTTATTACTCCACAAGTCTATGTAAGACTACCCTTTACCAATTATTAATATTGGCTAATTATTCCATCTATGACAGTCCTTTATTACTCCACGAGTCTGTGTATTACTTCCCTTTACCAATTATTAGTAGTGGCTGATTATTCAGTATATGACAGTTTTTTATTACTCCACGAGTCTGTGTATGACTACCCTTTACCAATTATTAATATTGGCTAATTATTCCATATATGACAGTACTTTATTACCCTACAAGTCTGTGTATGACTACCCTTTACCTGTACCAATTATTAGTACAGTAGAACCTCAGAGTTACGAACCCCAGAGTTACGAACTGACCGGTCAACCGAACGGCTCAATCGAAATATTAATATGGTATTAATCGTTACGGAACCCAGTTAACGTACGTGCTTTTTACTTCAATTGCAGCTGCTAGTCTACTAACTAGCAGCAAGGTGGCGACAAAGCGGAAGAGAAATACACTTTCTATTGAAACTAAGTGCAGATTTTGAAGAAAATAGAAAAGGGGAGTTCTTTATCATCGCTTGCAGCAGAATATGGTACTGGAAAATCAACGATTTTTGATATTAAACGGTCAAGAGAGAAGATTATGAAATTTGCAACCGAAGCAGTTGATGAAACATCCCTTAAAAAAAGATGCATAGTGAGAAGAGCTGATGACAGTACCTTTGATAAAGCCATTCATTTATGGTTTCTCCAAGAAAGGCACAAAGGAACTCCTGTCAGTGGTGTTTTATTAATGGAGAAGGATAAACTTGACTCCAATGGTGGCTTATTTTGTGTTTGACTGTACTTTCTTCACAAGTCTGTATAAGACTACTCTTTTTACATACTTTAAATTAAACTGCAAAGATATACGCTAAATTAGTTTAAAAATGGTCTATCATGCTTCCGCAATGCTTCTTATTCTTTGAATTCCACAATGATTATTCAAGTTTGACAGCTGGTAGCATGCTGCACGAGTCTATGTAAGACAATCCTTTACCAACTATTGGTATTCGCTTATTATTACGTGTCTGGCTGTTCACTCTTGTTGTTTTTTCAGCACGAGTCAACATATGAATATCCTTTACCACGGACTTCTTGTTATATACCCACACTAGTAGTATGAGTGATTAGCTATCGGGATTTGATACCGTAATTTGGACTTAGGGAGGGGGGAAACATCAGTGTTATGGGTCAGTGCGTCTAGCAGAAGTAAAAAAGTGTTCTATATAAAATACTATGCAATAGTGAATATATTTTTATCAAATGGCAATAACAGTTATAGGTAGCATCCTGGACTCTATAAGTCGGTTCAGAGTCACATTGACATAAAAGCTGTTGTTCTATATGTGGGTCTATTCATTAAGAATTTTGTATCACTTGAAAACATATTTTGTGTATTTTGGTTTTTAGTCGGAGACCCGTAAAACTTACACAATGCTGATTGACGAAGAAGAAGAATTTACAGGATTTTGTTTTGGAGAGATGTAAGTTTTGTTATTAGTTTTTCATTCAAATAGTGTATGGTTAAAATATCCAGGTATGATTGGCGGAGCGAGGAAAATAGAACTGTCACCAATAGATTGGTAGCGGAAGTGAAGGGCCTCAACTCTGACTTCCAATCTTTTGAAATAAGAGGTCAGTATTATTACTATAATATATAAAAGTGATATAAAATATATTCAATTTTGTGTACAGAAGCAGCGTACACATATTAAAAAAAATCTTGGCCAGCTGAGGTCGCTCTCTGATCGAGGAAAGGCAGATATGAAGAGAAAATGTAGGAGGAGAACTGAAAGAATAAGAAGGGTAAATACAACTAAGAAAATAAGTAGCATACAATGATGTCATCCAAAATTAGCTAATTTAGTTCGTTTTTAAGCATGGTAATTTTAATTTGGTTTTATGGTTTGTTTTGTTATAGAAACTGCAGGAGAGAAAGAGTGTGTTCATAAAAAGAAAATACAATGATGCGGACCGAAAGAAATGGCTGTTGGTGCTGGAGGCCAATATGATGTCGAGTGAGGAGAGTGGGGACGAGGATGAGCTGTACGTGAAACCTTTAACTTGGAGAGCAGATCGCGTCAACAAGTTTTTGATGGACTTAGATGACGAGTTCCACTCCAGCAAGTCTGCCCAAGCAAAAAGGCAGACAAAACAGAGGATACTTGCTGATAAGTCTTCCCAGAGACCGATTCTGCCAGATCTTCCTGCTTGGGTAATTTCTGAGCAATAAGATTGAACATTAGCAGATTATTATGATGACAAATTTAAAAAAATTCTTGATATCTTTTATTGCAGTTTAGCTAATTATGAATCCACATGAAATGCCACGTGATCCTAGAGTGTCCTGTACCTGACATTGCACATGAAATGCCATTTTATTCTGAAGTGTCCTGTACCTGATATTGGCATGAAATGCCATCTGATCCTGAAGTGTCCTGTACCTGATATTGGCATGAAATGCCACCTGATCCCGAAGTGTCCTGTACCTGATATTGGCATGAAATGCCATCTGATCCCGAAGTGTCCTGTACCTGATATTGCGCATGAAATGCCATCTCGTCCTGAAGTGTCCTGTACCTGATATTAAGGTGAAATGTCATGTGATCATTAACTGTCAGGTACCTGGGATTCTACATGAAATGCCACATGACCATAAACTGTCAGGTACCTGGGATTCTACATGAAATGCCACATGACCATAAACTGTCAGGTACCTGGGATTCTACATGAAATGCCATGTGATCCTTAAGTGTCAAATACCTGGTATTTAGTACTATCCTCTACCTGAAATTCTATCTGTAATATCATATTTCTTTTATCCATGAAATGAATAGTCTATATGGCATTATCACCACATTTCAACCACAAATACTGCAGTAGGAAATTCAACTTTTTGTCTAGTGCAAGTGTGTTATAAGTCCTATGTAAAAGGCATTAGCATCCTCTTGTTCACCATAACGCATAGATGGCCAAATTTTTGCTACATTTAGGAATTGACTACTTTTTCGTAATTTTCCCCTTAATATTTTTCTCTTACCTCCCAGATTCTGAAGCATAGGTGCCAAATCGAGAGTTTTATGACGCCTAGAATACTGATATTGGATTCTCAGATGTTTAATTTCATGTACTAGACATTTACATCCTATAGCAATTCCAGCATTAAAAAGTATATTATTATAGCTACATTTTATACCTTCGATCAAGCATTCCTTGCAATTGGCATGCACAGCATCCAAACATCTGCATAACCATGTGATTAAGGTGTGTTCACACACTGAATGGTACTGTTTGCATAACAATAATTGTGCTTGTTAACAAATCCTGGAGGCAAAGGTGAATGCTCCCTATAAATGCCTCCAAATAATTTATTCATTTGGAGAAAAGCTAACAGCTGAAAAACGGGAATCCAAAAGCTTAGCCAGGAGGAAACCACTAATAGTATCAACAAACTAACCACCAATAGCTTCCAGCTCCAAAAGCAAACCAAAGACCACAAAAACCTCACGAGGCAGACGGGCTGGTATGGATCGAACAGGCGACCAACTCATCCTGACGCAGGCGCGAGAAGTGAACGTTCTGTCTCTATCCTTCGTGTACAAACGACTCACAAACTTTCTATTTAATGCTCCCGTGACTGGAAAACAATGAAAGGTCAAAGGTCACAAAAAGGTGTTTGCGTTCATTCCTCAGGTGTAATTGGTTGTCTAGCAGTTGCAAAGGATACTCTGAGTGAGGAAATAATTTTTTGGGTACGGGAATTGGATTGAAGCATACGTGAAGTGAGGTCCGCGGAGGGTGCTGTCCGACTGGATCCTGAAGGATGAAAGTTTCCATTAAAATACTTTTTATTATCTTCACAATACTTCAAATGGTGGCTTTGTATCTTCACCGCCGAAATAATATTACTGAGTTGTGGACGAAGCCTCTGCAGTTTCAGTATGGTGCTTCTGCAGGTTTCAGCAAAAATAGAGTTGTTGCAATCTCAGCCTACTTTGACCCTCGTTCTCAACAAAGTCACAACAATGCCACAGTTATATTGCTGTCAGTGGAAAAGAGTCTCAAGAATTCTATTGTAGGCTGTGAAGTGGATGGACTCACAAGTATGAATTCATTTGTGGAGGAGCTGGCTATTATGGGATGGGTCCATGCTCGTTTCAAAATGACTCACACAGACTGTATCATGTACTGCTGGGATATGGAAGTGAATAGAGACAGTGTGGTAGAAGTACTATGGAAGATTAACAATGAAACAAGAGCAGAGCCTGTGCGTACAGCAGTTACTTTTTCGCAAGGTCCTGAGAGGAATGAAGTTATGGTATGTGCCGCAGGCTTTGGTGGACCAATCCAATATTTAGACCAGTGGTTGACATATCACCAGACTATTGGAGTCAAGTTTATCCATCTGAATGTAGTGGAATCTTTCATCCCAAATATAAACTCATCAGTTCTCCTAAGCAACTTGATTGATTCCGGCACAGTTTATGTGATAGTGTGGGAAATATATTTAAACAGTTCTCAAGTCTATTACTACTCCCAAACCTTGAAATATTTAGACTGCATCTTCCGATACCAGAATAGTTACCGATACATGATGATCATAGATTTCGACGAATATTTTATCCCAGCTGGTAAAATGAAAAATATCTACTCGTATGTGGCAACTATGTTCAGGGCAAAGGATGTAGGAAGCACCTATATACCCACATTGGTTTACCCTTGTAAAAAGAGTCTGTACGATAACATTACACTTCCCAGTGATGGAAATATCACGAAGTTCTACAATACAAGTAAATTTCATTTTACCAACAGCCTGGGCAAATCGATTCACAAAGTTCAGACTATAAATATGATAGATCCACACAAAGCTCTTAAGCTATTTCCAACATACAGAATGAACTATGCTTATCAAAATCCCACACTCTGCAGGGCTAATTGCTACATAGCCCATTTTTCAACCTATCAAAGGTATAAGAAGATTTGCTAATTGTCCTGCACTACATAAAAGTGTTTGTTGGTATAAGTATGCTGAAATTTGATCTTTTATAAACATTTTAAACTCAGTTCTTATCTTGGCACAACTTGGTTGCAATCATACTTCATCTTAAGTACTTTGATTTCCTAAAAACATTAGAATATCATCATTTAAATTATGATGAGTCATTTTGCATACAGACAAAAAGAAGCTATCACCTACATGAACAATACTATTAATTCACAATATCCTCTATTACATTCACATGCAATGTTTTATTAGTAAGGGTTTCTATCTAGAAAAGTTTGTTTGGGGGTAGGAAATACAGCCAAGTCTACCGTGGTGACGATACAAAGAAAGAAGCAAACAACAGAGCGAAGGGAACTTTTTTTTTGGGCCCACTTTCGACGTAGATTTTTCCCGCGCCACTCTCCAAGCGTACTGATAGGAAACCACACCCACTATTGTGTGGAAGCCTAGCCTTCCAATTACTTAACGGGCAAAGGCTACTAGTAGAAGATGTAAAACATTTCTTTGTCCCTGTATTTTCTTTTCTTTATGATTGTATGTGGTTATACCACTGTGGCAGATAGCAAAGCTTTTCATTAAAAAAAAAGAAAAGAATGAAATGTAATACTAAATGACAGATAGTTTAAGATAGAATATATGAATGTATATATGTAACAATTATAATAATGAATAAAAATACAGTGAGGCAGAAAGATAAGTTACCATTTGCCAGCATTTTGAGTTCCTTTTTCAATACATGATTTCAATGAATGCATTCGTTTGCCTCTTGGTTCTTTTCTAGGTTTCATAGTAAAAGATGAATGTTCACCTTTAGGACGTCCACTTAAAGCTCTCCCTTTTCCTTTAGAACTCTTCCCACGATGTCTACCTGCTGCTTTTGCACTAATCGGAATTCGATGACCACGTCGAAAATGTCCACCTTGTGAATTCTGTATAGAGCCGCCAACACTCCAGCCAAATTTATACAATGCGCTACCAAGTGCTGCATTTGAAAATTTTCCCTGTGATATCATGTTCTTGTATCTTCTCAGAAAAGTTTTTGTCCCTTTTGCCACAACACTACTCTCTTTAATTCTTGTTTTTAAATCGGCCAATACCTCTTCAATTCCTTGAACAATATCTTCACAGTTTATTTCTTCTTCTGTTTCATTAAAAGTTTTCTGATTGTCTTCTGAAGATGCCTGCCCTCGTATCAAATCCCATGCAGAACTATCAAATTTTAAATCTTGAGACGGCACTACTGGCAATGAATTCACCTGATTATTTTCATGAAGTAAAGATTAAAACTGAGATTCCTGTATTGCTTTAGAACCTAATGCAATATTTGCCAAAACTTGCCGTGATTTAGGACAAATAGGAATACAATTTACTGATGTCACATGATAATGTTTAGCAACAGCTGCCTGATGCGAGCAAGGCGACCCATCCTGATCAGCATTACAATTACAAATACCTAACTCCATATTAACCAAATATTTTACATCTCGCTCAGTCTAAGTAGATACTTTCTTTTGAATCGATTTCATTATACTTTCATAACTAATTTTGCTGCAGTTAAGTCCTTGATACTTCAGGGAAATGTATCTATCTAATCGATTGTGGGCAGCACTAAGCAGCTTTCGGCAATAGTAAAGCTCCATACATTCAGTTATGAATGAAAACATCTGAACATGATTATATGCTTTGACACGACTAAATATCAGTTCCTTTAAAATACGTATTTGCCTCTTACAAGGAGATGCTTTCTAAAGCATACTGCCCACTCTCTTCGCCGATTCCAATGATTACCCATATATGCAATGTACTTTGGGTACTTCACTGCAGTTTCATTGGTAATGAATGATTGTAGCGGACAAGCAGCTGTCCTCATTTTCATAGTAAACAAGACCTTTAGCCACTGTAAAATAAGAACTTAACGATCTGCATTTAGTACTTTATTTGTATTATCATGAACCCAGGTCCAGTTTCTTTGAAGGAAATGAAAAGTGCAAAGCAGAAGATTATAATTGGGCCAAGCCTCGTGAAGAGCATTCCGTTCAGCACAAGAATCATCCGTCATAATAATAGATGGACCGTTGTCAGACCCACTTTCATAAAAGCAATTAGTTGGGCGGACAGTTTTAAGAAGATCTAAGCCCTGACTAATAGTTCCCTGCTCTTCATCTGAAGTAATTATAACCCCTAATGGTAATCCACCAATGGCGTTAGAAGTTGACAACACAAAAAGAGAGGTATTGAATCTGTCCAAAGAAGACGTTGAATCACAGAAAATCATCTCCCTGGATTGCTGAATGTTTTGATGAACTCTACTCATAAGTGGTGTACAAATTGCTATAATCATAGGTTGTGATCTCTTCCTCTTTTTTGGAGGCTTTTTTCCTGCTTCTGACTCCCCATCACTATCATTACATGAATTATAACAATCTTGGTACACCAAAAGCCTTGCCCGACCACCATTGTGCTGATTTGCCTGCACTGTAAAAATTATGGCATGAAAACCCACCAAATTCACACCAAACTGGTGGTGTGAATGCCCACCACCTATGCATAGTGTGTCCTTCACACTTTCTTCCTAGTGTGAATGCACACTTAGTGTGAAATTCACACTCAATGGAATAGCATGGACCCTTTACCGAACCTTAATTATATTCATGTGCGGGCAAAAACCAATGCTATTAACATTGTAATCTACCTTATAAAATGTTTTGTACACTTGTGTGCTAGATAAGAGAGTTGACTAAGATTTTAGTCGTCTGATTAATGAGATCTGGGATTACACCAATCTCCTTTTGGAAAAAAAATGTTGATAAGCAATATTAGAATCAATGTAACTTAAAACAATTCAGCATTAATGTAAGTACGAGTTCATAGTGATTATGGTGAGAATTCACACTAAATTTGGTGTGTACTTCACACCCAAATGATGAGGTGTGCGCGTCACACCATATTTTGGTGTGACTATTGTTACAAGTGATTCACGCTTAATTTGGTGTGAACTACACACCTTTTGGTTTACAGTGTGGTTATACGACATTATTTCCATTTCCAATTTGTCAAATAACTCTTTTCCATTGTCTGGCCCAAGTTCATTTTTGCTCCATTCATTATAAAGCCTGCTAACATCTGACTTTGTTGGATTTAAAGCTCTGTCTGCAAATGCAAGTTGATCATCATCATTATCTGGTAGCATTTTTGTTTCACTCCAATGAAACGCAGATGAAGCACTATGACCTACTTAAAAAAGCTTAAAGAAAAATTCCTTTGTTTCCTGATGAATTGGAGGAAAAGAAAGAGAATGTGCTGACTCAATAGGATTGTTGTGATTATAGCTAACTTGAAAAATAGCAGGATGGCTCACCAAATAAGGAAAATTAACTGAAGCACGTTGATCATTATTTGTTGGAACCGTAACTTTAAATTTAATAATGGAAGGACTGCTCTTCTTACGAACTTCATGCTTTAATCCCTTACCAGAATCAAGGATTTTCAAAGTTGCAGCTTGCTCTCTTTGTAACAAAGAGAGCAAGCTGCAACTTTGAATCCCTTACCAGAATCAAGGACTTTCAAAGTTGCAGCTTGCTCTCTTTGTTACAAAGAGAGCAAGCTGCAACTTTGAAAGTCCTTTTAAATTTAATAGATGAACCAATGGCGTTAGAAGTTGAAGGGATAGTGGACACTTGGTGTTTAATTGAGGTAATATTCTTTCATTATCTTGAGAACATTTGAGTATAGATGGACAAAAGCTGTCAGGATTTCTAAAAAAAACACACAAATAAGACACTGCATATCCAATCAAAAACTAAAAGTTCAGAATCTCACTCAGATATGCTGGAATGAATCATATCAAGAATTTCTTGCCGATACAAGTGGCCATTACCCTGTAACAAAGTCCAATTAACAATGAGTGAGAATCATATTACATCAGTGAGCCCCACAAGCAGGTCTGGACACGGAATAGTACTGGTTCATTCTTCAAACATTATTCATATCGAACATTATCATATCGAACATTGTTTTAGTTATGCGCATGTCAAGTCTTCCGTTTTTTGTTCATGCGTGTGCGTTATTGTAGTTACCCGTTGTTGTTATCATTACCTTTTAGTAGTTTTACTTTCGATCATTCTAAATAACTATCTTTCACAACTCTAATATTATATCATCACTTGATCGTTTATCAGGGATAATTAGCTATTCCCGTCGTTATCACCTCAATCGGATAGTTTAGGTAGTTCCAATTATCCCCAGCGCAGTTGGCTCTACCATACTCCCGATTAGATTTTTGGGATGAAGGGCTACTACTCTTGCAAGAGGCCAAGTTCTGCGAGGTGTCTCTGGGAGGTCTTTACAGAAAACTACATCTCCAATTTTGTAGTTCTTTGTAAGTCTATTCCACTTGGTGTAGCGGTTGAGAGTCTGTATGTACTCAGAGGACCATCCGTTCCAGAAATCTTTGGAGAGTCTTTGAACTAAACTCCATCTCTTGTTGCAGCTATGTTCTTAACTGGTATGTTTTCTGGAAGGGAAACTAGTGGTTTGAAAGTGATGAAGTGTCCTGGTGTTAACGGTTCAATTCCATCTTCAGGAGCAGAGTCCATTTGAACAAGTGGTCTAGAATTTAGATCGGCTGATATCTCTTTGGTGAGAGTATCTAACTCCTCGTAAGATAATACATTTGAGCCTATAACTTTGCGAAGCAATACTTTGACTGATTTTACTGCTGTTTCCCAAAGACCACCGAAGTTTGGACTGCGACTAGGTATATGCGTCCACTTAATACGTCAATCAGCGAAGTATTTGGCTACTGACTCGGTAGTAGTTCTTTTGCTGTTCAAAAAATCATAGATCTCTTTAAGCTGATGTTTTGCACCGACAAAATTTGTTCCGTTGTCCGAAACAATTTCAGAAGTAGCACTTCTGATGGCAATAAATCGACGTAGAGCTGCTATGAATGACTCAGTTGAAAGATCGGTAACGATTTCAATATGGATAGCTTTCGTAGCAAAACAAACGAAGAGAGATATGTATCCTTTAACAACTACTGGCTTTCTTACACGGCCAAGTTTAATAGAGAATGGGCCAGCAAAATCCACACCAGTTACAGTAAACGGAGATGAAAGTGTTACCCTAGCTTCTGGAAGTTGTCCCATTTGTTGGTGTAAAGCTTTTGTATGGTAATATTTGCATGTGATGGAAGCTCTGGTAACATCTCTGATAGCCTTTCTAGCTCCTGTGATGTAATAGATTGGAGAGAGACTACCAATAAGTAAACTCGGACCAGCATGATGATGCAGATGGTGGTGGTAGTCTATTAGAATGTGGGTAAGATGAGTTTTACCATTGAGAATAATAGGGTGTTTTTGAGATGAAGTCAACTGCGAGTTTCTCAGTCTTCCTCCAACACGCAGCAATCCCTCACTTCCCATGATAGGATTTAAGTATCGAAGAGAGCTGTGGTTTGAAACTTGTCTGCCCTTTTGGATTGCTTTGATATCTTCACTGAACTCTCTTTGTTGATGAATTTGGAGAACATGAATTTCTGCTCTGTTGATTTCCTCAGAAGTAAGGTGTGAACAGGTATTCCTCAAATTCTTACTTTTGCGAGAATTGCGTATAAAACGACGAATCCAAGCAGTTATTCGGAGAAGGTGATTGTAGGATGAAAATCTGTCAGAAAAGTCCATTCTCACTGTAGTTGTCATAGTTAGTTGTGGCTTCTTAAGTTCAGGTAAGTTTGTCTGAGTGGTAAGAGGGTTCTCAGGCCAAAATATAGGTGACTGTGACAGCCATGGTGGTCCCATCCACCATAACTCAGATGTGACTAGTTGTGATGGTAAACATCCTCTGGAGGCTATGTCAGCAGGGTTGGATTTGGTAGGTATATGTCTCCATCGGTCCTGTGAAATATTACTGAGTATTTCCCCAACTCGATTTGCCACAAATGTTTTCAACAGGTGAGTAGGTGTTTGGAGCCAATGAAGGACAATAGAAGAGTCTGTCCAGGCATAGACACTTCCTGTAGAAATATGAAGCACATGACAGACATAGGATAAGAGTTTAGACAACAGTAATGCACCACAAAGTTCTAGTTTAGGTATGGTAACATGCTTGAGGGGTGAAACTTTGGACTTCGCCATGATCAGTGAAGTTGACACAGTTGAGTCATGATATAAAACCCTGAGATACACTACTGCTCCATATGCTGCTTCTGATGCATCACTGAATCCATGTAGTTCCAACTGAAGAACTGACTTTCCAGCTTGAAGATAACAACGACTGATAGGGTATGCTTCATCCCTCCATCTCTGCCAGTCACATCAGGAACAGGGTCATCCCAGCCAAGCAGCTTAAGCTGCCAGAGTTTCTGCAATAAGATTTTTACAAACAGAACAGATGGTGAATGAAAACCTAACAAATCAAAAACTTGTGCTGCTTGAGATGCAATACTTCTCTTGGTGGTTGAAGATACATTAACATCATTAACTGTAGGTATGGCTACATAGAAAGTGTCCTCACGAGTGTTCCAGTGAATTCCCAACGTTTTCTGGAAGCCTTGAGGTAACGGTAGCGGTTGAGTTGATTCCTTTTCTCGTAGAATTTCTGGAATAGAATTGAAGACTCGCTCTGAACTGGCTCTCCACTTTGCGAAGTATCATTCCAGCACAGTTCAGCAAAGTGTTCAGTTCTGCACGGAGCTGAATAGCTTCATCCTCGGATTCGGCTCCGGTTAAGCAGTCATCTACGTAGAAATCTTCTAGAACGACGGTTGAGGCTGCCGGGTATTCGGACTGGTGATCAGTGGCTACTTGTCTTAAAACTTGGGTTGCAAGAAACGGTGATGAAGTTACACCAAAAGTCAATCTTGTCATTCTAGCTTCTTGCAGAGGCTTGCTAGATTCAGGTCGCCATAAAAATCTGTGTAAGTCTCTATCCAGTTCACTGAGTTCCACCACGCGAAACATTTTTGAAATGTCCGCGGATACTGCCACACGATGAAGACGAAACTTGATGAGTATATCGGTAATTTTTGGATATAGGCAAGGTCCAGGTAACAGGATATCATTCAGTGACCATCCAGTTGTTGTTTTAGCTGAGGCATCAAATACAACTCTCAACTTGCATAGGGAGGTAGAAAGTTTGACTTTCAGGTACAGTTAGCCTGTTGTCTGGGACTTTCTCAGCATGTCCAAGGGTGAAGTACTCCTGAACCACTGCTTGAAACTCATCCCACGTTCCCCGTCTTTGTAAGGAACGTTCGTTGATGATGAACCGTCTGGTTGCTTGTTCACGAGAACATCCTAGGTTAGGTGTGGGTTGCTTTTTAGGTAATGACACAACATATCTACCGTCGGAGTTCCTTTGATGATTATTTCTAAATGATCCACTGCAAATTGTTCTTCTGGAGACAGGTTGCTTGCTTTAGGTGGTTCTTCCAACTCCCAGAAACGATTAAGGTCTATTCCAGGGTCTGGTTAACTTGCTTGCAATGTATATACTCCTTGAGTAAGTTCATTGTCAGATTCTGAAAACATAGTTCCACTAAGTGGAATAGACTTACGAAGAACTACAAAGTTGGAGATGTAGTTTTCTGTAAAGACCTCCCAGAGACACCTCACAGAACTTGGCCTCTTGCAAGAGTAGTAGCCCTTCATCCAGGAAGAGATGGAGTTTAGTTCAAAGACTCTCCAAAGATTTCTGGAACCGATGGTCCTCTGAGTACATACAGACTCTCAACCGCTACACCAAGTGGAATAGACTTCCAAAGAACTACAAAGTTGGAGATGTAGTTTTCTGTAAAGACCTCCCAGAGACACCTCGCAGAACTTGGCCTCTTGCAAGAGTAGTAGCCCTTCATCCAGGAAGAGATGGATTAGTCAGAGTGGTTACTCTATTAGCTGGAGGAAAGGAGTATAAAAGACCAACCAACAAATTGATTCTTTTAGTTGAAGAGCTACCACATTCAGCATCTGTCTCGCCCCAGGATGGTCCAGCCCCACAAGCAGGTCTGGACACGGAATAGTACTGGTTCATTCTTCAAACATTATTCATATCGAACATTATCATATCGAACATTGTTTTAGTTATGCGCATGTCAAGTCTTCCGTTTTTTACAAAGAGAGCAAGCTGCAACTTTGAAAGTCCTTGATTCTGGTAAGGGATTAAAGCATGAAGTTCGTAAGAAGAAGACAGATTGTCCTTCCATTATTAAATTTAATAGATGAACCAATGGCGTTAGAAGTTGAAGGGATAGTGGACACTTGGTGTTTAATTGAGGTAATATTCTTTCATTATCTTGAGAACATTTGAGTATAGATGGACAAAAGCTGTCAGGATTTCTAAAAAAAACACACAAATAAGACACTGCATATCCAATCAAAAACTAAAAGTTCAGAATCTCACTCAGATATGCTGGAATGAATCATATCAAGAATTTCGTGCCGATACAAGTGGCCATTACCCTGTAACAAAGTCCAATTAACAATGAGTGAGAATCATATTACATCAGTGATATTTCTTACTGGAACAATTCGTGGAAGTATAAATCGTTGTCATCATATTATATTTCATGCTCCAGCCCCTGCATATGCATAATAA